>Ga0163150_10004213_pt1 | contig 19425 bp, 19 predicted proteins | sample OliLakLV19P2IB_FD_148628 | JGI IMG/M metagenome (GOLD analysis project Ga0163150, IMG submission 148628) | Freshwater microbial mat bacterial communities from Lake Vanda, McMurdo Dry Valleys, Antarctica - Oligotrophic Lake LV.19.P2.IB | ecosystem: Environmental > Aquatic > Freshwater > Lake >...
GAACTGAGCATTGCCATCAAGGAGCTCGTATTTCAGAACGACGAGAAAGAAAAACGCGCAGCCGAACTCATCGTTGCCAACGAAGAACTCGCCTTTCAAAACAAAGAGAGAGAAAAGCGAGCGGCGGAGCTCGTGATCGCGGACATTGAACTCGCCTTTCAAATCAAGCAGAAAGAAAAACGCGAAATTGCGAATAAAGAACTTGAAGCACTCAGCTATTCCGCAAAATTGGCTTCTCAATATTCTCGCAGTCTTATCGAGGCGAGTCTTGACCCGCTGGTGACGATCAACACCGAGGGCAAGATTACCGATACGAATGAAGCAACGGTAAACATTACCGGTATAGAACGTGGAAAATTGATAGGCTCTAACTTTTTCGATTACTTTACCGAAGTACAAAAAGCACGTGAGGTGTACCAGGAGGTGTTCGCAACAGGATCTGTCGTAGATTCGCCCCTGACACTGCGACACCGCGACGGCAAGCTTACCGATGTGCTATTCAACGGTTCCGTGTATAAAGATGAAAAAGGAAATGTCCTCGGCGTGGTGATCGTCGCCCGCGACGTTACCGAGCAAAAAATCCTGCAGAGGGAGCGTGCGCAAACCCTATCATATGCGGAAGGTATTTTGGGCACCATGCGCGAACCCTTGCTGATCTTGGACAAACACTTGCGGGTAAAAAGCGCTAATGAAGCCTTTTATCGGACGTTCTCCATTACGACGAAGGAAACGGAAGGATGCCTCGTGTACGAATTAAAGAATCGTCGCTGGGACACGCCCCAATTACGTGAGGCACTTGAGAAAATCTTGCCCCAGAAATCCGCTTTTAATGACTTGGAAATTACGTTTGATTTTCCGGGCATCGGCTCCAATGTCATGTTGCTCAACGGTCGGCGGCTTATCCAGAGCGAAAAGGGTGAACAGCTGATCTTGCTTGCAATGCAGGACATTACCGAACAGCGGGTTCTCCAGCAGCGTAACGACAGCTTTATGAGTATGGCGAGCCACGAGCTCAAAACGCCTGTGACAACGATAAAGACGCTCGTACAGATCCTCCAAATGCAATACGAAAAAAGCAAGGACACGACGCTTGTCGAGTATCTCGCCACGATCGGCAAACAAATTGAGCAACTGACAAAACTCGTGTCCGATCTTTTGGACGTGTCAAAGATCAAAGCCGATAAATTCAAGCTCGAGAAAAGAGTTTTCGATTTCGATGCTCTGGCAATGGAAATAGTACAAAGCTGCCAGCTCCTCTCGCCGAAGCACACGATCACCATTCAGGGAAAGACAAAAGCGCAGATCAGCGGGGACCGTGACAGCATCAGCAGGGTGTTCATAAATCTTATTACGAATGCGATCAAATATTCACCGGATGCGAACACGATTATCGTAAGTCTTTCCCAAGACAAGAAAGACGTCTGTGTGGGCATCAAAGATTTTGGCATTGGTATCGCCGAGGGTCATCAAGATAAAATCTTCGAGCGTTTCTTTCAGGTTGGCAATGATAGCGGACAAAGCTTTGCGGGGCTTGGCATAGGTCTCTATATCTCTGCTGCTATCGTGGCACAACATCGTGGTCGCATATGGGTGGAGAGTAGTGAGGGCAAGCCTGTCCGAGCGGGCGATGCTGCTCGTGCGCACCAAGGCTCTACATTTTTGTTCCAACTCCCCAAACAAAAATCGAGAAAAAAGGTGCATGAAAAATCCTGATATGCCGCCGAAGAAAATATTGGTTATCGATGATAATTCGGGGATTTTATTTGCCGTGCAGAAAGCATTGGAAGTGAAAGGGTATACGGTGAGTACGTCCGAAACGTTTGCCGGAGTCAGCATGGTAGAGAATTTTGCGCCGGACTTAATTTATCTGGACGTCTCACTTGTAGGAAAGGATGGGCGTGAAGTTGCCCACGAGCTGAAGGGCAACGACAGGACAAAACATATCCCGATCGTTATACTGACCGCCTACCCCAATGCCAGCGAATTAGCCAAGGAGGCCGGCGCAGATGATTTCCTTCCCAAACCGTTTGAACTCGCACATCTTTGGAAAATGACGGAAAAGTATACGTCAATATCCGAAAAAGGACCGGTATCGGGACATACAAGAAGGGCTCAAGTACTCTCATAGCGCTTGGTCGCGGGTGTGTACTCGTCCCTCTATGAGGTCCCACATTAGACACTCACGCATTCTTTCTCAGTGTCTATTGTCAGCACTGCGGGTAGTAAGAGAAGTGCAGTCTGCACTTGATTCTGAATGAGCCTCCAAGAAGCGCTCGGGTCTTCTGTATGGTATCGTCCACGCTTCTAGAGAGGAGCCAGTAGCAGTATGATCAAATCATCACAATTCATAAAAAGCATCCGCGGTACGGACGAGATCATTTCTGATGGGGTGCCTCAGATAGCCTTTGTGGGTCGCTCCAATGTAGGCAAATCAAGCCTCATCAATGCTATCGTCGACAAAAAGGCGCTCGTACGCGTCGGAAAAAAACCGGGCAAGACCAAGGAGATAAATTTCTTTCTCACGAACGGTACGTTTTATCTCGTGGACCTTCCGGGATATGGGTATGCGCAGGCGACCCCGAAGGAGCGCGAGAAACTCAAAAAACTTATCGTGTGGTATTTGTCGGAGTCCGGGGCAAAGCCGGTGCTCGTTGTTCTCGTACTCGATGTAAAAGCGGGCCTGACATCGTTTGACGAAGACATGATCGGTATTTTGAGAACTGAAAAGCACCCCTTTATCATCGTCGTCAACAAGATCGACAAGTTGAAACAAGGAGAGCAGGCACAACAAATGGCTGCGATAAGAAAAGTCTCAGGCGATGCGGGCATTCTTGCAGCATCGGCACAAACGAGTCGCGGCATCCCTGAGGTCCTCGAGGCACTCAATTCTGCGCTTCAATAAGAGAGAGGTGAGGACGACTACAGAGAGTCGGCAAATATCACGAGCCTTTTTGAGAAGCTCGCCTCAGCTGCATTCCACGTTCCTTGGCAGGTGATCAAATTGAGATGGCGGCGGTTGTCACTCGCGGTAAAAATGTCCGTAGAATCCGCGTTTGGGTCGATGAGACGGGTAGCTCTCACGGTAAACGTCACTGACACTCCTCTGTCATCGAATACTTCGATCGTGTCGCCGACGCTCAGCTCACTGAGATTCGAGAATACGCCGGGCTTCGTTGCGACGCCGCCTCGTATTTGCGCCACGTGCCCCGCAAGGACTGCGACACCCGTTTCACCAGGTCGTGCACTTCCCGTATACCATCCCACTTCTGAAATAGTCGTCGGTGCGTCCATGTCACCGTTCGGTAGAAGACCGGTGTATTGAAATCCCGCGTCTACGCCCAATTTTGTTATTTTGATGCGAACAGGTAGACCTTTTGCTGCGCTGGTGTTTACGATCGGGGCAACCGGTGTCGTTGTGGTCGCTGGTACCGACGCGGTATTGTTTAAGGGCGTTGAAGTAGCCCGCAGATCATTGTTGAGTTTCGCTCTGGAGAGTGGGCCAAAATATCCGCTCGCAGGTACGATACCGGCCCGCATTTGCCAAGAGATCATGGCGATTCGCGTGAGCGCACCGAAGTAACCAGTAGGGGAGCCAACGTTGAGGAGGCCTTCTGCTATGAGGAATCTTTGAAGTTCCCGCACATCTGCGCCGCGGGCTCCAGATTTGAGGTTGTTAGAAAACATGAACCCGCCGTTCGGGACGCTCTCCTCAGCGATAGCAATGCTGCCAAATCCCAGAATGATGACGAGGAGAGCACTGGCTGTGATTTTTCTTGAATCGTACATGGAGGTTAGTATCTTATAAGACGTTGGACATCGCGATTCCTTTCTCTTTTCTTTCATGAATAATTTCTGCACCACGTTTTTCTGCTTTGCGCAGAGTGACCGACTGCTACCGTCCACCTGATACAGTGGACGAATGTATTTTGTCTATCTGCTCGAGTGTGCCGACAAGACCATCTACACCGGTATAACCACCGACATCGAGAGAAGATTTGAGGAACATCAAAAAGGTCTTGCAAGCCACTACACGAGTGCCAAAAAAGCGGTGAGGATCCTCTACACAGAGGAGCATCTCGATAGAAGTAGCGCACTGAAGCGGGAAGCGGAGATTAAGCGCTGGAAACGCTCTCAAAAACTCGCGCTTACTCGGTCTCGGTAGCACGCCCCTGCAAGGTACTGTGTGTGAATATTCTTTTACGCGGCAGCGGCAGCGGCAGCGGCAGCGGACCCTGCGACGAAACCGGTGGTCCAGCAGAGTTGCAGACTGTAGCCGCCCGACGGGCGATTGATATTGAGGATATCGCCTACCAAAAATAGATTAGGGATCTTTCGTGAGCGCATCGTCTTCACGTCTACCTCGATGAGTTCTGCTCCTCCGGATGTAATGACCGCCTTATCCAGGCCGAGCAGATCTTTTACGTGCAACCGCACGTGCTTTAGGATTTTCATGAGGCGCACACGGGAATCGCGCGTCACGCTATTGCAAAAAGTCTCACCGTCTATTTCGGCAAGCTGCAAAATGACCGGCAAAAGTGCGGGGGATACCAAAGCGGAGAGTGAGTTCTTTATTTTCTTCGCGTGATGCGTCTTCAGAAGTGACTGCAGCTCAGCGTTCACCACATCCAATCCCTTGTCGGGGAGTAGGTCGATCTCCAGATCAACGTCGCCGTATTTCAAAAGCTCCCCGATATCGCGGCTCATGTTCAGGATCGCCGGTCCGGAGAGTCCGACATGCGTAAAGAGTACTTTTCCCGTACGCATACCTTGCTTCGCATTGTTCTGATAGAGCGTGATCTTTACGTCTTTGAGCGATACGCCTGCTGCACGCTGGATCCATTCGTCTTTCACACTGATGGGGACGAGCGCCGCGCTCTCTTGAGAGACCGCGTGACCCAATGATTTAAGCCACGCGTATCCGTCGCCGGTCGAGCCGGTTTCCGGATGGGATGATCCACCCGTGGCGAGGATGAATGTCTTCGCACGTATGATCCCTGTCTTCGTTTCTACATATTCTATAGAGTCACCGGTCGAATTCAGAGATCTGACCGCAGAATTCGAACGCACTGTTACGCCACCGTTTTTCACATAGTCGACGAGCACCTGCCACACCGCTTCAGCGGTATTCGCGAGCGGAAAGACACGCTGCTCGGCGGCTTCTTTCGTCGGCATGCCGCGCGAATGGAAGAAATCGAGAGTCTCTTGAACGGCGAACTGTGAGAAGGGAGAGAAGAGGAACTTTCCGCTCTCACCGAATTTCGCGAGGAGCTTTCTATCGTCCAGCTCTGCGTTCGTCACATTGCAGCGTCCGCCCCCGGTAATAAGCAGTTTTTTCCCAAGGCTCTTATTTTTCTCGATGAGAATGACCTTTGCGCCTAGTTCTGCGGCTCTTCCTGCTGCCATCATGCCCGCAGCTCCACCGCCAATGACGGCTACATCCCACAGAGTGTCGGTTTCAGGCCCCGTTCTAGGCTTTAGTTGAGCCCCTTTTTCCATGCGGATATCCTAGCAGGTTGACATGCTATTTACCATATGCTACTATTATCTCTACCAACGTTCTCACTCCTATCGCGCAGCGGTCGGACAGAAAGCGACCGTCTTGAGAAAATCTCGAGACCATCCCGTAAGTCGAAAATGTGGGATGTAGCTCGAGATCGCTGGATTAGATAGATAGCGCTGCCACTAGGCAGCACCAGCTTATATATGAATCATCGTAAATTCGCTCCCCGAAGTGGGAGCAAGCCGTCACCATACGGTTCACGCTCTGGCGGCTCCGGCCGCACGAGTGGTTATCAGTCACGCGGCAGCTCATTCCGCCCGGCAAATCGTTCGGGTGGAGGACGTCGCGCAGGCCGCCCCGGTCATGGGGGACAGCGCATCGACGTGTCCCGCTTTATCAATAAAGCGGTGGTCACTGAAATACAGGAGATATTCGTCCCGGAGCATCGCTTCGCGGATTTCAATATCTCTGACTCGCTCAAGACCAACATCGCCGCAAAAGGCTACATCGACCCGACCCCCATACAAGATCGTGCTATTCCGCACGTTCTTAAAGGTCACGATGTCGTCGGTATCGCAAACACCGGCACCGGCAAGACCGCCGCGTTCCTCATCCCCCTCATCAACAAAGTGCTCGAAGACCGCACGAAGCGCATTCTCATCATGGTGCCTACCCGCGAACTCGCGCAGCAGATCGAAGAGGAATTCTGGGGCTTTGCTTCGCATATGCGCATCGGGGCAGTGACGTGTGTCGGGGGAGCCAACATCAATCCGCAGATCGCGACTCTTCGCCGTAATCCGAATTTCGTCATCGGCACGCCGGGACGACTCAAGGACATCATGGATCGCCGTGTTCTGGACCTCTCGAAATTCTCGACGGTGGTCCTCGACGAGGCGGACCGCATGCTCGACATGGGATTCATCGACGACATGAAATTCATCCTTTCGCACATGCAGACCGAGCGTCACACGCTCTTCTTCTCGGCGACACTCTCTCGTGAGATAGAAATGCTCATCGGCAGCTTCCTCAAAGAACCGGTGCGCATCTCCGTAAAGACGGGGGATACCTCGAAGAATGTAGATCAGGATATCGTTCGCACAGCGGGCAAGAACAAGATCGACGTTCTGCACGAACTTCTCACCCAGCCGGAATTCAGCAAGGTGCTCGTCTTCGGCCGCACCAAGCATGGCGTCGAGAAACTCGCAAAATTGCTCGCGGATCGCGGGTTCAAATCTGAATCTATTCACGGCAACAAGACGCAGGGTAAGCGCGAGCGCGCTCTTGGCGCCTTCAAGCAGAATCGTGTTCAGGTTCTAGTCGCGACCGACGTCGCCGCACGCGGCATCGACGTGGACAGCGTCTCACATGTCATCAACTACGACATCCCGATGACGTACGAGGACTATGTGCACCGCATCGGCCGTACAGGCCGCGCAGGGAAGGGCGGTAAAGCGCTTACCTTCATCGACTAAGTCTTACAAAAGTACAAAGCCCGCCTCCTGCTCAAAAAAGGAGGCGGGCTTGCTTTTTATAGGCGGAGGCCTCATAAAGGGGGTATTAGCCCAGGAATAGGAGTCTAGGTCAAGCCGAAAGCTCCGTTATAAGTCATTATGTAGGACATTTTATGAAGCAGCTCATCGCATCCGTCGTCGTTCTTGCCAGTATCTTTGGAGCCAATATTGTATCTGCCCAGACGTACTCCTCGTACTATCCGACCTATTCATACTCGAATACGACTCTGTCCAACTACGGGGGCGGCTGTGTCACCCTTACGCGCAATCTTTCGATCGGTTCGCGGGGCAGCGATGTGTCTTCACTCCAGCGCTTTTTGGTAAGCCGCAACTATCCTGGGAGCGGAAGCTGGATGGTGACGGGATATTTCGGTAGGGCAACGCAAGCAGCGGTGCAGATCTATCAGCGCGAGCGTGGTCTCCCGCAGACAGGAGTCGCAGATGCTGCTACGCGCGGTGCGATCGCTTCATGCCAGGGCACGACTTCGCCGGTGAATCCATTCCCGACCTACCCGACGACGCCGACCTATCCTACGTACCCAACGTATCCGACATACCCGACCTATCCTACCTACCCGACGTACCCTCAGAATGCCGTGACTCTCACGTCGCTCTCGCAGACTTCTGCAGCGCAGGGCAGCTCCGTTACTGTTTTCGGCACTGGCTTCGACTATGCGAACAACACCGTCTACGTCGGTTCGACGCCGGTCTCCAATGTGGTATCGCAAAACGGCACCTCGCTGACCTTCACCGTACCTGCGTACATCACGGGTGCCGTACAGATCTATGTCGCGAATTCCCGCGGCTCGAGCAACGCGCGCTCTCTCACCGTTCTCCCGTACAGCACACCGTGCAGCTCATACCCGTACTCATACAACTGCGGTCAGTGTTCGTATCCGTACACCAACTGCCAGAGCGGCATGCCGACAATCACGTTCCTTTCGCCAACGAGCGGTGCAGTCGGTTCCCCGGTCACCGTCTACGGCTCCGGGTTCTCTCTCTCGGGCAACACCATCCGCTTCGGACAGGGGATCATCACCGGCCTCAATTCTTCCGACGGTCGTTCACTCTCGTTCGTCGTCCCGACGCAGCTCACGGGATATGCCTCTCAGCCAGTGACACTCGGTACCTACCAAGTATCGGTGACCAATAGCGCGGGCTACACCTCCGGCGCCGTACCGTTCACCGTCAACTCTTTGGGTAGCTCCCAGGCGCCGATCATTACCTCGGTCTCGGGTCCGACGACTCTCGCCGCGGGCACCAACGGCATCTGGTCGCTCACGATCAACAATCAGTCGAACACCTACCAGACCGTCTCGGTCAATTGGGGTGACACGGGCTCTGGTAACGTGAATACCTCTGCGCCTCAGACTGTCTCTGCACAAGGTTCTCAGAACGTCTCGTTCAGCCATGTGTACTCGGCAGCGGGCACGTACACTATCACCTTTACGGCGAACAATCAGAACGGTCAGTCATCGATCTCTACGGCGACCGTCTCCGTGACGGGTAACAACAGCGGACAGATTACGCTCTCTTCTGCGACACCGTCATCGGGTCGCGTCGGCACGCAGGTCGTACTCACGGGTAATGGATTCCATCCGACCGACAACGCCGTGCACTTCGGTGTCGGTGGCACGATGCACCTTCCTTCACAGAATGGGACGACTATCTACTACACCATCCCGCAGTACATTTCTCCGTGTGATGTCGTGACGCCGGGCAACGTGTGCGCACAGTACTTCCAGCAGGTCACGCCGGGCACGTACCAGCTCTCTGTAAAGAACAATCTCGGTACCTCGAACCAACTCTCATTCACGGTCACACAATAGGAGGGTGCTCGAGCTTCGCGCCCTTCGAGCTCCCGAGCCCTCAAAAAAGGGAGCTTCGCTCGCGTGTTGATAGTCGATGCATGCTGCCGGGGAGAAACGGGCCTTCGGCATAGTGCATACTTACGAAATGGTCCGCGTCCGTCGATTCGCTCCTCTCACCCTCATCCTCATCCTTTCGCTGTTCTCTGCGCTCATGCTCGTACCGGTCACGATGCGCTTCGCCATGGGACCGTATCTTTATTACGACCTAGATAAAGTCCCCGAAGCGCAAGTGGCGATCATCCTTGGAGCATCGGTCTATCGTGGAAAACCTTCTCCCGTATTGGAAAAGAGAGCATCGACGGCCATACAGCTCTATCTTTCAAAAAAGGTCTCAAAGATACTGGTGACAGGGGACAACGGCGCTCTTACGCACGATGAGGTCACACCGGTACGCAAGTATCTCCTCGATGTCGGCATACCGGCGGGAGATATATTCTTGGATCATGCTGGTTTTGATACGTATTCGAGCATGTACCGCGCGCGCGATGTCTTCCAGGTGGACTCAGCAATCATCGTCACGCAGGATTTTCATCTGCCGCGTTCGCTCTACATCGCGCGGCATCTGGGTATGAATGCCTACGGCGTTACTGCCGCAGGCGAGGGGAGCAAGCGCGACTATGTGCGTGAAGTTCCGGCATCGGTAAAGGCACTTATGGATCTTTTCTTGCACCGCGTGCCGAAGTATTTGGGAGAGAAGATACCTCTGACTGGAGACGGTTCTACGACATGGTATTAGTTTGATGCTATACATGTGTAATGAATGTAAAGATCCCGCACAACGGTTCGAAGGGTGACGGCATTGCCCGCATCAAGCAGCTCCTCAAAGAGCAGCGGCCGAAAATAGAGGAACAAGCAGGAGATGTCAAGGAAGAGTGGAATGACAATGTATTATCCTTCGAGTTCAGTGCGCAGGGGCAGCACATTTCGGGTACGCTCACGGTGCAGGATAACGAATACGAACTCTATGCGAAATTGCCGCTCGCGCTCAGACTCTTCGAGGGCACTATCGAGCGTATGATCGAAGCAGAGGCAAAAAAGATGCGACTTTAAAAGCTTATTCAAGCCATGCGCAATAGAGGCAAGAGGTGAATAGCTTCATCCGCTTCTCACTGCGCGTGAGTACTCTGCAAGAAATGGCTGCTTCGCTCGTCTAATCAGTATGATGAAACACACTCGCTTTTTAATCGTGGCCGCATTATTGGCTTTTCCGTCGCTCCTCCCGGGATTCGCTTCTGCGCAGACCTTTGAGGTCACTGGCTGGATCCCGTACTGGCGCACTGCCACCGGTACCACGGACGTGCTGCCACATCTCGACAAGCTCACCGAGGTCAATCCTTTCGTCTATACGATGCGCGAAGACGGCACGCTCGTGGACAACGGCTCGATGGATCAGGAACCATGGCTGTCCTTTGTGGCGGCTGCGAAAGCAAAACAGGTTCGCGTCATTCCGACGATTATGTCGAGTAGTCGAGAGAATATTCATAACATCCTGAGCAATCCCGTGAGTCGCGTCGCGCTCGAAGATAGGATCGTCGCATTGGTCAACGAAAAAGGCTTCGACGGCATCGACATAGACCTCGAGAACAAAAGCTCCAATACGCGTGAGCACTTTTCGGCATTCCTCAAAGGACTGCACGACAAGATGGGACAGAAGTGGGTGATGTGCACCATCGAGACACGCATACCCTTTGAGGATCGCTACTACGGCACGGAAATACCAGCCGATGCGGGCATATTTGCCAATGACCTTTCGGAAATCAATAAATACTGTGACCGCGTTCGGCTCATGGCCTACGACCAGCAGGGCATCGACCTCAAGCTCTCTGCCGAAGCGGGCTCGCGTCTCTATGCTCCGGTGGGCGACCCTGCCTGGATAGAAAAAGTCGTCAATCATATGGCAAAGGACATTTCCCGCGACAAGATCCTCATCGGTGTCCCGACGTACGGCTACGAATACGCCGTCACGACCTATGCCAACAACCAATACGTGTACGACATCCTCTGGGTATTCAATCCGGGGTACGCATATCCGATCGCGACGCAGTACGGCATCACGCCCGAGCGCGCGTATTGGGGTGAAATGGCATTCTCTTATGTGCCCGTAGCCGGGACGAACACACCTCCGACAGCCGGCTCGGTAGGCGCTCTCGCTGCCGCAGCAGCTGCATCTCAGATAGCGACCGCACAGAATACGAATCTCACCTTCCGCTACCTCGTGTGGCCGGACGCGATCTCAGTGCAGCAGCGCATCGATCTCGCAAAGCGATTGGGTATCCGTGGAATCTCAGTCTTCAAATTCGACGGGGGCCAGGATCCGCAGATATGGAATACGCTCGCCGGTCACGCGACGAAGCCTGTCGCTATAAAATCTGCAGTGGTAACACCATCTCCGACGCCGAGCCCGACTCCCGCACCATCGGGATCACGCGCTCCGATCGTGCGTGCCATCAAGATCGGCTCTGTAGGCACAGACGTAAAGATTCTGCAGATGATCCTCAATTCTGATGTGGCAACGCGTGTCACTGCAAGTGGGGCAGGATCTCCGGGGAAGGAAACCGAGCGTTTTGCCTCGCTTACCCTCGCTGCAGTGAAGAAATTCCAAGTCAAGCATGGTATCGCTTCTCCCGGAAAGGCAGGTTACGGCTCTGTGGGACCCTTGACCCGCGCAAAACTAAACTCACTATTGAGCTCGATATAAGTCCGCTATTCACACACTTCTCACTCAGGCCCCGAATAGTGTAGAATAGTCTGACTATGCCAGAAAATAATGTTCCCGCGCCTGCGCGCGATTATTCGAATCTCTACACGCCGATGGCCATTGTGCTCGCCGGTGTCGTTATCGGTGCTTTTGTAATGGTCGGACTCTCCAAGATGGGTGCTACTGCCGGAGCGGGTGGAGGCGTGCCGACGGCCAAAGTGGATATCGCGGACGTAAAAGTAGATGGGATTCCCTTTATAGGAAATGCGGACGCCCCTGTTACGCTCGCATATTGGTCTGACTACCAGTGTCCTTTCTGTCAGCAATACGAGCTCGACACGATGATGGACCTCAAGACTGCCTATGTAGACACGGGCAAGATGAAAATAGTATTCAAGGATTACGCATTCTTGAGCGAAGACTCTACAACCGCAGCCGTGTGGGGTAGAGCGGTATGGGACCTTTTCCCGGCCCAGTATTTCGCATGGCGCGTAGCTATGTATGAAGCGCAGGACGAGGAGCACGGAGGATTCGGTAATGAGCCTACCATTCTTGCACTCACCAAGTCTGTCGCCGGCATCAATGCCAGTGCAGTGCAGGCTCGTGTCGCATCCAACATGGAGCAATACCTCGCACTCATCGATGCGGATCGGCAGGAGGGGACATCTTTCGGTGTCCAAGGCACCCCAGGATTCATCACCGGCAAGATACTTATTCCCGGGTCACTTCCACTGGCCGAATTCAAGGCAGCAATAGATTCGCAGCTCTAAAGGAATCGTGAGTTGATATCCCGAGGGAAATAGGGCAGTATCAGTCTCTATGTCGAGGAACGAGAAACTTTTTTGGGGTACTTTCACAGCGCTCATCGTCGTGGGTTTCGTGGCTGCGGTCGTGTACCGCGTCAAAAACCCCACCGTATCGAGCAACATATCGACGATAGGCGCAACACTTGCGGACCCGGCCGGTCTCCCAGGGCTTCTCACCTCGAACGCTCCGTGGACATCGAATTCAGAAACCATCTCTGAGCGAATGGATGCCATCTCTATGCCGAAGCTTTCTATGGAAGGCGCTGTGATGCACATCCACCAGCAGCTCAATATATTCGTCGACGGCGCGAATGTTCCCGTACCAGCGAATATCGGCATCGCAGGTTTCTTCTCGCCAGTACATACGCACGACACCACCGGCGTCGTACACGTGGAGGCTCCTTTCGTAGCCAAGTTCACCCTCGGACATTTCTTCGACATTTGGGGAGTGCGCTTCACGCAGGACTGCATCGGTAGCTACTGCGCAAGCGAATCCAAGCCGCTGCGTCTTTACATAAACGGCACTCTTTTTAGCGGCGATTACCGCACTGTGGAGCTCAAGGCGCACGATGTCTACGCTCTCGTCTACGGTACGCTCCCGCAGTCCATTCCCTCGACCTTCGCATTCCCCGCAGGCTACTAATTGACCAATCAAGGAAAAGAGGGCAATATAGAGCCACGGGGTGCCCCGACCAGGGGCCCTTTTTTTTGAAACACACCATGGAAATTCGTAACATAGCTATCATCGCACCCGTCGTCACGACGTCGTTCCCTGAGAACCCTCGGTTCTCAGCGCTCTTCGAGCTGCTCTCCGACACGGGAAAACTACAGTTTTCCCGACCCCTTTCGCACAACGTGTGCGCCTAAACCCCTATGGAAATTCGTAACATCGCTATCATCGCACACGTTGACCACGGCAAGACAACGCTGACGGATGCTATTTTGCGTCAGACGGGAATGGCCGAAGAAGGCGTTTCGATGGACTCCAACGCACTCGAACTCGAGCGCGGCATCACCATCTATTCGAAGAACGCCGCTGTTTTCTACCCGCCTGCCGGCCGGCAGGTAAAGACGACAAAGATCAACATCGTCGACACGCCTGGCCACGCGGATTTCGGCAGCGAAGTGGAGCGTGTTTTGCGTTCCATCGACTCGGTGCTCCTTGTCGTTGATGCGCAGGAAGGTCCGATGCCGCAGACTCGATTCGTGCTCAAGAAGTCCCTCGAACTCGGTATCAAGCCGATCGTAGTCATCAATAAGATAGACAAACCCGCCGCAGATCCTGCCAAGTGCGAAGAGCAAGTGCTCGAGCTCTTCTTGGAGCTCGGGGCATCTGACAGCCAGGCAGATTTTCCAATCGTCTACTCCATCGGTAAGCAGGGTATCGCAAAGAAGAATCTCACTGACGAATCCATCAATATGGACCCGCTCCTCGATGTCATCCTTGCGCATGTGCCGCCCGCAAATGCGGACGCAAGTTCGACTGCCGCAGTACGCGCACAACCATTCAATCTCGGATACGACAACTTCCTCGGTCGACTCGCCGTGGCACGCGTCTACGAAGGTACGCTCAAGATGGGAGATACCGTCTATGTGAAAAAGCCCACCGGTGAGATGCGTCCGGGCAAGATTACCAAGATGCATACCTTCCGCGGACTCACGAAAGTGGATGCGACGGAAGTCGTCGCTGGTGACATCGCGCTCATCGCGGGACTCAGCGACATATTCATCGGAGAGACCATCACCAACGATACGGCAGCCGAGCCGCTTCCGGCCATCGCCATCGATGAGCCGACCATCACGCTGAATTTCCTCGTCAATAATTCTCCTTTTGCTGGCAGAGAGGGTAAGTATGTCACCTCGCGACAGATCCGTGACCGACTCGAAAAGGAACTCGAGATCAACGTCGGTCTGCGCGTCGATTTCGTATCCGGCGACCTTTTCAAGGTTTCCGGCCGCGGCGAGCTCCATGTGGCCATACTTCTCGAGAACATGCGTCGTGAGGGCTACGAAATGCAGGTCTCACAGCCGCAGGTCATCGTGCGAGAAGAAGAGGGTAAGAAGCTCGAGCCTTTTGAAGAGGTCATCGTCGACACGCCGAGCGAATACCAGGGCCCCATCATCGAGAGACTCGGTACGCGCAAATTTGTCATGAAGGATCTCAAAGTACACGAGAATAGCGTCCGCCTTATTTTCGAGGGACCGACCCGTGGACTCTTGGGCTACCGCAACCAATTCGTGCTCGACACCAAGGGTGAAGGGATCTTGTCGTCTCGCGTCGTCGGATTCCAGCCGTATGCCGGCGAGATCAAGAAGCGCCAGGTGGGCTCTATGATCACTATGACCGGAGGCAAAGCGCTCGGCTTCTCACTCTGGAATCTCCAGGACCGCGGCGTGCTCTATATCGGTCCTGCAGTAGAAGTCTACGAAGGACAGGTCATCGGCAACACATCCAAGGGAGAGGAGATGCTCGTAAACCCTACCAAAGGCAAGCAGCTCACCAACATGCGATCCAAGGGTACCGACGAAGCACTGAACCTCATTCCGCCTTTCGAGCTCACGATAGAACGCGGTCTGGAAGTCATGGCGGAAGACGAATACCTCGAGATCACGCCTACATCGGTGCGCCTCCGCAAGCAGGCTCTCTCCGAGACCGATCGCACTCGTTCGCGCCGCTAGCGCTCTTTACGTATTGAACACAAGCCCATCCAGAAGGGCTTTTTGCTATACTGCCGTTATGACAAAAAGACCCATGCCTGAAAAAGAAGAAGAGTGGCAGAAGATCCTCACGCCGGAGCAGTACGCGGTCTTGCGCGAGAAGGGGACGGAGGCACCATTTTCAGGTGAATACGTGCACGAGAAAGCCGACGGCACCTACGCGTGTATGGCGTGCGGCAATCCGCTCTTTGATTCGACTGCAAAGTTTGATTCCGGCACTGGCTGGCCATCTTTCGACTCCGCGATGCCTGGCGCCGTAGAGACTCACTCTGACTCGATCCATGGCATGACACGTACAGAGATCACCTGTGCGCGCTGCGGCTCGCACCTCGGGCACATCTTCGACGACGGCCCTACTGCAACGGGAAAACGCTACTGTATAAATTCAGTCTGCTTAGACCTAGAAGAGAAGTAGTGCGACTGAGCGTCGAGCGAAGAAGTGCCGTAAGCCACCAGGCGTCGGCTATAAACTCAGTGTGTCTGGAGCTTGAGGCAAAAATAAAACTACTCGGCAGCCGAGGCTGCCGAGTAGTGTTCAGCGCGTTAGGGGCGCTGCTTTGAGGATCTCGCTGCGCATCCTCGCGTATTCCACGCCGACTGTTTCGCAGACGGTTTTCAGATGCGGGTCCATGTGACCCTGTCCGTCTTTTAAGCGTTCACGACCGGCTTTGAGATAGCTCTTGATGTCGTCGATCGTGCGGTGCAGGTGCTTTGCGATGTCGCCATAGGTGACGCCTTCGTACGCGAGGACCATGCAGATGGCGTACACCCACTCGGTGCTCGCGGTGAAATAGAGCCGCCTCGTCTGCAATTGTGCGACAGAGAATCGAGAAACGGCAGCGACACCACGGAGTGTCATCTCGCAGAGCGCGTCGTGTTTAGAGGGAAGGATTGGTTTGGGGGGAGGCTTTATTGGCCTCGAAGACTTGGCGGCGGTCATGCGGGGCTTCCTCAAAGAGTGCGGTTCTCACGACATACTACGCAATGCCCGTTTTTCCGCTAGAGGAGTCTTCATCAGAAATTTGACCCCCTTTTTAGGGGCGCTAGTATGCATGCATATCACCTAAATTCCTCGCATGAATGCACGCACTGTATCCGTGGGTATCCTGGTCCTCGCGCTCGCGGGTCTCGCATACTATTTCGGTTTTGATCACGGATGGGAGAGATCCGTCGCGAATTCAGCGACCAGCTCGCAGGAAGAGAATTCAGAGAGCTCGCAGCAAAATGTCGAAGGGGGATACTCTGCGGGGGATGCGCGGATGGTAGGCAAGTGGAAGTCGACCGAAGATGCAAAATTCACGCGCGAATTCCGCGCCGATGGCACGATCGTCGACATGTACCTGGGGGAAGAATCCGCGACCGTGAGTGGCTTGTACGCTCAGATCGATACTACTGTCATAGCAGTACCAGGAGTGCCTCGTGAGAATCTCGCAGGTCTGACCGTCATACAAATAGCGTTTGGGGATGATCCGGCGAACCCGATGTTCTTCGGCATCCATACCCTCACGGATTCCGAGCTACACATGTCGAACCTCTCCGGTCGCGGCAATATGCTCGTGTTTGCAAAGGTGAAATAGACTCTGATGGAGGGCCATTTTTCGTGCTATTGATTTGGCCACACTTCGGAGTGTGGGGATAGCGTGTGGCCTCGTGGCGTAATAACGGATAGACTCTCGGTATATGGATATCTCACCGCAAGCCGTTGTTATCGCTGCACCTCTTTCGGCAATGCCTCGCATTGGCAAATTTAAAGGAAGTTGGATGATCGTGAAAGAATCATGGGGAGTACTCAAGCAGGACAAAGAAATTTTGTGGTTCCCCGTACTTTCTGCTCTTACGATGCTCGCCGTCTATGCGGTCGTCGTCACACTCTACTTCTTCGGGATGTTCGGTGGTGATTTTTCAGCCCTCATGGCTGCTATCGAAGCTGAGGAAGCGGGTACGTCGATGCTTACCGACACACAGGAGATCATCTCCTATCTCATTCTTTTCGTGACCTACCTCCTCTCATTCCTCGTGGTGAATTTCTTCCAGGCCGGCATTATGTCTATCGCATGGGCGCGCTTTCAGGGGAGGGATCTCACTTTTGGTGATGGCATGAGAGCAGCTGCTTCGAAGCTTGGACCGATATTCGTCTGGTCACTTATTTCGGCTACCGTCGGTCTCATTCTTGATCAGATATCACAGCGACTCGGATGGGCAGGCAAGCTCATTGCCATTTTCCTCGGTGCCGCGTGGAATATACTGACCTTTTTCAGCTTGCCGGCGCTCGTCCTCGGGAATGCGACCATCATCGGCTCTTTCAAGGACTCAGCTGCGATGATACGCAAGACATGGGGAGAGACCGTCATCGTATCTATCGGCGTCGGGCTCTTTTTCGGACTCGTATTCCTCGGCCTTGCGGTGGCGATCATTGGTATCGGTATCACTGCCGCCGTACTCTCGGATGGTTTCGGTCCCCTCATTCTACTTGCGAGCTTCGTGATCCTTCTTCTCGTTTTGCCCCTCATCGTTGTGGTCGCTTCCGCGCTCAGTTCAATATTCAAAGTCGCGCTCTTCGAGTATGCGCGTACCGGGATCATGCCAAGTGGATTCACCCCCGCTCTCATACAGCAGGCGATAGAAGCAAAAAAGTAATACACATGTCCGGCCGGTGTGTCGACTTCTCATGAAAGAAGCGTGATACATTGTGCGTATATCAATAAAGAAGCTTTATGCTCCTTGCACAACTACTTGGTCTCTATTTTATAATCGTCGGTGTTATCGCGCTCTATCGTCGCAAGTCTCTCATGCCGGCTCTCGCGCAGCTCGCCGCGAATCGTGCGCTCCTTCTCGTACTCGCGCTTTCTGAGATCCTTGCTGGTCTTGCCGTCATACTCACGTATCCTGAGATCGCTCCAACATGGGAGGGAGTTCTCGCTGTCATCGGCTGGGTACTCGTCATAGAGGGTGTGCTCTACCTCGCACTCCCTGCGAAGATCGTGCAGCGTTTCGTGAGGAAGTTTAACAACGACACGTGGTACGGCACGGGAGGTGCAATCGCCGTCCTCCTCGGCGCTATCTCGCAGCTGCCGGATTCGGACTTATATAGTATGAATCCTGATGCGAAGCCTTGTGAGTGCGGACACGACAAAGAATCACACGTCGTCCCTATGCAGGAGGGCGCGGTATCGGTTGAAGCTAAGAATTGCGCTACCGATGGATGCGCCTGCCCCGCTTTCGCAGAAAAGGAGGCATAAGACAGTCACTATCACTCCAGCGCCGCCCCAAAAGGGCGGCGCTTTGCGTTTGGGGAAAAGGTGGCACTATGGAGCGCATGACACAAAAAATAGTCGTCGGCGTGATAGCAGTCGTCCTCATCGGAGCCTTGGGAGCATACTTTTTCCGGGATTCGATACCATTTCTGAACTCCTTTGGAGAGACACCGATCAGTGCCACGAGCTTTATCTGCGACCAGGAAAAGGGCATCGACGCCTCCTTCTTCGAAGGGAGAGCCGACCTGATCTTAAGCGACGGACGTACGATATCGCTCCCTCAGATGATCTCAGCATCCGGCGCGCGCTACAGCAGTGAGAATGAGACGTTCGTCTTCTGGAACAAAGGCGACACCGCGGTCATAACCGAAAAGGGGCAGGGTGATACGTTTGCCAACTGCGAAGTAGAAGTCCCGGGCCAGCCTGCTCGCAGCACCTTTTCTTCGAATGCACTCGGTGTCACGGTGAAGTATCCCAAGAGCTTCTCGCTCGTTGAGACGTATCAGTATCTTGGCTTTCCCAAAAAGCCTATCAGCGGTGTGAAATTCTCCGTCCCTGAATCGATGGCTACGGGTACCAATCTTTCTATCGATTCCGGCGTAGCGGTAGAGCAGCTCCCGCGCGCTCTCAATTGCTCAGCAGACATCTATGTCGTCAATAATATGAAGGCGCAGCCCTTGAATGAAAACGGCATTCAGTACTCCGTCGCGACCTCGGGCGATGCGGGAGCGGGCAATTTCTACGAAGAGATCGTCTACGCATTCACCGGCAGCAAGCCCTGCACCGCAGTCCGCTATTTCATCCACACGACTGCGATAGCGAATTATCCCGAAGGCACTGTCCGTGAATATGATCGAGATGCGCTCATACTTGAATTCGATCGCATCCGCGCGTCTGTCCAGCTTTCGCAGGGTGCTATCCAAGAAACCGCCGCGACATCCTCGACGCAGTAGGCCGCTCACGGTTGACAGGGCGCTGGGATGCGCTTTGATACACAAGGGACGCCTAATGAGGCACTTGTGAGGGATTCGTCATGCGTGAAGAATTCGGTTCGCATTGCGCAAGAG
>Ga0163150_10004214_pt1 | contig 19423 bp, 13 predicted proteins | sample OliLakLV19P2IB_FD_148628 | JGI IMG/M metagenome (GOLD analysis project Ga0163150, IMG submission 148628) | Freshwater microbial mat bacterial communities from Lake Vanda, McMurdo Dry Valleys, Antarctica - Oligotrophic Lake LV.19.P2.IB | ecosystem: Environmental > Aquatic > Freshwater > Lake >...
CCTTCGGCGGCGGCAACAGGAGGCTGCCCAGATGGCCCCGCCGAAGGCGAGTGATAGATCGGCCTCGTCAATTCAACTTCGTGAAAGCACTGCAGCAATCCGGACGGTGTCCCCAGACAAATGCGGTCCGTCACCGAGTTGACGAGCTTTACCGTCAGCAATTGGGTCGGCAACACGTCGATTCTTGCGCCGGTCCTGGCGTCCAAGGTGACGAGCTGGCCGAGCGAATCCGAGGCGTAAACATGCGCGTTGCTCGCGGAAATGAAATCGTAAATGTCCGGCGCAAACCACCGTAGCGTTCCCCGTTCTGACGAAAGACAGTACATCCCCGCGGCCGGCGCGACGGCGTAGACCGCTCCTTCAATTCCCACGGGCTGTCCGCGCACGGGGCTGCCAGTTGAATACTGCCACGCTCGTTTGCCAGTCGTCGCGTTCATTGCGTAGATAAAACCATCCGCCGAGCCGGTAATGATGTGCGGCGGTACGTAGGCCAGGCGAGATTCGATTGGCGCCCGCGTCGCAAATCGAAAAACCGCGGTAAGGTCTTTTTCGGTGCAAGCGTACACAAACCCCTTGGCGGTCCCCCAGATGACGTTGCCAGCGGCCAACTGTGGTGGTACGCCGATCATTCCATGCCCGTGAAAGCTGATCGGAGGTTTTTTCTTTGACGAAACGCTGTACCCCTCGAGCGAGCCTTCGAGCGTTGGCACATAGACCCAATCGTTGTTGATTACCGGACCAGCTGACGGTGCAACCTTGGTGCGATGCTCGAAGATCACGCCTCCCGTTTCGCGATCGAGTACGTAGACGCTCGATCCATTGCACAGCGCCACAAAATGCTCGTTGGATGTCGCGGCCGTGGTTGGATACTCGGGCCGGCCAACTCTCTGGGTCCACACCGTGCGACCCGTTTCAGGGTCGAATGCCTGCACCGTGGCACGGTCCGTCACGGCGAAAAGCATGCCGGCGTGCAGGCTCAGGTACTTCAGTTTTCCGCGTTGGGGATCGACGTCGACTTGCGTAGCCCAGGCACGCGTCAGCCCATGCTGAGCCGCCACGGTCTGCGAGATGAGCGGCAAACGATAGGCCTGCGCGGCCGCGACCCGTGCGCAGAAAAGTGCCAACAACAGGCAGAGGAAGGTTTTCTTTGGCATACTTCGGGGTCGAGAGAGGTTGACTGTGGGGAACGTAGGGATTCGGGGAGAGGTGCAAATCTTCTTCCGCTTCGCCAGGCACAATCCATCATAATCCCGTTCTTTGCCGGGCGACACCAAAAAACACGGGGCGTAGCCGAGCAATTCTCGCGTGGATTGCCCGACGTGCTCGATCAAACCCCGTGGCTTCAGCAAATGGCGTTCGGTCGTCGGCGCTTCGGGCGAGTTACGCATGCCCGGGCGCCCGGTGGGCGGCTAGACCATCTTCGAGGAGACAACTAATATGACCGTCGCTTGCGGCCAAAGTCACGTCGACTGGCCCCGCCGGCCAGGGACCGATCGATGGACATCGACGAATTGGGGCCGGAACAACAGGCAATACTGCGTTCCGCGCTGGGTTATTTGAACTTCTCGTCCGGCGCGGCCGATGCCGCGTTCCGCCGGAATATCAACGAGCTGTTCGCCGCCATCGAGTCGCCATCCGCCGATTCCAGAGCTTCTCGAAACCAGCCGACCTGGCAGGTTCTCCGCGACCTTTTGAGTGCTGAACTGGCCACCTTGGTGGCCGGGACCGATACCTTTCGCGAGTCGCAGCAAGCGGCCGCAACGCTGTCCTTGGTTTTCGATCACACCCTGCCGGCATATCGAGCGTTCCACACAGACCTGTTGCACCATCAGACGCCTGAGAGCTTGTTCCGCCCCTTCTTCGTAGCGCGTGCCTGCGAAGCCGTGCTGCGGCAGGAAGGCCCCTGGGAGGAGGCCGATCGAATTGTTTCCGGGGCGATTGCGGAGTTGAACGACTTCATTGGGCATCGTCCGCTGGCGGTGCTGCACTCGCGCAAGATCGAGCCTTACGCCCACGAGTGGGTCTGCCCGATTCCGCTCTACTTTCGCGACGCCGGCGTGGCGGTGGGACGGTATCGCGAGGTCATCGAGCAGGCCCTGGAAATCCTGCGAGAAACCGAGAAGGATGTCCTCGATCGGGCCCACTTCGATCCTGCGCTGCTCGACGAATTAGCACTCGACCCGCGGGCCTACGATTTCGATCACCCCGCCAACAAGCGGCCCAACTATCACTTTGGGCAATGGGACCCGCACCATATTGACAACGCCGGCCAGTATCGCCGGTTTGTTTTGCAAGACGTCACGCTCGACGCGCTGTGCCAGCGCTTCGAGCACGGCGTCCAGGGCTTGCCGGTCGAGGAACTGAAGTTCGAAGCCGCGGCCGTGCTTGCTGGAACCATCCTGATGGCGGCGGGCGTGAGCGGCCGAGGCCCCGGCAGCCACGATTCGGCAACGACGTTAGCCACGCTACTGCCGCGGATCGTTGCCTATCGTGATGCGTTTTACGAAAGGCTGCTAGCGCGGGTTGCCGGATCGCACGGCGAGCGGCTGCGCGCGGAAGCACTCGCGCTGCGGCAACCGCTGGGCCAGGCTCGGCAGGACCTGAACGCACGACTGACGCGATTGCGGGCTACTCAGTTGCAGCACGTACACCTGGCGCAATTGTTCGCCCAGATGGGCTACCGGCAAGCCAGTGCCGAGCAGGCCGAGATCGTGCCGGTCGCTTCGGCCCGCATGCTCTGCCAAACGAGCGGTCGCATTACGGCCGGCCATTTGGCGCTGGATCGAGCCCATGTGGCGGAGACCGCCCAATCGCTGAGCGAGATCACGGAATTGCTCCGCCGAGCCATTGAATGCGGGGCGATGGTCGATCCCTGGAACATGCTCGGCTTCCAGGGCCAGTTCAGCCTCTTCCCGGCGCTCGAGAACAGCGTCGGCGATCATCGCGTCGACGTGCTGGTACACGTCGTCGCTCAGGTGCTGGGCTTGTACGTTCGCACCATTGGCGAGGCCGCGGCCGCCGGCGAGAGCAACCTCCAGCAGCGGTTGACCCTCGAGTTGGAAATGTTTGCCAATTGGTGGGACCGGTTCGCCAGCACTGAGGTTTCCGGCGTCGACCACGTTCGAGGTCAAGAGGCCGTGGAGGCCGCCGCGGGCGTCGCTTCAGCGCTTTCGGCCTGGCACAGTGCGGGCGCGGCCGCGGGAGACGTGGCCATCTGGCGGAAGCACGTCGAGGGATTCAACTCGGCCAGGGCTTATGCGCTGGTGGTCACGGCGCTCTTGGAGAAGCGCGATTTCGTGGCGTCCATGGCGCTGCTGGTGCAATGGCTTTCGCAAGCCGAAGTGATGCCGCTAGCCGAAGGCGAGCACTCGTTCGGCTACCTCGCGATGACCTGGTTGTCGAAACTGGGCGCGGCGGAAGCCGTGGCTGCAAAAAGCACCCTTCAGCCCTCAATTTCGCAAGCCGAGCGCTGGACCCTGGTGGCAAAATTCTTCGACTATCTCGAAGCCAATGCTGGCCCCTTCTGGGGGACGCCGACGTTTTTGGGTCGCGAGGTAGTTGCCCCACCCACGGCTGAAGCTGGCCCCTCTCGCGAACCCGAACTCGCGGGCGATGACGACGACGCGGCTGACGAAGATCTGTTCGGCGCGGCGTACGAAGAGATGACCTATCGCGACACGACCGGCGATGGCGTCGAAGGGGACACGTTGGACGAAGATGGTCCCACGACCGACTACGAGCTCGACCACGAAGCCCGTCGTTTGGCCATGCGGTTGGATTTTCTCGGCACGCTGGCGCGACTTTGGCAGCGGGCCGCCACGTTGGCCATTGCCCCTGATGAAGCGGGACTCGACGTCCTCCGCGATTGGCTTCGCCAGGCGGGCGAGAATCGACGCAGGCTTTTGGACCTGCTGACGACGGTGCAAGCGTTCCGTGTCCCCGCGCCCAGCGGCGCGCAGGAGTCGCTCGTCGAATTCGAACGACGGCGAATGGTCAAGGATGCGCTGTCGTCGCGGGTCGTCGCGGCCTACGTCGCTACCGCTGCCGCGCAACGCGCAATTCTGGCGACTGCAGGCGGCAGCATTTCCGCCCCACCGGAGAGCGCGTGGGAATCGATGGCGGCCGAAGTTCTTGGTACGCTCTTGCGCGGCGATGCGGCGGCGGCCCGGGCGCTGTTTCCGGCTTTGCAACACGAACTGGCCGAGCAACCCGTGTTGTACGTCCCCCTCTCCAAGGGCGGCGATCCGCGCCGCCTGGCCGCGGCACAATCGTTGTTGCAGGTGTTGTCGGAATTGCTGGCCGCATTGCCCCGAGTGGGCTTGCTGAACGAGACGTGCCAGTTGCTGGAGACGGTCGCCGAGGCTGAAAAACGCCGACCCGGCGGCGAATCGGCCATTACGGAATTCGACCGATTGTTCGAGATCGGCTACCAGGGCATCGTGGCTTGCCTGGCCGAATCGGCAGCGGCCTGGGAAGCATCGACCGGCGACGAGCGGTCTTCCGATAGCGATCTTGTGGATTGCCTACAAGCCGTCAGCGAGCCGTTACTTCGACTGTGGCTGGCCCACAGCCGGCTGGTCAGGCTTTCGTCGCTCGAAAAGCTGGCCGATCAACCGCGTTGGCAGGCGGTCGTTGAACTGATCGAGAGGTACGGCCACGATCTGTTCACGCAGCGGTTCATGAATTTCGGCAATCTGCGGGGCATACTGAACCAAGGAGTCGACAAGTACTTGCGCGCCGTGGAAGACGAAAGCGACGCGCCTCCCCGACTGGTCGAAGACCTCGACCGCGGCATTGCCCGAACTGAAGCGGCCGAGCTGCTCGGACTGGCGCTCGAAGCCGTGGTCGAGAATTACTCCGAATACAAGGACTTCAACGCGACGACGACCCAGTCGGACCGCGGCGAACTGCTGTACGTGCTGCTGGATTTCTTGCGGCTCAAGGCCGGCTATCAGCGGTTTGCCTGGAATATCCGGCCCGTCGTCATGGCGCACGAAATTCTCGTGGCTCGCGGCCGCACGAGCGCTGCCGAGCTGTGGCGCAGGGCCGTGGCCGATCGCACGGCCGAAGCCGCCGATTGGCACCAGGCGCGGCTGGTCGAGCTGGAAAAAAAGCACCGCGTGCGGCTGGCGACGATTTCCGATCGCCTGGCAGAACGCTTCGTGCGGCCCCTTTCGGTCGATCGGTTGCGGGCGTTGGTACGTCCGGCAATCGAGGAGATGCGGCTCGATCGGCCGCAGCGGACGTTCTCGCTGTTGCAGCAGGAACTCGCGGAATTCCTCGAACGGCCTAGCGGCTCGGGACTCGACGTACCGGGCTGGTTGTCGGCGCTGGAACACGAGGCCGAGCTTGCGCTGGCCGGCATGGACGCGAACGAGTCGGACGTCGAGGTGCTGCGTGGCGTGCCGCAAGCGTGCCTGACGCGGACGGAAGTGGAGCGCCAGCTTAGGGAGCTGGAAGGGGAGTAAGGAGTTGCGGAATTGGCACGCGGGATGTGTCAGCTTGCGGATCGCGTAAACTAAGGTTAGGGCTTGTACAGAAATTACTTGAGCAGTTCTATAGCCACGGATTGAACACGGATCGACACGGATGAAGAGAACCACAAAGAACACGAAGGACACAAAGACGACGGACACGATCGCTTTCCTTTGTGGTTCTCTTCGTCCGTACTACAAACGTTGAATTTGCACGCGGCTTGCGCGGATTTTGACACCCAGTTTTTCCCTAGCCCAGGCATTTATGCCTGGGAAATCGTCGGAAAAGGATTTCGTTTTTCACGCCCTTCAGGGCGGAATGGCCTCAAGGGGTTTTGGCCCGCTGAAGCGGGCGGACGACGACTTTCAGGGGCCAACGAAAACCCAGGCATGAATGCCTGGGCTAGGGAAAAGTAGCAATCGATGCACAATCCACCGACCATTTGGGTTGCCCGGGCGTAGCCCGCGCTGGGTTTAATTCGTGTTCAATCCGTGGCAAATTGAACAGGTTATTCATGTGCGGATCCTTAGCAGTGAACCGGCGAATGCGAGTTTGGTTTATCGTTTAGCCGCGCTTCCAACGGCGAGCGTTTCTTAGAATCGTGATTGAACGAAGCCCCCATGTCCCAACGCATCGTCTACTTCAACGGTCAGTTTGTTCCCGAGCGCGAGGCCCGCGTGTCGATTTACGACTCGGCGCTGGTTTGGGGCGATATGGCCTACGAGGTGACGCGGACGGTTCAGCAGCGGCCCTTTCGCCTTCGCGATCATCTCACGCGCCTGCTGGCAGGGCTGGCCGCGCTGCGGATTGAGCTGGGGCTGTCCCTCGACGAACTCGAGCAAATCACGCACGAAACCGTCGCTCGAAACTTGCCGAGCGAGCCGGCCGATGTCGATTGGAACATCATCCACAATGTTTCGCGCGGACCCGTGCTCGGTTTTCGCGATGCGTTCGCGGACCACGAACTGCGGCCCACGTTCATCGTCAGTTGCTATCCGCTGATTGCACGTCTCGGCGAGCTCGCGCCCGCGTACGACGAGGGCCTCGACTTTGTGGTCCCCCGGCAGCGGGCCATGCCGGGCGAACTGCTCGACGACTCGATCAAGACGCGCAGCCGGTTGCATTTTCAGTTGGCCAACCTGCAAGCCAGCGAAATGCAGCCCGGCGCCTGGGCCGTGCTCGTCGATACCGAAGGCTTTTTGACCGAAGGCACCAGCGGCAACATTTTTGTCGTTCGCTCGGGCGAGTTGCAGACGCCGCACACCCGCAACCTGTTGCCCGGCATTACACGGCGGCTAGTCATGGAGGCCGCCGCGAAACTTGGCCTGCAGTGTCGCGAAGCCGACATTACCCCGGCCGACGCCGCCGCGTCCGATGAGATATTCGTCACGTCGACCAGCATCGGCATTCTGCACGCCCGGACCTTCCAGGGAGCGACCGTGGGTGATGGCCGAGTCGGACCGCTGACAGCACGTCTGCGGACGGCGCTTTCGGCCGATGTGGGCGTCGATTTTGCGACGCAAGCACGGGCGTATGCGGCCCGGAAGCCGGCGAATCCAAAAGCGGTTTGACCCCCGAAAGTGGCCTACGGCGGGGGGGCAAGAAGTTCGACGAGCGGGCGAAGTACGTATAGGGGGCGGGGCAAACGCTCGCCTTTGGCTCGCGGCTAAACGGGCTTTGGCGAGCGAATTCAAGCTGCGACTCACTGGTCACTGGCCACCGCCCCACTTGCCCTGGCGTCACCCGGCGAGAAGACTAAAATGATGGGTCGAGGTTTTTGGCTCGCCCTTTGAACGGGAGGCTTGTAACGCGTGGCCAAGGCAAATGCATCGCGTGAGGCAACGGCCCAGCGGGGCGGCGTTTTGAACGACGTGCTGGCGAACGAAGTTCCGCTGCGGGATCCCGCCTTGGCCGCCTTTTGGGCCTGGCTGATTCCTGGGGCCGGGCACTGGTACCAGGGACGCCGCTCAAAGGCCGTGCTGTTCTTCGTGTGCATCATGGGCACGTTCGTCTATGGGCTATACCTGGGGGGCGGACGGGTCGTGTATGCCTCGTGGCGGCCCGACGACCACCGGCTGCCCTACTTGTGCCAGATTGGTGTGGGCGTGGCCGCGATGCCGGCGCTGGTGCAAGCGTATCGAGCCCGCACGGGCGACCATTTCTTCAAACAGTCAAGGTTCATGGTGCCGCCGAACCTGACGAAGAGGGAGGTTTCCGGCGCCAACGAGCTCGACGACCTGCAGAAGCAATTGGGCCGCTACTTCGAGCTCGGGACCGTTTACACGATGATCGCCGGGCTGCTCAACGTACTGGTGATCTACGACGCTTGGGGAGGGCCGGCCGAGCCGTATGTGCCTGCCAAAAAAGAAGACGAGGACGATGACCGCCCGCCCGATGCCGACCGTGGCGGATGAGGGACGTCGCATGGACACCGACAGTTGGTTGTTTTTTATGGGCCACGGATTGAACACGGACGAAACACGGATGACGAATACGATCACGAAGAGCACGAAAACGAACCGTTGTGCTCGCACCTTTGTGATGCATTTTTGTCCGTGTTGATCCGTGTTTCATCCGTGGCTAAGACTCCCCCCTCTCGCGGAGCTCGATCTGATGACGCCCTTATTCTGCTGGATGGCGCCGCTTTTGGCCGCGGGGGGGCCGAACGACCTGTGGTACGCCCTGCCGCTGATCGTCTCGGTGAGCCTCGTCTATTCGGGCACTCGCTATGAACTGCCCGAGCAGATTATTTCGGGCGCGGTCCGGATGGGATCGTGGATCGTGGCTTTCATGCTGGTGATCTTTGCCGTGCTGGCACTGATCTCGTGGCGAGTGTGATTCTATGCCACCCTTCACCAGCCACATCTTCGTTTGCTGCAACACGCGTAAGCCCGGCCACCGACGCGGCTGCTGCAATCCTGACGCCAGCGACGCCTTGCGCAACCGTTTCAAAGCGGAACTCAAGCGACGGAACTTGGGACCGCTGGTGCGGGCCAACACGGCCGGCTGTCTCGACCAGTGCGAACTGGGGCCAACCGTGGTCATTTACCCACAGCAAATTTGGTACGGCGGCGTGCAACTCGAAGACGTGCCGCGAATCATCGAAGAAACGATTCTCGGCGGCCGGGTGATTGAGGAGCTGCGGATACCGGCCGAGAAGCTCAACGTACCGCACGAATCGTAACGCGGAATCGTAGGCTGGGGCGGCAGCCCCACCTTCGATGTAACAGCGAGCGGCAACACAAGGTGGGGCTAGCGCCCCAACCTACGCGTCAGTCATTCTCGATCGCCTACCCGCTCAGCCCATCCAACCTTCCCGTGGCGTCGCCCAGGTGCTCGGTGTTGGCTTCCATGCGGTCGAGCATCGACAGCCAGAGGTTGTTGAGCGGCGTTTCTTTTTCGTAGAGGAGGTGGCGGCCCGACTTGAGTCCGCCGCTGCCCTTGCCCAACAGTAGAATGGGCAGTTGATCGTGATTGTGGCGATTGCCGTCGCCGATGCCGCTGCCGTAGGCGACCATCGCGTGGTCCAACAGCGTGCCCTCGCCCTCGGGGACCTGCTTCATCCGCTCGACCAGGTAGGCCAATTGGCTCACGTGGAAGTGATTGATCTTGGCGATCTTGGCCTGCTTCTGCTTGTCTCCGCCGTGGTGCGACAGATCGTGATGCCCCTCGGGCACTTCCATGAAGGCGTAGCTGCGATTGCTGCCGTCGTTGGCGAAGATGAACGTCGAGACACGGGTCAGATCGCCCTGGAAGGCCAGCACCTGCAAGTCGCACATCAGGCGAATGTGCTCCTGATAGGCCTTGGGAATGCCGTCGGGCCGGGCGTACTTCGGCAGTTCTTGCGCGGCGTTGCTTTCCGCATGCGCGATCCGCTGCTCGACTTCGCGCACGCCGACCAGGTACTCGTCGAGCTTGCGCCGATCGGCGCCGCCCAGCCGAGCCCGCAAGCTCTTGGCGTCATCGCCGACGAAGTCCAACACGCTCTTGCGATACAACTGCCGATTGCCGCGGACTTTTTCGGTTTCGTCCTTGCGGTCGCCGCCAAAGAGCCGCTCGAACACCAGTCGCGGGTCAATCTCCTTGGCCATCGGCGTAGTGGGCGTGCGCCAGGAAATGTTCGACGAGTAAGCGCAGCTATAGCCCGAATCGCAGTTGCCCGATTGAGCGCCGCGGTCGCAACCCAGTTCGAGCGATGGAAAGCGCGTGCGGTGGCCTATCTTTTGCGCCGCAACCTGGTCGACCGACACGCCCACGCGGATATTCGCGCCGTTGGTCTTGTAGGCCTGGCAGCCGGTGAGGAATGTTGATAGTGCCCGGGCATGATCGCCGGGCCCGTCGCCGTTGGCGCGGGCCTTGTCCTGGGCCAGGCCGCTGAGCACGAGCAGGTGATCCTTGTGCGGAGTGATCGGCTGCAGACTGGCCGGAAGCTCGAAGTCGCCGCCGGTCGATGTGGGCGTCCAGTCGGGCATGTGGACGCCATTGGGAATGTAGAGGAACGCCATCCGCGTGGGCGCCACAGGGCGCGGAACGATTGCGCCTCGCACGGCTCGCGGAAGCATGCAATCCAGCAGTGGCAACGCGATGGCCGTTCCCAACCCTTTCAAGACGGTTCGCCGCGGAATGCGTTGCTGTTGGCTCATGGCTCGGCTCCTAAGTCCCGGCGGAGTTGAAACGGCTCGCTTTTGGCAATCTCGACCACCAGGGTCGAAAACTTGTACCCGTCGGCCTCAACGGCCGCAACAATTTGGCTGACTGCGTGATTATCAGTGGGTTCCAGCCCCCGGCCCAGGGCGTAAGTTAGCAGCTTGCGGGCCAGATTACGACAGAATTGCTCATGCCGACCCTTGAGGATCGTGCGTAGCTCGGCAGGGCCGGCAAAGGTTTTTCCTCCCGGCAGGGTGCCCGAGGGGTCGATGGCAAACTCGCCATCCTTCTCTCTCCAAGCGCCGATGGCGTCGAAATTCTCCAGGCCAAAGCCCAGCGGATCCATGCGGGCATGGCAGGTCGCGCAACTGGGGTTCGCCCGGTGCTGTTCCATTTTCTGCCGCAACGAGCCCGATAGCTTGACCTGCTCCAGCTCTGGAATGTCGGGCGGGGGCGGCGGGGGCGGCGTGCCCAAGATCTGTTCGAGGATCCATCGCCCACGTTTGACGGGCGACGTGCGTGTGGGGTTCGAGGTGATCGTCAGCACGCTGGCTTGCGTCAGAATTCCACGGCGGCGTGGATCGCTCAGCGTTACCCGGCGGAACTCGTCCCCTTTGATGTCGGCGATCCCGTAGTGCTTGGCCAGCCGCTCGTTGACGAACGTGTAATCGGCATCGAGAAAGTCGAGCACGCTGCGGTCCTCGCGTACCACCGACTCGAAGAACATCTCGGTCTCTTTTTGCATCGCGCGGCGGAGAGGTTCGTCGAAGTCGGGGAATTGCTGACGACTAGGCGATGCCAGGCTGAGATTGCGAATCTGCAGCCATTGCGAGGCGAAATTGTCGACCAACGCCTGCGACTTCTTGTCGGCCAGCAACCGCTTCGTTTGGGCTTCGAGATTGCCGTCCTTGCTGAGCTGGCCCGCTGCCGCCAGCGCGAACAACTCTTCGTCGGGCATGCTGCTCCAGAGAAAGTACGACAGCCGCGACGCGAGTTGATAGTCGCTGAGCGGACGGACGGCGTCTGTTATTGTTTTTGTTGCTTCACCGGTTTCCGCTTGGCCGCCAACTTCATCGTCGACGATGGCTTCACCGTCCAATTCGACGCGAAACAAGAAGTGGGGCGACACCAGCACCGCTTCGAGCGCCAGTTGAATGCCCTTCTCGAACGGATCGCCCTGCTCGCGGGCCAGCCGCGCGAGCCGCATCAGTCGATCGATCTCCCCGTCATTGGCCGGCCGTCGATAGGCCCGCGTGGCGAAGCGCGCGAAAATCTCACGAGCGCACGCATCTTGCTCTTCGGGCGTGGCGGGCGATTTGGGATCAGCGCTCTTGGGCTGCCGAAAGATGATTCGCTTGTGGGACTCCGGCAGCGAAAGGGGGTCGAACTCGACAAAACCATCCACGTCGATGAAATTCACCGACAAGCTCCGGTCGCGTTTTTTTGGATCGGGTTCGTCGGGATTGTGGTACTCGTTGAAGAACGCTGCTGACACTCGGTGCTTTCCGCCGGGCGAGTCAAATTTAGCTTCGTACACTTCTGGGTCCGCGGACTTCGCGTTGACGCTGAACTTTTTCAGGTCCTTGCCATCGACACGCAGCACGATGCGAACCGGTTTGTCCCCAGCCTGCTCGCCCGAGGCCTTCACGCGCAGCGCGGCCTCGCCCGCGGTCAATTGCACGTCGGCGTACAATTCTCCGTTGCTGTTGAGCCAGCGGGCGCCGCGCCGACGTTCGCCGACGTCCGCCGGGAGAAGCTCTTTGGACGAGGTATGAATCGTCTCACGTTTCGGCCCCTGCGGAACGAGGATCGCGCGCTCGACGATCTGCTCGGCCGCGGCCAGATATTTTTCCAGCAAGAGGGGCGGCATCGAAAGCACGTCGCCGATGCTGTCGAAGCCGTAGCCTACGTCGTCCGAGGGGAAATCGTCGGCCGGACGGAAGTCGATGCCCAGGAGATCTCGGATCGTGTTGTTGTACTCGGCCCGATTGAGTCTGCGGATCGTGACGCGACCCGGATCGCGGCGGCCGCTGTTATCGAGCTTTGCCAGCTCATCGCTCACCCAAGTTGTGACGGCCTCGACATCCTGCTTCTTGGGGCGCGGCTGGTCCTCGGGAGGCATGACTTCGCCTTCGAGGTACTCGACAATCTTGGCCCAGGTGTCGCGGTCCTTGCCGACGGCCGCTGCATCGCCGAATACTTTCAGGTCCAAACTGCCCTTCGGTTCCTTGCCGCTGTGGCAGTCGTAGCAATGCTGGGCGAGAAACGGCTGCACGCGGTGGGCAAAGGTGTCGGTCGCAGCTACGGCGTTTGCGGGCGCCACGGGTGGCTTGTCGCCCGGCTGCTGTTCCAGGCCGGTCTTTTCCGGCGCTGATTTTCCAGGTACTGGCTCGTCCGCACCTGCGATCGCAGCCGACGCCAGCGCGCAGAGCAGCCCCAGCAGCGCAGGAACAATCGAGATTCTCAAGGGACGAAGAATCATGTCGCAGGCGGGCGTGGCGTAGGAGGGACCGGGCGATCGAGGATGTCTGCAAAGGCCGGCCAGGTGGCCTGGCCCTTACTTTAAACCCTCGATTTGTCTCGGCGTGCCGGTGTTTATCATATAAGAAGTCGCGGATGCGTGTCCAGAAAGAAATTGGGCCAGCGCTCACCGAATAAGGGCCCGATTCAACAAAAAAGAGAGGCGAAAAAGCTGCATTTTGGTTTAGAACCGCGAACGTTTCTACTCGGACGTCATTCCCGCGTAGGCGGGAATCCAGGGAACCGGACGAGGGCCGTGCCGAAAGAGAGTTGTGCGCGGCGGTGGTAAATCTTGTGGCGCAGGGCCGAGTTACAGTTCACTGGTTTCCCGCCTGCGCGGGAATGACGTTAATGAGGACCCGGCGGACGGCAGTTAGTGCTTAGTGCTTTGCAGGAAGCGATTCCTATTGCCGCGCCCTTACAACCCTCGGCAAAAGCAGCGCACACGGTCGGGTATGACGACCGCAAATTCTGCCCGACGTGCAAAACTGTCCAGCTCGCACTCATGCATGGCAAGGCCCCTCCCCGTCGCCCGTTAAGTGCTATACTAGGGCAAGTGGTTGGCTAAGCACTCGCAGGCTATGCTATACTGCCCACCCCGCCCGAAGTGTAGAAATCGGGTGACTGGGGTCGGGGCCAGCCGGGCGAATCGCCGTGCCTCCATCCCCACGCCCAAAAACGAAACAAAGGAGAACGGTGTGAGCAACCCCAGCGAAAAAGAGACCGGGGTCGAAGGGACTCCCGCGGCCGAGGCCGCTCCGGCCCAAGCCCAACAGCGGCAGCAAGTGCGTGTCGACGACTCGAAGGTCTCTGCCCTGTACGCGAATTTCTGCCGCGTGACCGGCACGCCGGAAGAGTTGATCATCGATTTCGGGCTCAACCCTCAGCCCTTCGGCATTCCCTCCGAGCCGGTGGTCGTGAGCGAGCGGATCGTCACGAACTACTACACGGCCAAGCGGATGCTGCACGCGTTGCAGTTGACGCTGCAGCGACACGAGGCGGCCTTCGGCGTGCTGGAAACCGACGTGCAAAAACGCGTCATGCCCAGCGTCCGGGCCCAGATGCAGCAGCGACCGTAAAATCGTCAATCGCTGCAGCGCGTTTCGCTGGGGGGCGGGCGTCCCGCCCGCCAGCGTTGGAAGCACGTATCGCCTGTCGATGACTTCGCGGGATAGGCTCCCGGTTTGCTGCGCTGAGGCGGGCGGGACGCCCGCCCCCCAGTAAGGCACTCCATGCGAACCATCTATCTCGACTACAACGCCACGACGCCCATCGCGCCGGCCGTGCAAGAGGCGATGCTGCCCTTTCTGGCCGAGCACTACGGCAATCCGTCGAGCAGCCACGCGTTGGGCTGCGCGTGCCACGAGGCGGTCGAAGACGCGCGCTCGCGCGTGGCGGCGCTCATTGCCGCCGATTCCGACGAGATCGTGTTCACCGGAGGAGGCACCGAGGCCAATAACCTGGCGATCAAGGGCGTGGCCTTCCGCCAGTTCCCCGTCGAGAAGGGACACCTGGTCATCTCGGCCTTCGAGCATCCGGCCGTCGTCGAACCGGCGCGGTTTCTCGAACGGCTGGGTTACACGTTATCGATCGTACCGACGAGCGAACAAGGCGTCGTCGACCCCCGCCAGGTGGCGGCGGCCATGCGGCCGGATACGCTGTTGGTGAGCATCATGCACGCCAACAACGAGATCGGCGCCGTGCAACCCGTCCGCGAAATCGCCGCGCTGTGCCGCAAGCGGGGCGTACTCGTACACACCGACGCGGCGCAAAGCACGGGCAAGATTCGCGTTTCGGTCGCCGAGTTGGGAGTCGATCTGCTCACGATTGCCGGGCACAAGCTGTATGCCCCCAAAGGCGTGGGCGCGCTGTATGTCCGCCGTGGAACGACGCTCGAGCCGGTGCTGCACGGCGCGGGGCACGAACGCGGCTTGCGAGCCGGCACCGAGAACGTCGCCTACATCGTGGGTTTAGGGCATGCCGCCAGCCTGGCTGAGAAAAGTCTTGCCGAGTCGAGCGAACGGCTCACGATGCTTCGCGATCGCTTGCAGAACCGTTTGCACGAAGGCATCGGTAAAGCGCTTTCGGTCAACGGCCGAAAGGCCGACCGCCTGCCCAATACGCTCTCGGTCAATTTTCCGGAGGTGACCGGCAGCGCACTCCTGCGGCGGGTGCCCGAGTTGTGTGCCTCGACGGGCGCGGCGTGTCACGCGGGTTCGACGCAGATGTCGCCTACGCTAGCCGCGATTGGGCTTTCGCCGGAAGTCGCGCAGGGCGCGGTAAGGCTCTCCGTCGGCTGGTACACTGACGAAGACGAAGTCGACCGCGCGGCGAGTTTGCTCATTGCCGCCTGGGAGGCGCTGCGATGAGTGGTGCGCGCTCCCCTTCGGGTCGCGGCTAACCGTTTGCATTGAATTTTCAATATCGAGTTCCCCCGACCCCCGAATCCCCTTCCATGTGGTATACGATAGACAACGTCGATGAAATTCCCTCGCCCGCGCTGCTGGTGTATCCGGCGCGGGTGGACGAAAACATCCACCGCATGATCGCCATGACCGGCGGCACGCAGCGCTTGCGGACGCACGTCAAGACTCACAAGATGGCCGAAGTGATTCGCCGCGAGTTGGCCGCGGGCATTACCAAATTCAAGTGCGCGACGATCGCCGAGGCCGAGATGGTGGCCGATAGCGGTGCGCCCGATTGTATGTTGGCCTATCAGCCGGTCGGCCCCAACGCCCAGCGTCTGGCTCGCCTGGCCGCGTCGTTCTTGGGCACGCGGTTTTCCGCGGTCGCCGACGACGCCGGCGCCATTCGCCGCCTGTCCGCGGCCTGCGTGGCGGCGGGCGTGGAGATTGAAGTGCTCTTGGACATCGATGTGGGCATGCACCGCTCGGGCATCGCGCCGGGCGAGGCGGCCGTCGCGCTGTATCGACTCATCGCCGAGCTGCCGGGTCTCGTGCCGGGTGGGTTGCACGTTTACGACGGCCACCTTCGTGCGCACGATCCTGAGGAGCGCACGCGGGAAACGGCCGCGGCCTTTGTGCCCGTCGATCAACTGCAGGCGGAGCTTGTCGCGGGCGGCCTGAGCGTGCCGCGCGTCGTCGCCGGCGGTACGCCTACTTTTCCCATGCACGCACGGCGCGAGGACCTCGAGTGCAGCCCTGGCACGTGCGTCTTCTGGGATCACAGCTACCAGACAAAGTTTCCGGATCTCGAATTTGTGAACGCGGCAATGGTGCTCACACGGGTCGTTAGTAAGCCGACGCCGGACCGCTTGTGCCTCGACCTGGGGTACAAGGCCATCTCGCCCGACAACGCCGATCCGCGGGTGTTCTTTCCGGAACTGCCCGACGCCAAGATGGTCGTGCATAGCGAAGAGCACCTGGCGATCGAGACCTCGCGGGCGGGCGAGTACGCGGTTGGCGACGTGCTGTATGGCGTGCCGAACCACGTTTGCCCGACCGTCGCGCTGTATGAGGAAGCCGTGGTGGTGGAGAACGGCCGCGCGGTCGATCGCTGGCGGGTGATTGCTCGCGATCGGAAGCTGACGATTTAGCGTTGGGGGACGGGCGTCTCGCCCGTCTGAAGTTGGGGCTTGTACAGAAATAACTTGAACAGTTTTATAGCCACGGATCAAACACGGATCGACACGGATGAAGAGAATCACGACGAAAGGAACGAGCAGAAAGGAGGAGACCGCCTATGTTTTCGGACTTTCGCACTTTCTGTCTTTCGCGATTGCATTTTCTTGTCCGTGTTTAATTCGTGTTCAATCCGTGGCAAATTGAACAGGTTATTCATGTACGGATCCTTACTGCGAACAGGCGGGCGAGACGCCCGCCCCCCGGAAGCTCCCGCTCGCCAATCCAACATTTGCAATTCTTCATTCTGAAATGTCCATTGCTCGATTATCCACCGGCGTGCCGGGCCTCGATGAGTTGTTGGGCGGCGGATTGCTGCCGGGCACACTCACCGTCGTAGTCGGCGCGACGGGCATCGGCAAGACGCAGTTGGGGCTGCAATTTGCCGATGCGGGTCTGCGGCAGGAAGGCCGGCGCGGGATCCTCTTCGACATGGCCTCGCGAGGCGATGCGCAAAGCCACGCCGAGTACGCGCAGCGGATGTTCGGCTGGAATCCGACGGCCGTCGATCCGGGCCGATCGCCCAACTTGCACTCGTTCTTCGATCCGAAAACGCAAGAGGGCGACTACCTGCGCGTGTTCGATTACCAGGGGCGCCGCGTCACGCGCGGTGATCTGGGCTTCGAGGGCTGGCAAGACTGGCAGGCGGAGCTGGCCCGCAAGCTGAGCGTTTCGATCGGATTCTTCTACGGCAACTTCGTCCGCGGCGCGCGGCGGGCCGTCATCGACGGCGTCGAACCGGTCGCCCGCAAGAGCGATTCGATTCAACTTGAACTGTTCGAGTACGTCTACCACCAGATTCTTCGCAAAGATCCCGAGTGGGTAGCCCGCGACCTGTTTCGCGAGCATTATCGCGAAAACGCCGCGGCCGTGGCTGCGCACACATACGATCCTGCCAAGATCGGCTGCCTGCTGTTGTACACGTCGGCCGAAGCGCTGCTCGACGAGTTGGCCACCAGACCGCTTGATGAAGGCGACGTGCTGGCGAACGCCAACACCGTGATCTGCATGGGCAAGATTCGCACGGGCAACAAGCTGGCCCGCGGTCTGTACATCGCGAAACACCGTGGCAGCGTCTGCTCCGACGATATCATCCCCTACACAATCGACGATGCCGGAGTGCGCGTGGCGTAGTTGGGAGCAGTGGATACCTACCATCGTTCTAACAGCCTCTAACTCAACCTTTCAGCACGCCGTCATTCCCGCGCAGGCGGGAATCCAGTGCGTCGAAAGAAGGCTATGCATCACAACAATTACAGCCGCTGAACACAGGACTCTTTCGCAACCGCCCTCGCCGATTCCCTGGATTCCCGCCTGCGCGGGAATGACGTCCGAGTCGTTGAGTTACGGGGCTCTAAGTGGATACCAGATCACAAGCCCAGGGATGGCCGAGTATCGGAATCCACCCACGTCCGCGTCGACGGCCTTCCCTGGGATCCGCGCGACTTCACCCCAAAAGCGGCAGAATCGCGTCGCCCCGACAAACCGGAAAGGGTCGTCCCAGTGGATCGTGGATTTCGGTCTTGGGGTCGTAGCCCAGGCAATGGAAGATGGTGGCGATGAAGTCGGGCGGCGTCACGAGTCCGTCCCTGGGTTGGCCGCCCATCGAGTCCGATGACCCGTAGGCCTGCCCGCCGCGGATGCCGCCACCGGCCATCGTCGCCGAAAAGACGCTCCCCCAGTGGCCGCGACCGCCCTGAGGGTTGATCTGCGGAGTGCGACCGAATTCGGAAACGCACACCACAAGCGTCTCGTCCAGAAGTCCGTGGTCTTTGAGATCGGTCAACAAGGCCGAATAGGCCATGTCGAACGGTGGAACGAGATTCTGCTTGAGCCGGGCCGCTTCGTGTGTGTGCGAGTCCCAGCAGGGGGCGTCGGCCGGCTCGTCGGCGCCGCGGAACCAGTTCACCTGCACCAGCGATACGCCCGCCTCGACCAGCCGCCGCGCCAAGAGCACACTTTGCCCGAACTGCGTGCGGCCGTAGCGGTCTCGCGCCGCGTCCCCCTCTTCGTCCAAGCGAAACGCTTTCTGCGATCGCGGCGAAGTGAGCACGTCAATCGCTTGCTGGGTCTTGGTGTCGTATTGGCCCAGTACGCCACTGCGGTCGAGTTGGCCGGCCCGCCGGTTCAAGTCGTCCAACAGCGAGCGCCGCGAGGCCAACCGATCGAGCGACAGATCCGTCTGCAAGCTGAACTCGGGCACGCGGAATCCGGCAGCTGCCGGTTCGCAGTGAAACAGCCAAGGATCGGCGCTGCGCCCGAGGAAGCCGGCATCTTGGCCCGGCCAGACCGAGCCATCGGTATTGAAGATCCGATGCGGCAGCCGAATCGCCGCCGGTAGCGGGCTCTCGCCAACTGCCAATCCCTGCTCGTGCAAACGCTTGGCGTGCAGATGATTCACCAGCGCACCCAACGTGGGCCAGTTGTTCGGAGCGCCCGGGTTGGCGTTCTCGAAGTTCATCGGCTGGTGCGGCTGCCCCGTGAGCATGTAGTAACCGCTGGACGAGTGGGCGTTGTCGCGGGTCGATACCGCGCGGAGGATGGCAATGTGCTCGGCCAGTTGCGCGGTGCGGGGCAGCAACTCGCTGATCTGCACGCCAGGAACCGTGGTCGAGATCGGCTTGAATTCGCCGCGAACTTCGGCGGGGGCCGAGGGCTTGGGGTCCCAGGTAGAGTGCTGCGGCGGACCGCCCATCAAGAACAGCACGATGCACGAGCGGGCCTTCTTTTCTGAAGGCTTGCCGCCGGACGATTTACCGCTGCCGGGTGAAGTTGTCGTCGCGGCCTGCGCCTGCAACAACTGCGGGAGCGTCAACCCGCCAAGCCCCAATGCGCCCACACGAAGTAATTCGCGCCGCGAGAGTCCTTGGCAGAGATGGGCCGCGGCAGATCCGATGCGTAGCATCTTCGCGCTCCGTTGGCCTGGGGTAGGTCGACACTGTCGCTCGGCGTTCGCCGCCGCTATCGCCCCGTTATTCTAACGCCGATTCACGGAAGGCTCAACGCGAGGGCGAAATGTTCCTGGGTATCGCATGCGTAGTAGGTCCCGCTTGCCGAGCTCATCATTACCCATATTTTCTGCGGGCTGCGCGATAGCCTCGGAGTGCGACGAGTAGGGTTTCGAGGCCGCGCCAGATGGT
>Ga0163150_10004216_pt1 | contig 19421 bp, 16 predicted proteins | sample OliLakLV19P2IB_FD_148628 | JGI IMG/M metagenome (GOLD analysis project Ga0163150, IMG submission 148628) | Freshwater microbial mat bacterial communities from Lake Vanda, McMurdo Dry Valleys, Antarctica - Oligotrophic Lake LV.19.P2.IB | ecosystem: Environmental > Aquatic > Freshwater > Lake >...
CGCGATTTCCCGCGTCGCGCGGCCCGAAAGCGCGCGACTGGCTGCCGCCGCCGCGACACGCCTTCCTGCACGAGGTGCGGCGCGAGTAGCGGCTGCTCTTGCCGCGCGGCGCTCACCCAATTCAACTGGTCTCTGGGGGTCAGGGGGCGGTGCGCGATGCCCACGACCCCGCTGCCCTTCCTCCGCACGGAAAAACGCCCGCGACAAAACCGCAGCGGATCGTGAATAATACCGGGTAAGGACTGTCGAGCGCACTGCCAAATCGACTAGGATGCGAGCCCGAGATCAGCATCGTCACGTTGAGCACTTGGACCGAGAATTGGTAAGCCTTCTCGAATCTCAGCCGCGCCCAGTAGGGGTCGATGAACATCAACTCGATGTTGGCGCGCCGCGTAACCACGTCGACGAGCCATTTGTCGTCCTTGTAGTTGGCAAAGATATTGTCGTTGAGCTCGCGTGCTTGCTGATCGGTGATGGTGTCGAAATCGACTCCGTACAAATCGCGAAACGCCGGCAGCAGGTAGCGATAGAAGCTGGTGGCCCTCACATTGTCGAAATCGTGCCGGGCCGCGGACCACCACTCGTCGAACGGCTTTCCATCGGGCCAGGGAGTCACGGCTTTGACTTGTGGAAAGTAGCTGCCCACAAAAATACTTCGCAACGTCACCCCGCGGCCGCGATCCGTCACGTCGCGTTCGGCAATCTGATCGAAGGGTCGCAGATGATCGTGCGTATCGATCGCGGGCACCGCATCGATCGAAGCCTTGATGCGGGCATAGAGTGGCGTTGCTTTAATGTCCGCCGCGCGGGCATACCCCGAAACAAAAGCCACGGCGCAAATGATGGTTAGAAATCGTCGCATGCTAACTCCTAGCCTCCACGGCGGATGTGCAATTGTCACCCGTTCCTATCTTAACCCTAACAATCTGTTGCGGAATCCATCACTTCAACGGACCGTTATGCGCGCAGTCAATTTCGGCCTGACACCAAGAGTGCGTGGTAGGCCGACAGTGCCTCGACGTGGTTGCGGTCGGCCCGCAGGCCGACGTGTCCGTCGGGACGGATGACCAGCAGCGTGATGTCGGCGATGCCCAACTGGTCGGCCGCGGCTGGCGAAAGCCGCATGCACGAATTTTGGTCGTCGGGCCAAGCTGTGAGCACGACGGTCGCTTCGATGACCGTTGCGTCGCTCTCGGCCCGCAGTGAGCGTTCGAGATGCGCAAGCACGTCGACTGGCGTCGACAGTCCGCCGATGACGAGCGCCGTGTGGCCGGCGCGGTTGGTCAGCTCGTGCAGCATGCGGGCCTCGCCACTGGCGAGATAGACCTCGATCGTATCGGGGAGCCGCTGGCCCGGCGCGAGCGCCTCGTGCTTGTCCCCCATGACGATCGGTGAGGTTCCGTAGTCAATGTCGAGCTCCGCCTCGGCGATCGACTCGTGGTGCCGTGTTTTCGAGTTGGCAAACACCGCTCGAAGCGTTTCATCGCGGGCGCGTCGTTCGGACGGGTCGATCAGATCTTGGGCTTGCTCAAACGCCTCGCCCGAGGCGGTGATCATCTCGGCCACCGGGCGTCGTTCCGCTTCATAGCTGTCGAGCAGCGCAGAGGTGCAGTGCCCTTGGCAGACGAGCGCTAGCTTCCAGGCGAGATTGAATGCGTCCTGGAGGCCGCTATTCATCCCGTGGCCCTGGGATGGAGAGCAGACGTGGGCCGCGTCTCCTGCCAGCAAGATTCGACCCGACCGGTACCGCGCAGCGACTTTCGAGTGGCAATGAAAGCGTATCGGGTTGGCGACGTCGTCGAATTGGATCGTGGGCAGGTAACGACCGATCGTGAGCGTCGCGTCGGCCACCAGGTCGGAGTCCGGCGAGGTTGGTCGTAGGTAGACGCGCCACCGCCGCTGCGGAAGCGAGGTCAGAATGACCGGGATCTCGTCCAGATAGCCATAGATCGCCTCGTACGAGTCCGACCAGCCCGCCAAGGTCGCGTCGAATACCGCCCAAGACTCCGTGTGGTCGTGCCCAGAGAGCTCGATGCCACTCAGTTTTCGAGTGATGCTGCGGACCCCGTCGCAGCCGACTACCCAGCGGGCCGAGACTTGCTCCGTTTCGCCGTCACGCTCGACCGTGGCAACGAGGCCGTCCTCGCGATTTTCCAGATCGACGAGCTTCGATGATCGAATCACCTGGCCACCCTGTTGCCGAAGATAGTCGATCAATATCGACTCGGTCACTTCTTCCGAGATGCCAACGTTGAACCCGTAGCGACTGCCACAAATCGAGAGATCGATCTCCCCGAGCACGCGGCCCGCCGAGTGGAGTCGGGCGAAGCGCTGCTTGACGCCCGCGGCGAGTAGAGGCTCGATGATCCCTAGCGACTCAAAGACCTCGAGGGAACGCGGGTGGACGATCGTCGCGCGGTCCCAGTGCAGCGGCGCTGGATTCGCGTCGATGACGCGACACTCGACCCCCCGGCGACAAAGCTCCGCGGCCAGGAGCAGGCCGGTCGGCCCTGCACCCACGACCAGAACCGCCAAATCAGTAACCATGTTGAGTTTTCTCGATGCTCGCCGTCAAGTAAGGTGTCGCGACGGCGCACGAGGCAGCACAATACTCCTCCTGGCTGTCGCAAGCGACGGATGACCTTCCAGAAACCGAGAATGCCGTGCAAGTACGGCGTTGTGTTCGGTGCGAACGGCCGTGCGCTTCCTTGCGACCACGGCTGACCGGCCACAACGCACTAGCCGATTCTACGACCACGACGTGTAATCGTCTAACGGGTTACGACGCCTCGCACGTCGCGTGGGCGTGCGCGATTTTCCTGGCATTCGCGTGCCATCGGCAAGCAGCGGCGGTAGCGGCCTTGTGGGTTGATTTTGCATGATTTTCAGCGCATTCTGGATGCGACACGTCCCAACGACACTTGCCATGTTCTGCTCCAGAAGAGGCGTCAACTTTGAGAAATCCCGCATTATTTGGCGCGAAACGGCGTGCCTGCAGCCGACGCCGTGGCCCTCTAAAAGCAGGTCGCCTGTGCTGCGAGGTCTTGGAATCTCGAGACATGCTCAGCCTGCCGCCTGGGCCCGGGCTGATCGGCGATGCCAACGACGATTCGGTGGTCGACATTTTCGACATTAATTCCATATCGGCGAACTGGAGCAGTTCTGGACCAATCGGCGATGCCAACGGCGACGGCCGCGTCAATATCTTCGATATCAACTCGGTTTCCGCGAATTGGGGATTGAGCGGCGAATCGTTGCCCGTGGACGAGGGCAGAGTCACACTTTGGTACGATGCGGCGACGACGCATTCACTCACGCGGCACGGCGTCGCCAGGTTCGAGGCGGATAGCGGTCAGTTTCTATCGGCCCTCAATCCGGGACTGATGGCGCCTTCGCAGCGGATGACGGTGTCCTTCTGGATGCATCAAAGCTCGCTGGCCGCCGATCGCGCGATCGTGGCCCAGTACGACTATCCCAGCGACGGCAGTTGGGCCATCAACACCGGCGGATCGGGGGGCACCGAGGACGAACTGCGGATCTGGATCGCGGACGGGACCGGAGCAGTCGTGCCCTACGCTTCGACCTACGCGGCCGACCTACAAGCGGACACGTGGTATCACGTAACGCTGGTCTTTGATGGAACGCAAACGGGCAACGCCAACCGCTTGCAGGTCTACATCGATGGCGAGTCTCAGACGATGGCCTACGTCGGTTCGTCGCTGGCGCCACCGAACCCGTCGGACGTCAATCACGACGGCATTGTCAACATCTTCGACATCAACCTGGTTTCTTCGAACTGGGGCGGCACCGAGTTGGGCGATGCGAACGGCGACGCAACGGTGAACATTTTTGACATTAACCTGATCAGTGCGCATTGGGATTTGCCTTCGTTCGATCTGAATCCAAACGGAAGCGAGATTCCCTCCGCATTGCGGCCAAGTAACGCGCCCCTGACCGTGGGCAAGTTGAGCGGCACACTCGATCGCTATTTTGACGGCTCGCTCGACTCCCTCGGAATCTTCACGACCGCATTCACGGCTACAGAAATCGGCGACTTGTATAATGCGGGAATCGGCCGCGAGTACGCGGATTTGTCGACCCAGCAAACGAGCAACTTGCTGGCCTGGTGGGACTTGGATGAACTGGTGGACACGTCACGGATGGACGCCACGGGGCATGGCTGGAATCTCGCGGACACGACCCACGTCGCCCAGCGGCAAATCGTGTCGCAATGGCGCGAAGCCGACTCGGGCGTATCGCTCAATCAGTCCTACGCGACGCGACCGGACTATTCGGGCAGCGCCATCAACGGACAAGGGGCCGTGTACTTCGATGGCGTTAACGACGTGCTGCGGGGAGCGGCGTTCAATTCTCCCAACGATCCCTCGGGCAGCATTTTCTATGTCGTGCGGTTCCAGGACGACATCCCACTCAAGGCACATACCTTCTTCAGCAGCGCCGATGAAAGCAATTCCACGGGCTACCTGTTCTTCGGCACGTATCCGGTCGATCCCGAGCACGGCGAGTCGCGATTTCGCATCCGTTGGCGACTCGGCGACTTGAACAACGATTTCGTGGGCAGCACCGCGATCGAACCCGACACGACGTACGTCGTGCAGGTCTGGTGTACCGCGCCGGGCGAACCGTATCACATGCGAATCAACGGAGGGGACGAGACCTTGACAGGCATCTTCAGTGCCTGGGCGGGATCTTGGTATGAGCAGATCCCAGGCCGCGACAACATCACGGTCGGCGCGTTCGAGCGGGCCGGTGGTGACATCGAAGGTTTCGCCAACGTCTTGATTGGCGAGGTCGTCCTTCTTAACCAGGCCACGACGGAAGCCGAAAACCGCCAGGTGGAACAGTACCTGGCCGACAAATGGGGAGTGTCCTTACCCATGAGCGGACTGGCGGCTACGACATCGGAAGCGGCCGGCGACGGCGAACTGGCGTCGCAATCCTCGATCGCGGCGCACGGCCTGAGGATCGGGACATCGACGGCCGACCGCAACGATATCGATCTCTCCAACGATTGGTCGAGCATGCGCCGGGGCCCAACCGTGGAATCGTCGCTGGAGATAGGGTCGTTGGTTGCGGTCAGAGCCGCCGTTGGACCGCGTGCGACCGTGCATTTGCCGTCAGCAGTCGACTTGGCATTCGCCGAGCGTGATGAACCGTGGACCGGGGGGGATGGTGGCCGCGATTGGAAATTTGCGCGAGCGTCGCATTTCAGGCCGCGACTCGATCGCGGGCATGGCTTGTCGAGCTTCCAGACGTTGGCCACTCATGTCGCTGAATGTCCAATGGATGCCACTGCCTGGATTGCATATTAGAACCTCGCGAAGGACCTGCTCCGCGAGCGACAGAATTGCCTGCTATCCGTCCTTCAAGTGCGTCAACTCGTCGAGCAAGCCCGACATCTTCTGGCGCACGGAGTTCGCCGCCGAGTCGTGAAAGATGTGCTCCTTCTTGGCGCTGACGATGGCCGCGGCCAGCGCCTTATGCTCGGACCAATCGCTGGTCCCGAACTTGCGAATGTCGACGTAGCAGTCAGTAAAGTCGGCCGAGAGCTTAGGCACGGCTTCGAAACCCTGCTCGGTGCGCACCACGTGATAGCGTTGAGCGCCGAAAACGAGCCCGCCTCCCACAACAACGCCAAACAAGAATCCGCTGAGCCGCTTCATAGGGGCCTCTCGTTAAAGCTAAGTGCGGGTGGTGCGGTCCGACGACGACATTCGCCCCACTCCCCGGCAATTGGGCCAACATGGTGACAGTTTTGGCCATCGAGTACAAGGCGAATATGAGCGGCCCGCCCGCTCGCCCGGTCGTGCAGGTAGGCCGGGGCGGTCGCTTGGGCGTTACTCAGTCACCGTCATGCCCAATTGCCGCATTTTGCGATATAGGTTCGAGCGGTGCAGGCCGAGTTGCTTGGCCGCCACGCTCATGTTGCCCCGCGTGCGCGTGATCGCTTGCTCGATATAGTCGCTCTGAAAGCGATCCGTGGCTTCGGTCAGATACAGGTCGCTGGGCACCGTGGGCCGCGCCTGTCCGCTAGGCACCAGTATGAAGGACAGCTCATCGGCGTCGATCTGATCGGCAGTCGACAGGAAAGCCAGCCGTTCCATCAGGTTCCGCAGTTCGCGCACATTGCCCGGCCAGGGATGCGATTCGAGCTTGCGTCGCGCGGCAAGCGTCAACTTCGGCATGCGGCGGCGGGCCCTGCGGGCGAATTCCGTAAGAAAATGCATGCCCAGCGGCAGAATGTCTTGCTGTCGTTCGCGGAGCGGCGGCAGCACGAGCGTCACCACGTTGAGGCGAAAGTACAGGTCCTCGCGAAACCGCTTCTGCCGCACCATGTCGACCAGATTCTGATTCGTGGCCGCGATCACGCGCGCGTCGGTATGAATCGACGTCGACCCGCCCACGCGGACGACGATCTTCTCCTCCAGCACGCGCAACAGTTTGGACTGGCCACCGAGACTCAGATCGCCGATCTCGTCCAGGAACAACGTGCCGCCGGAGGCCAGCTCGAACTTGCCTTGCCGGGTGTCGCGGGCGTCGGTGAACGCGCCCTTCTCATGGCCGAATAGCTCGCTTTCCAGCAGCGTCTCGCTGAGCGCCGCGCAGTTGACGGCAATGAAGGGCTGATCTCGGCGTCTGCTTTGGTAATGAATCGACTGGCTTACCACCTCCTTGCCCGTGCCATTTTCACCCAGCACGAGCACGGCCAGATCGGTGCCGGCCACGCGGCCGATCGTCGAGCGTAGTGCTTCGATAACCGGGCTTTCGCCCACCAACCGCACGCCCTGCGCGGCTTGCTCGGTAATCTGCCGGCGCGATTCGAGCAGGCTCTCGCGATCCTGCGCGTTCTCGAGCGCGATGGCCGCGTGCGCCGCCAGCTCGACTAAAGCCGCTTCGTCTTCGGCCGTGAAATCGCCCGAGAGCTTGTTGATCGTCTCGAACGCGCCCAGCAATTCGCCGCGTCGACTCCGCAGCGGAACGCACAACAGCGTTCGCGTTTGATAGCCGAGCGACGTATCGACTCGTCGATTGACCTGCCGCTGATCGTCGGCCAGGCTCAGTCGACGGGGCTCGCCCGAGTGAATCACCTGCCCGACAATACCAGCGTCGTCCGGAATTCGCAGCTCACCATTGGCCACGCCCAAGGCCGGACGTCCGACCAAGGTGTGCCCGTGGCGATCCCAAAGAAAAATGCTGGCGCGGTCGGCATCGATCAGTCGCGTGGCGGCCTCGGCCATCTGCACGAGCAAGGTCTCCATTTCTTGCGTCTGGTTCCAGCGGCTGGTGATTTCCAGAACTGCTTCGAGCCGTTCGATGCGGCGGACGTGCTCGTGCCGCAAGCGAACTCCTTGCAGGCCATGCTTCAGAACCGGTGCGAGCGGTTCCACTACGTCGCGCGTGCGGCGCATTGGGCTGCCGCTACGCAAGCGGACCACGAGCAGGTCTCCGCCGGGCGAGCGCTCCTCGAGCGGTACGGCGATCCAATCGGAGCTAGCGGCCAGCGCTTCACGATCGAGTGCTTCGGCAAAGAGCGAGATCGGCAGCGATCCTCGCGTGCCCGTCTCACCGCGGACCACCCAAGTGCCGCCGGCGGGCGTCACCAGCGCGGTGTAATCCGCCGTCGTGGCGACCAGGATCAAAGGGAGACAGGCGGCAAGAAACGCGGCCTCGTTGTCGCTCTGGCTGGCGTGCCAAAGCAACTCGGCCGAGCGAGCCATGATTTCCGGGTCGCCTGGCGTCCGAAGCAGCGCGGGCGGATTGGGAGTTTGCTGGTGTTCGGCCGGCATGGTTTCTTCTTATTGGCGAGCGGCCGGTGTAAGCCGGCTGTTTCTCTGCGTTGGAGCCAATTGCGATTAATTCAAAAACACTCAATACCCTACCGCAGTGTCATCGATTCGACAACTAATTGTGTCGATTTGCACGTGTCAGCGTCCTTGGCTGTCGCGAATCAGCCCCACTTACCGGCACAAACTGTCGTCCTGCGAGGACGCGGAACCCGTTGAGTGCCAGAGGCAAAACGGATATGTTGCCTGCGCGGATACCCGCACCCACCGCACGGTAGCAGTCAGTTTCGCGAACAACTTCAAGGAGAGCCCGATGGGCCTGTTCGACGGCAAAAAGGGTTTGATCCTGGGCGTCGCCAACGACCATTCGATTGCCTGGGCGATCGCCGATTATGTGATGGCGCAGGGCGCGGTGTGCGGCTTCACGCATTTGCCCGACCGGCCCGACGATGCGCGGCAGCGCAACCGGCACCGCGTGGCTCTGTTGACCGATCCCCACCCCAGCGCGAAGTTTCTCGTGCCGCTGGATGTGAACAACGACGACGAAATCCGCGGCGTCATGGCCCGATCGGCCGAAGAGTTCGGCAAGCTCGATTTTCTGGTGCATTCGGTGGCCTACGCGCCGCTCGAAGATCTGAAGCGCGACACGGTCGAAACCAGCCGCGAGGGTTTTAAGCTGGCCATGGAAATCAGCGCGTACAGCCTGATCGCGGTGGTCAACGCGGCCCGCGACGTGTTGGCCGATCGCGCCAGTGTCGTCACGATGACGTACTTCGGCGGCGAAAAGGCCGTGCCGGGCTACAACGTGATGGGCGTGTGCAAAGCGGCGCTCGATTCGATCGTCAAGTATCTGGCTTTCGACATGGGGCCGCGTGGCATCCGCGTGAACGCCGTGAGCGCGGGTCCGTTGCGCACGCTCGCCGGCCGCGGCGCCGGCGTCGACGAGATGCTCGGTCTGTACGAAAAAATGGCGCCGCTGGGCCGCAACATCACGCACGACGAAGTCGGCCGCACCGCCGGATTCTTGCTCTCGGACATGTCCGAAGGCATCACCGGCGAACTGCTGCACGTCGACGGCGGTTACAATATCATGGGCACTCCGGGCCGGCTGCTCGATGCGTATAAGGGGAAGTGAGCGGCGATTGCATATTGCTCGCCGCCAACGACGTTTAGCCGCGAGCCAACGACGAGCGCTCTCATTGAGCTGTTATCATCGCAAGTCGTTGACCTACTCTAAGGATCCGCACATGAATAACCCGTTCAATTTGCCACGGATTGAACACGGACGAAACACGGATGAAGAGAACCACAAAGGACACAAAGACGACGGATGCGAACGCTTTCCCTTGGTGGCCTTTGTGGTTCTCTTCGTCCGTACTACAAACGTTGATTATCCACGTGCGCTGCGCGGATTCTTGTCGCCCTGTGCAGTCGGAGGACGGGATTGGGTTGGTAGGCAACTCACGCAAGAATCGCGAAAACCCGAAAGAGCGAAAATGCGAAACTATTTCTGGTTTTCGCTCTTTCGGGCTTTCTCGATTCTCGTGGTTAATAAGGCAACATCGAGCAGACGATGTGGCGATTGGCGGTAATAACGCTCAATACCTCTCGATTCCCTTTCGTATTTGGTTCCGGCTATGCCGGGCTGGGTTTGATCCGTGGCTAAAAAACGGCTCAAGTTATTTCTGTACGAGCCCTAAGTCGCCATGCAATCAATCGTACTTCGCGACCTATTTGACGCGCGAGAACGTCCCTTGGCCGTGGATGTTTAGGTTTTCGATCAGTACGAGGTCGGCCTGGCCGGCCGGGGTGATTGAGAATCGCAAGCCGCCGGGACCGCCCGCAGATTCGCCCGTGGGCTGGTAGATGAAGACATCTCGGTCCCAGTGACGCAGCGCGAACTCCATCGGCTTCGGCCCCAGTCGCAGGACGAGTCCCTCCTGCTTCTCGACGACTTCGATGGGGCCGAAGAAATCGTTCGCGTACTTGCCCACGTAGGCAGCGAGCTTCAGTGCCGGTGTAGTTTGCGCTGGCGCGCGACGGTAGTCTCGCTCTTGGCCTAACTCCTTCTTTACTTCTTCGTCGAACATTCGATTTGCGAATTCGACCCAATCGCGCTGGAGCGAGCCGTCGAGCACCAAATCGAAGAAGCTTTCCGTCAGCCCTTCTGGTACACCGGTCGGTGCGGCATTCGAGAGAACTACCAGGGCCAACTCCTCGCCAGGCAGCACGGCCACCTCGGTCCGCACGCCCAATGAGAAGGCGCCGGAGTGCTTCCAGAACACCTTGCCGCCGCGCTCGACGCTGACGATCCAACCCAATCCATACGCCCCCATGCGGCCCTGGTCTGGGGTAAAGCCCGTGACAATTTGCGGTGTGTGGGTTTCGGCCAAAGCCGAGGCGGCAATCAACTGCCGTCCGTCGAGCTGGCCTTCGTTCAACAGCAATCGCACCCAGCGCACGAGATCGTTCAGCGTGGTGCTGACGCCACCTGCCGGGGCTTGGGCGTCTGGCTGGCGAGTGTTCTTGGGCGTCCATTTTCCGTCGACGCGCACGTGCAATAGCGCGCGGTTCTTGGCCTTGGCATAGTCCGCAAAGCGGAAACTGCTGGATGTCATGCCCAGCGGCGCAAAGAGCATCTTGGCGGCCAGGTCTTCCCACGAGCTGCCGTTGGCCTTGGCCGCCGCGTAGCCCGCTTCGCTGTAGCCAAAGTTGGTGTAGGCATACTGCGCGCGAAAGCTGCTGTCTGGCGGTTGAAACCGCAACCGCCGCAAAATCTCTTGTCGGTCGTAGCCGACGTCCTCGAGCAGGTCACCACAATGGTCCGGCAATCCGCTGCGATGACAGAGCAAATCTCGCAGCCGCAATTCTCGCGTGACAAAGGGATCGTACATGCGGAAACCCGGATCGTGGTCGATCACACGGTCGTCCCATGCGATCCGCCCCTCGCCCACCAGCGCCGCGAGTATCGTCGAGGAAATTGGTTTGGACATCGACGCCACTTGAAACACCGTGTCGGCGTCAATGCGATCGGGCTTGCCGGCCTCGCGCAGGCCGAAACCCTGTTTGAACACCACCTGGTCTTGATGGATCACCGCGATCGCGATACCCGGCACGCCGGTGCTTTTGAGCGTTTGGTTCGCCAGCTTTTCCAATCCGTCGAGCGCCAATTTGACGCGCTCGGGGGTCACCTCGGCTTTGGGCGAACGATCGTCGGCGCTTGCCATTGTGGTCCAGAAGCAGAACAGCAGCGGGCAAAGGAATGTCTTCATGGTGACCTGAGAATCACAGCCAGGAAAAGAGGAACGAGGATGAACTACCAATTATCGCGGGGACGGCGACTTGTGAAGCGAATTCGCGGAGCGGCGAAATCCGACTTCGACAATCTACGTACAATCACTAACTTTACTATCTGGACGTCATTCCCGCGCAGGCGGGGATCCAGGGACTCAACGAGGGGGTGGCAGAGGCGACTCGTGCGGGTCGGTAGTAATACTTGTGGTGCAGGACCGATTTGTCATGCACTGGATTCCCGCGTTCGCGGGAATGACGTGATGTTGGGGAAGTCGAGTTAGCGGGTTCGTTGACAATCATTCGGCTTGCGGCCCCTGCAGTTTAGCCGATTGGTCCTCCAGGCATTTTGGACAGTACCAAGGCGCGGGCGTCTTGACCGGCTTCGGACTTCGCGTGTGGCAAACGGCGCAACGAAACCGCTTGCCCTTGTGAGTGGTCTTCGGCCGCGCCTGCTTGCCGGTCTTGAGGATGCGCTTGGCCATTGAAATTGTCGCTCACCGAGCCTCATAACGCTTGCAGGCAGGAGTCGCCAAGTCAGTGCTGGTTAGGATCCGCACATAAATAACCCGTTCAATTTGCCACGGATTGAACACGGAATTGAAGAAGAAATTGTACCGCGGATGAACGCCGATAAACGCGGATAGAAACGGACGAGACTATTGGGTTTCTTGTTCCAGACTTCATATCCGCGTTTATCGGCGTTCATCCGCGGTGCAATCGATTTCCTTAAAGCCGTCTTTCGTCCGTACTACAAACGTTGAATTTGCACGCGGCTTGCGCGGATTTTGATACCCGATTTTTCCCTAGCCCAGGCATTCATGCCTGGGAAATCGATCGTCAAGGTTATCGTTTTGCACGCCCTTCAGGGCGGCATGGACTCGGTGGAGGGTTTTGCCTGCAACTGACAACGACTTCCTAGGGGTGTCGAAAACCCAGGCATGAATGCCTCATGGTTACCCACATTTTTTGGACATGGCTTGAGCGCCACGAACGCAGAGGAGTAGGTTTTCCAGGCCGCTCCAGATTGATTGCCAGCCTGGTTCGCCGTCGCTTTTGCGGCCGAGGAAGCCGCCGAACATCGCCAGACCGCGAAAGAACTCACGCACCGTATGGATTGGTTTTCGAGATTTGGACACGGCTCGCAACGTTTTCAGCCACGCGCTGGGCACGACGTGTGCCGCAGGGCGGTCGGGCTCCGTGCGAGCCACTGCTTTCAGTTGCAACAGGCGCATCGCCATCACGCTCAACAAGCCGGTGAAAGCTGTCAGGTCCAAGTTGATCCCTTCTTGCCCCCCGTAGTGTCCGGAGCGGGAGCCGATCACACACAGATCTTGAAGGATCGTCGTCGAGGGACAATAGATTCGCCTGTAAGCCTCCATCGACTGACAATGGGCCGTGCTTCGTGGCAGCCAGTGCGCATTCAACAAGACATAGAATCGCACCGCATGAGGCAGTGAGACCGGGACGAGTTGAACTCGGTAAAGTATATCTGCTTAAGGACTTCCGGAAGATCGTTATTCTTGGTGCATCCAAATTGAACTTTTCCGAGCTGTCAGGGAACCGCGTAAGTCCTGTCATGCAAACGAAAAAAGAGCCATTGATCTGATTCGATCAACGGCTCTTTTATGCAAGTGGAGGATAGGGGACTTGAACCCCTGACCTTCTGGCTGCCAGCCAGACGCTCTCCCAACTGAGCTAATCCCCCGTACTTGGTCTAAGGGCCTCGACCAACTTCGGCTTAAAAACCGCCGGTGGTTGAAGACCCAAAGTCTGTTGGCACTCGGGTTTGCAGCACCAAGCAAAGAACTGTATCACTTGGCAATCCATGAGTCAAGAAGTGCTGGTTCCACTTGAATCTGCCGGCGCCTTTGCGGAATCGAAGTCCGTGCAGCATGCCGAACCGCATGTGCCGCGTGTACCACGGTTTCCACGACTCCGCGTCGGCCATTCGGCTCGTTTTCCTAACACTTCAATTCGTCTTGGTGGACGGTGTTTTTGGCTGATCGACGCGCTCTCCGTCGACGAACAGCCGCCTGCCGCGACCAAGCATCGGCGGCGCCGAGCCGGGAAGCAATTGGCAGTCTTCGACCGATGCTAGCGACTGGCCCTCGGTATAGAGCTGCGCCAGGCCGTTGTCGCCGAGCAGGCAGCCGCTGATCTCGACGCGCGAGGCGCCCATCACCGCGATGCCGGCCCGGCCATTGCCGCGGCACGTGAGACCTGTCAGCAGGCATTCCCGAACGCCATCGTGCGCGTTGACGCCATCGAGTTGATACCCCTGCAACACGAGGTCTGAGACGACAAGGTCGTGAACCTCGTACAAGGTGATTCCCACGCTGAGCGCGGCACAGGATAGTCGATAGTCCTCGGGCAGCTTGTCTTTCTCGACGCAGAAATAGATCGATCCGTTGAACAGGCACCATTCGAGTGGATTCAAATCGGGCAGTCGGCCGTGAAGCGATACGAGGTATCGGCGTACGGCTGGCTTGCCATCGAGAAACAATTGTTGATAGCTAGTGCGCGCGGGACGGTAGCGAAATACCTGGCCGCGGTCGTATTGCCACTCTTCGTGGGGAATCGGTTCGGCGCCTTCGAGCGTCGCCCCATTACCCTCAATCACGAACGGCTGCAATGAGCTGCCGCTGTGGCGACCGCCTGTTAGCGAGAGGCTCTCGCGATAAGGCCGGTCGGTCTTGGCAACCACGATTCGGTCGCCGGCGCGGGCGTTCCGCAGCGCCTGGGTGATCGAACGCAAAGGGCCGCTCGAGCGATTTGCCGCGACGGTCGAGGTCCCGTCGTGTCGGTCGTCGCCCAGTACGTTGTCGACAAAAATGTCGGCAGCGCTGACTCGAACGGCAATTGTCAGCCACGTCAGCGTAGCGAGTCCCAAACGGCACATCGGCAGACTCCTGGCGGCAGTGGACCTAGAACCGTGGAAATGGCAACCGGCGGTGTGAAATCCTACCACGTGCTAGCCGGTCCGGCTGAGGTATCATGGGCGGAAACGAGCGAATGATCCGGGCATTCAACTGCCAGGATGTGGTCGGATGTCCCTCGGATAACGCGGTTTTTCGCTTCAGTCGAAGGATTTGCCATGCAGGTCGAAATTGGTCAGTGCCGACTGGAACTGCACCAGGGCGATATTGCCAACCAGGCGGTTGATGCGATTGTGAACGCCGCGAATCGTGCCCTGGCCGGCGGCGGAGGCGTCGACGGGGCCATTCATCGTCGCGGAGGTCCAGCGATTATGGCCGAGACGGCGGTCCGCTATCCACAGGGTTGCGAGATCGGCTCGGCGGTCGTTTCCACCGCGGGCACCATGAGCGCACGCCATGTCATCCACGCGGTAGGGCCGATTTGGCAGGGAGGTAACGCGGGCGAAGCGGAACTTTTAGCCAACGCTTACCGGCGATCGCTCGAGTTATCGGTCGAGCACGGCTGCACGAGCGTGGCCATGCCGGCGCTCAGCACCGGTGTGTACGGGTACCCCATGGACCTGGCCAGTCGAGTGGCGCTGACGGCCGCGCTCGCCTTCCTCAAGCATCAGGGCCGCCCTGAGTTGGTGCGATTCGTACTTTTTGGCCCGGGAGCGTATGGAGCATTTGCAGCCGCGTTGGAAGAGATAGCAACCGAGATGCTGCGCGAGTGAACCCCCGAGCCGTGAAAGCGTGTCCGAAGCTTTCTTCCATTCGCAATGACTTCCGAGTAGTAAAGCTAGAGGTTCTTACTGGGTTCCCTCGCTGGCGCGTCGGGCTTGTGTGCTGCCGTTGGCAACAATCATGCGTCGCGGCGGCTTCCCGCAACCATTGGCTCGAAGGCATCTTGATACGCAAACAGCGCCGGCAGTCCTCCGGTGTGCCAGAACACGACGCGCTCTTGCGGCTTAAAGAAGCCACTGCGCACCAGACCGATCAGGCCCGACATGGCTTTGCCGGTGTAAACCGGGTCGAGAAGGATTCCTTCTTGCCGCGCGACCAGCGCGACTGCTTCGAGCATACTTTCCGTCGGCTGGCCGTAGCCTGCGCCGAGATATTCGTCCTTGACGGTTACTCGCTCATCGAGCGACGCAGTGGGCCAGCCCAGCAGTTCGGCCGTGGCGCGGGCCTTGTCGCGAACGGTCGCCGTGGCTTCCGCGCCGGGCAGGCTGATCGACATGCCGATGATCTTCTCACGGCGATTCAAATGATCGAAGCCGACAACCAATCCGGCGTGCGTCGTGCAGCTTCCTGTGGTGACGATGACATAATCGATCGCCAGGTTGGCGGCGTCGACTTGGCCGGCATACTCGGCGGCCGCGTCCACGTAGCCCAGGGCGCCCAGCGGCGTCGAACCGCCAATGGGGATGACATAGGCCTTGCCACCCTCGCCGCGGATCCGCGCGCTGATTTGAGCGACCCGCTCATTCGCGGCGTCGCGCGTATCGACCAAATGCACGGCCGCGCCGAACAATCCGTCGAGCAGCAGATTGCCGTTGGTTTCGTACAACGGGCCGTGCCACTTGGAAAACTTGGGTAGGACGAGCTCGCAGCGCAGGCCCAGCTTGGCGGCCGCGGCCGCCGTCTGGCGAGCATGGTTCGATTGCGGCCCGCCCAGGGTGATCACGGTCGTCGCACCTTGGGCGAGGGCGTCGGCCATCAGGAATTCGAGCTTCCGCGACTTGTTGCCGCCAGTAGCCAACCCTGTGCAGTCGTCGCGCTTGATGTAGATCTGTGGTCCACGCAGGTGGGCCGAGAGCCGCGGCAGGTGCTCGAGCGGCGTGGGCCGATGGCAAAGGGCGACACGTGGAAAGCGGTCGATGCTAGTCATGGCGGATTTCGGGCTACTTGACAGCAGATCTGAAAACTGGCGAGCCGGATGCGTTAGCTTCCGGGTACTCGAAAATCGGAATCCCATTTCGCTTAATAGAAACCTAAATTGCCCGCTACGATTCTCTGGCCGTGTAGACCGCATTGTCAACTGCCGGGGTGGCCCGGTAGAATCGCATTCGCCGGGATGGGTGTAGGCGAGTGTGGCGTCCGCCACGCCGCATGCGAGCCACCCGCCCGGCACTTGGGATCGGGTGTTTACGATCGGTTGAAGAGCAACTTCGCCTGTTTTCGCTCCCTGCCCCTGATTGCTCCCGCTTGGGCGAGTGGGGCTGAAAACGGCGGTTCTGGGGGGCGAAGTTGTTTTTCGATCGATCCTTTGCCAGGCGTGCCGCACGGCCGCATTAATGATGGGCCGCCATGCCGTTGATCACCGTTCGCGAACTGAGTCTGGGCTTTCGCGGTCCTTTGCTGCTGGACGAGGTGTCGTGCCAGATCGACGCGGGGCAGCGAATCGGCCTGCTAGGCCGCAATGGCGCCGGCAAGACGACCTTCATGCGAGTGCTGTGCGGCGATCTGACGCCCGACGGCGGTGACGTGGCGTTTGCGCCGGGTGTGCGGCTTTCGCTCTTGCCGCAAGACGTGCCTCACGACGTTGTCGGTCGGGTGATCGACGTTGTTTCCCAAGACGCCCGACGCGACGAGCACGAGCCCGCCTGGGAAGCGGAACAGCGCGTCGACCAGTTGCTAGCGAACATGGGCCTCTCGGCCGAGGCCAGGTTCGAGCTGCTTTCTTCGGGCATGAAGCGGCGGGTATTGCTGGGCCGCGCCCTGGCAAGTGCCCCCGACCTGCTGTTGCTCGACGAGCCGACGAACCATTTGGATGTGGACTCGATCGTCTGGCTCGAGGACTTTCTGGCGCGGTGGAAAACCACGCTCATGTTCGTGACGCACGATCGGGCCTTTCTCCGCAAGCTGGCCACGCGCATCTTGGAGATCGATCGCGGACGACTGTTCGATTGGTCGTGCGACTACGACACGTTCCTCAGCCGCAAGGAGGCCGCGCTGCTCGCGGAAGAAAAGCAGAACGCGTTGTTCGACAAGCGACTGGCCGAAGAAGAAGTCTGGATTCGGCAGGGAATCAAGGCCCGGCGAACGCGGAACGAGGGGCGAGTCCGGGCTCTGGAGCAGATGCGCCGTGTGCGCGGCGATCGCCGCGAGGTAACCTCGAAAGTGCAGTTGGAAATCCAGGAAGGCCAGCGCAGCGGGAACTTGGTGGCCGCGGTCGACAACGTCGCCTTCAGTCACGGGAAGCGCGAAATCTTCCGCGACTTTTCGACAGGCATCATGCGCGGCGACAAGATCGGCATCATCGGCCCCAACGGCGCGGGCAAGACCACGCTACTGCGCGTGCTGCTCGGCCAACTGCCGCCGCGCGAAGGCGTGGTGCGGTTGGGAACGAACCTGCAGATCGCCTACTTCGATCAGCTTCGGCAACAGTTGAAGGAAGAGGAGTCGGTGCAAGAGAATGTCGGCGACGGCTACGACACGATCAAGTTCAACGGCAGCTCGCGGCACGTCATCGGCTATCTCCAGGATTTCCTGTTCACCCCTGAGCGGGCCCGCACGGCGGTGAAGTTCCTTTCTGGCGGCGAGCGCAACCGTGTGTTGCTCGCAAAACTCTTCGCGAAGCCGGCCAACGTGATCGTGCTCGACGAGCCCACGAATGACTTGGATCAGGAGACCTTGGAACTGCTCGAAGAACGGCTGGTGCAGTTTGCCGGCACGGTCTTGCTGGTGAGCCACGACCGCGAGTTCCTCAACAACGTGGTCACGTCGACGATCGTGTTTGAGGAGGGCGGCGTTCGAGAATACGTCGGCGGCTACGACGATTGGCTGCGGCAGCGCGTGGCGGTCGCGGCGGCGCGTGGACTTGAGAAGCCCAGCGGGGCAGGCCCGGCGCGATCAACGAACGCGGCGAAACAGGAGTCTTCCGCGCAATCCACTGGGGAAAGTCCTGGAGGCGAGAGCACGACCCGCAAGCGCCGTCCGACTTTCAAGGAGCGACAGGAGCTGCGCGACCTGCCAGCGACCATCGAGCGCTTGGAAGGGGCCATCCGCGCGCTGCACGAAGCGATGGCACAGCCCGACTACTACCAACATCCGAGCGAGCACATCGCACAAGGTCAGGCGGACTTGAAACGATTCGATGCTGAGTTGGCCGCGGCGTACAAGCGTTGGGAAGCGTTGGAGCCGCTGGAGGAGTGAGGGCGTGAGCGTCCGAGTCGTAGTGGGGTTCGTTCCATTCGACTCTTGTGGCGAATCACGGCGAATCGGCTATGAATGCTGAGCCATTTGCGGCGGGTTGGCGCCGCGAACAGTCTCGGTTTGACGAATGGAACGCCTCGCAGGCATGCACAACGTGTGAGCGATGTCTTACTCGACAAGTTGCTTGACTTTCTCGATTTCACGTTGAATCTCGCCGACACTCACGGGAGTTTCGAGAATGATCGGGACATTGGTCGGCAGCAGATGCGCGACTCGGCGAAAAGCGATGTTGCTTTCGTAGTTTTGTGGCTCATGCACGCTCATTGAGTTCACGAGGCTGAGGTGAATTTGCTGAATCCGCTTTCCAAAGCGGCGAAGGATTGCGTCCGCCTCGCACATCGTCGGATCGATCTGCCTTGCGTGCCCAATGTCAAAGCAAAGAGTTGCCTCGGGAAGCCTCGTAAAATACGTCGTCAACTCTACTGCTGTGCGTCCAGTAGGCTTCCGCTTGTCCATGTTTTCGATGCAAAGTCTGTCGCCGAGTCGATGCCAGACATTGAATTTGGTGATCACGTCGGGATGGACGACGATCGGCCATCCTCGCTCGGCGACGCACGCCAGAATCGATACAACTTCGCTTTCGTTCATGCGTTTCAATTGACTGGGGGAATGCACCGAAATGTAGTTGAACTGTTTAAGATCGAGCGCATCCAGAGACTCGACGAGGGGAATGAGTTCCTCCTCTCGCAACGCCGAAAGTTCGATAGCTGCAGTAGCTTGGCCTTCGACCATTTGAAGACCGAGACGCACGTTACCAAGAGCGAGACTGCCAGTCGAGAATCCAATCAACATCTTTAGAAAACCCCATAGCTAATCGTAAAGTCTCGGAGATCCGACTTGACCTCGAAAAAGATCGAATTCAAAGCAGTTTGAAAGTCATGACTGAGGTCCCGGAGTTCCAGAAACGTGGCATCCTTATAGATATCGTTTGCCGGTACATTCCCGAGATGAGTACGAAGCCCTTCATCGTCCAATCGTTGCAGGTACTGATCGTAAGAATCAAGGATTCTAGCCGCGTACTCGTCCAATTGAATTTGCCGGAGCGTCCACACCAGAATGTTGATTGGAGTCGCGCGAACAAAACACATTAGCCGGTATTATTCACGATCCGCTGCGGTTTTGTCGCGGGCGTTTTTCCGTGCGGAGGAAGGGCAGCGGGGTCGTGGGCATCGCGCACCGCCCCCTGACC
>Ga0163150_10004218_pt1 | contig 19418 bp, 15 predicted proteins | sample OliLakLV19P2IB_FD_148628 | JGI IMG/M metagenome (GOLD analysis project Ga0163150, IMG submission 148628) | Freshwater microbial mat bacterial communities from Lake Vanda, McMurdo Dry Valleys, Antarctica - Oligotrophic Lake LV.19.P2.IB | ecosystem: Environmental > Aquatic > Freshwater > Lake >...
CCAAAGCCTGCACCAAGCGGGTTTTGCCGGCGCCCAGCGGTCCGCTCAGGGTCACCAGCGCCCGAATAGGCAGCGCAGCCGCCAGGGCCTGGCCCAGGCGCTCGGTGCCGGCCAGGTCGGCGGCGTGATAGGTCCAGCTCTCGCTCATCATGTCAGCTTTCTTGATAGGGGACTGTCCCAATTTTGCTCGGCAAAATGGGGCTGTCCCCCTCGCGCCACCAAGTCGCTCACGTTCACTTGCGCACCGTTTCGCCTCATGCGGGGCCGCGGTCCACTGTCGCTCCGCCAATTGTCTCGACCGGAACTAGTGTTCATAACCTCGCGGCACGAGCGGCCGCCGCTCGCCCGCGGCATCGACCTGCCACAAACCGGGCTCGGCAATAAACTGGCCGATGCGTTTGAGCCCGCAGGCCAAGGGCTGCTCGGCAAGCATTCGCTCGGCGGCCTCCGGCGGCACGGCCAGAATCAATTCAAAATCCTCGCCATCAGCCAGCGCATGGTCAAGCGGGGTTGACTCGTCGGCGAGCTTGGCGGCCAGTTCCTGTGCCGCCGGCGCCACCGGCACGCGGTCCAGCTCAACGACCGCGCCGCACCCGCTTTCGGTCGTCACGCGCGACAGGTCGAGCGACAGGCCGTCGCTCGTGTCGATGCCGGCATGCAAAGGATAACGCTCGGCCAGCAGCAAGGCCTCGCGCACGCGGGGTTCGAAATCAAATTGGCGACCCAGGATGCTGCCGCCAAAAGTGCCCGTGACGACGATGGCGTCGCCCGGCCGAGCGCCGCTGCGGAGCAGGGGGCCGGCCGCGGTGACTTCGCCCAGCACCGTGACGCTGATCACCAGCGGGCCGTCCCAACTGTTGGTGTCGCCACCGGCCAGGGCCAGGTCGTGCTCTTCGGCCAAGGGGATCAGCCCTTCGTAGAGCTCCTGCGCCAGTTGCAGGCCGCCCGAGCGGGGCAGAGCCAGCGCGATCACGGCTGCCGCGGGCCGCGCAGCCATGGCCGCCAGGTCGCTCAAGTTCACGGCCAGGGCCTTGCGCCCCACGCGACGGGCGTCGACCTCGGCCAGTCGAAAGTCGACCCCCTCGGTCAACATGTCGACCGTGACGACCGAGCGGCCGCCGTCGGCCATTCGCAGCACCGCCGCGTCGTCGCCCAGGCCGACCTCCAGGCGCCGATGCCGGGGGAGTCGCTGGCGCAGCCAGGCTATCAGGTCAGGTTCCATGAACGTTCGCAGCGGTCGGATGCGTGACGCGAAGTAGATTTTCGCAGTCACGATTGTAGCCCAATGGCGCTGCCAAGACGGGGGACAGTCCCATTTTGCTTGGCAAATCGGGACAGTCCCCTGGTCGATTGGCGCCGGCCGCTTAGCGCCGCACGGTCACCGACATGTGACCGTAGTAGGTGCCGAAGTTCTCGCCGTCGTCGCGGAGGATGTAGAACTTCAAAGGCTCGATCGAGGCAAAGTCGGGCCGGCTGAGGATGTACTCGACGTTTTCCAGCGAGACTGTCTCCCAGATGTGCATGCCCACCAGGACGTCGCCGGCGCGGATGCCTTGCCTGGCGGCGGGGCTGCCGGGCCGCACAGCCGCGACCGACAGGCCGCCGTGGTAGTGCGTGTTGTACTGCGAAAAGTCCTTCGCCGGCACCGGATCCAGCCGCAGTCCGACCAGGCTCCAGGCGCTGTTGTCGGCCTCGACGGCTTTGCGCTTCGGCGCGATGGCCAGCACCATGTTGACGCTGACCGCCTGCTTGTTGCGGTGGACCGACAGCTTCACTTCGTCGCCCGGCTTGCGACCCAGCAGAGCCCGCTCCAGGTCCAGCGCCCGATTGACGGGGCTATTGCCGACCGCCGTAATGACGTCGCCTGGCTGCAAGCCACACTTGGCCGCGGGGCTCTCGTCGTCGACCTGGCCAATGATCAGTTGCTTGCCGCTGACGGTTCCCGATTGCCGCGAGACGATGCCGTGCCAGGCGTTGCCGATCCTTTGCACGCTCATCAGGTTGGCGGCCACGCCCATGGCCAGGTCGACCGGAATGGCAAAGCCGATACCCTGGGCTCCGGCCCGCACGGCCACGTTGATACCGATCATCTCACCGTCGGCGTTCAAGAGTGGTCCGCCGGAGTTGCCCGGGTTGATGCTGGCGTCGGTCTGGATCAGGTCGCGGTATTTTTGCGAATCGCTGACCTGCACCACGCGGTGCAGGGCGCTGATGATGCCGCAGGTGACTGTGTGCGTGTAGCCATAGGCATTGCCGACCGCGACCACCGGCTCGCCCGGCATCAGGTCGGCCGAGGTGCCGACGTTGATCACCGGCAACTTGCGTCCGGCATTGACCTTGATCACGGCCAGATCGGTCTTGGTATCGAACGATTCCAGTTGGGCCACGAGCGTTTTCTCGTCGGCCATGGTGACCTGAATTTCCTTGACGCCATCGACCACGTGATGGTTGGTGAGGATATAGCCGCGCTCGTCGATGATCACGCCCGTGCCCATGCCATTGACGTTTTGCGGACCTTCGCCGCGGCGATAGCCTTCATCGCCGGAGGAGAGGGTCTTTTGGCCGTGGATGTTCACGATCGAAGGGCGCGCGGCCTGCACGATCTTGACCGTGGGGGTGCTGCGCAGCTCCGAGGCCGCCAGTGTCGTGACAAACGTCAGGCAGAGGCTCAATCCGCAGAACGTACGCACGCAATGCCGACGAGATCGGTTGGCCATGGCGGGGGATGCTTCGCAGGATGGTGGGCAATCAGGGGCAGGCGCGACCAGCGGATGCCGGCGGCCGGGTGACGTGGGCGCCGGAAACGTGCAGGACGCAAGCGGCACGAAAGCTAGATCGGCCCCCCCTCGCCGCAGGCATGAACCGAGATAGACGCCGATGGAATAATCGGCCTAGCTTTACGCGGCCTCGCGTCGGAACAACGCGGAGAGTCGGCCCAGATTAACGGCCGCGCGGGGCCCTGGCCGGTCTTGCTAGCGAGCGGGCCTAGCGCGAGTCGCGCGGGACGGCTGCCTCGGAATCGCGGACCCCGGGACTAAGGCCCCGCGAATCGCGAGCGGCCGGGGCATCGCGGTCTTCGCCGCGGCGAAAGACCAGCATCAAGAGCTGTGCCAGCAGGAACACGGCAAGTCCGCCCACCACCACGTGGGGCCAGTATTTCAAGAACGGCAGCCCCATCTGTTCGGCCAGAGCCACAAAGACTAACAAACCCAGGTTCAGCATCAACAGCCCGCAACCGACCGAGGCCATCGTGCCCTTAAACGTGCCTTCCTCGGTGTAGTCCTCATAGTACAGTTCGATCGTGCGACCCTTGGCCAGGCTGCGGTCGATCGTCTCGGTCAACTCGATGGCCCGCGAGGCATCCACCCAGTCCGGCGACGGCGCCGCGCCGCCGATCGCCAGCGCCAATTGATCAAGGGCCGCGGCGGCGGGGTTCCAAAGTGCAAACTCGCGTGCGGTCGACTGGCCCGCGGCCGTGACCTGCAAGCGCCAGGGAGCATCATTGCGCAGGTCGAGCTCGGCCTTGCCGCGGTCGCCCAGCGCGATCAGCCGGGCGGCCGAATGCGCATCGACCGGTCCGACCGACCAGCGGGCCACGACGGCGCCCGGACCCGACATCTGCACACCCAGGCCGGCGTACGATTCGCTTTTGTGTCCGGCAGCCATGGCGCCCAGCCGGGTCATGTCGCCTGCCACAGCGCGGATCACGTCGACGTCGCGGGCAAAGGCCGCCAGCACGGCCGGCTTGTCGGGCTGTTCCAGTTGCCGGTCAAACACGACCTGCTCGACGCGCCCGATCGGAGACGACGCTCCAGCGGAAACAAGCTCCGCCACGGCCAGCACGCCCGGATGATGCCGCTCGGCCAGGCACGGCACGACGACCGCCCGGGTATCGCGGCGGATCATGTCGAGTTCGTAGTAGATCAGCATGGAGCGGACCACCGGGTGCGCCACGAGCGTGGGCATCGCGGCCTGGATCAACTTGCGGAGTTGCTCGGCTCGCAGGTCTTCGTTACGGCCGCGGGCCACGATCACGGCGTCGACCGCCGAAGGATCTAACAGCGATTCCCAATGTTCGAATCGCCGCATCCGAGCGAGGTGCGCCAGCGATTGGGCCGCGATCCCTTCCAGTTCGCACGCGCCGACCAACTCAAAGCGGTGATCAGCCACGACCGCCTGGGTAATCGCCAACGTGGTGTCATCCGCGCCCAACAGCGCGATGCGGATCGGAGGTGCGTCCGGCGGATTCATTTATCCAGTATATCCGCTCGGTCGCCCACGCGGCAGGAGCCCTGTTTGGCCGAGTTGTCCGACGCGGCCAGGTTAACTGCTTGCCAGTTCAACCGTGCGTGGGCGCGGCGACTTTCATCATCGCTTCGACGAAGAAATATTCGCCCCACATCACGGACTCGTCGACGCCCAGGTTCTTGGCGGTGTGATACACGCCGTGCTTCAAGATGCCCTCCCAGCCGGGCGTGTCGACGGCCAGATATTCCGGCGCGTTCAACGCGTCGAGCATGGCCAGCGCCGTCTGGCGATAGGCCACGGCCCGGTCAAGCGACGAGGTCTGACGTTCCAAATCCAACAGGCCGCTGGCGGCGATGGCGGCGGCCGAGCTGTCTTTTTGCGGACCCCAAGGGAGCGGCGCCGAGAGGTCAGCGGCAAAGTCCCAATAGGGCACGTGATCCTTGGGCAGGTGCGTCAGCCAGAAGTCGGCGTTGCGCTCGGCCACATCCAGCCACTCGCGCTCGCCGGTCAACGCATACACCTGGCTGTAGCCATACATCGACCAGGCCAACCCGCGGGCCCAATTGCTGTCGGCCCGCAGCCCCTGATGCGTGGCCTGGCCGAGGAACTTGCCCGAGTCCAGATCGAACAGACCTTCGTGGGCCGTCGAACCGTCGGGCCGGACCAGGGTGTCGCGGGTCGTGCGGCAATGGGCCTCGGCCACGCGGCGCAGCTCGGCATCGCCGGTCTCGTTGGCGGCATAAAAGATGATCGGCACGTTCATCATGATGTCGATGAACAGCGACTGCGGGCCGATGAACGAAGCCAGGTATTGCCCGCGCTCACGAAAGCGCATCGCGAGGGTGCGGCCGGCCTGGATCAGGACCTGTCGCAGGCGGTCGTCCTGGGTCAGCTCATACCAGGGGCGATAGGTGTTGAGGAAAATAAAACCCAGGTCGTGCACGTTGCGGTCGTGCTGCCGGTGCTCGAGCAAGCGGCTGTAATGCTCGGCTCGAGCGCGCCAGGGATCGTCGTGCCCGCGGCGAACGAACTGCCACATCAATCCGGCAAAGAATCCGCCGGTCCAGTCGGTCCAGAGCTCGCCTTGGTGATGCCAGCGGCCGCCGGTGGTGTAGATGGGAAAATAGTCAGGCGTGCGCTCGATCGTGGCGGCGACCTGCCGCTCGGCAAAGTCGAGCGCGCCGGCATAGCGGGCAGCGTGGGCGTCGGTCATGGTTTCAGGTCAGGGCGTGGTGCGATTGGAATCCCAACTGCCGTCCATGGTATCGACACCCGGGCTGTCGGCAAAGTGGCGCCGGCGGCATGCGCGTGCGCTCGGCCAGTGAGGATCGCTCGTCGACCAGGCGAGCCCAACGGACTATGCTGTGGGCTGACCTAGTGCTCTCATCCGCCCCGTGCAATCGGCATGTCGACCACGCCCAAATACGATCCACTGCTGCACGTCGTGCTCTATCAGCCGGAGATTCCGCACAACACCGGCAGCGTGGGGCGGACCTGCGTGGCGGTGGGCGCCAAGCTGTGGCTGGTCCGACCGCTGGGTTTCCGCCTGGACGACTACTACCTGCGCCGCGCGGGCCTGGACTATTGGGACCACCTGGAATGGGAAGCGGTCGCCGACTGGGCGGCGCTCCTGGAGCGCCTGCCGGGCGCGCAACCATGGCTGCTGACCAAGAAGGCCACAGCCAGCTACCTCGACGCGCAGTTCACGCGGGGTAACGTGCTGGTCTTCGGCAATGAGAGTCAGGGCCTGCCCGACTCACTGCTAGAGACCCACGCCAAGCGGCTGCTGCGAATCCCCATCCGCCCGGTGGCGCGCAGCCTGAACCTGTCGAACGCAGTGGGCATCGTGGCGTTTGAGGCCCTGCGCCAATTTGGCGTGCAGGGCCAGGCCTAGGTCATTACTTCTTCGCCGGAGCGGCCGCGTCCTTGGCGGCAGCGTCCTTCGCCGCCGTTTCCTTGGCCGCGGCTTTCAGGTCGCCCGCGTCCACGATCACCAGCCGCTTCGGATCGATCCGCTTCTTGAGCGCCGCGAGCACCTGCTCGGGCGTCAAGGCGTTGATCTTCTTCTCCAGGTCGGAGTAGTAGGCCATCGTGCGGTCGACGAACAGCGACTCACCCAAGATCGACGCTAGCGTGCCGTCGCTGGTGCGAGAGACCTGCTGTTGCTGCAAGTATCCTTGCTTGGCCCGGCCCAGTTCGGCCTCGGTCACGCCCTTGCTCAACAACAGCGCCAATTCCTCCGCGATCACGTCGTTCACCTTCTGGATGTTCGCCGGATTGCAGATGGCGTTGATGGTCAGGCTGGCCCGGGCGTCAAGCGAGTCGGCCGAGATAAACGAACCGACGCCGTAGGACAGGCCCTCTTTCTGCCGCACCCGGTCGCCCAGCCGCGACGAAAGCGAACCGCCGCCAAAGACGTAATTGCCCATCAGCACCGCCGCATAGTCGGGGTCGGTGTCTTTCATGGGAAAGGCCATGCCGGCGACGTACACCGCGTTGGCCTTGTCGGGCGTGAGGATTTCCTGCTTGCCGCCCGGCACGTTCGGAAAGAATTCCTTCGGCAGCCGCGCATACGACTCGCTGCTGTTCCACCCGGCGAGCGCCTCGCGCAACACCTTGACGGTCGGCTCGGGATCGAAGTCGCCCACGATGGCCAGCTCGCCGACCTGGGCGCTCAAGAACTTGTCATACAGCTTCTTGACCTGTTCCTGGGTGACGGCCTTGTAGTTTTCCAGCTCTTCTTCGATCGTCGCGATATAACGGACGTCCCCCTTGGGATAGGGCGAGACGCTGCGGCGCACCCGGGTAATCGCCAGGCTGGCTGGGTCGGACAGCTGCTCTTCGCCGCCCGCCAATCGCTGTCGACGGAGTACGTCAAACTCTTCGGCCGGCAAGGTCGGCTCGCGGAGGATCTGCTTGAGCAGCCCGATCACGGCCGGCAGATTGTCTCGCTTGGTCTGGATGGTAAAGGTCGCCGTGCCAATGTCGCCACTGGCCGACAGCGTCGCTTTGTTCTTGTCGAGCTCATCCTGGATCTGCTGCCGGGTCAGGTTCTTGGTCCCGCGCGCCATCAGCGGCGGCAGCAGGTCAGAGGCCGTGTCGTATCCCTTGAGCGAGTCCAGATTGCCATAGCGCAAGACCAGACGCAGGTTGACCGTCTCGCCGCGAGTCTTCTTGGGCAGCAGCACGGCCTTGACTCCGGCGGTCAACGCGACGCGCTGGCTGCGGGCGTCGATATTGGCCGGCGAAACGTCGAACACTTCGCCCTGGGCCAGCGCCTCACGACCCTTGTAGCCTTCGAGCAGCTTGGCCAGCTCGGGCGTCGAGGGAACCTCGGCCTTCTCGGGTTTGTCGGTCGGGATGAACATGCCCAGCGTGCGGTTCTCGCGACGAAGGTAACGCTTGGCTACTTCCTGCACTTCGTGCGACGTGACCTTCTCGATGCGGTCGCGATACATGAAGTACAACCGCCAGTCGCCTTGCGAGGCCCAATCGCTCAACTGCACGGCGATGCGGCTGGTGTCGGCGGCGGCCAGCTCGCGCTGCTTCAGCAATTGCGTTTTGGCCCGCTCTACTTCCTCCTTCGAAAACGGCTCGTCGCCTGAGTGCTCGGTGATTTCCAACAGCTTGTCGCGCACCGTGTCCAGCGAGTCGCCTTTGCGCACCTCGGCCTGCACTTCAAACACGCCCGGGTCATGCCAGCTTGCGGAGCTGGCGCTGACATTCGTGGCCAGCTTGGTTTCGACCAGGGCCTTGTACAACTGGCCCGAGGGGGCCGAGCCCAGGATGTTGGCCAGCACGTCCAGCACGGTGTTGTCCGGATGTCCGCCGGCGGGCACGTGATAATAGGCCGCCACGATCCCTAGTTCGCCGACACGGCGCAACGTCACCGAGCGCTCGCCGTCCTGCGGCGGTTCTTCGGTATAGGTCTTTTCCAGCTTGCGCGTGGGCTTGGGAATCTTGCCAAAGGTCTTTTCGATCAGCGCGATCGCCTTGGCCTCGTCAAAGCGTCCGGCCACAACCAGCACACAGTTGTCAGGCTGGTAGTACTTCTTGTAGAAGTCTTGCAGCTTGTTGATGGGCACCCGCTCGATGTCGGTGCGATTGCCGATGGTCGACTTGCCGTAGTTGTGCCAGTCGAAGGCCGCCGACATGACCCGCTGGTTGAGCAGCATGGCGGGCGAGTTCTCGCCGCTTTCGAATTCGTTGCGCACGACGGTCATTTCCGAGACCAGGTCCTCGCGCTTCACGTAGCTGTTGACCAGCCGGTCGGCTTCCAGGTCCAGGGCAAACTCCAGGTTGTCGTCGCTGGCCGGCAGCGTCTCAAAATAGTTGGTGCGGTCGACCCAGGTCGTGCCGTTGAAACGCGCGCCGCGCTCTTGCAGCACCTTGGGCACCTCGGGATGCGAGGGGGTGCCCTTGAAGACCATGTGCTCCAGCAAGTGGGCCATGCCGGTCTCGCCGTAGCCCTCGTGCCGCGAGCCGACCAGCACGGTCAGGTTCACGGTCACCGTCGGCTTGGAGGAATCGGGATACAGGAGGACCTGCAAGCCGTTTTCCAGCTGATACTCGGTGATGCCTTCGATCGACTGGACCTTGCGGGCGGCGGCGGCATGGGCAGCCGGAGCAGCCACCAGGTTCGCGCCGGCGACCGCCGCGGCGGCGGCCACACAGGCCAGGCAAAACGTAAACCGAGAGCGATGCATGCGTCGATTCCTCGTGGATGATTGCAGGGCAGGGGGTTTAAGCCTGATTGGGCAGCAAGCCGGCCGGACGGATCGCCGCGGCAAATCCCTTAGGATCAGCGTCGCCCGATTATACGCCCGGGGGCCCATCTGGGAACCATACCATAAAAGCCCGGTTCCCAACGTTTCCGGCTAAAATGACAGGATACAGGCGCTACGCAGCCCAGCCTGCCCGGGTTCGCCAGGAAGGCCGTCGGCAGGGCCAGGTTCTCGTCGCGCCCGGCTGGCCGTGGTCGGAATATCCCGCCCGCGCTAGATCCCGGCGGGGCTCCGCTCTCGGCAGACGAAACTTTTCGCGGCCGAAATGCGTCTCATCTCACAGCCCATCACGTGGCAAAGGTTCCACGTCTATCACAGCGCCCATCACTGCGGCCCAATTCACGCGGCCGTGCGGTCAATTTTTCGCGGAGGAGGCAACAGGTCATGCGAGCTTTCATAGAGCAGATCACGGGAGTCCGATTGGCAGTCGCGTTCGGTTTGGTGGCGGTTCTTGGGGTGCTGTTCATGCTGCCCGCGAACCAAGCGGCGCGCGAGGCGGGCCGCCAGCCAGACGGCCGCGCCGATTGGGCCTATCTGACCAAGGAGGGCGTCGCCGCGGCCGCAACGTCCGCCGCTGGCGAGGAACGATTGACCAAACTGGGCATGCCCCTGACCCAATTCTATGCCGACAAGGGCGTCGGCGCTGGCGAAACGGTCGTCGCCATTCCACAGGACGACAAGCGCAAGATCATCTACAATGGCCACGTCGAGGTCGCAGTCGAAGACTTCACCGGCGTGCCCGATCGCGTGCTGGCCCTGGTGAAGCAGTTTGGAGCCTACGTCGCCGACTCGACCACCACGGGGTCCAAAGGGGAAACTCGCCGCGGCGTCTGGAAGCTGCGCGTGCCGGTCGCCCGCTTCGAGGAATTCTTCAAAGCCGCCAGGGGTCTGGGCGAGCTGGTCACCTCGGGCATCTCGTCGCGCGACGTCAGCGAAGAATACTACGACGTCGACGCCCGCATTCGCAACAAGACCAAGGAAGAGGAACGCCTGCTCACACTGCTGGAAGAACGGCCGGGCAAGCTGGAAGACGTGATCGCGATTGAACGCGAGCTGTCGCGGGTGCGCGAGGAGCTGGAACGCATGCAAGGCCGGATGCGCGTGCTGGCCGACCTGACCACGCTGACCACCGTCGACCTGACCGTGGTCGAAATCAAGGGCTATCAACCGGCCGAGTCGCCCACGCTGGCGATCCGGGCGCGCCGTGCGCTCGAGCAATCACTCACGGGGCTGCGCACCGGGGGCGAAGACCTGCTGGTCGCCGCCGTAGCGGCCGCCCCCTGGCTCGGTCTACTGGCGATCGTCGGCGTGCCGGGCTACTTCGCGGCCCGCCGCATGGTTCGCCGGTTGTCCGTATCGGTGACCAATGCGCGACCGACGGCCGGCGCATGATCTGACCCAGTCCGATTCACTTCGCATTCTTGGCGGCTACTTCCAAAGCGTCCAAACGCAGAGTGGCCAGGTAGATCGAGGCCTTGCCCTCGTGGCTCGAATAGTACGACACCAGCACCCGGTTCTGGTTCGCATCGACGACCAGGCCCGGGTAGCTGTTGTCTCCGCTGGAAGGAAACGTGACCAGGTCCGTGAACTGGGCCGTCGCCGGGTCGAGCCACCACAGCGCAGTGTGCGCGCTTGGTTCGTACTCGCGACTGCCGGCCAGCCACGCACCGCTTGGCAATTGCACGAAGTTAGGTCCGCCCAGCCGCTTGTTGCTGTCGGTGAATCGCCACTCGGTGTAGGGCGGCTTTGCCAGGCCGATGCGGCCGATCTGCGGTTTGCCCTCGCAGCGGACCATGGCCGCCAGCGTGCCGTCGGACAAAAACCGCAATGTGGTCTCGCTGGGACCGTCGACGTCCAGCTTCGAGACTTTCTCAAAGTGAATCGCGTCGCGGCTGCGCACCAGTTGCAGTGCCCGCGGACCGTTGCGGTCAACCGCAGCCTGCTGCACGCAACCCCAGGCATAGCCCTCGTGCCACGTCAGACGCCACAGCCAATCAAAGCCGGTCGTGATCTCCGCGGGCAGCTCGACCTTCTGTGGCTGTCCAAACGACGTGCCGTCGCTGGTGGAAAACGCCACGCGCGACGCGACCTTCAGCCGCATCGGCCCATGATAGATCGACGCCCCCATGTTCACGACCAGCCGACCGTCGGGCGCGATCGACAACTTGGGATCGCGCAGGTCGATGTGCTGCTCTGCCAGCAATGCCACGCTCTGCCACTGGTGACCGTCGGCTGATCGCAGCACGCGAATCGTGCCGTTCAGGCCCGGAATATGGCCGGTGCCCTCGCGAAACGTGCAATACAAATGATCGCCATCCGCCACCAGGTCGGTAAACGCGTTGTGCTGCGCCCGATCCCAAATGCGTTCGATCGAAACGATGTACTTTTGCTCCGGCGTCTCCTGGGCAACGACCGGCGACGACATGACCAGCGAGGACATGGTCACGATCGCCGCGAGCATTGCCGAGAATCGGTACGTCATCGTGGAAGAATCTCCCTGCCTGCCTCGGAATGAATCAGACCGTGTCGAGCATTTTCAGATTGGGCGCGATCTCTGCGATCTGGGCTGCCATGAACCGTTGAATGCCGGCCGTGGTTTTGATCTCCAATGCCCGCTTCAAGACTTTCTCCGCCCGCTTGCGTGTCAGGTGCCGGCTGAGGTCCTTGATCATCGGAATGAAGGCCGGGCTCATGCTAAAGCTGCGCAAACCCATGCCAAACAGCAGCACGAACGCCCGCGGCGATCCGGCCATTTCGCCGCACAACGTCACCGGCGTGTCCACCGCGTTGCAGGCCGAGATGACCTGGCTCAAGACCCTCAGCACCGGCGGGCTCAACGGTTGGCAGAGATGATTGACCTTCGGATTGTCACGGTCGGCCGCCATCAGGTACTGCACCAGATCGTTGGAGCCGATCGAGACGAAGTCGACCTCTTCCAACAGCGTGTCGATCGTAACCGCTGCCGCCGGCACTTCGAGCATGAAACCCAGCCGCACGTCGCCGTGCGGTTTGCCGTCGGCCTCCAGTTGCTCGCGGGCTTTACGGACCATCGTCCGCACGCGGCGAATTTCTTCCAGGGTCGTGATCATTGGAAACATCATCCGCACCCGGCTGGGCGGGCCGTCGGTGGGGGCTGCCGACCGCAAGATGGCGCGGATCTGCGTGGCGAAAAATTCCGGATGCTCAAACGATAGCCGGATCGAGCGCCAACCCAAGAACGGATTGGCCTCGCGGGCGTGACCCAGGTAGGGGATCGTCTTGTCGCCGCCCAGGTCCAGCGTGCGAATCGTCACGCGGCGGTTGGGGCTGGCGGCGATGATCTCGCGATAGGCCTCTAACTGCTGCTCTTCGTCCGGCACGTCCGGATGGGTCAAAAAAATGTACTCAGTGCGAAACAACCCCACGCCCGCCGCGCCCATCGCCACGGCCGCTTTCGCGTCCGCCAGATTGTTGATGTTGGCCAACAGTTCCACGTGCTGGCCGTCGGCAGTGACCGCCGGCTGGTCGCGATTTTCGGCCAACGTGCCCTTCAGATCGAAGAACTCGCGTTGCAGCTTTAGATAGGCGCTTGTCGTCTCGGCGTCGGGGTTGATCAGCACGTGACCTTCGCGGCCGTCGACAATCAGCGTGTCGCCCGTCTTGATCTGGCGGTAGATCCCGCGGATGCCCGACACCGCCGGCACACCCCGGCTGCGGGCCAAAATGGCGGCATGGCTGGTCCGCCCACCGGTCTCCGTAACGATGCCCGCCACCTCCCGCGTGCCCAGCGTCACGACCTGCGAGGGCAGCAACTCGTTGACCACCAGGATCAGCGGACCCGGCAGGGCCACGTTGTCAGGCTGCAAGACCTCGGTCAGGTGACCGCTGAGCCGGATGATGACATCGCGCACGTCGGCCAATCGCTCGCGCAGGTACTCGTCCTGCGTGCTGGTAAACAGCGCGGTGTACTCTTCCAGCAGGCGGTGCAACGCGGCAGGCGAGGCGAGCCGTTCGTCCACGATCCAGCTGCGAATCTTGGCCGTGAAGGCCGAGTCACGTAGGATCGACTCGTGCACCTGAAAGATGGCCGCCTCTTCGGGGCCGACCTGCATGGAGACCTTGTGAAACAGCGCGTGCAGATCAGTCGCCGTGCGTTCGCGGGCCAGGTCGTAGCGGGCAAGCTCTGCCTGGGCCTCGCTCTCTTCCAGCCGTTTCGTATCCGGATTGACGAAAATCTCGTTGATCGAGTATGCCGTTCCGACAGCCACCCCGGGCGAGACACCGATCCCCTTGCGCATGCCCCAATCGTAGCAATGCTTCCCCCCACTGACAACGAACCGACGACCTCCGCGCGGCGGCGGCGGCACGCCCGGCAAGGGGCCGACTTTGTCAGTTGTGGCATTTTGGCCATCCCGATATACTGGGTCGTTTGCATTACACCCCCATTCCTCGGGGCCTCCGAGCGAGCATGCGCTTCACGTTCGTCGACCGCATTCTGGACCTTCAGCCGGGCGTGAAAATCACGACCGTCAAGACCCTGACGCTGGGCGAAGAGTATCTGGCCGACCACTTTCCGCGCTTTCCGGTCATGCCCGGCGTGCTCATGCTGCAGGCCCTGACCGAGGCCGGCGCGTGGCTGGTCCGCGCCAGCGAGAACTTTGCCCACAGCATCGTCACGCTGAAAGAAGCCAAGAACGTGCGATTCGCCGACTTCGTTCAACCGGGCCGCGTCCTGACCGTCACGGCCGAAATCATTAAGTCCTCACCCGAAGAGGTGCAGCTCAAGGCCCAGGGTCACCTGGCCGATCGCCCGGCGGTCGGCGGCCGCCTGATCCTGGAGCGCTACAACCTGGCCGACAAGCGGCCGGAGCTGGCCGCCAGCGACAATTACCTGCGCCGCACGCTGGAGCAGCACTTCTCGATCATCTATCAACCGCTCACTCCGACTGCGCCCGATGATGTCACACTGATCGCCGGCGCCGACGCCGCGCGATCGGGCCAAGGAAAGGCTTGATCGATGCGACTCCAGGGCAAGACCGCGCTGGTGACCGGCGGCAGCCGCGGCATCGGCCGCGCGTGCGTCGAGCGGCTCGTGGCCGAAGGGGCCAAGGTCGCCTTCGTCTATAGCCAGAGCGCCGCCGCGGCCAACAGCCTGGTCGATGAGCTCAACCGGCCCGAGACCGAGGTCCGTGCCGTCCAGGCCGACGTCGGCGACCATCAGCGCGCCGCCCAAGTCGTCGAAGACTTGCTGGCCGCCTGGGAACATTTGGACATTCTGGTCAACTCGGCAGGCATCATTCGCGATGGCCTGTTTGCCACGATGACCCCCGAGCGTTGGCAGGAAGTGATCGCCACGAACTTGAGCGGCACCTTCAACTATTGCCACGCGGTCACCCAGCCGATGCTCTCGCGGCGCAAGGGGAGCATCATCAATATTTCCAGCGTGGCCGCCGAGTTTGGTTCGCGTGGGCAGGTCAACTACGCGGCCAGCAAAGGGGGCATCGACGGCCTCACCCGCTGCCTGGCCAAGGAGCTCGCGGCTCGCAAGGTCCGGGTCAACGGCGTCGCCCCCGGCATGATCGAGACCGACATGAGCGAGGTGGTCCGCAACCTGGCCGGTGACCGTGTTAAAGAAGCGATACCCTTGCGCCGCGTCGGCCAGCCGCAGGAGATCGCCAGCGTGGTCGCTTTTCTGGCCAGTGATGACGCCAGCTATTTGACCGGACAAATCCTGCGGGTCGACGGAGGACTGAGCCTCGGCGGCGCATAAGCTGCGACAATCGCCGCCGGCTCACACGAACACTAATCCTTGCCGCGGACCGTTTCGCGGCAGGTGACAACAACGATTACCCAGATTCAAGTCCAATGGAGGTGGTCAGCGATGGCGACGAATGCGGAGGTATTTACGAAGGTTCAGAGTGCATTGGTGGATGCCTTGGGTGTGGATGTGGAGGAGGTCACTCCGACGGCCCGGCTGGTCGGTGATTTGGGGGCCGAATCGATCGACTTTTTGGATATCGTCTTCCGTTTGGAGAAGTCGTTTAACATCAAGATTCCGCGTGGCGAGCTGTTCCCTGAGGACATCCTCACCAGCACCGAGTACGTGCAGAACGGCCGCATGACCAGCGAAGGCGTGGCGCAGCTCAAGGCCCGGATGCCGTTTGCCGACCTGACCAGCTTCTCGGCCAACCCGGTCGTGCAGGATTTTGGCAATCTGCTGACCGTCAATGACATGTGCCGCTACGTCGAGAGCAAAGTCGCGGCGTGAGGAACTGGGGATTTTTGATTTTGGATTTTCGATTTTGGATTGGGTGTGTTTTGAACCTAGTCCCTAATCCCTGGCCCCTGGTCCCTCTTTCGTCCGTGGCCCCTCCTGTACTGATCACTGCCCACTAACCACTGACCACTTTCCTCCATGCGTTGGTTCTGGATCGATCGTTATCGTGAGTTCACCAGCGGCTCTAGCGCCACGGCTACCAAGAACGTGTCGCTGGCCGAGGACCACTTGCACGATCATTTTCCGGCGGCGCCGTTGATGCCCAACAGTTTGATCATTGAAGGGTTGGCGCAGACCGGGGGATTGTTGGTAGCCGAGCACAGCGATTTTCAGGAACGGGTCGTGCTGGCCAAGGTGGCTACCGCTAAGTTCCATTTTCCGGCCGTGCCGGGTGACACGCTGACCTATCGGGTCGTGATCGAGCAGATCAACAAGGACGGCGCCATCGTCAGCGGCACCAGCCACGTCGACGATCGCTTGCAGGCCGAAGTGCAATTGTGCTTTGCCCACCTGAACGAAGCCCGCGCCGGCAAGTCGCTGTTCGAGCCGGGCGGACTGCTGGCCATGCTCCGTCAGCTAGGCGTGTTCGAGATCGGCCGTGACGCCAACGGACAGCCGCTGCAAGTGCCCGAGGCACTGTTGAATGAACAATAGGCCTTAGGCTATGGGCTAACGGGGATTTTCGATTTTGGATTTTGGATTTTGGATTGGGTTCGCTTTCAACACTGGTCCCTAATCCCTGGCCCCTGGTCCCTCTTCCTCCCCTGGCCCCTCTGCTCCCGCCAACAACCAACAACTAGCAACCAACAACTCTTCCGGGCCACTACTATGCGTCGACGAGTCGTCATCACCGGCGCGGGCTGGATCACTCCGATGGGCACCGAGGTGCCCAGTGTCTGGCAACGCTTGCAGCGAGGCGAGTCGGGCGTGGGTCACACGACGATCTTCGACGCCAGCCGCTTCCCGACCAAGATCTCGGCCGAGGTCCGTGACTGGACCATCGCCGAGGTGGACGAAGACCCCGAGCTGTGGAAGTACCGCGGCCGGCATACCAAGTTCGCCGTCGGCGCCGCCAAGAAGGCGGTCCGCGACTCGGGTCTGCTCGACTCCAGCTACGATCCGACCCGGCTGGGCGTGTACCTGGGCAGCGGCGAAGGCCAACAAGACTTTGGCTGCTTCGCGCGGATGATGACCAGCGCGCTCGAAGGCGAGCAGTTCGACCTGGCCCGCTTTACCAAGGCTGGCCTGGAGTGGCTGCACCCGACGATCGAACTGGAGCAAGAGCCCAACATGCCGGCCGGTCACCTGGCGGCCATGTTCAATGCGCAAGGACCGAACGTCAATTGCCTGACCGCTTGCGCTGCCAGCAGCCAGGCGATCGGCGAGGCGGCCGAGATCATTCGTCGCGGCGACGCCGACGCCATGCTCTCGGGCGGCACCCACAGCATGATCCATCCCTTCGGCGTGACGGGTTTTAATCTGCTCACGGCCTTGAGCACCAACAACGAGCATCCGACCGAGGCTTCCAGGCCGTTCGACCGCGACCGCGACGGGTTCGTGCTGGGCGAAGGCGCGGCCATGGTCGTGCTGGAAGAACTCGAGCACGCGAAGCAGCGGGGCGCGCCGATCTACGGCGAGCTGACCGGCTACGGCAGCACGGCCGACGCTTATCGGATCACCGACACGCATCCCGAGGGTCGCGGCGCCACCCGTTGCATCCAGCTAGCGCTGGAAGATGCCAAGCTCAATCCCGACCAGATCGGCTACATCAACGCTCACGGCACCAGCACCAGCGTCAACGATCGGGTCGAGAGTCTGGCGATCAAGAAATCGTTCGGCGACCGGGCCTACCAGACCCCGGTCTCAAGCACCAAGAGCATGATGGGCCACCTGATCGCCGCCGCCGGAGCCACCGAGCTGATTATCTGCTTGCTGGCCATCCGCGATGGGGTGCTGCCGCCGACGATCAACTACCACACCCAAGACCCCGACTGCGATCTCGACTACGTCCCCAACGAAGCCAGACAAGCCAAAATCCAACACGCCCTAACCAACAGCTTCGGCTTCGGCGGGCAAAATATCTCCCTCATCGCCAGCAAGTTTGACGGCTAACGCGGGCCAGCTAAATAAATGGGGAGATTCTATTTTTCCGGCGGCCACCCTGAAAAAGTAGAATGTCCCCCTTTTTAACGCGGGCGATTTGGCGCGGCGGGTGGCGGTAGCTCCAGCAATTGCAGCAGGTACTGGCCGTAGTCGTTGGGCACGTCTTGGGCCAGCCGGGCGAGCTGTTCGCCGTTGATGAAGCCCTTGTTGTAGGCCACTTCTTCGATGCAGGCGATCTTCATCCCCTGCCGCATTTCAATGGTCTGCACGAAGTTCGCCGCCTGCGTCAAAGACTCGTGCGTGCCCGTGTCGAGCCAGGCAAAGCCTCGGGTGAAAACTTCGGCGTGGAGCTGCCCACGGTCGAGATACACGCGGTTGACGTCGGTGATCTCCAGCTCGCCGCGCGGCGATGGCTTGAGCCCGCGGGCGATCTCGACCACGTCGTTGTCGTAGAAGTAGAGCCCCGTCACGGCCAACTTCGACTTTGGCACGGCCGGCTTTTCTTCGATCGAGACCGGCCGTCCGTCGTCGTCCAGCTCGACCACGCCGTAGCGGCGCGGGTCTTTGATCGCATAGGCAAAGATCGTGGCTCCCTCGTCGCGCCGCGCCGCGCGGGCCAGGATGCTCTGAAATCCCTGGCCGAAGAAAATGTTGTCGCCCAGGATCAGCGAGACCGGGTCGGCGCCGATGAACTGCCGCCCGATCAGAAACGCCTGGGCCAGTCCCTCGGGCTTGGTTTGCTCGGCATAGCGAATCGAGATGCCAAGCTGGCTGCCGTCTCCCAGCAGCCGCTCGAAGCTGGGCAGGTCCACCGGCGTGGAGATGAGCAGGACGTCGCGGATGCCGGCCAACATCAAAACCGACAGCGGATAGTAGACCATCGGCTTGTCGTAGACCGGCAGCAATTGCTTGCTCACGGCGCGCGTGACCGGATAAAGCCGCGTGCCCGAGCCGCCGGCCAGGATGATGCCTTTGTTAAATGGTGTGCCGGGCATGGCTGTAGGTCGGACGCGGGCAGGGTCGAACTGGGATAAACCGCGGATGGCGAAACGTCGCCGCCCCTGGCAAGCTTACTGGCAAGCTTACTGGCAAGCTTACTTCACATTCAGGCCCAGGCGTTCGCGGCGATAAACCCCGCTGGTCACGCGCTCGACCCAGGCACTGTTATTCATGTACCAGGCGACCGTTTCACGCAAGCCCGCGGCCAGGTCCTGCTGCGGTTGCCAGCCAAGTTCGCGGCGGGCTTTGCTGGCGTCGATCGCATAGCGGCGGTCATGGCCGGGCCGGTCGGGCACATAGGTGATCAGGGAACGGCATGGGCGATGCGGCAGGTCGGGACGCAGCTCGTCGACCGTGTCGCAGAGCGTCTGGACCAGCGACAGATTGGTCTGCTCGCAGTTGCCGCCGACGTTGTACACCTCGCCAGGCGTGCCACGTTCCAGGGCTGCCAACAGTGCCCGGCAGTGGTCTTCGACGAACAACCAATCGCGGACGTTCTGACCGTCGCCATAGACGGGCAACGGCTTGCCCTCCAGAGCATTCAAGATCATCAGCGGGATCAGCTTTTCGGGAAACTGGCACGGACCGTAGTTGTTCGAGCAGTTGGTCGTGATAACCGGCAGACCGTAAGTGTGAAAGAAGGCCCGCACAAAATGGTCGGCCGCGGCCTTGGAGGCCGAGTAGGGCGAGTTGGGCGCGTAGGGGCTGGTCTCGGTGAAGTGGCCCTGGGGACCGAGCGAACCGTAGACCTCGTCGGTAGAGACGTGCAGCAGGCGAAAGGTCTGCCGCCGCGGCTCGTCAAGCTGCTGCCAATAAGCCCGGGCTGCCTGGAGCAGTTGAAATGTGCCGTCGACGTTGGTCTCGACGAACGTGGCGGGAGACTCGATCGAGCGGTCAACGTGCGACTCGGCCGCCAGGTTAATGATCGCCCGCGGCTGATGGTCATCGAGCAATTTGCCGACCAGGGCCCGGTCGCCGATATCGCCCTGAACGAACAAATGCCGGGGATCGTTGAGCGCGTGCCCCAG
>Ga0163150_10004222_pt1 | contig 19412 bp, 21 predicted proteins | sample OliLakLV19P2IB_FD_148628 | JGI IMG/M metagenome (GOLD analysis project Ga0163150, IMG submission 148628) | Freshwater microbial mat bacterial communities from Lake Vanda, McMurdo Dry Valleys, Antarctica - Oligotrophic Lake LV.19.P2.IB | ecosystem: Environmental > Aquatic > Freshwater > Lake >...
CTTTGGTATTATATATAAATGTGTACCTTTCAAAATAAAAGAAGGGCTATTATTGCCACGCCTAGTTCAATGTGCTTCAAAAATCCTTCTTTTGCTTATATTTTGACACTTGCAATAGACATCCTCTCTTTATGGTATCTATCGACTATTCTCATATTCTTGGAATAATAGTGTGAGCTTTCTTACAAATGAAACAAAATAATGGCCTTAGTTTTTTTACTCTTTTTAATAGCGAGCTACTGTCAGGTACAAAATTGTTCTATTTATGACAGAATAAAGGAGGTGTAGGAATGTATTAAAGCCCATTTTTAATGCCCTCTAATCCGGTCAAGAAATCTGATACCACTGTTTGTATCGTCATAGGCTGTGTGCAAAAGAGCATCATAAGAATCATAGAGAGAACAATACTAAGAATTAATAAGCATTGTAACAAATGATCATGCAACAATGTATGCTGTGTGGAATAATCACGAGACGTAACGAGAGAATTCATAATAAGGTAGAAAAGGAGATAAAAAAAGCCTCATATCCACTGACAGAGTCCAAAAAGTGACTCCTGTCTGCAAAATATTACAAAAGGCGAGGTAATACTGATATGAGAGAAGTATATTCTATTGTGGCGGTGAAACGGAACTATAATAAAGACGAATTATATATTTATTTGAAACAATGAATCAGGAAAAGTATGAATATAATAAGTGAATTATCAGGTACATAGAGAAAGAATAAAGAATGAATTATGTACACCGCATCTCATTTGTCGGGTGCATATTATACAGATAATTTATATTTGTCAAATGTATTTACATATTCGAATATTAGATACTACTTCTCATATAAAATAGTCTACGCAGGAGGCCTTCCTCTACGTGCCACTTTCTCTCTCATCTATCCTATAACCTTGCTTTCTTATAGGGTTCTATATAATGCTTACCATATGGAATTCCCCAAAATTTACACCCCTTCTGTGTTTGAAGATTATCTCGCAAAAATGTGGGAAGAAAAAGGCTGCTATGCTCCTCACAAGTCTCGCACCGGTGAGACGTTTTATATCCCCCTCCCTCCTCCAAATGTCACAGGCGTGCTCCATACAGGTCACGCCCTGATGCTCGCTATCGAGGATGTGATGGTGCGATATCACCGTATGAAAGGCGATGAAACTCTCTGGGTACCTGGAACTGATCATGCAGGAATTTCTACACAAAATGTTGTCGCAAAAAACCTCCAAAAAGAAGGTATTCATAGAGAAGATTTGTGACGAGAAAAATTTCTCGAAAAAGTGTGGGAATGGAAAGAAAATTCACATAAAATCATCACCAGCCAGATGCGTCAAATGGGCGCAAGTGTGAGCTGGGATCACGAGCGTTTTACGCTGGATAAAACAAATAATGACCTTGTGACAAAAACTTTTGTACAGCTCTATGAAGCAGGACTTATCTATCGCGGGGAATATATGGTCAACTACTGCCCAAAAGATAAAACAGTTATTTCAAAATCAGAGATTGAATATCGAGATGAGCCAGGATTTCTCTACGAAATTGCCTACTTTGTCCACGGTGTTGATAAAGAGCTCATCATCGCTACGACACGTCCAGAGACACTTTTGGCCGATCAGGCTGTTGCAGTCAATCCTCGTGATAAACGCTACAAAAAACTGGTAGGTCATGAGGTCATACTCCCCTTTGTCAACAAACGGATTCCGATTATTGCTGATGAGATGGTAGATATGGATTTTGGAACTGGGGTGGTCAAGATTACTCCCGCTCATGATCCTGCAGACTTTGAAACTGCCAAACGTCACGGACTTCCCGTCGATTATCGTGTTATCGATAATGCAGGGTATATGATGGAACATACAGGTATTTTTGCTGGGAAAAAAGATACAGAAGCACGTGAAATCATCGTCAATATGCTCCGTGGAAAGGGCAATCTCATCAAAGTTTCTCCTCATATATCACCGGTTGGATATTCAGAGCGTGGTGGAGCAAGAGTGCAAACAATTGTCTCGACACAGTGGTTTGTAGATAGTAAAAAGATGGCTGAAAAAGTGATGGCAGGATACAAAAATAATGATTTTGAGATTATCCCGAGTCGATATGGGGCTATATTCGAGGGGATTTTAAATAATCTCCATGAATGGTGTATCAGTCGTCAGCTCTGGTGGGGGCATCAGATACCTGCTTACTATCACGCTGAAACTGGTGAACTCCTCGGAGTCACTGAAGATCCACAAAAACTCTACAAAGAATATGGTGAAAAAAACGTCGTGCGAGATGCTGATGTGATGGACACATGGTTCAGCTCTGCACTTTGGCCTTTCTCTGTACTTGATTGGACCTTTGAAAACCCTGGAAAACTTTTTGAAAAATACTATCCTGCAAAAGTCCTCGAAACGGGTCATGATATTCTCCTTTTCTGGGTAATCAGAATGCTCCTTTTCTGATATGGTCTTACTAATCAGACACCTTTTAAGAAAGTCTATTTACATGGTCTCGTGACAGACGATCAAGGTCGAAAATTTAGTAAATCTCTCGGCAATGGCGTTGATCCCCTTGAACTGATTAAAGAATATTCTGCTGATGCTCTCCGTCTCGCTCTTGTCATCGGTAATACTCCAGGAAATAATCTTCGCTTTAGTCGTGATGTGGTCAAAAATAATCAGATTTTCCTCAATAAACTCTGGAATGTCGCACGATTTGTATGGATGAACTGCTGTGAAACACATGAAGAATGAAAAATGAAGAATGAAAAATGATTTGATGCAAAATCTCTCGAGAAAACGCTCACAAAGAACTGGGATACACTCCTCGATTATGAACGATGGATTCTTTCGCGACTCAAACTCACTCGTGATGATGTGACTGAGTGAATGGAAGAAGATAATTTTTCTGCAATGGGCGAAAAACTCGTTTCTTTCACACGTGATGAATTTGCAGATTATGCGATTGAATGTTTCAAGCTCGTGAAAGAAGAAAGTAAATACGGCAAAGAAGTCATGATGTATACTTTATTGACTCTTCTGAAGCTCTGGCACCCATATATCCCGTTTATCACAGAAGCGCTCACTCAGAGCATCATCGGAGACCTCGAGAAACCAAAAGAATTCCTCATGAATTCAGAGTGGCCTACCTGTGATTACCCTCTTGACCGAGAAAGTGAGGAATCTATCAAATCTGTTTTTGATGTGGTAACTGCTATTCGTATTATCCGTGGAGAACGACGTATCAAGCCAGGGGATCTCGTTGACATTATCCTCTATGTCAATCCTCGTGACCGTATCGTTCTTGAGAGGAATATCAAACTTATGAGTGGTCTCGGAAAAGCACAAAGCATTTCTTTTACTCTCAGTAAAGACGAACTAGAACGTGATAAATACACATACGGTATAGCGGGAGAAGTAGAGATATTTGTCGATACCAGCATCTGTAACCATGATGACGATATAGAGCGTTTACAAAAAATCATAGCTGAAAAGGAGGACTATGTGCGTGTCCTCGAGATCAAGCTCCTCGACCCAAGTTTTGTCGGTAAAGCACCCAAGAATGTTATCCATCTTACTCAGGAAAAGAAAGAAATCACTCTCAGACAAATTGAGAAAGCTCGTGAAGAATTAGCACAATACCAAGCATAAAATTCATACAGCAGTTATGAATACCTAGAGTCAAAATTTCTCTCAATTCATTCAGATATATTCAGTCGCTTTCTCTAAATCGTGTGGGGTTGTGATATTATTATAATACGTTTCATCTGGCATAATAACGCACTAAATATCTCCGTCAGATAAATACGTATTATGAACCTGTGTTATATCGAGTTCTTTCTCCGATTCTGGCATTGGCAAATTAATAATACGACGCATTAACTCATCTCATTGATATATACCACCACCTATCTGACAGAGATCAGAGATAGGAATTGCTGGTTTTTCTACTAATTCTAGGACTTTTCATGTTGCATCAACACGAACCATACCAGAACGATTCTGGATATATTCATCGCGTTCTCTTCTGGCAAATATAGTCGCACCACTCTTGAAATCTTGTAACACATTTCAAAAATTAAAACTATTTATACTATCTCCTGCCAATACCATACAAACACGCGAATATACAAAATTCCGAGCACGACTAACCGCATAAGCCATTCACTTGGGCTCATCTTGCTCTATAAGTGTAATACTTATATGAGGAATTTGGGTGCTGTAAAAATGCCTCAAATTGGTCACGGAATCTCGGCTGTATAATAATTCCAATATCAGTAATACCTGCCTGTACCATACTCCTGATTGGAAACATAATCATCGGCTCACCATGGACAAGCACTAATGGCTTTGGACAATCGTACGTGAGGTGCTCGAGTCGGGTACCATTACCAGCTGCTACGATAAGACCACAAAGATTATTATTCATACAAGTACCTTTTAAAAAAGATACTTGTATTATGGGGCAGATGAACCATTATCAAATTTACTCTCTCTTATCCACAACCTTTGATAACCCGATCATATCAAAAATATATTGAGTCTTTGGATGGACACGCTCAAATGATATAGTCTTTCCGAGTCGATGGGTACGAGCGATAAAATCAGTGAGGTAACCAAGAGTCTTGGAATTAGCATACGCAAGATGAGAAAAATCACACGCAATATGGTTATAATCAGATTGTTCCGTTATTTCCGATTCAAGTGTCGTGAAAGCGGCATCAGCATTTGTTTCATCGAGTTCTCCAGAAATTACAAGCTGCAAAGTGTCCCTGTATTGCTTTTTAAGCTGAATCGAGTATGGTGTATGGAGTGGATCAAGGGGCATAAAAATGAATTATGAATGAAATACAATCATACTATACAATATAAAATACACTATGTCAATAAATATATTGGAAGATTATCCCTCTTCTCCTAAATACACATCTCAAAACAGTTTTTGGCAATCTGATATGTGGGCAGACATACTGACACACACACGACATGCAGAAGTAATCTCCTATACAAACCCACATGGTTCGCTGTTAATAGAACGAAGGAAGATTTGGCACCACACCACTGGACTCTATATACTCGGTATCGATGGTGGTCTTATTACATCGGGCATTCTCGATGATATATGCAGAAAGATTGTTTCTCCTTCTGACCTTTTTATCCAGATTGAGCCTCTCTCATGAATATCGGGATGATTGCAAAAGGCACCTTTCCGTCGTTTTCTTGAACCAAAGACTGCACTTCTCCATCTCTCAAATCAAACAGAAGAAAGATTATTTACAAATTTTTCAGAAAAAGGTCGTTATAATATTCGCGTTGCAGAAAGAAGGTGACTCAGTGTACAATGGGTAATATGAGATGATATCTGTCCTTATCGTTTATCGACAGGAGGAAAAGAAGAACAAAAAACCTATACGGAAATATTCTTTGAACTCTTAGAAGAAACAACTAAAAGAGATAGTTTCTCACATAATACAATTCCCTATTATCAAATATTTCTTCGAACGATAGAAGAGGGGAATGCTGGATGACTACTTATAGCCACAAAAGATGATATCCTCCATGCAGGTGGAATATTTGTATACTATCAGGGTCAGGCTATATATTATTATGGCGCTTCTCCGGATCAACAAGAAATCCGCCGTGATAATGGTACCTACCTCCTCCAATGGGAAGCCATCAAAGAGGCTATACATCGAAAATGTAGTACCTATGATTTTCTCGGTATATCATCATGAGCATGAGATAAGCTGGCTGGCGTAACTGCATTTAAAATGCGATTTAACCCAGAAAAAGTACATCTTCCTCAAGAAACAGTCATTATCCTCAAGCCTTTTGCGTTTTACCCCATTCTCTTCATCCAGAGAATCCGCAGATTACTGCGTTCTCTCAAAATAAGAAGATTGTTACCAAAAAATACTTATCCAAAAGTGACAAAATAATTTCTTCTATTTTGTGATGAAAAGCCAAATTTCTCTGATTCAGAAAAAATATCATGTTATATAGGTATATTGTCAATTTTTTATTACCAATAATATCAGATATTATCTTGTAAAAAACTAGGATCTTGAGTATACTACTACTATGAAAGAAACACTTCTAACAAATGAAACACGACAATTCGTACTCAAGGTATGTATTATTCTGGGTATTGGACTTATAGCGTGGCTCCTCTATACACTACAATCTATCCTTTTCCTCTTTGGTGGTGCCATATTTGTAGCGCTCCTTCTCTCACCATTTGTGAGTTACTTTGGGAGGTGACATATTCATAAATGGAAGGTTTCTGATACTCTAGCCATCTTTCTCTCTTTTTGATCTCTCTCCATATTTCTTTCATTATTTATTCTCGCAATTGTGCCGATTTTTATAGATCTCGGAAATAACACGAAACAAGCACTCGAACGTGGAATCGATACAATCCAAATTCAGGCAGAAGGCAATTTCCCATTTCTTGATTTGCTTCCGCTTGGTACTGGAAACATTATTCGTAATGAATTTGATACAGAGATGTTTGCTAAAATGATACTGAGCGAAGAAAAAACATCCCTTATTACAAACAATCTCTCTAATAATATGGGGCTTATCCAGTCAATCACACAGAAGAGTTTTTGACAAGTATCAGACTTAGGAATTTCTTTTGCATCAAGCGTAACCTCAACTATTGTTTTTATTATACTCTTTTCTCTCATCACATTTTTGACTTTGCTTGAGAGAAAACGACTCTTGAAATGGTTTTTTCGCACACTTCCACGAGATCTCGGAAAATATTTCAAACACCGCCAAGATGCCATCAGTAATGCTCTGCATTCTTGGTTCAAAGGACAAGTAAAACTCGTCTGACTGATGTTTGCGCTTAATTTTGTAGGGCTCTGGATTATGTCTTTCTTTGGAGTACCTATAGAGAATATCTTTGCCTTAGCATTGATTGCCTGAATGATGGAATTTGTCCCTTATGTTGGGCCATTGTTTGCCTGGCTGATAGCGTTTCTCATGATTTTAGTGAGTCCAGAAGCGGGAGTTGGTTCGCTCATAGCTATCTCAGCTCTCTACATCTTCTTTCAGTGGATAGAGGGTAATATTATGGTGCCAATGGTGATGAGCCGAACCCTCAATCTCTCACCACTCTATCTCCTTCTGATGACACTGGCTGGCGCGACACTCGGGGGCATGGTAGGAGTGCTCATCTCAGTGCCATTGGCTTCGATACTCCATATATTTTACGTCGATTGGATGGACTATCGCAAACATCTCTCTGAATAAGTATGTGGCAGTTTTTTGAAGATAAAATACTCTTTACCTCTGAAGGATCTTCTTTATTTGAATGGAAACCTTTTTTATTTGATACATGGAACTTTTGAGGTGAAATCATAGCCCCCGATACTCCTCGTAAAGACTGGAATGGCTATGATGATTGGGTTCAGTTATTCTCCCCGGAATCGGAAATCAATCTCGTGAAAGAAATAATACAAAAAGCTCAAAAAGATACCTCATATCGTGCACATATACGAGGAATCTCTCTCGCAGAAAGTATCAAAATCCTAAGAGAATACTATAAAAATATGTGATATGAGGACCCTCTGGCAAAGAATTATACTCTACCCACTACAACGCAAGTGACAGCGAGCATCTCTCTGAGGCATACTCTCTGGTGTGAAAAAGATAAACGCTTTCTCAATCATAAAGATCCTCAAAATGCCCCCTATGGTATGATCACTCCGCCAATTCGTGGATCCCATGATCTCAGAATACTGCAACAAGCCCTCAGAATGAATATTATTCTCGGAATAGAAGTATTGCCTGGTGATGAGAAATATATTGATGTACTCGTTGAACAAGAAATATTACCTCCTTTTTCTGTCAGTCAGATGATTCAGTTTCGTTGGGAGAAATTTGCCTTTTAACAAAAATATCTACACGAAAAAATGTTTTTCATAATTTGTGTAAACCTCTGCGCGAAATTTAAAAAGTGCTTTGTTGTAGGCAATATTTTTTTTCATTAGACTCCTAGATTGACGCTGGACAATGAGATAGACGAGAAGCAATAAAAGGCATACAGAAAGACTATCAGCCCAAAAAAATCAGCTAGAAAAAGATGGAAATGGATTACTAAAAATGGAAATAAGATCAGACATAGAAGAAGTAGATTTGTTTAAACTGTGGAAGAAGTAGATTTGAGTTCAGTTATAATCAGGAGCCTATTCAGTGTTGTCCCAAGAGGCCAGCATGTCATCAATGTAAGTTGTTTTTTATTCGGAGTCTCTCCGAGAGATGATACGTGTCATGGTTTAACGATATTTTTTTCACGGACCACATAGATGTACTTCTTTTGTTTAAAAAATACAATAATCTCATCTCATAGAGTCAATTCATTGAGCAGAGCAAAAACATTATTGTAATCACCTTTTGCCCATGGATAATTGGAACTGTGTCCAAATATAAAACTATTTCCTTCTGTTCCAGGATCTGCAGAGCCAGGATATTTGATAATTCCTTTCTCGAGCTCTTTCATAAATATTTTATGCCATTCTTCCGAATTAGAAGCATCAAAATGCTCCACATTTACAAGGGGTATATTTTTACCGATTCTCGGTATCAGAATTCTATCTTCATATGGGGTGATCTCCAGAGAAAGCGAAACGTCGGAAATATCTTGATCAAAATAAGAAAGCCCTATTTTTTGTGTTGTAATTTGTTTTTTTGCCAACTGTCTTTGTATAATTTTTTGTTGTCTCAATTGACGAGCAGTGTCCAATGATGTTTCTTCTGGTGCAGCATTTAAGACCTGAATTTGGTTGAGACTTCATTCAATAGATTTTTTTGTTTCTATGAGCTGCTGTGGGGCAAGCATGGCGCGTGCAAAAGTAGTGTAGGCAGACCAGTTCGATATCAGGAGTAAAGAGGAAAAAAGAATACTCGTCAGCAATATAAAGTGAAATAATGGACGAACCTTTTTAAACCAATGATGTTTTTTTTGAAATTTTTTTTCTGCATGTTCTGCCCAATCAAGTATATCTTCCGTAGTATCAAAAAACTCACGAGAAACGTGCAAGGTATGATGCTTTTTGTGATGTGTTATGTCGTGTCAGATATTCATACCTAGCTATCGTACCATATCACAAAAATTGAATCAAGTGAAAACTATCTTTCCATACTACAATAACTTGACAGTTATCATAATTTCCACGCGATACGTTTTTTGATACTTATAATTGCCCATATAATCAATATCGAACCATAGATAATAAACATCCCTGTAAATCACGAAAATGTAATCAAAGCTCCTCAAAATATCAATCCCACAGCATTAGCAAAATTATTGAGTATTTTCAGTGGAGCAGCCGCTACATCTGCATGTATGACTGTGGTGTTATTTTCTAGAGCAAATGATTTGTTATATTCGTCAGCGAATATCGACTGACTCATGGGATATCAGGCTGCATATCATGCACTATTAGATAGCCCCATCAAGACAACCAGTGAAAGTCAGAGAAGATTCTCCATACGACCAAAAATCGCGAGGAGAAACAGTGCAGCTCCTGAAATAAAGAGTCAGAATGTAATAATACGAAATCGCCCAAATTTTTCTGCTTGTTTGATCCAGAAACCCTGTAATAAATAGGCTGGAATAGCGAGAATACCAATGAGAATAAATCCACTTTGAATAATATTTTTTACCCAGCTCACATTTTGCATTGAATCGTCGAGAAATTTCACAAAGAAGGTCGTTGCAACATTATCCCAACAACCGAATAAGAGAATCGTTCATGTTGTCCAGAGTAATATAGGGATAAATGATGTTTTGCGGAATACGAGCTTATAGATCATTCGATATTCCTGTTTCGTTTTCTGCCATATATCTCCCCAGTCAAACTGCTGAGAGATTTGTTTCGGCTTTAGTATGAGATACTGAATATCCTTTTTTGCGTGTTCAAAATCAAGGGTTGTCATGGTTGTTTTGAGATATGTCTTCGATGTCTGTTCAATCGTTTTCACCTCCTCGACGAGATTGAGATTTTTGACGGTATTGATACTAAAAATCTCATGAGAATTATCAAAATAATACTGAATAAAAACCCAGGATACCGCGATCAGAAAAATAAGTAAGAACAGTATGAGTTGGACTGATTGAGACTGAAATCAGAGCACCGGGATAGAAAGTAGGACACCTACTACTGATCAGATACCGAAAGCAATATTATTTTTTGAAAGTATTTTATCATAACTCGATGGATCAGCATGATTGAGAAGATATGAGAGCGTCACAATATCATAAATCTCCTTGATCGTACCATAGAGAATACCGATTGCAAGCAGTAAAAGCATATTAATACCAGTTCAAAAGAAGCTTTTGGTGATTTCGAGAATACTTCCGCTGAGCTTAAACCCCTCATCTGATGATGAATAGACTAGGTAGAGAAAAATAATCGCTGCTACCAGCATCATGCCGTTAGCTATAGAGAGCATGATCTTTGAAGACACCTGTCGCTGTATGGTACCCAATGGCACATCTATCAGCATCGCCCAGATATTCCCGATACCCAAAAATATACCCACTAAAAGTGGTGAGCCAACGATAAAACCAAAGAAAAAAACACTCGTCAGATGAAATATAATCCAAACTGCTCCATAAACAGTGATGACATTAAAGAAATTCTTCAAAAGGCGTTCTTTTTCTGGTATGTCCGCTGTTACTATATGAGTCATATTTTCATTGTAGCATATTCACAAGCAAAATACAAATATTATATCTCTCTTGAAAGAGCTTATATTGTAGAGAGTGAAGAAGTAAAAAAATGATGATATTTTTTGATAAAAAATCCTCTCTCCTACTCTTAATATCTAGCACTTTTTGTGTTATTATTAGAGAGTTAAACCATTCAGTCAATTTTCATTTCCATCTGTATTGGTGCAACTTCATATCCGGATTGTTTTTTCGTAGGGAAAGTATACACGCCCCCCCCCTCAAGTCGTACTGAATATGAAAATTATGAAAATACAAAAACACCCCAAAAAAGGAGTGTTTCAATTTTTCATGGTGGGCCGAGAGGGATTCGAACCCCCGAAGCCGAAGCAAAGGATTTACAGTCCTCCCCATTTGACCGCTCTGGTATCGACCCAAGAATAAAAATGGAGCCACCAATCGGGATCGAACCGATGACCTGCGGTTTACAAGACCGCCGCTCTACCAGCTGAGCTATGGTGGCACTGGACTTCGCTAAGCGAAGAAAGAAAAAATAAGAAAGAAGAAAGAAAAAATATCTTTGTTTTCCCTCTCACTTTATTGCGGATTATATAGAAATATAAATTATTTCAAATAAAAATCTACCTCTCTGTTTTTTCTAATTGGTGCCAATGGGTGGAGTCGAACCGCCGACCACAGGGTTATGAGTCCTGTGCTCTACCGCTGAGCTACATTGGCATGCCCAGTATAGTATCTAAAAAAACATTTTTGCAAGCACATTTTTTATTTTTATTTTAGGATTTTTCATAGAATGGTGGTACTGTAATACTAAAAAATATGACTCTCGTTGAAAATTGGGATCAAGAATCCTCTCTTGCAAAAAAATCTCTCCGCACTTGATGGGGTGATGGTATCGTACAACTCGCCTCACAGAATCCGAATATCGTCGTGCTCAATGCTGACTTGCCAGGATCTCTGAAGCTCGAAAAATTCATTGAACAATTTCCAGAAAGATATATACAGGTATGAGTTGCAGAACAAAATATGGCAGGCATTGCTTCCGGTATGGCTCTTGCTGGGAAAATACCATTTATTACCAGTTTTGCCGCATTTAGCCCTGGTCTCAATTTTTCCCAAATTCGGCTCGCAGCAATATCTCATTTGCCGCTGAAGATTATCGGGAGTCATTATGGCCTCAATGTCGGCCCTGATGGAGCAAGCGCACAAATGGAGTCTGACATTGCTCTGATGCGATCTATTCCCACAGTACGGGTATTTTCTCCCGCTGACTATACGCAAACTATCCAAATAGTAGAGGCTATCGGGGGCAATACAACGACAACAGATTATATCCGAGTGACACGAGCAGATTTTCCAGTTTTTCTCGATGGTACTGATTTTGAAATCGGGAAGGTACAAAAATTACTCAATGGAGCCGATATCACACTTATCGCGACAGGATCGATGGTATATGAATCCTTGATGGTGGCAAAAGAATTGATAGCATCTGGGAAAACGGTTGATTTTCTCAATATTCATACAATTAAACCACTTGACACAAGAAGTATTGTGGAATCAGCTGGGAAAACGAGAAAAGTAGTGGTAATTGAAGAACATAACATTGAGTGAGGACTCGGGGACGCAGTTGCTTCCGTGCTATCAGAAAATCTCCCCACGCAACTTCTCAAAATCGGTATCAATAATACGTTTTGAGAATCTGGAAGTCATAAAGAATTGTGGATAAAATACTGATTAGAGAGAAATGTCATGCTATCTCGCATTCTTGCTTGGATAGATAAGATATAATTATTCCTGATTGTCTCAAAATACTCGATCAAAAAAGCATGAAGAATCTTGTTTTTTTTGTTCTTTTATTATCATCAGACTATGCTTCGAACTGTTGCCTATATTATCTTTTTGTGTACCGGGATTTTTGCCTTTAGTCTCATCGTACTTTTTTTCCGTTCACAAGATGTTGAGTTGCCCCAGGTCAATAATACATGAGGGCATATCGTATCTTCTGGAGCAACACTGAATGCCATAAAAAAGGCATATACCTTTAAGAGTTCGCCTCAAAAAGATATTTTTTGAGTGTCCATATTTCGATTTGATGTTGATATTCGAACTTCTGACAGAATTCGTATGTATATATTTCACGATGACTACGCTACTATCAAAAAAAATCTCCTCCTCCTCGATACTCTCTATTCATTTTCTGAGGTAGACGAACCATTTGGAAAGGTTTTCTTCCTCAACGATAAGACCGCAGACGATCAAATTGTCCGTTTTATTACAGAAGCTGATGGGATTGTTTTGGGATTTGAAGTCCTCAAGGATGAATATAGTCGTTTAAAGGGTTTACTTTTGCAATAATTTTTTATACTAATCGATATCTTAACTTTTTATACTTTATGCAAAAGAAACATCAATTAACTAAAGAGGGTCTCGAGAATCTGCAAAATGAAATTGAAAATCTGCAAAATGTGACTCGTGTTGAAATTGCTGAAAAACTCAAAATCGCTATTGCTTATGGTGATCTCTCAGAAAATTCTGAGTATCAATCAGCTCGAGACGAACAGGCAGCTGTCGAGATGCGAATTTCTGAAATTGAAGAAATTTTGGATAATTATGAAATTCTCATTGTTGATAAAAAAGCTAAAAAAAATAATACAGTTACTATTGGAAGTACTTTCACTCTCAATGTTGACGGCGTAAAAAAAATATATACGCTCGTAGGTAGCACAGAGGCAAATATTTTACAAAATCGGATTTCTAATGAATCCCCTATTGGTATGGCAGTTATTGGAAAAAGTGTAGGAGAGCCTATCAATGGAGTCGCTCATTCATGACCATTTGAATATACCCTCATTGATATTGCTTAGCATATGGAGTCTTTCTTTTTGAATTACATCATTTTTATACCTTTCGTAGCATATATCATAGCGACACTTTTAAAGGGGGGTGTTTTGTGGAAGAAAGATGCTTTTAATCTGAGTACTATGCTCTCAACTGGAGGGATGCCAAGTGGGCACTCTGCTCTTGTATCGAGTATTGCAACAGCAGTAGGCATCAAATATGGTCCTTTTGATGATCTTTTTGCGATTGTTCTTGTTTTTGCTGCTATTGTCATTTATGATGCAATGAATATACGTTATCAGTCTGGTCTCCATGCTCATGCTCTCAATAAAATTCGTGGCGAGAAACAACTCAATGAGTCACTAGGCCATCTCCCGTCGGAAACGCTTGCTGGAAGTATCGTGGGCGTTCTCGTTGCGGCGGCATTAATGTCTATATAATGCTGAGAAAAGTTACAGTCAAAGATAAAGTTAAATAAAAGACTTTATAAAAGTCGCAGATTCGCCGTGGCGAAAGAAGGAATTTATTTTCCGTCATTCCTACGAAGGTGGGAATCCAGGTCTGTCAAAAAAGCAGAAAAGCAAAGAGCAGTGTTCGAAATTCTCACACTCTGAGTATATCAAAGGGAAAAAGCAACTCAAAAACTCCTCCTTTTAGAAGGAGGAGTAAAATGAAGGGAGAAAAATACTTATTTTAACTACTGATCTTTATTATCCAAGAGAGTTTGCCATTCTGGATGTTTTAGAAGTATTTCTTTTCTCGTACCAACACCCATTCCATTAATTCTGCTCACTAATCTTTGATGTGTGATTGGCTCATTTGGCAAGCACATAATCTCTTCAAAATGTGATTTTTTAGCTGGATCCTTTATCAGAGCCTCGGTGAGCGTTCCATGCATTCGACGGAGATCAACTGTATTTTTGTATACAGGAACAAAAGAGTTTGTTTCTCTCGTGTATTCGCTATATTTTTCTCACATAAGCTCATTAAAATCTTCTTCAAGGATAAAGAGATGACGTTGTTCGATGCCTGCCTGGTTAAGTGCTGCCACAAGCGTGGGATAATCAGTTCATGGTACAACGGTAATGAGTTGAAAACCTTTTTCTTCACTATTTTCAAAATCAATAACACCAGGAAGGACTTTAGCAGCTGCAATTTCCTCATCAACGGAAAGAAAGGGGGACTCCATAAAAAGGAATTAATAAATAAACACTCATATTCTACACTACTCTCTCTCTCTCTCAAGTCAAATCTTTTTTTTGCTCAGTGCGTGTATTCACTAAATATATAAAACACAATAATCTTATTTTGCAATCAAAAAATAAGGTGTTATATTGATTCGCAGCTTCTCAAGATATAATGAAAGGGCACTGTTTTACTTTTTTATTCTCGTTGTATGTACTCTCTCAATAAAGCTCAGCTCATAGGTAATGTCACGGTCGATCCTGAAATTCGTGCACTACCAAATGGTCAACGTGTTGCCAATTTTTCTCTTGCAACAAATCGCCGCTATACTGATAGTGCCGGTGTACAGCAAGATGTCCCAGAATATCACAATGTTGTTATGTTTGGTAAACTCGCTGAGATAGCAGAACAATACATCCATAAAGGAAACAAGCTCTATATAGACTGACGAATGCAGACTCGTAGCTGGGAAGACCAATCTGGACAAAAAAAATATAAAACTGAGATTGTAGCAGACGAAATGATTATGCTCACACCAAAGGGCACGCCGTCAGAATGAGGGTATCATTCTTCTGCTGCTCCGCAGATTGAAGAAAATGCACCAGTTCATACGACTATCCCCCCCAAAGAAGAACGAGTATCAATTGAAGATGTACCTTTCTAGTTTTTTTCTGATTATGCCTACTCAAAAAACACCCCTCCTTAAAAAATCTCTCCAAAAAAACACAAAAAGCTTACCACATGAAAATTGAGCTCAGTCGAGCATAGCCTATATTACCGTCCTCGGTTGGCTTATAGCGTATTTTTGATTTCAAAGTAAGAACAGTGAATATGAGCTCTTTCATATTCGTCAGGCCTTGGGGCTCCATATGACGATGTTTATAGTTGAAATACTCTGAAGTTTTTCTATGTTTCCTTATATATTTACAAAAATATTCTGGATACTCTATATTATCACTTTTCTTGTTTGTAGTTTCCAGGCTTTGCGTCATAAGATGTGGCAAATTCCATTCTTATGAGAAAGGTTCCAGAAATGGTTTCGATTTCTCTAGTCCATGGAAAAAATTCAAACTATACTCGCTGCATCTGGTGATGAATTCGCAGTACAAAATGGTCTCTCTGAAGAATTGTTTCCTCAATTGATAGCACTATCCCGTGATCTCGATCCTGATTTACAGCGATTTACTCAAGATGCACAACGATTCGCAACAACTACAGATATCACACAGTGGCTCCAGGATATAACCCGTCGTATCTACGCACTGACTCCAATATGTAATCCATGATCTCTAGCATGAATCGCTTGGTTGAGAAAAGATACGACCATTCATCATCCAGAGGTAATCGTAGACGAAAAATTGTATCAATTCCAACAAGAGAACGCTGGGGAGAATACCCATACAGTTGCAGCACGACTCTACCCTGAGTATCGTGGGAAAAAGTTATGAGTTCCTTTTATGACTACTGCGCATGAAGATTATATGAAAAATACACAACAAAAAACAGCCTGCATCGTTGCAGATATTCACGCAGAAAATACGGCCTCACAACGACTCTTTGAACGACTCTGATATCAGTTCTTATGACCAGAACGAGATCGTACCTTGTGGCTCAAGACATACACATAAAAAAAATCCCCTCTATTGGAGGGGATTTTTAATATATTCTTTTTTCTATTCTCCAGCTTTCTTGGAATTGAGAAGAGCCTTGGTGCCACCTTTTTTGATAGGTACAATCTTACATTCGACATGATGACGAACATTCTTGTCAAATTTCTTATATTTTTTTGTTTTATCCATATCTACTGGATTAACTCGGAGATATCCGCATTCGCGACCTGATTCGAGAGAAATAAGTTTAAATTTCTGTGATTTGCCTTTTGCCATACGTAATAATTAGAAAAACAGGGGTATTATAGAGATATAGATTTTTTTGCAAATGTATTTGTACTATGTCTTATTTTTTACTAATCTCACAACCGTTTCGATATGATGTGTGTGTGGGAACATATCAACTGGAATAACATCTGTGAGGGTGTATCGGATATCTCCACAGAGAATCACGATGTCGCGTGCAAGCGTCGCAGGATTACAGCTTACATAGATGATTTCTTCTGGTGAAAAATCTCGAATAATCTCTGGTGCATCAGGATGCATGCCAGCTCGAGGGGGATCTATGATAATAACATCGGGAGTATCCTGACCTTCTCTTTTCCATTGTTTCAAAAAATCTTCTACAGGAGCATTGAGAACTTCGACATTTGTGATACCATTTTTCTCAAGATTTCTCCTGTTATCTTCACTGGCTGAAGCGACAATTTCCACAGAGTATACTTTTTGTGCTTGCTTTGCTACGATCATACCAATCGTTCCTGTACCTGCATAGAGATCAAAAATAATAGGATTTTTTGTCTGAATCAAATCCTGAGTTGTCTTGTAGAGCACTTCAGCTCACAGTGTATTTGTTTGGAAAAAGCTCCGTGGGCTGATATCAAAAGTCAGATCAAAAAGCGTTTCAGAAATAGTAGGATTTCAACTCATAAGCTCATACTCCCCTTGTACGATGTCAGCTCTCCCAGGGTTGTGCAGGAGGTAGAAAGAATTCACTGTTATATTTTTTTCAGTAAAAATGTGAGATAATGACATGAGGGCCGTACGAAAATCTTCCACAACCGTATCCGTTTTTTCTCAGAGAAAATCTGTATTCACGGAGAGAATAATCATAGTTTCATTATTTTTCTTCCCTCTTCGTATGACGAGGTGGCGCCAAAACCCTTGGTACATTTTGGTATCATAGGTTGGTAGTCGGCTTTCTCGTGCGAATTGATCAAAAATATGAAAAAGAGTATTCGTCGTTTCATCACCCAAAACACAGTAGGTGCAGTCGATAATACGATCAAATTGGCCAGGAGCATGAAAACCAAAACGATATTCATCGTGGACTCATTCTCTTCATGAGATATATTTTCCCCAACTAAATTCTACTTTGTTACGATATCCATATGTTTCTGGTGAGACTTGAATAGGGTGCCAAGTAGTTTTCGCTGTAAGCTCGGGAGTATGATGAAAGACCTCTCGTATTTGTTGTTCTTTGATACGAATCTGTTCTTCATAAGGAATTGGGAGCCATCGACATCCTCCATATACTTGAAAGTGATCTGGAAGTGCCTGCTCAAGAGGAGATTTTTTTATGACATAGAGTATCTGTCACTCGATGCGGTTTGAGCGATTTTTTACTACGCGAATATCGACAACACTTCAGGGAATTGCCCCACCAGAAATCATAATTCTTTTACCAGATGTAGGATCAGTGGCGAGGCCGGTGCCTCCTAAAATCAGTTTTTCTACGGTAATATGTGAGAGAGTTTCATTCTTTTTCATAGTCACATTGTAGAAATAACTTCTCTATTTCCAAGTTTTCTTCTTGTTATTGTGTCCGAATACAGCGAACATTGTAAGAGTGATATTGTTTATAATTAATTGTAGTAACACCACTAATAAAACCTTTATACCATGCCTGTGTACTATCTACTGATGAAGATGACCAATAATTCCCAGACCAAAAAATCCCAGACCAGATCAATCCTGGTATATTCTGCCTATCTGTATAAACTATATTTAACTCACTTATTGATGGCAAATACCAATCACTATACCCACTCAATGAAAGACCATCACAATAATTCAGCGCACTTAACCAATTATAGCTCCCTCCAGCATCACTGACCGTAGTCCGCATATTTGATGTCACATAAATAGTACCATCCGCACATTCTATTCCTGCTGTTACTCCAGGCTGTCCACAAGGGTCAGGAACTTCACAGATACTAGATAGGCATACAAGTCATACTGCACATTCATTTCACACAGGACAGGGTCCACCTTCAGGCACGTCAACATCTCCTCCACCACCACCACCACCACCAACCGGCGCATCAACTCGTATACTTCGAAAGCTGACTACGAGTGGTGTAGGGGTATTTGATCCAGGAGGGGTGTAGGTTTCATCGACACCATCATTCGTTGTACCATTGCTGACTGTTGCTGGTTGTCCTATAAATTTTGCTGATCAAGTGTACACTCCATATTTTGTCATGGTAGCTTGTGCAGCCGGGACTTTTTGTGTTGTCTCTGTAAGTGCAGCAATAGAATTTGTTGTCTTGTAAAAGTTCTCTTCAGTACTGGATATATGCTCTACACCGTAACTAATAGCATAGGTACCATCATCATAGGCTGTATAGTGAAATGCACAGGGTTGATTGGCATTTCAGTTAGCATCGAGGCATACTGGTTTACCTCCTACAGGGTCTTTGACCAAAACACCATTTGATACCTCTATATTACTTCCACTCAATGTCTCACTCGCTGTAGAAAGAAACGCATTAAATGCTGACGTATCTGCAGGAGGGATACCCTTGTTATTCGCAGCATAGGCCATGACAGAACTATTGAGATCACGTGCTGTTTCAGCTCGTGCGGTATCTCGTCATCTTTTGACATAATTCGTGTAGGCTTGTAGACCAGCAGTTGCGAGGATAGCTATGATAGTCATAGCAATCATGAGCTCTATGAGGGTGAAACCTTTTTGTTTTTTCATGAATAGATGAATGAAAGAATGTACACGTTGAATCTTTCAGACCAATATAGGACTTTTTTTGGGCTTTTTCATCTCAAAATGAGGGGACTTTGAGATGTGGTTCATAAGAAAAGT
>Ga0163150_10004224_pt1 | contig 19400 bp, 19 predicted proteins | sample OliLakLV19P2IB_FD_148628 | JGI IMG/M metagenome (GOLD analysis project Ga0163150, IMG submission 148628) | Freshwater microbial mat bacterial communities from Lake Vanda, McMurdo Dry Valleys, Antarctica - Oligotrophic Lake LV.19.P2.IB | ecosystem: Environmental > Aquatic > Freshwater > Lake >...
CAGGCGCGCGCGCGACATGATCGCCAAGCTGGCGCGTTCGCAGGCGCCGGTCTACATCACCGGCGAATCCGGCAGCGGCAAGGAAGTCGCCGCGCGCCTGATCCACCTCGGCTCCTCGCGCGCGGATGGGCAGTTCGTGGCGGTCAACTGCGGGGCGATCCCCGAAAACCTGATGGAAAGCGAATTCTTCGGCTACAAGAAGGGCGCCTTCACCGGCGCCGACAGCGACAAGATCGGTTACCTGCAGGCGGCGCAGAAGGGCACGCTTTTCCTCGACGAGGTGGGCGACCTGCCGCTGGCGATGCAGGTCAAGCTGCTGCGCGTGATCCAGGAAAAGAAGGTCCGGCGCGTGGGCGACACGGTGGAGGATTCCATCGACGTGCGCATCATCTCGGCCACACACCGCAGCCTGTCCGAGCAGGTGGATGCGGGCGAGTTCCGCCAGGACCTCTTCTATCGGCTGAACGTGATCGAGCTCAAGATGCCGAGCCTGCGCGAGATCCCGGAAGACATCCCGCTGATGGTGGCCGAGGTGCTCGTCCGCCTCGCGCGCCAGGCCGGCACCACGCCGCCGGCGATTTCGGACGACGCGATGTTGGCCCTGCGCCGCTACGATTTCCCCGGCAACGTGCGCGAGCTGGAAAACATCCTGGAGCGTGCGCAGGCCCTGTGCAGCGACAACCAGATCACCGCCACCGACCTCTACCTCACCCAGAACACGCGCAGCGAAAAGGCGGCCTCGCTCGACGGCGCCCTCGGCACGCGTGGCCTTCCCCTGCACGATTTCCTCGACCAGGTGGAGCGCGAGGCGATCACCAAGGCGCTCGAGGCCACGCGCTTCAACAAGACCGCCGCCGCCAAGCTGCTCGGCATCACCTTCCGCTCGCTGCGTTACCGCCTCGACCGGCTCGGCATTGACTGACAAGGACAAAACTGGTGTCAGAGACGACTTTCCGGGCGGGCCCGCCCGGAAAGTCGTCTCTGACACCAGTTTTCGCCGTTCGCCGCATTTCGACGAGCGCCCCGAAGGCGAAAAGGTCACGCTGCTGGTGATCCACAACATCTCGCTGCCCCCGGGCGAATTCGGCGGGCCGTGGATCGACGACCTCTTCATGGGTACGCTGGATCCGCAAGCACATCCCTATTTCAGGGAAATCGAGGGCCTGCGCGTGTCCTCGCACTTCCTCATCCGGCGCGACGGGTCGTTGATCCAGTACGTGCCGGCGGACAAGCGCGCGTGGCATGCGGGCGAGTCGACGTGGAAGGGGCGCGAGAAGTGCAACAACTTCTCGATCGGCGTCGAACTGGAAGGAGCCGATGATGTGCCGTTCGCGGAGCCGCAATACGAGGCGCTTGTGCGCCTCGCGAAGATGCTGCAGGTGCGCTATGGCAGGCTCGACGTCGCCGGCCACAGCGACATCGCCCCCGGCCGCAAGACCGACCCGGGCCCCTGGTTCGACTGGGAGCGCTTCCGGGCGGGGCTGGCATGAGCAAGCGCTGGCGCCGATTCAATGCGCAAGGTTTGACGCGGATCAGTAGGCGGTAGACGCCGCGCTCCCACCATGGCGGTAAGGAACCCTTAAGGCTCCGATCCAAGGATGTGTCCAGGCGAACCGAATCCGGTCGCCACCATCCAGGAGAATCGTCATGAAAATGAAACTGCTCGCCGCGGCGCTGCTCGCGGCCGCGCCCTCTGTGTTCGCCGCCGACAACAACTGCCCCGCGACGCCGAAGGAGAAATGGCTGCGCGCCGAGGAGATCCAGTTGCGGCTCGAGTCCAGGGGCTACGAGGTCCGGCGCATCAAGCGCGAGGGCGGCTGCTTCGAGGTCTACGCGAAGAAGGACGGCAAGCGCGTCGACGCCTACGTGAGCCCGGCCGACGGCGCCATCGTGAAGGAAAAGGTGAAGCCGTCGTGAGCGCCGCCCCGGCGCCGCGCGCCGCGACGATTCGCGTGTGGGACCCGCTGGTGCGGGGCCTGCACGGGACGCTTGCGGCCGCGGTGGTCGGGGCCTATGCGCTGGGCGACGACGGCGGCGTGTGGCACGAGCGCTTCGGCTACGTGGCGCTGGCGGCCGTCGGCGTCCGTCTCGCCTGGGGCTTCGTGGGCTCCCGTCGCGCGCGTTTCGCCGATTTCGTCCGCGGGCCCGCCGCGATCAAGGCTTATGGCCGCGAGCTGGTCGCCGGGCGCGAGCCTCGCTACCTGGGCCACAACCCGCTGGGCGGCGCGTGGATCCTCATGCTGCTGGCGTTGGTCATCGCGACCGGTGCGACCGGCTGGTTGCTCTCAAGCTACGGCGAGGACGAATTCGAGGCCCTTGAGGACGCGCACGAGGTCCTGGCCAACGGGCTGCTCCTCGCGGCTGCGGTCCACGTCACCGGCGTGTTCTGGGAAAGCATCAGGCACGGGGAGAACCTTGCGCGCGCCATGGTCACCGGGCGCAAGCGCGAGCCCTCGCCGGACGATCGCTAGGCGATGGGACGCATCCTCGTCGTCGAGGACGACGCGCCGCTGGGAGAAGGGGTCAAGGCGGGTCTCGAGGACGAGGGCCACGCGGTCGAATGGGTGCGTGACGGTCGCCTCGCGCGCGAGGCGCTCGCGGTCGAACGGTTCACCGCCGTGGTGCTCGACCTCACGCTGCCGCGGCTCGACGGCCTCGAGGTGCTGCGCGAGCTGCGCGCGCGCGGCGACCTCACGCCCGTGCTGATCCTCACGGCGCGCGACACTATCGAGGACCGCGTGCGCGGCCTGGACGCGGGCGGCGACGACTACCTGGTGAAACCCTTCGACCTGGCCGAGCTGAAGGCGCGCGTGCGCTCGCTTTCGCGCCGGGCCGCGGGACACGCGACCAACGCCGTGTCCCACCGCGGCGTGACGGTGGACCGGGAATCCCATCGGGTCTCGCGCGAGGGCGAGGCGGTCGAGCTCTCGCCGCGCGAATACGCCCTGCTCGAGGCGTTGATCGAGCACCCGGGGCGGGCGCTCAGCCGCGCCCAGCTCGAGGAGCGCATCTATCCGTGGGGCGCGGAGATCGAGTCCAACGCCATCGAGGTGCACGTGCACCGGCTGCGCACCAAGTTATTCCCCGAGCTGATCCGCACGGTGCGTGGGGTGGGCTACGTGATCGATGCGGTCGATGGCTGAACGGCGCCCATCGCTGCGCGGCCGGCTCATCACACTTCTGGTGGCGGGAACCGGGCTGGTCTGGGCGGGCATCGGGATCGCCACCTACTTCGACGCGCGCTACCACAGCGGCCGCATCTTCGACGCCCAGCTGGCCGAGTATTCGGAGGTGCTCGCCGCCGTCGCCGGGCACGAGGTCTACGAGATCGCCGGCAAGACCACGAACCTCGACCACGATTACGGGCAGACCTCCACCTACCAGGTCTACTCCCGCGCGGGCGAGCTGCTGCTGCGCTCGCACGCCGCGCCGCTCTCCCCGATCGCACTGAGTGACGGGTTCTCTGACGAGCAGGTGGCCGGGGAGCGCTGGCGCGCCTACCGCCGCGTGGACGCGGAGAACGACTTCGTGATCATCGTCGCGCACCGGCAGGACGAGCGCGACGCGCTGGTGCGCGACTTCGCCATGCGCCTGCTCGCGCCCTTCGCGATCGGCCTGCCGCTGGTGGCGCTCGCCATCTGGCTTGCGGTCACGCGTGCGATCGTGCCGCTCGTGCGCCTGGCGCGCGACGTGGGCCTGCGCGGCGCCGATCGCCTGGCGCCGGTGGACGCGGCCGAGGCGCCGCGCGAGATCGTGCCGCTGGTGGACGCGTTGAACCATCTCTTCGCGCGACTCGAGCGCTCGTTCGAGAACGAACGCCGCTTCACCGGCGACGCCGCCCACGAGCTGCGCACGCCGCTCGCCGCGCTGCGCACCCATGCCGAGGTGGCGCTCACTACCGCGAGCGACGAGCGCCGCCGGCGCTCGCTCGAACAGGTGGTGGCCGGCGTGGAGCGCGCGGCGCGGCTGGTCGAGCAGATGCTCACGCTCGCACGCCTGGATGCGGCCAGCCCGAGGGACGAAACGGCGGCGGACCTGGGCGAGATCGCGCGCGAGGTGGTGGAGGCGATGCGCCCCGAGGCCGCCGCGCGCCGCGTCACCGTCGTACTGGAGGCGCCGTCGAAGGGCCCTGAGGTCGGCGGCGAGCCGGCGATGCTGCACGCGCTGGTTCGCAACCTGGTGGAGAACGCGCTGCGCCACGCGCCCGAGGCAGGCATGGTGCGTGTGGGTCTCGGCGAGGAGGGCGGGCGCGCGAAGCTCGCGGTGGAGGATTCGGGCCCCGGGGTGCCGCCGGAGTTCCTCGAGCGCATCTTCGAGCGGCACTTCCGCCTTCCGGGCGACAGCGGCGGCGCCGCCGGCCTGGGCTTGTCGATCGCGCGGCGCGTGGCGCAGCTTCACGGCGGGGCCATCGGCGCGGACGCGAGCCCCTCGCTGGGCGGCCTGCGCGTGACGGTGACCTTTCCCGCGTTCGGTAAGGAAACCTTAAGCCACGGAGCCGACAGTGGGGTCACTCACTTCAACAAGGAGACCGATTCATGAAAGCCCGCTTCCTCGCAGCCGCAGTCGTCTCGGCCCTCTCGCTCGGCTTCGGCGCCACGGCGCTCGCCGCGGCCGACCACGGCGCAGCGCACGCGCTCGAATCACATCGACTCACGCTCGACCACGGCCGCAAGTGGGGCACCGACGAGGCGCTGCGCCGCGGCATGGACGAAATCCGCGCGGCGCTGGAGTCCCGGCGCAAGGCAATCCGCGCGAGCTCGCTCGGCGCCTCCGAATACCAGGCGCTCGCCGGCAACGTCGAGAACCAGGTCGCGTACATCGTGGCCAACTGCAAGTTGCCGCCGGCGGCGGATGCGAACCTGCACGTGGTAGTGGCCGAACTCGTCGCGGCCGCCGGCGCGATGAAACGCACTTCGACGGCCGACGCGGCCCAGGGTGCCCGCCGGGCGATCGGCGCTGCGAACGCCTACGGGAAACATTTCGACCACCCCGGGTGGAAGTCGCTTTGAGGACGGCGGCAAAACCGTTTGATTTGCATCAAGCCCCGATCCAAGCCCCAAGATCAAACCTGCAATCCATTCCACAAGGAGAGACTCACATGCTGAACCGCAAAATGCTCGCCGCGACCGTCCTCGCGGCATTCGTGATCCCCGCCATCGCCGCCGACGCGCCCAGGCGCCCGCTCGACATGGGCCAGGCGATCGATCTCATCAACCAGACCTACCCGGGTCGCGCGATCGCCGCCCAGGCCGATCCCACCGGAGGCGACGGTGTCCACTACCACGTGGATGCGCTGCTCTCCAACGGACGGGTCGCGAAGTTCGACGTCGATGCGCGCAGCCATCGCATCTACAATCGCCTGCCGCCCGAGTCCGGGCCCGACGTGCCGCTGAGCCTGGCCGACGCCGTGAAGAAGGTGCAGTCGCAGACCCGGGGCCGCGTGCTCTCGGCCGAATACGACCCGGACCCGCGGCCGCACTATCACATGAGCGTGCGCGGGCCGAAGGGCGAGTTGAGCCGCCTCGACCTCGACCTGGAGACGGGCAAGGCCGCGCGCCACGTGCCGCGCAGCTGAAACCCCCGACAACCCCTTGAATGGCCGGGCCTTCGCGCCCGGCCTTCTTTTTGGGGCCATCGCGACCCCATCCTGTTGCTCAAATCTTCAGCAAGAACCCCTCGCAACCCCCTGAATCTCCGCGCGAAAAAAGACTTGAAAAAGTCTCTTGCTTTGGCGATGGGGGCTTACTACACTTTGTGCCCATGACCGCTCCAACCACAATAGGTTGTGGATATGACGGTGGGGAAAGTGTGAACAGGCTGTGGAAAACCCCGGCCCTTTTAGGCAGTTACTCACAATAATCCGCAAGTTAGCGGGCCCAAGAAGCCCGCGCCACTAATAACCCGGGGTTGGCGCCGGCCCCGAGCCCGAAAACAGAATTCAGGAGATACATCCATGCGCTTGGCATCCGATATCCATCCCGCCGCCCCCCTCGCAACTCCGATCCTCGGGGAGGAAAGCAGTTCGGTCGCCGCGGAGCGATATGCGGATTACAAGATCATCCGCCGCAATGGCGCGGTGGTGGGTTTCGAGCCGGACAAGATCGCGGTCGCCATGACCAAGGCTTTCCTGGCGGTTTCGGGCAATACCGCCGCCGCCAGCGCCGGCATGCGCGACAAGGTCGCCGCGTTGACCCATGCCGTGGTGCAGTCGCTGATGCGCCGCCATCCGGCCGGCGGCACGTTTCATATAGAAGATGTGCAGGACCAGGTCGAACTCGCCATGATGCGTGCCGGCGAACACCAGGTTGCGCGCAGCTACGTTCTCTATCGCGACGAGCGCGCGCGTGAGCGCTCCAAGCGCGTGCAGGAAGCGGCGGAATCCCGCGCCCCCCGCATCCACGTGATGATTGGCGGCGCCAAGGAGCCGCTGGATACGGAGAAGCTGGAACAGCTGCTGATCGACGCCTGCGAAGGACTGGGCACCGAGGTCGATCCGAAGAAGATCATGGACGCCACGCTGCGTGACCTCTATGACGGCGTGCCGCTGGAAGAAGTGCACAAGTGCGCCATCCTCGCCGCCCGCATGCTGATCGAGCAGGATCCGGACTACACCTACGTGACCGCCCGCCTGCTGCTGCACACCATCCGCCGCGAAGTGCTGGGCGAAGAAGTGCTGCAGTCGGACATGAACGCGCGCTACGCGGAATATTTCCCCACCTACATCGGCCAGGGCGTGAAGGCCCAGCTGCTGGATGAGAAGCTCGCGTCCTTCGACATGAAGCGCCTCGGCGCCGCGTTGAAGCCGCAGCGCGACCTGCAGTTCAACTATCTCGGCCTGCAGACGCTCTACGACCGCTACTTCCTGCACATCAACGAACGCCGCATCGAACTGCCGCAGGCGTTTTTCATGCGTGTGGCCATGGGCCTGTCGTTGAACGAGATCAACCGCGAAGAGCGCGCGATCGAGTTCTACAACGTCCTGTCGACCTTCGACTTCATGTCGTCGACGCCGACCCTCTTCAATGCCGGGACGCTGCGCAGCCAGCTTTCCTCCTGCTACCTCACCACGGTTGCCGACGACCTGGACGGGATCTATGAAGCCATCAAGGAAAACGCGCTCCTCAGCAAGTTCGCCGGCGGACTCGGAAACGACTGGACGCCGGTGCGCGCCCTGGGAAGCTACATCAAGGGGACGAATGGAAAATCCCAGGGTGTGGTTCCGTTCCTCAAGGTCGTCAACGACACCGCGGTTGCGGTAAACCAGGGCGGCAAGCGCAAGGGCGCGGTCTGCTGCTACCTGGAGACGTGGCACCTCGATATCGAGGAATTCCTGGAGCTGCGCAAGAACACCGGCGACGACCGCCGCCGCACCCACGACATGAATACCGCCAACTGGATCCCCGACCTCTTCATGAAGCGGGTGATGGAAGGTGGCGAGTGGACGCTGTTTTCGCCATCGGACGTGCCGGACCTGCACGACAAGTTCGGCAAGGCGTTCGAGATCGCCTACGTGGAATACGAGCGCAAGGCCGCGCGCGGCGACCTCAAGCTGCACAAGAAGATCCCGGCGCAGAGCCTGTGGCGCCGCATGCTGACGATGCTGTTCGAAACCGGGCACCCCTGGATCACGTTCAAGGACGCCTCCAACATCCGCAGCCCGCAGAGCCACGTGGGCGTGGTGCACTCGTCCAACCTCTGCACCGAGATCACGCTCAACACCAACAGCGAAGAAATCGCGGTCTGCAACCTGGGCAGCGTCAACCTGCTGCGCCACATCAGCAACGGCAAGCTCGACCACGACAAGCTGCGCAAGACCATCTCCACGGCCATGCGCATGCTCGACAACGTGATCGACATCAACTACTACGCGGTGCGCAAGGCGCACGACTCGAACAAGCGCCATCGCCCGGTGGGCCTGGGCATCATGGGCTTCCAGGATTCGCTGCACGAGCTGCGCATCGCCTACGCGAGCGACGCCGCGGTGGAATTCGCCGACAAGGCGATGGAAGCAGTCTGCTACTACGCCTATTGGGCCTCCACGGACCTCGCGAAGGAGCGCGGCCGCTACTCCACCTTCCCGGGTTCGCTGTGGGACAGGGGCATCCTGCCGCACGATTCGCTCAAGCTGCTGCTCGAAGAGCGCGGCGGCTACGTGGAAGTCGACCAGTCGGAGACGATGGATTGGAATTCGCTGCGCGCCAGGATCAAGGAACACGGCATGCGCAATTCCAACTGCGTGGCCATCGCGCCCACCGCGACCATCAGCAACATCATCGGCGTGTCCGCCTCGATCGAACCGAACTACCAGAACCTGTTCGTGAAATCCAACCTCTCGGGCGAATTCACGGTGGTCAACGAATACCTGGTGCGCGACCTCAAGAAGCTCGGCCTCTGGGACCCGGTGATGGTCAACGACCTCAAGCACTTCGACGGCTCCATCGGCAAGGTGGACCGAGTGCCGCAGGAGCTGCGCAGCCTCTATGCCACCGCGTTCGAAGTCGACGCCACCTGGCTGGTGGAGGCCGGAGCGCGGCGCCAGAAGTGGATCGACCAGGCGCAGTCGCTCAACATCTACATGGCCGGCGCATCCGGCAAGAAGCTCGACGAAACCTACAAGCTCGCCTGGCTGCGTGGCCTCAAGACCACGTATTACCTGCGCACGCTGGCGGCCACCTCGGCGGAAAAATCCACCGGCAAGGGCGGCGAGCTGAACGCGGTGTCTTCGTCGGGTGCGATGACGGGTGCCGCCGCCGCGGGTGACGGCGCGGCGGAGGATGCGAAGTTCTGCTCCATCGACAATCCCGAGTGTGAGGCCTGCCAGTAAGGTCTCCCTCTCCCGAGTGCCTGCCAGCAAGGTCTCCCTCTCCCCTGGGAGAGGGCCGGGGTGAGGGTCAACGAATTGAAGGTGTTTGTTTGGGGAGGCCCTGGCCTCCCTTTTCTTTTGCGCTTCGCTTGGGAATTACAGCCGGAAACACAAAGGTCACGGAGGAAAGGCGATAGGGCAGGACCGGACGCACCTGCGAAGACTGAACGCGGATCGACCTGGACACACGCGCATCGGAGGGCAAAGAAGGTCAGAGGCATCAGAGGTGGCTGCGGTGGGCGGACCTGACGGTCAGGTATTCGACTTGCGCACGTCGCGCAACGGCGCCGGGCAGGCCTCACTTATCGGGGCGTACGCGTGCAGGGCGCCTTCCGGCTGGACCTGGTGATCGATGACACCGTCCTGGTGGAGCTCAAAGCCGTAGATCAGGTTCTTCCCATCCACCGGGCCCAGGTCCTCACCTACCTCAAGTTGTCCGGATTGAAGGTAGGGCTGTTGCTGAACTTCAATTCGGTGAGGTTGAAGGATGGCATCGAGCGTTTCGTCATGTGATTCCAGGCGCATTTTCCCGCCTGCTGCCATTTCACGAAGCCCAGTGTTTGGGGCCCGACCGTGAGGTCCGCCCACCGCAGCCACCTCTGATGCCTCTGACCTTCCTTGCCCTCCGATGCGCGTGTCTCCCGGTCGATACGCCTTTTCATTCACGGAGTCGTATCCGACTTAAGCCTTCTTGCTTTTCCTCCGTGACCTTCGTGTTTCCGGCTGTAGTTCCTGACCGCGCGCAGCGCCCAGCCTAACGGCGACGAGCCAGCACCCTCTCGGCGCGCCGAACGACCGGCACGTCGATCATCTTGCCGTCGATCTGGAAGGACCCGCGTCCTTCGGCCATCGCCGCTGCGTTGCCCTCGACCACCTTGCGGGCGTATTCGAGCTCGGCCACGCTGGGCGAAAAGGCCTCGTTGAGGACCGGGATCTGGGAAGGATGGATCGAGGTGCCGCCCTCGAAGCCGAATGCCCGGGAGCGCTTCACCATCGCCCGGAATGCCTCCGTATCGCGGAAGTTGGCGATGGTGCCGATGTAGCCGAAGGGCAGCACACCGGCCGCGCGGGCGGCCACGATCATGCGCTGCTTGAGCGTGACCAGCACCTCATCGCTGGGCTCGGCGCCGATCTCGAGCGCGAAGTCCTCGCTGCCCAGCATCATCGCCACCACGCGCGGCGACGCTTCCGCGATCTCGCGCATGCGCTCATAGGCCTCCGGCGTCTCGATCACCGCGATGAAGCGCGTGTGGCCGTGGCGCATGCCTTCGCGCGCCTCGCAATCGCTCACGAGCTCGTCGAGCAGGCGCACGTGGGAGGCGCTATCGAGCTTGGTGAAGGTGATGGCGTCCACGTCCGCGCACACCGCCTCCTGCACGTCGGGCAGCGTCTGCCAGATCGGACGATTCACGCGCACCAGCACGTCCGCCCCGTTCACCCGCACGCGTTTGGCCGCCGCGCGCACGTTGGCCCTTGCAGCCTCCTTCTGCGCCTCGGGTACGCTGTCCTCGAGGTCGAGCTGGTAGGCATCAGCACCGAGGGAGGGCGCCTTTTCGATGAATTTCTCGACGTTCGCCGGCACGAAATGCACCGACCGCCATGCCGGCAGGTCGCGCGCGCGCGCGGTGCGGTAGAGCGGTTGCGAAGCCATCAGTCCACCTGCAGGTTGATTTCGCGCGCGACCTTGCTCCACTTGTCGGATTCGGCGGCGATGTAGGCCTTGAAGCTGGCGGGCGTGGTGGCGGAGACTTCGCCCCCGTTCATCTTCGTGCGGAATTCCTCGCCCTGGATCACGGCCACCACGTCGGCATTGAGCTTGTTGATGATATCCGCGGGCGTCCCCCTGGGCACCGCGATGCCCGCGAACGTGGTCGATTCGAACCCCTGCAGCCCGAGCTCCTGCAGCGTGGGCACGTCGGGCAGCAGCGGCGATCGCCTGGTGCTGGTGACGGCCAGCGCCCGCACGCGCTTCGCCGTCACCTGCGGCGCCCACGAGGTCACGTTGTCGAAGGCGATCTGCAGCGTGCCGTTGATCATGTCGGCCTGCACCGCGGGCGTGCCCTTGTACGGCACGTGCTGCAGATCGATGCCGAGGTTGCGCGCAAAGAGCGCCCCGGTGAAGTGCCCGGTGGTGCCATTGCCGGGCGTGCCGAAATTGATCGAGCCCGGCTTGGCCTTGGCGATCTTCACGATGTCGGCCACCGACTGCGCCGGGAAGTCGTTCGAAAGCGTCACCACGTTGGGCGTGCGCACCACTAACGCAACCGGCTCGAACGCCGTGGCGGCATCGTAGTCGAGCTTCTTGTAGATCGTGGGATTGATCACGTTGCTCGCGGTGTTGGCGAGGAAAAGTGTGTAGCCGTCGCTGGGCTGCCTGGCCGCGTAGGAGGCGCCGAGGGTGCCGCCGGCGCCCGCGCGGTTGTCGACGATCACGGGCACACCCCACCGGGTCGAAAGCCCCTGGGCCACCAGGCGGCCTACGTTGTCGGTGAAGCCTCCCGCGGGGAAGGGCACGACAAGTGTCACGGGCTTGGTGGGCCAGGCCTGCGCCAGGGCGCCGGTGCCGAGGGCCAGGCAGAGCAGGCCGGTGGCGAGCGAGGTCAATCGGTTCTTCATGTGTTCCTCCTTGTTGTAGTGGTCTTGTTACCATGGGCCCAGTGAAAACGAAGCGCACTCCCGCCTATCTCCAGATCGAAAAACACCTGCACGCGCTCATCCACCAGGGCGCAGGGCGCAACGAGCCGCTGCCCCCGGAGCCGCAGCTTGCCGCGCAATTCAAGGTGAGCCGCATGACCGCGCGGCAGGCCTACCAGCGCCTGGCCACCGCCGGCATCATAGTGCGCCGTCCCGGCGTGGGCACCTTCGTGCAGGGGCACGCGGTCGAGGAGCTGCCGGTCGTGGGATCGCCGGATTTCTCGGCATGGATCGCGGGCAAGGGCACCACGCAGCGCGTCTACGACTACAAGGTGATGCAGGCGCCCGCCGAAGTGGCCGCGGCCATGGGCCTGAAGCCGCGCGCGAGGGTCACCTACCTGCAGCGCGTGCGCCACATCAACGGAGTGCTCAGCATCGATACGCGCTACATGCCGGCGCTGGTGCACGCCAAGGTGGCGCGCGCCCGCATCGAGCGTGAATCGCTGCTCACCATCCTCACCGAACATGGCTACGGCATCACCGCGGGCCAGCTGGAGATCAACGCGCACCTGGCCGGCGCCGAGGAAGCCGTGAAACTGGGCATTCCCGAAGGCCACCCGGTGCTGGAGCGCAGGCTCTCCTACCGCGACGCGCAGGGGCGCTGCGTGCTGATCGGCGCCTCGCGTTATCCGGCGGGCGACGCCTACACCTTTCGCTTCCAGTTTCAGACCGGCACCGGGCCTTCCACGCCGGCGCGGTGAAGGCGCCGCGGCGTCGCGCCGTAGTCGGTGATGGCGAGGTGCTGCGTGGAGCAGTTGTCCCAGATCAGCAGGTCGCCCACGCGCCACTTGTGGCGGTAGACCAGGTCCGCCTGCTGCAGGTGTTCGAAGAGCTCCTGCAGCAGCGCGCGGCTCTCGGCATCCGGCAGGCCCGCGATCGCCTTGGTGTGTCCCTCGGTCACGTAGAGGCACTGGCGTCCGGTCACCGGGTGCGTGCGGATCGCCGGGTGTTCGACGTCGGGCTTGTTGTCCTTCACGTCGGGCGGGCGGAAGTTGCCTTCCTTCTTCTTCACGATGTGGTGGCTCAGGCTGTGGACCGCCCTGGCGCCGGCCAGGCGGCGGCGCATGACGTCGGGCAGGCGATCGAATGCCGCCGCGGTGCTGAGGAAAAGTGTGTCCCCCTGCGCCTTGCCGTCCTTGTGCGGGATCTCGAGGGAGTAGAGCACCGTGTACATGTCGGGGCGCGGCAGGTAGGAGCCGTCGGTGTGCCAGAGGGCGCCCGCGTCCACCAGGCCGATGGGCTTGCCGTCTTTCTCGATGTTCGAGACGACGGTGAGCTCCTGCTGCCCGGGCGCCGCGAGGTGCGTGAGGAAGGAGACGCGAAGCTTGCCCAGACGCTGCGCGAAGACCACCTGCTGCTTCGGCTGCAGTTTCTGGTCGCGCAACACCACCACGCCATGGCGATGCAGCGCATCGCGCACGAACGACATCTGCCGCTCGTCCAGGCCCGCCGCCACATCGACGCCCTTCACCTCCGCGCCCACCAAGGGGCCGAGGGGCACCACCTGCATTTCGCGCACTGCGTCCATGTCTTTCCTTTTGTCGGATGTTCCCAGCACCTCGCGCAGGATCTCGTTGGTGTCCTGGCCCAGCTTGCGGCCGGCGTGGCGCACTTCGCCTGGCGTGCCGCTCATGCGGAAGAGGAGGTTCTGCATGCGCACCGCGCCCAGCTCCTCGTCGGGCACGCTCACCACGCTCTTGAGGAAGCGGTACTGCGGGTCGCTGAATACCTGCGAGACGTCGTAGACCGGGGCCACCGCCGCGCCAACATCCTCGAAGGCCTTCAGCACCACCTCGGCGTCGCGGCCGGCGATCCACGAGGCCACGAAGCCGTCGAGCATGTCGCCGTGTTTCGCGCGGCCCACGCCGCTCTTGAACCACTCCTCGGTGATCACCTCGGGATGGCCCACCAGGGTCATCACGCGTTCCGCGATCGCCTGCGCCGCGGTGGATATCGCGAGCCAGCGCCCGTCACGCGTCTTGTAGTTGTTGCGCGGCGCGTTGTTCACGCTGCGGTTGCCGCTGCGGCCCTGGATCGCGCCGGTCTGGTCGTAGATCACCGGCTGCCCGCCGAGCAGGTGGAAGATGGGCTCGATCAACGCAATGTCGATCATCTGGCCCTCGCCGGAGCGCAGGTCGCGGTGGTAGAGGGCCAACATGGCGGCGTACGCGCCGGAAAGCGCGGCGATGCCGTCGGCAAGCCCGAAAGGTGGCAGCGTCGGCGGCCCGTCGGGATAACCGTTGATGTGCGCGAAGCCGCTCATGGATTCGGCCAGCGTGCCGAAGCCCGCGCGGCCCGCATACGGCCCCTCCTGGCCGAAGCCGGTGACCCGAAGCATGATCAGCTTCGGGTTCAACGCGTGCAGCTGCTCCCACCCCAGGTTCCAGCGCTCCATCACGCCGGGGCGGAAGTTCTCCACCACGATGTCGCTCTTGAGCGCGAGCTTGCGAAAGGTCTCCTGGCCCTCCGGTGTGGAGAGGTTGAGCACCATGTGGCGCTTGTTGCGGCCGTAGAACTTGTAGTTGAGGCCCGCGCCGTTTTTAGAGGGCCCCGCGCGCCGCAGCGAATCGCCGTCGGGATGTTCGATCTTGATCACGTCGGCGCCCCAGTCGGCCAGCAGCGTGGCGCAGTAGGGCGCGGCGATGATGGTGCCGCAGTCGAGCACGCGCACGCCTTCGAGTGGCTTGGGCTTCGGGATGTCCGTGGTGTCGTTCATGGGGCGAAATCGCGCAGGTAGTTGCCGCCCAGGATCGCGGCGCGATCGGCGGGCGAGAGGAAGGTGCTTTCGGTGCGAACGAAATCGAGAGCCTGCTTCCAGCTGCACGCGCGCTGAACCGGCGGGAAGTTCGAGGCCCACACCAGGCGCTGTGCGCCGGCGTGATCCACCAGCTCCCGGAAGCGCTGCTGGGCGGTGGGGTACGGGTAGCCCTCGGAGCCCATGGCCGCTTCGGGGAAATAGGAGCATTTGATCCACGCGTTTGGCAGCGCGGCGATCTCCAGCAGCAGTGCCCATTGGCGGAAGGCGGTGGCAACCGTCTGGTCCCTCTCGTGGCGGATGCCCATGTGGTCGACGATGAAGCGCACACCCGGGTGGCGCTCCACGGTCTGCCGCAGCACGGCGTTCTGGAACGGCGCGTGGATGCAGATGGCGACGCCGATCTTCGCGGCGGCCACCAGGAACGGATCGAGCGCGCGGTCGTCGAGCCAATGCACGGCGGCCGGACTGTGGAAAAGCGTGATGCGGATGCCGAGCTGCTTCGGCTGCGTGGCGTATTCGCGCAGGCGATCCTCGACACCCGGCGCGATCGGGTCGAAGCGCCCGACGACGCCCAGCACCTTGCCCGGCAGGGCGGCGGCGCCCTCGAAGGAATAGCGGTTGTCCTCACCCATGGTCGAGGCCGTCACCTGCACCACGCAGTTGATCCCCGCCTCGTCCGCCAGGCGCGCGATCTCCGCATGGGGGATCGGGCCCATGGTGGCGGGGTACGCATACGGCCTTCCGGGGACCTCGGGCTCGAGGTAATGGGTGTGGCAATCGACGATCATCTCTATACAGTTTCCATGTATAGACATGGAAGCGTCAAGCTTGGGCTTTGCCCTGGTTCAGGCGACTACAGCCGGAAACGCAAAGGTCACGGAGGAAAGGCTATAGGGCAGGACCGGACGCACCTGCGACGACTGAACGCGGATCGACCTGGACACACGCGCAGACGAATTGAAGTTTGTTTGGGGAGCCCATCGGGGCGTGCGCATTTTTCTCGCCCAGCCGCCATTTGAGGAATCCCTGGGTTGCCTGGCCGTCAGGTCTGTCCGGCGCAGCCACCTCTGATGCCTCTGACCTTCTTTGCCCTCCGATGCGCGTGTCACCCGGTCGATACGCCTTTTCTTTCACGGAGTCGCATCCGCCTTTAGCCTTCCTGCTTTTCCTCCGTGACCTTTGTGTTTCCGGCTGTCGCTGCCCCAAGCCAGCGACAAGCAACAACAGCCAACCCCGCGCCCGCAAGTTGCGCGCCGATGAACGCGGGCACCCCGGCGGGAGCAATCCCGGCGAAGGTATCGGTGAGCGAACGTGCAACCGTCACCGCGGGGTTGGCGAAAGAGGTCGATGACGTGAACCAGTACGCCGCGCCGATGTAGGCGGCGACAGCCGCGGGCACCGAAGCGGGTGACGACCGCCCGACCAGCCGTATGCAGGCGATGAGCCCGAAGGTGGCGATGAATTCACCCAGCCATTGCGACGGGCCCGTGCGTATCTTCGTCGAGGTTTGCACGATGTCGAGCGCGAACATGGCATGGGCGGTCCAGGTGCCCGCGATGGCACCGGCGAATTGCGCGACGACATATCCGGCGGCCAGGCGCGCCTTCACCTGGCCCTCGAACACCGCCATCAGCGTGACCGACGGATTGAAATGCGCGCCGGAGATCGGCGCGAAGGCCAGGATCAGGACGTAGAGCCCGGCCGCGGTGGCGAGTGCATTGGCCAGCAGCGCAATCGCGACGTTCCCGCCCGCGAGCCGCTCGCCCATGATCCCGGATCCCACAACCACCGCGAGCAGGCCCGCGGTACCGAGTGCCTCTGCGGCAAGGCTGCGTGGCAGCCCCACTATTGCTTGCCGATTTCCCGCAGCTTCGCCTGGATCGAAAGGGCGTCGAGCTTCGCCAGCGGCAGGGCGAGGAAGAGTTCGATGCGCCGGCGCAGCACGGTGGCCGCGGCCCGGAATGCGGCGCGTTTTTCCTCGTCGCTGCCTTCCACCGCCGCGGGATCGGCGACACCCCAGTGGGCCGTCATCGGTTTGCCGGGCCAGATCGGACACGCCTCGCCCGCCGCGTTGTCACACACGGTGAAGATGAAATCGATCGGCGCCGCGCCGGGTTGCGCGAACTCGTCCCAGCTCTTGCTGCGCAGGCCCGCGGTCGGCAGGCCGTAGGACTGGAGTATTTCCAGGGTGAACGGATTGACGCGCCCGCCCGGATGGCTGCCGGCGGAATGGCCGACGAACCTTCCCCCGTCGAGGTGGTTGATAAGGGCCTCGGCAAGTACCGATCGCGCGGAATTACCGGTGCAGAGGAAGAGGACGTTGTATGTAGTGGATGTCATGGGCGCCGATCATGCCGAAGCTGTGTGACGATTTCGCGTCGCCATCGAATACGTTCCCATCCCGGCAATGGCCAGCGCACCGAGTGACGCCAGCGCCGCGTTGCGCGTGAGCCCGAAGGTGATCAGGGCAGAAAACGCCGCCGGCGCCACCGCCTTGGCGTAGAAACCCGCGCGCGAGAGGTAACCCAGCAATCCGCCGAGCCCGTGGGCGCCGAAGATTTCCACCGGCGCCGTGCCCTTCACGATCGTGAGGACGCCGTTGCCGCAGCCGTAGGCGATCACGAACACAAGCGCCGCGATGCCGAATCCCTCGACGCTGATCAGGGCCACCAGCGCCGTCAGCATCAGGATGAACGCAACAACACCCACCGTCACCGCGCGAACCCGTCCGGCCAGCCCCAGCTCGATCACGCGGCCGGCAACCTGCATCGGTCCCACCAGCATCGATATCGTCACCGCCTGGGCCGCGGTGAGCCCCGCGCTTGTGAGCAGGTTGATCAGGTGCACCGAAATCACACCGAAGATGAAGGTTGCTATCGCAAAGCTGACCGCCAGCCACCGCAGGCGCGGATCGGTCATCGCGGGCGAGACATCCGCGGGTTTCGCGGGCGCGCCCATCGCCTGCGCGACGACGTGCCGGGGCACAAACAGCAGGTGGATCGGCAGGCACAGGAAAAGGTGGAATCCCGCATAGATCCCGAACGTCACGCGCCAGCCCCACGCCTCCAGCAGAAGGTGCGAAAGCGGCCAGAACACGGTGCTCGCGAACCCGCCGAAGAGCGTGAGCGCCGTCACCGCCTTGCGGTAACGCGCGCCGGTGTGTTGCGAGAGCGTGGCGAAGGCCGGGTCGTAGAGGCAGCCCGCCATGGCGGCGCCGGCGACGAGCCAGCCGACGACCATCACCGCGGCGTTCGGCGCGAGGGCGAGGATGGCCATGGAGAGCGCCCCCAGCACCGAGCCGATGGAAAGCCCCAGGCGCCCGCCGCGCCGGTCGATGAGGCGCCCCATCACGGGCGCCACGGTCCCGGTGACGAGCAGCCCCGCGGTGAACGCGCCGAAGAGGAAGAGTTCGCTTACGCCGAGGTCGCGCCGCATGGCGGCGCCGAGCACGCCGATGGCATAGAACAACGTGCCCCACGAAACGATCTGCGCGATCCCGAGCGCGGTGATGAACGGCGTGAGCCTCAATTGCAGCAGCCTTTCCCCGCGGGCTGGGCAATCGCAATTTCCCGCTTCGGTTGTCCACAGCCGCCCTTGCGGATCTCCGGGGCGGCAACGGCCACCGTCGGATTGTCAGCCGCCTGCGCGGTGCCGCAGCATCCCGAAGACGCCTCGTCGAATTGCGTCGAACACACGCCGGTTTCCGGAAGCTCCAGGCGCACGTCGTCGGCGGCCACCATGTCGCCGGCGAGCGCGGCCACCACCGATCGCACCTGCTCGTGGCCGGTGGCCAGCAGGAAGTTGGGCGCCCGGCCGTAGCTCTTGGCGCCCACGGCGTAGAAACGCGCCTCGGGGTGCGCCAGCTCGCGATGGCCGTGTGGGCGCACGGTGCCGCAGCTGTGCACGTTCGGGTCGATCAGCGGTGCCAGTTGATCCGTGCTTTCAAGCAAGGGATCGAGTCTCACGCGCAGCTCCGAGGTGAGGGACAGGTCGGGCCGCCCACCCGCGGACACGATGATCTCGTTGATGTTTTCGATACGCTTGTTTTCCCCATCCGCGCCACGCCCGCAAACCACCAGCGCGCCGTTTTCCCTCGTGACCGATTCGGTGCGCAAATCGGCCTGCACCTCGAGCTGCCCGCTTTCGGAAAGTTGCTTGAGGCGTTGGCCCAGCGCGCCCCGCGCGGCCAGGCCGTCGTTTTCTCCGCCGCCGAAGATGCGCGTGAAGTTGTGGCCGCGAATGGTCCACACCAGGCGCGTGCCCGGCGCTTCTTCCGCCAGCCTGGCCAGCGCCAGCAGGTTGCCGGCCGCGGAGTGACCGGCACCGGCCACCAGCACACGCTTGCCGGCGTAGCGGTCGCGAAAACGCCCGAGGATGTCGGGCATGCCGTACGCGATGTTCCGGGCGGCCTCACCTTCGCCGATCGCGGGCAGGCCGTTGGCACCGAGCGGGTTGGCCTTGCCCCAGCTGCCCGAGGCGTCGATCAGTGCGCCGGCGCGGATCTCGCGCACACCGTCCGGAGTAGCGCAGCGGATGGCGAAGGGCGCCGATTCGCGGCCCGCGGACTTCACCTTGTCGAAGCCCACGCGCGCGACATCGAGCACCCGGTGGGATAGCCGCAAGGCCTGCGCCATCCGCGGCAGCGCGGCCAGGGGGGCGAGGTACTGGTCGATCATCGCGCCCGCTGTGGGCAGCTCGTCCAGGCGCGGCTCGATCCAACCCGACGCGGTGAGCATGCGGCGCGCGGCCGGGTCGATGTTGAAGCGCCATGGCGAAAAGAGCTGCACGTGGCGGAACGAATCGAAGTGCGCGGCGATCGCCGTGCCGGCCTCCAGCACCACGGTGGGCATGCCGCGTTCGATCAGGTGGGCCGCCGCGGCCAGGCCGATGGGACCCGCGCCGATCACGGCGACGGGCAATCCGTCGAGGTCGTTTTTCAGGAAACATTCCTTTTGAGGTGTGCGGCGGTCGGGGCACAGCACGAAGCAACGGCCTGCCCGATGCGCGCGACTTGCGGCGCCGGCATCCCCTGGCAGCACTTCTCCGTGAGGAAGGTCAGCAGATCCGACATGGCGGCGAAATCGG
>Ga0163150_10004227_pt1 | contig 19395 bp, 14 predicted proteins | sample OliLakLV19P2IB_FD_148628 | JGI IMG/M metagenome (GOLD analysis project Ga0163150, IMG submission 148628) | Freshwater microbial mat bacterial communities from Lake Vanda, McMurdo Dry Valleys, Antarctica - Oligotrophic Lake LV.19.P2.IB | ecosystem: Environmental > Aquatic > Freshwater > Lake >...
CTCCGGCCGCCGACCTCGTGCGGCGCGCGCGCTCGGCGGCCGGAGATTTCCCCGTGTTCATCGGGTCGGGCCTCGACTTGGCGAACGCGCGTGAACTGCTCGAGCACGCGACCGGGGCGATCGTCGGCACCGCGCTCAAGCGCGATGGGCGTGTCGAAAACCCCGTCGATCCCGAGCGCGTGCGTCGGCTGCGGCGCGCCATCGACGCGAGCGCGCCATGAGCCTCGAGGGCCACAAGGCCTCGGCGCCGTCCGTGCTGCGCTTCGCGGTCGTGACGGTCAGCGACACGCGCAACGAAAGCTCGGACAAGGGCGGTCCCTACCTCGTAGGTGCGATCGAGGCCGCCGGACACCAAGTGACGCTGCGCGCGATCCGCCGCGATGAAACGGCCGAGATCGAGGCGATCGTGCGCGCGGCCGTTGCACGCGAGGACGTGGACCTCGTGCTGCTCACGGGCGGTACGGGGATCGCGCCGCGCGACGTGACCGTGCCGACGCTCGAGCGGCTCTACGAGAGCACGATTCCCGGCTTCGGCGAGCTCTTCCGCATGTTGAGCCACCGCGAGATCGGCGCCGCCGCGATCCTCTCGCGCGCCTGCGCCGGGCTCGTCGCGCGCAAGGTGGTCGTGGCGCTGCCGGGCTCGCCCAAGGCCCTGGCCCTGGCGTGGCGCGAGATCCTGCTGCCGGAGTGCGGCCACCTGGTGTCCCAGGCGCGCGGCGTTTCGTCGGCTTGAGCGAAAGGGTCAGCGTGTCCAGGAACGGCGCATTGGAAGACTGCGAAAGAGGGTAGCCCCTCGCTGTCCGCGTCCGGATCCGCACGGCGCACGCGGGCGGCGGCACGCCCCCTTTTCGGCGTCCTCTTCGTGATAGGTTGGGTCTAGACGCTTCAGACGATGTCGAACGAGCCCGATCCGCGCCCCGCGGGTGAGCACGCGCTGGCGAGCCTGCCACTCGACGAGCTGGTCGCGAGCGTGCTCGAGGCCGAGCCCCTGGAGCGTGCGCGCGTGCTGAGCGAGCTGGAGCGCGCGGACGTCGCTCGCGCGCGGCGCGTGCGCACGCGGTTGGCGGCTCTGGGCGACCTGGGCCTTTCGCTCGACGAGCCGCGGCGCGGCAGCGAGCCGCCGGCGTGCTTCGGTCCGTTCCGACGCCTCGCGCGCGTCGGCCTGGGCGGCATGGGCGAGGTGCACATGGCGCGTCACGAGCATTCGGGGACGCTCGGCGCGATCAAGCTCGTGCGCACCGAGCACCAATGGTTCGGCGTGGCACGCGAGCGCTTTCGACGCGAGATCACGGCGGTGCGACAACTCGACCACCCCGGCATCGTGCGTATCCTGGACGTCGGGGAGGAACACGGGCTGCCGTGGCTGGCGATGGAGTGGATCGGCGGCGCATCGCTCGAGCACGTGCTGGAGTGCCTGCGTGGCCGGCCCGCCGATCAGCTGACCGCGGCCGAGTTCCGTGAAGCCGTGCGCACCGCCGCGCTGCGCCACCCGCATGCCGAGGGCGCGCTCGACACTGCCTTCCCGGGCGCGACCTACATCGAGGTCGTGACGCGCCTGGTGGCGCGCGTGGCCGATGCGCTGGCCCACGCACACGAGCGCGGCGTGCTGCACCGCGACGTCAAGCCCTCGAACGTGCTCGTGACGCCCGCTGGCCGCGTGGTGCTGGTGGACTTCGGATTGGCGCTGCCGCGGGGCGCAGATCGCATGACGCGCACCGGCTCATGGCTCGGCTCGCTGCCCTACGCCGCGCCGGAGCAGGTCGATGGCAGCCCGCGCGCATCGCGAATGGCGACATCGAGCCGCCGCGGCGCATCAATCCGGCTGTGCCGGCGGCGCTCGAGCGCGTGTGTCTCGCCGGGCTGGATCTGGATCGTGAGCGCCGCCCAGCGGGCTCCGCCGACTTCCGCGAGGACCTGATGCGCGCGCTGGCGGGCGATCGCGTGAGGGCGCGCGCGTTGCCGGTCTGGCTCTCGAGCGCGCGCTGGATGCGGCGTCACCCGGCGCTCGCGGCGACCTTGTGCGCCGGGTTGTTCGTGGCGGCGGGCTCGCTGGCCTTCGGCCTGCGCGAGCACGCGGTCGCGGCGCGCGTCACGCGCTTGGCAGACAAGGAGCTGGTGCGCGGGCTGGTGTCCGAAGCGCACGACTTCTGGCCCGCGGCGCGCGCGACCATCGATCCGATGGAAGCCTGGCTCGCGCGGGCCGAGGACGTGCTCGCTCGGCGCGCGGATCACGAGGGCTCATGGGCCGAGTTGACCGCGCGCGCCGAACCCTACAGCGTCGAAGACCGGCTGCGGGACGGCGCCGCGGCGCGCGAGAATCTGCGCACCTTGGTGTACGAGCTCGACCTCCTGCGCGCGTTGGTCGAAAGCGGCGATCGTCTGGCGCCGCCCTCGCCGCCCACGCCCGAGGTCGTGCGCGAACGCGAAGCGCACGCGCGGGCGCTGATCGAACGCCCCGCGCGTGAGGTCGTGGTGGAGCTGCGCGCGCGTGTGGGCGAACTGCGCGCGATCCTCCTGCGTGACACCGAGCGCTGGCAGCCGGATCTGGCCCAGCTCAACGATTTCGAGCTGGCGCTCGAACGCAACGAGCACACCCTCTCGACGCGCCTCACGATGCGCTTCGCGGATCCACTGGATGCGTGGCGGCATGGCTCGCTGAGCCGCCTCGTCGACGACTTGGGCGCGTTGGCACGGCTGGCGGGAAGGGTTCGCGAGCAACTCGCTGCCACGCGCTCGCTGGCGCACGATGCAGAAGTCTACGCGGAGCGTTGGGACGCGGCCCGCGCTGCGATCGCGCTCTCGCCGCGCTACGCGGGACTGGATCTGTTTCCCGTGTTCGGCTGCATACCCTTGGGCGAGGACCCGAAGAGCGGCTTGCACGAGTTCGCGCTGGCTCTGAGCGGAACCACGCCCGCGCGAGACGCGGACGGGCGACTGCTGCTCGACGAAACCAGCGCCGTGGTGCTCGTGCTGTTGCCGGGCGGGCGCTTCGACATGGGGGGCCACCAGGCCGGCGAGCAGGCGCGCACCGCCGTCGTGCAGCCCGTGCACACGGTCGAGCTGGCGCCGTTCTTCGTTTCGAAGCACGAGATCAGCGCCGCGCAGGCCGAGCGCATGGGCGACCTTCCGAGGGAACGCAAGCAGCCCGAAGACGGACGCCTGGCACTGACCATCGACTGGGTCCGCGGGCGCGAGCTGCTGCTGCGGCACGGGCTGGATCTCCCCACCGAAGCGCAGTGGGAGTATGCGGCGCGCGCTGGGCAGCTGGGCCCTTTCGATCTGCAGGGACAAGCCAACATCGCCGACGCTTCGTTCCGGAGCGCGCTGCTCGCGCAGGGCCAGAGCTTCGAGGACGAGTTCGCGAAGTTCGACGACGGCTTTGCCGGCATCGCGCCGATCGGCAGCTATCGACCCAACGCCTTCGGGCTGCACGACACGCTCGGCAACGTGTCCGAATGGTGTCTGGATGCGTTCGTGATGCGCGGCTACTCGACGCTGATGGCGCGCTCGGGCGATGGGCTGCGGGCCACGATCACCGTGGCGGCTATGCGCAGCGTGCGCGGCGGCGCGGCCATCTGGTCGCCGAAGCGGGCGCACCCTTGCGAGCGCTGGGGCGAGGAGCCGAACCGTCCGTCCTCCGCGACCGGACTACGCGCGACCTGCTCGCTGGCGCCGCGTTAGCAGCGCGCTCACTCTCCGCCGGGGTCGAGCTCGGCCGAGAGCGCCGCCATGGCGCGCGCCACCAGCTTGCGCACGGCGTCAGGGCTCCTGTCCAGCTCGGCCGCGATCTCGGCGTGGCTGGCGCCGTCGATCTGCGAGCGTTGCAGCACCGCGCGGTGGTCGGGGCTGAGCGCAGCGAAGGCGTGCGCCAAGCGCTCGACCTCCTCGCGCAGCATCGCATCACGGCTGGGCTGAGCGTTCTCGGACGCGGCGGGCTCGGCCTCGTGAGCATCCACCGTGCGCCCGCCGTCCGCACGCCGCTCCGCCCGCCAATGGCGTGCGCGGTTCTGGAGCTTGTGTTCGGCTGCGCTCTGGATCCAACTCTGGAAGCTGGCTTCGCCGCGCTCTTCGTAGTTCGAGGCACTCTTCAGAAGCTCGCGGCAGGTGGACTGCACGATGTCGGAGGCCGACTCGCGTGCTGCCAGGTCCGCTCCCATGCGGCGGCGCACGAAGCGCGTCATGGCGGGGAGGCTCTCCAGGATGCGGCTGGCCAGCGATTCGCCCGGGACCTGCGTTCCGTCCGTCATCGCGGACGAGGGTACCAGCCCACGCTCCGACGCGCCGTTCCGGCGCATTCCGTGTCCGTCCGGGGCGCGCGCCGGTCTCGATCGGGTGACGACGCGCCGGATGAACCGGCCCGGCACGCGATAGCACCAGCCCGACCACCTACTTCCGTCTGGAGATTCCCATGATCCGCCGCTTCGCCCTACTCGCCCTGGCCGTGATTCCCATGGGCTCGCCGGCCAGCGCGCAAACGCCCGATTGGGATCGCCGCATCAGCGACATCCACATCGTCCACCCGCCCGGCACGCCGCCCGGCTTCTGGGCCTTGGACGTCGACCTCGGCCTGATGACGACGTCCAACACACCGCAACCCCCGAACCTGGACTTCGACTTGATCGTGCGCGTCAATGGCGTCGTGCTCGGCGGCGACAGCTTCGGCGTGGCTACGTCGTCATCCGTGGGCTGCACCGGCATTTGCACCCAAGACTGCTGGTCGGTCGTGGTGACGAACCTGGTCACGACAATCGCGATGATCGGCAACGGCATCTGCGGTGGACCCACGACATGGACCTGCGGCTGCTGGTGGACCAATCCGGCGCGCTTGTCCTTCCCCTTGGTCGCAGCTCCCGGAGACCTGATCCAAGTCGAGATCGCCGCTCGCCCGGGATCGCTGCCCGAGCTGTACACCCCCGACGACACCTTCTCGAAGTTCATGTGGCAGGACGCGCCCGGCACGGACTTCTGCTTCGGCAACAGCGTGGTCGTGACCTGCCCGTGCGGCAACAGCGGCGCGGCGGGCAACGGTTGCGCCAGCTCGATCAACCCCGCGGGCGCGAACCTGATCGCCACCGGCAGCGGCAGCGTCTCGAGCGACAGCGTCGTGCTCACCGGATCCGGCATGCCGAACGGTTCTGCGCTCTACTTCCAGGGCACCGCGCAAGTCGCAGGCGGCTTCGGCGCACCCTTCGGCGACGGACTGCGCTGCGCCGGCGGCTCGGTGCTGCGCTTGGGCACGAAGACCAATGCCGGTGGAACGTCGCAGTACCCGGAACTGGGCGACCTGAGCGTCAGCGTCAAGGGCGCCGTCCCGCCCGCCGGCGGCACGCGCATCTACCAAACCTGGTACCGGAACGCTGCGGCGTTCTGCACCGTGTCGACGTTCAACTTGACGAACGGCGTGGAGATCACCTGGCAACCGTGATTGCGCCAAGCACAGCCCGTGCGCGGAGGATGGTCACGACGTGACGTGAACCTGCGTACGAGACCCGACGGGATTCCAAGCCCGTTCGGCCAGGACTGGCCGTCCACCGAAAGCGAGTCTTGCGAGGTGTGCGGGCGACCGCATACCTCGAAGCGTAGACGGCGAGCGCGAAGGCCGTGTTCGAGCTGCACGCGAGCGAATCGACGAACGCAGCGCGGTCGCGCTGCGAGAGGAACCCAAACGCAGCGCGACGAGGCGAGGAGTCGGAGCGCCTCGTAGTAGCGACGAACCTGGGACACCGACCAGCCGGATGCGTGAGTCGGCAAGTCCGGTTCTGTGGGCGGCCGGGGAGAGCAATCTCCTCGGCCTGCCCGGCGCCTGCCCGATCCGGCCTAAACTGCCCTGAACGGTCCTGAACGGGCCTGAACGGTCCTGAAATGGCCGACTGCGTCGCCCTCATCGGGCGAGGCGATCGCCTGGGAAGAACGAGCGTTCCGGGGTGGGTTTTTTTCGAGCCCAGGCGCAATCCCACAGCGAAAGCAGGTCGGCGCGGGTTGGGATAGACTTCAGGGATCGAGGGACTCCGGTGCGAGCTGGCCGGAGCCCCGAGACCCCTGGACCGCCCGCAACGGTCCGTCCCGGCAGGCTTTTCCGACCGCGTCCCATCCGGGGCGAGAGGATGGCCGTTCCCGGTTCGGTTCGCACGCTCCTCGAGGAACACCATGACCGCTCTCCGCCCCGTATACGGCCTCGCGCTCGGCGCCCTGGGCCTCGCCACGTCCGCCAGCGCCCAGACGCTGCTCTACACGAAGAACGGCGACCTGGCCAACGACCGCCTGTCGACCTGCGTCCGCTCGGCCGGCGACGTGAACAACGACGGCCGGCCCGACTGGGTGGTCGGCGCGCCCGAGGACGCCAACGTCTTCGCGTCCGGCGAGGGCTACGCGCGCGTCTTCAGCGGGGCGAACGGCAGCACGCTCTACACCTTCCACGGCACGCAGACGAGCGACCGCTTCGGGACTAGCGTCGACGGCGCGGGCGACGTCAACAACGACGGGTTCGCCGACATCGTCGTGGGCGCGCCGTTGGTATCGCTGTTCGGCAACAACCGCGGGCAGATGAAGGTGTACTCGGGCGCGAACGGCAGCGTGCTGTGGACGTTCGACGGCTCGGTCAACCTCGACAAGCTGGGCTACCTCGTCGTCGGTGTCGGCGACGTGAACAACGACGGCCGCCCCGACATCCTGTCCGCCAGCCGCGAAGCGCCGGGCGGCGGCACGCAGCGCGGCAACGTCAAGATCTACTCCGGCCTGAACGGCACGATCCTGCACAACATCAACGGCACGTCGAACAACCAGCGCCTGGGCCTGGCCGCCACGGGCATGGGCGACGTGAACGGCGACAACCGCGCCGATTTCGCGCTCAGCGGGCTGACCGGCGGAGTCAAGGTGTACTCGGGCGCGACGGGCGCGATCCTGTACTCGATCCCGACGCCGCTGAGCACCGACATCTTCGGCGCGTCGCTCGGCTCCGTCGCGAGCCTGACGGGCGACGCGATCCCGGACCTGCTGATCGGCGCGACGCAGGACGGCAACATCTTCCAGCAGGGTCCGGGCTACGTGCACCTGCACAACGGTCAGACGGGCGCGTTCGTACGCGCGTACCTGGGCTCGACCGTGGGCGACCGCTTCGGCTGCTCGGTGGCCGACGCCGGCGACCTGAACGGCGACGGCACGACCGAGGTCATGATCGGTGCCGACCAGTTCAACAACGTGTTCCGCGGCTACGTGCGCGTGTTCGACGGCGTTACGAGCGTCGCGCTGCACACGTTCGAGGGCCTCGCCGACGGCGATCGCTTCGGCTACTCGATCGACGGCCTGGGCAACTTGGATGGCTTGCCCGGGCTCGAGCTCGGGATGGGTTCGCCGGAGCACATGACCGCGTTCCAGGCGCAGGGCCGCGCCGAGGTGTGGACCGCCGCGCTGGGCGGAGCCTGTGCGACGCCCTACACGTATTGCGTCGCTACGAACAACTCGACCGGGCAGCCGGCGCTGATGTCGTACACGGGCACCGTGAGCATCGCGGCCAACAACTTCGCGCTCGTCTGCACGGGACTCCCGTCCAGCGCGTTCGGCCTCTTCTATTACGGCCCGAACGAGACGCAGCAGGTGTTCGGCAACGGCTTCCGCTGCGTCAGCGGCAGCGTGTGGCGCCTGGGTGTTCAGCAGGCGAACAATGGCGTGATGACGCGCGCGATCAACTACGGCAACCTGCCGCCCGGCGGCCAGATCACGCCGGGCCTGACGCGCAAGTTCCAGTGCTGGTACCGCAACCCGGCGGCGGGCGGAGCCGGCTACAACCTGTCGAACGGTTTGAGCGCGTCGTTCTGCAACTGAGAGGCCGAGAAAAAATCGATCGTACGGCCTCTCCGATCCTGGTGGCGCCGCTCCGCGGCGCGAGAGACTTCGAATTCTTCTCAGTCTCTGAGAGGCCGAGAAGAAGCCGACCCTACGGTCTCTCATACTCCGTTGGCGCCGCGCGGAACCGCGCGCGGCGCGGAGAGGCCGAGAGAGAATCGATCGTACGGCCTCTCTGATCCCGTTGGCGCCGCGCGGAACCGCGCGCGGCGCGGAGAGGCCGAGAGAGAATCGATCGTACGGCCTCTCTGATCCCGTTGGCGCCGCGCGGAACCGCGCGCGGCGCGGTGAGGGTACGAATTCTTCTCACCGTCTGATCTCGCGCACACGTTCTGGTTCGAACCCAGGCCGTCGCTTCGCGGATGCGCGCTGCGTCCGAGCCGTGGGGCACGTCTCAAGGGTGCGGTGTGATCGCGAGAATCGTGATGTCGCCCTTCTCGGGGCCGTAGCACCAGAAGAGACGATAGGCGCCCGGAGTCCGGTTCTGGACGTACGCTTCGAGGACCTTGCCGCCCTTGTCATACGGGTGGGGGATCGAGTCGTACTCGTGGGTGCTCAAGCCCGGGTGCCTCGGATTCTCGAGCAGCAGGCGAATGCACTTGTCGACTTGCTTGAACAGTCCCTGGGCCTTGGACGCCTTCGATTTCTTGTCCCGTTCACGCCTGGCCACCGAAGCCTCCGCCGCCGAGCGGAGCTTCTCGAATTGCGAGCTGGCCTCTTCGGTCCACCGTGCCCGGAACGGCATGTTCAGTCAGCCTTGATCCGCTTCGACACCTTGGCCGCCCTGGCCATGTCGGGTCCGTCGGTGAGCCTTCCCGCTCTCGCCTGCTCGAGACCACGACGCAGGGCATCGCGGGCCCCCGGGTTCTCGTAGAGCCAGGCCTCCCGCTCGGGAATCACTCGCGCCAGACGCAGGACGATCTCGTCTCCGCGCTCCTCCACGATCAGCGTTCGGTTGGCGAATGCCTCACCCAGAGTGATCCGCCCCTTGGAATCGGTGTTCCTGGTCTGAGGTGCAGGCTTGGCCATGCCTCGAGTGTCGGCGTTTTTCCCACAGTGGGATAGTGGGAAAGTAGGAAATCGAGCCGCGCCCCTGATTGGCACACGAGCGGCTGGGACGGAAGGAATCAGAACGACGCGAGCCGGCCGTTCCTCGGGGAACGACCGGCCCGCGAAGCGCCGACAGGCCCGCTCTTACGGGCGCCAGCTCAGCTCGTAGGCGTTCGTCAGGTTGAACGTCACGCTCGTGCAGTACGCCGCGGCATTGCGGTACCACGCCTGGTAGTACCTCGTGCCGCCGCCCGCCGGGATGTTGCCGCGCACATGGATGTCGGCCTCGGCACCCGTGGGGTAGTTCGCGGTTCCGCTCGCGCTGTTCGACTTGCTGCCGAGCCGCACGATGCTGCCGCCGACGCAGCGCAGGCCGTCACCGAAGACCGCGCCGGCGCCCGCCGCGACCTTGGAGGTGCCCTGGAAGAACAGGACCGTCGAGCCGGGCGGCATGCCCGATCCGACCAGCACCACCGAGTCCGACGACACGTCCGCCGTGCCGGTCGCGGCCAGTCGACCGTCGTTGCCTGTCGAATTGCGGCAGCCCGCTTCCGACGCTGTCGTGCTGTGGTTGTTGCACGGGCAGTTGTTGCCCGAGATGCCGTCACCCAGGCAGAGCGGCGCACCCGTGTCCGTGTCGAAGCGGATGCGGAAGTTGTCCTGCAGGCCCGAGTAGCCGGCCACGCGCACGAAGTAGTCCTGCCCGCTGAGCACGGGCAGCGAGAGGTAGGACTGCAGCGTTCCGTAGTTCACCGGCGAGCCCGCGAAGGCGTCGTCGTTGCAGGCCAGCTCGGCGCCGAAGCACGCGTCGAACACCGTGACCACGGTGTCGAGCTGCGAGTCCGTCGTCTGGATCTGCAGCAGGCCCGTCTGCGACGCGGTGTACTCGTACCAGACGTCGGGCGCGGTCGCGGAGTTGCCGCACGAGGCCGAGTCCGAGTTCGTCGAGTTGACCGTCGTGCCCGTGTACCACGTGTTGTCCGAGACCGGGACTGCGTTGGCGCACGTGTTGTTCGTCGGCGTCAGCGACACGCTCATCGAGTACGAGTTGCGCTGATCGTTGTAGAGGTAGACCTTCCACGCGACCGTGTTGGCGCCCGACCCGGTGTTCAGCCAACTGACGGATTCCGAGTTGCCCACGCCGGCCGAGATGTCGGTGTAGGTCGAATCGGCGCAGTTCACCCACAGCTGCTGGTCGATGTCGCCGTTCGCGTGGGTGAAGCTCAGGTTCACGGTGAGTTGCGCGCCGGACGGGACGCTGATCTCGTACCAGTCGTCGTCGACGCCCTTGACGATCAGGCCCGAGTGCGTGCCGACCGCGATGTTGGGGTTGCCGCCGCACGTGTCGTTCGGCTCGAAGCTGTCGTCGCTGCCTCCGGCGAGGAGCCCTGAGACGCTCGGGTACGTGTCGGCGAATCGACCGTACTGATCGTCTGATTCGTCGGCGCACGAGGAGGGGCCGCAGTGCAACTGCCCGACGAACTGGTGCGTGTCCGTGCGGAAGAAGCCGCCGCCCGAGCTGCCCGGCTCGGTCGGACCGTTCGTCCAGTTCACGCGGAAGTGGTCGGCACCGCTGCAGCCCAGCGTCGAGCTGTACGTGCCGTAGCTGATGCGCTTGTAGGAGCCGCCCGGGTGGTGGATGGACGCGCCCGCGACGCCGTTCGAAACCGCGCCGGCCGTCCAGCCGGCCCAGTAGAGACCGCTCGGGACCGTGCCGTTGATCATGAGCAGCGTGTAGTCGGACGAGGCGCCCGTGGAGAGCAGCGAGCAGCCGGCCGAGGTCGGCACGCTGGCCAGGCTGGGCGGCGACCCGCCGCACACGCTCGTCTGGTAGTTCCAGTAGATCTCGGAGTTCTGCGCGTCGGTCGACGTGTTCACGCAGTGCGCCGCGGTCATGAAATAGGGCGTCAGGTCGCCGGCCTGCGAGTTCAGCATCTGGCCCGAGCAGTACAGCGCGTTCGAGTTGATGAAGCCGATGCCGGCGCAGGCCTGCTTCACGTTCGACCAGGACGAAGCGCACGTCACGTCGTTGTGGCAGTTGCCGGCGCCTTCCGGCTGCGGAATGCGCGTCGGATCGCGGTAGATGTGCTGCAGCGCGTCGATCGTGAACGGCGGCGTGGCGGACGGCGTGCCTTCCACATAGTACTCGACGCGCACGCGCTCGCCCGGACGCGTCGGCGTCCAGACCTCGCCGTTGTCGTTGGGACCCGCGAGCTCGTACGGACCCGCGAGGCGCGCAGTGTCGGACGGCGCGTAGACCATCATCTGGGCGCCGATCGGCAGCGCCATGTTCGCGACGTGCAGGCGGATGCCGACGGCGTTCATCGAGACGATGTCCGCGGTCCACAGCCAGCGGCCGTCGTTCAGGTCGTGCCACACGCCATCGGTGGGCTGCATCGAGAGGCTGCGCGCGAGGCCGTAGCGCACGACCTTGCCGCCGCCCAGAGCGGCCTGCTGATCGTCCTCGGCGAACGCGAGTGCGTCGTCGATCGGATTCAGCGCGTAGGCCGGCATGTCGACGGGCAAGTTCAGCCCGAATCGCACGGAGAACGGCGGGAGCTCGGCCTTCGGCATGCGAGCGGGTGCGGGATCGCCGAGTCCGAAGGTCTCGGGAGCGGATTGGGACGCCGCGGCGGGCGCGAGGGCCGCCAGCGCGAGCGCGACGGCGAGGGATTGGGGATGCATGGGGGAACGGAGGAGATCTGGGGATGCGGTCCCGGGCGCGTCCCGGTTCGTCCTGCCAGGACCGGACCGCGCGCCACGAGGGCGGGGTGCCGATGGCGACCCCTCCAGCAGTGCCATCGGGCTGCGAGGGGGCGCGTTACCCGGAATCGGTGCCAGAGACGACTTGGACGGGCTCGCGGAAGACGGCGCGTCCAGAGAGGTCGGCTCGTTCCAGCCACCGTGCGGACCGGTAATTGCTATTCCGCGAGAACGCGTCCAGTCACCCACGGCACTCGCGCAAAGACAGAGACTCCCATGAACCCGATGCAGCTTCCGGACCGCATGTCCGCGCTTCGCACCGCGCTCTACGCCGTTGTCGTCGCCGTGCCATGCGCGCAAGCGCAGACCTACCGCGTCACGGACCTGGGTGTGATCCCCGGCCAGACGATCAGCCATCCGGGGGGAATCAACCAGAGCGGTCAGGTGACCGGCTACTCCGGCTCCCACGCGGCCCGCTTCACCTACGGCGTCGTCGAGGACCTCGGTACGTTGCCGGGCGGCAACATCAGCACCGGTATCGCGATCGACGATCTCGGGCAGGTCGTCGGCGATTCGCAGCACCAGAACGGCGGCTCGATCCGCCATGCCACGCTGTTCAGCAACGGGACGAGGACGGACCTCGGGTACCTGCCCTCGAGCGGCAACTACTCGCGTGGCATGGGCATCAACAACGCGACCGAGGTCGTGGGCTGGTCGGGGCCGAGCATGGACACGACCAACACGCGCGCCTTCATCTGGGATGCCACGAACGGCATGAGAGACCTGAGCACGCTCGGCGGCCAGTACGCGCGGGCCCACAGCATCAATGACGCGGGCGCGGTCACGGGGAACTCGCAGATCGGAAGCGGCTTCGGGAGCCTGCACGCGTTCCTCTGGACGGCCGCGGGCGGAATTCAGGACCTCGGGACGCTCGCAGGCACCACGAGCACCGGGAACTTCATCAACGCCAACGGGCACGTCGTCGGGAAGTCGACGATCGGGAACGACAACCGCCACCACGCGTTCCTGTGGGACGGCACGATGCACGACCTGGGCGCGATCGGGGACAACGATTTCCTGAGCGACCGCAGCGAAGCCTTCCGCGTCAACATCCACGACCACGTCGTCGGCACGACGTACCGGCCCTACACCGGCGGCGCGCTCTCCCAGATCGCCTTCGTGCACCGCGGCGGCCAGATGCTCGATCTGGAGACGCTGCTCGACGCGTCCAGCACGGACTGGCGGCTCTACGTCGCGACCGGGATCAACGACGCAGGCCAGATCGCGGTCTACGCGAGGCGGATCTCGACGAACCAGTTGCGCGCCGTGCTGCTCACGCCGAACGAGACGATGCCATTCTGCCTCGGCGACGGCTCGGGCACGGCCTGTCCGTGCGGCAACGACGCGCCGGCGGGCTCGGGCGCGGGCTGCTTGAACTCACTCGGCACCGGCGGGCGCTTGGCCTCGACCGGCACGCCGAGCATCGCGGCCGACACGCTCGTGCTGCACGGCTCGGGCATGCCCGACAGCACGGTGCTGTACTTCCAGGGCACGACGCAGCTGAACGGCGGAGCGGGATCGGTCTTCGGTGACGGCCTGCGCTGCGCCGGCGGCTCCGTGATCCGTCTCGGCGCGAAGGTCAATGTCGCGGGCGCGTCGCAGTACCCCGCTGCGGGCGACCCGTCGATCTCGGTGCGCGGCGCGAACGCCGCGGGCGACGTGCGCACCTATCAGGGCTGGTACCGCAACGCGGCCGCGTTCTGTCAGAGCGCGACGTTCAACCTGACGAACGGGCTGCAGGCGACGTGGGCTCCCTGATCGGCGCATCGCACCGGGCGCCCTTCATTCTCCCCACACTTCGGAGATCCGACCCTCCAGGAACACGAGGATGATTTTCGGGCGCGTGCCCTCTTCTGTATAGAGCCAGTGCACGACGCCACCCTCCTTCCCGTACATGCTGTCGGGTTGACCGAACCGCGCCAAGGCGTCCGCCTGCGAGAGGAACATGAGGTCCGCCTTGCGCCGGGCCCCGTCTTGCTTCGCGAGCGACTCGAGCGCTGACTCGTCGCGCGGTCGCGTGATCGAATGCAGCGGCACGTCGGCTGCGCGCGTGACCGCCGCGGCCTCGAGCCGTTGCACCGAGCGCTCGACCTGCTCCGCGGTGCGCGCCAGACGCTCGCTGAGTGCCGCCGTCGCATCGGGCGCGACGCTCGCCGCGGGTCGGCGATCCGCCGACTGCAGGGCCGGCTCGGCCTGGGGTCGCGCGCGCAGCAGCGTGGTGATCTGGCGCAGCTCGCCCGCGATCTCCGCGAGCGCCGGATCGGGTGCAGAGGCCGTCGCGAGCGGCCGACTGTCGCGCTCCAGGCCGAGGAGCACGTGCGCCGCCGCGCTGCCGACGAGCGCGCCGGCGCAGACGGCCAGGCCGAGTTTCCAAGTCAGGGAGTGATCTGCGGTCTTGTCGGGCATGCGTCACCTCACGATCGGGACTTAGTCGCGCGGAGCAAGGCTAACTTCCGCGAACCTGGGAAGGGGCTCGCAGGACGAGAGTGCGCGTCACGGGGGCCCGGTTACGGACGCCGGCGAGCTCTGAACGTCGGAAGGTCGCGAGGGGTCCGCGTCTCCAGGATCGCCGCGGAGTATGCTGCGTCGAGGAGGCGACCGCCCGCATGCGCCGACTCGTCCTGCTGTTCGTCGCCGTCGCGATCGCCGTGATCGTGTTCGCGCTCACGCGGAGCTCCGAAAGTCCGCCTGCGTCGGGAATCCCGGCGGCGATCGAGAGAACGCGGACTCCCGAGCCGGTCCCGGCCGTCGAGCTCGTCGACGCAGCGAGCCCGCAGCGCGTGGCCACCCAGCCGGCAATGCCCGCTGCAAGCGTGCCGACCGCTCTCGCTGTCGAGCCTGACCTCAAGGTGCTCGGGCGTGTCGTCGACGCGAGCCGCGCTGGCGTCGCGGACGTCGAGGTCGCGATCCCCTGGGTGTACATCGCCACCACGAACGGCGAGTCGATGTTGCACGGCACCGAGGACGTGCCGTTCGCACGTGTGCGGACGCAGTCGGATGGTTCGTTCGAGTTCGGATTGAGCGCGCCCGATGGAGGGCGGATCGCCAACGTCCTCTGCCTCGTGTCTCGGCGCGGCAGTGCCTCGGTCTCGCGAAGGGAGGGCCTCCGCGAGGATGATCGCGAGCTCGACCTGGGCGAGCTCGTGCTCCTTCCTAGCGCGACGATCTCTGGAAACGTTCGCGATCGGGAGCACGGCTCGATCGCGGGGGCGCACATCAGCATCTCTGTCGTGAGAGGCCCGAAGAGTTGGAGCGGTACGGGGCGCTCGTACAGGAGCGAGGCCGAGGGCGCGTTCTCCATCGACGACGCGCCGACAGGTCCGGTCAAGTTGAACGCGTCGACCGAGGACTCGCGGACGAGCGACGCCGTCGACGTCACCCTGAGCGAGGGCGAAGTCCGCACGGGCGTCGAGCTCGTCATGCCCGTCTACGAGGACCCGTCCGCGATCAGCGGGGTCGTCCTCGACGTCGACGGAACCCCGCTGCCCAAGGCGCCGATCGCTTACTCGTTCATGAGCGGAGGCGGCAACACGGCCGCCGACGCGCGTGGGCGTTTCCGCCTGCAAGGCAAGGACGGCGCGGCATTCCGCGTGACGGCGTCGCACCCGCGCGACGAAGCGCGGCCCGTGCGGCTCGAGAACGTTTCGCCGGGACGGCACGACCTCGTGCTGCAGCTCACGCCGCACTATCCGATCGTGCTGCTCGTGAACCAACCGGGCGGAAAGCCCGTCGAGCGGTTCTCGTACCGCGTCGACACCATGAATGGCTCGTTCGGGCAGACGGGACGCACGACCGAGTCGCCAGCGGACACGCCCGGCCAGTCGCGGGTGCCAGCGCCAGCTGATTCGTTCACCATCGCGATCACCGCACGGGGATTCGCAGAGCAGCGGGTCGGACCGTTCGACCCGACGCAACCGCCGGGCTCGATCGAGGTCGTGCTCCAGCCTGTCCCGGGTCTGCGCGGTCGCGTCGTCGACGGCAAGGAGCCGGTTGCGGGGGCGCGCGTGCGCGCCCACGCGGCGCTCGCTCACGGCGAATCGATGGACTCCAACGGCTTCGACGTCGTCGTGGGGCCCTGCGACGGTTGCGCCGAAGCGACGACCTGGGACGATGGAGCCTTCCTCCTCTACGTGCCGCGCGCGGGTGTGTGGCATGTCCGCGCCGAGGCGGCTGGGCGTCCCGCGACCCTTTCCGCGCCCGTCGAGATCGCTGGAGGCAAGAACCCGAGCGAGATCGTCATCGACATGGCGCCGCGCGGAGCGATCGAGGGCCGCGTGCGCGGTCTGAACGGCGCCGTGCTCGCGCGGCGCCGCATCGAAGCGTCCTGCGGCGACGGATCGATCTCGACCGCAACGACCGACGCCGAAGGTCGCTACCGTTTTGATCCCCTCGCTCCCGGCGGCTGGCAAGTCAGGCTCGTGGACGAGAGCAATCGAGACCGAGGCGGCTCGAGCACGCAGGGTCCCGACGCCGCGCCGCCCATCGCGTGGGACTGCCACGTCCAGAACGGCGCGACGACGCGCTTCGACATCGGCGTCACGGAACCGGCCGTCCTGCTCGTGCGGATCGACGAGGGCAACCCTGCTCTGCCTGCGAGCGACTGGCGCATCAGCGCGGACACGCATGGGCTCGACGTGACCCACGTCTACGTCGAATCGCGCGCGACCGAGGATGTGCGCGCCTTCGCGCTGTCGTTGCCCCGTCCCGGTGCATGGCGGCTCGTGGCGAACCTCGACCGAACGGGGACGCGCCTGTTCCACACGCAGGTCGTGACGGTGGTGGCCGGGAGGAACGATCACACGTTCGTGGTGCCGAACGGTTCCGTGGTCGGCCGGTTGCGCCAGCCCTTCTCAGGCGGCGAGCGCGTCACCCTGCAGGTGGGGTCCGCGGACCGGACCTTCGCCATGGCGTCGGTGGCCGTCGCGGCGGATGGGACGTTCACGTTCCCCTTCGCGTTCGCGGGCTCGTCCACGCTCGTGCTCGATCGCGATTCAAAGCGCCTCAAGACCGTGACCGTGACGAGCGGCTCCTCCAACGACGTGGGTGAGCTTTGAGCGGCAGGGGCCGGGCCCCACGGCCTGCGGATCTTCATCCTCGCGGCGCGCAGAGGTCGCGCGGCGGAAGACGCGCTTCACGATGGCGAAACCGGGCCCGATCGAGCTCAAGGGCAAGCCGGTGCACGGCGGCCGCCTCGATCGCACGGAGGCAAGAATGGCCTCGGCCTTGGTCAAGCCCCGATCGCTGCCAGGAATGCCTCGCCCAGATCCGCGGCCTTCTTGTCGCCAACGCCCTTGATCGCGAGCAGAGCCTCGATCGTGCGCGGCTTCTTGGCCGGTATCTCGGCCGGCGTGCGGTCGTCGAAGATCAGAGTGGGATCCCCGCTTCGACGAAGAACAACGCGCGCAGGACCCGTTCCGTCTCGCCGCGCTCGATCAACTCGATCGGCTTGAATCCGTCCAGCGAGGTATGCGCCGTCACGAGCCACGGTCCGACGAATTCGGGCTTCATCACGCGTTCGCAGGCCAGCACCACCGAACCGAGCTCCTTGAGCGCACGCTGCGCGCTCGCACTCGGTGTGGCGGCACGCTCCCAATCGGCGACGGTTCGCTCGGAAACCCCGACCAGCCGCGCGAACACCGGGCGCGTCAGCGCGAGACGGGCGCGCAGCTCGGAGGCGGAGGTCGATGCGCCTCTCGGTCCCTTGCCCTTGCGCGAGGCTTCGATCCGGCCGCTTTGGAGACGGCGGCCGGGGGTACCCCGCGCACCCCTCTTCGACTTGGCATGCATGAGTTCGACCTGAACCAAGTATCGGCAATCTTGGCGTCGACGAGTGCGAGATCCGGGAATTACCTGTAGAGTTGCCTGCAAATCTGCAGGTAGGTCATGCCCTTCAGTCGGGCATGCCATGACTCTCGATCCGCGACCCCGGCAGTAGCTCAGCCACGAAGTGAAGACGGATGCGGAAGGAGCGCAGGTCGCTGCATGACCCGCGGACCATCTCACTCCCGCCCGATCGCCGCCAGGAACGCCTCGCCCAGGTCGGCCGCCTTCTTGTCGCCGACGCCCTTGATCGCGAGCAGAGCCTCGATCGTGCGCGGCTTCTTGGCCGACATCTCGGCCAGGGTGCGGTCGTTGAAGATCAAATAGGGCGGTACGCCGCGCTCCTTCGCCAGCGCGCGCCGCAATTCGCGCAGACGCTGGAACAGCGCTTCGTCCACGCCCGGGCCGACCTCGTCGAGCGCGGCCGACCGTGCGGCGCTCGTGCGCTTCGACGCGCTGCTCGTCGGGCGAGCGGGGACGTAGAGCGTCACGAGCAGGCGCGCGTGCATGACCTCGACGCCGCTCTTCGACAGGAACAAGGTCGGGTACTCGCCGTCGGCGACGCGCAAGTGGCCGGCGCCGACGAGCTGGTCGATCCACGAGCGCACGTCGGCCAGCGAGCGGTCGCGCAAGAGGCCGTAGACCGACAGCGTGTCGTGCGCGTTCTGACGTACGCGCGCGGTTTCCGCTCCGCGCAGCACGTCGGCGATGTGCGCCGCGCCGTAGCGTTGGCCGGTCTTCACGACGCACGACAGGACTTTCTGCGCGACGACCTGGCCGTCGGAAACGTGCGCGATCTCGCCCAGGCACACGTCGCAGGCGCCGCAGCCGCTGGCCGGCACGTCGAACGGCTGGCCGAAGTACTCGCACAGCGTCTTATGACGGCAGACCGCGCCGGTCGCGAGGCTCCACACATGCCCGAGCCGCTCGAGCTGCGCGTCGAGGTCGGCACCAGCCGTGCCGACGCCTTCGCCGCGTGCCTCGCGCGCGCTCATCTCGATCAGGTTCTTCCAGCCGTGGAAGTCGCCGCCGCCGTAGAACAGCACGCACTCGGCCGGCAGACCGTCGCGTCCCGAGCGCCCGGTTTCCTGGCTGTACTGCTCGACGCCCTTCGGCAAGCTCGCGTGCACGACGAAGCGCACGTCGCTGCGGTCGATGCCCATGCCGAATGCGACGGTGGCGACGACGACGTCGAGATCCTCGGCCAGGAACGCGGTCTGCACGCGCGTGCGCTCGGCGCCGTCCATCCCGGCGTGGTAGCCCGCGCAGCGCACGCCGCGCCGCTTCAAGTCGGCGCTCAGCTCGTCGACGTCGGCGCGGCGCAGGCAGTAGACGATGCCGGCCTCGTCCGGGTGGCGACGCAGCACGCCCATGACCTGCTCGACCAGGTCGCGGCGCGGCAGCACGCGGTAGATCAGGTTCGGGCGGTCGAAGCCGCCGACCAGCACGAGCGGGTCGCGCAGGCCCAGCGAGCGCACGATGTCGGCGCGCACTTCGGGCGTCGCGGTCGCGGTCAGCGCGGTGATCGGCACGTGCGGCAGGCGCTGGCGCACTTCGCCGACCAGCCGGTACTCAGGCCGGAAATCGTGGCCCCAGTGGCTGATGCAGTGCGCTTCGTCGACGGCCAGCGCGGCCATCCCCGAGCGCTCGAGCCACGACAAAAAACCGTCGGCCGCCAGGCGCTCGGGCGCGATGTAGAGCAGCTTGAGCTCGCCGCGCGCGAGCTGTCGGTCGACTTCGCGCCGCTCGTCGGGCGTCTGCGTGCTCGTGAGGCGCGCGGCCGCGATACCGTTCTCGACCAGGCCCGCGACCTGGTCCTCCATGAGCGAGATCAGCGGGCTGACGACGACCGTCAGGCCCTGGGCGACGAGCGCCGGCGCCTGGAAGCACAGGCTCTTGCCGCCGCCGGTCGGCATGACG
>Ga0163150_10004228_pt1 | contig 19389 bp, 17 predicted proteins | sample OliLakLV19P2IB_FD_148628 | JGI IMG/M metagenome (GOLD analysis project Ga0163150, IMG submission 148628) | Freshwater microbial mat bacterial communities from Lake Vanda, McMurdo Dry Valleys, Antarctica - Oligotrophic Lake LV.19.P2.IB | ecosystem: Environmental > Aquatic > Freshwater > Lake >...
GCTGAGGTCGAGGCTGCTGCTGAGGTCGAGGCTGCTGCTGGGGTTACAGCTGCTGCTGAGGTTGAGGCTGCTGCTGAGGTTGAGGCTGCTGCTGAGGTCGACGCTGTTGCTGAGGTTGAGGCTGTTGCTGAGGCTGGGGCTGCTGAGGTTGAGGCTGCTGAGGTTGAGGCTGCTGCTGAGGCTGAGGCTGGGGCTGCTGGTGGGGCCTTGACTGCTGATGAGGTTACAGCTGCTGCTGGCGTTACAGCTGAGACTGTGGTGGAAAGTCTGGCCCACTCTCCTGCTTCTGAGGTGGATACCGAAATCGGACCGCTGGCCGGTGAGGATGTGATGGCTCGGCAGGAGTTGAATCTCGATCCTGCTTCTGAGCCCGGCGGGGCGCCGGTCGAAGAACCTCCTTCTTCTGAGCCTCCCGTGGGCGAGCCTCCCGTGGGCGAGCCTCCTGTGGGTGAACCGCCTGCTGAAGAACCTCCTGTGACTGAACCTGATCCGAACCGGGAGGGCACGGCATCGTGAAATACCGGCTCACTGCTTTAACACCTTTGCTGGTAGGAGACGGACAGAAGCTCTCGCCAATCGACTACATGGTCTGGAAGGATCAGATCAGCGTTCTCGATCAACACCGCATCTTCCGGCTGCTGTCGCGCGGACCCCGGCTTGAGGGATACCTCGAGCAGTTGCGACGCGCTGAGAAACTCGACTTTGCTTCGTGGGGCGGCTTTGCGCAGAACTATGCGCAACGCAAGATCTCCTTTGAGCACCCCAGTCTGACTCCGGCTTTCGAAAGCCAGCCGGCGGAGTTTCTGCATATCCCGACGTTCTGCTCGGGGCCACAAGGTCCGTATCTTCCGGCGTCGGCGCTGAAGGGTGCGCTGCGAACTTCGGTCGCGTTCTCACGCTGGAATGAAGGCGTGCTGAAGGAACTGGCGGCGCGGCAGGCTGAGCGTGACCGTCCTTTGCGTCGGCCAGGCGAAGCGGCTGAAGGCATGACGCTGGGGTCGGGCGGCAACGATCCGATGCGCGCTGTGGCGGCGGGCGATTCCGCTCCCGTGTTGCCGCAGCACTTCAGGATTTACATGCTGCGGGTGGCGGCTCTGACGGCTCGCAACGATCGCTACGAGCTGGGCTGGAAGCAGGCGGGCCGAGGGTACGCGATGTGGAACCGGCCGTTCGACGGCACTCCGACTTTCGCTGAAATGGCACCGCCGCGCACGCAGTTCACGGGTGCGTGGAAGGTGACGCCGCGGCAGGCTATCAAGCAGGGAAGCCTCGGGCACGAGCGCATGTTCCAGTCCGTAAACGAACACGCGAGCAAGCTGCTGGAACTGCACTGGCACTACGCGGAAACGGCCGGGCTGGTGCGTGTGAAGTCCAACATCGACACCATCGGCATGTTGCTGCAGGACGTCCAGAAGCGACGTGACGCGTGCATCGTGAACCTGGGATGGGCGGGCGGCTTCCTGGGCAAAGCGGCGTTCCTGGATACGGCGAATGAGGAGTATCGTAAGCTGCTCCGCATGCTGCCGTTCTATGAGCGGGCGATTCGGAGCGGTATGCCTTTTCCGAAGACACGGCGCATCGTGTTTGAGCAGGGCGAACCTTCGACGCTGCCCGGCTGGGCTCTTCTCGAAGTCTTCTAACCGCTTCCCGATACACTGGGAAGGTGAAATTCCGCAAAGAACTGGATCTTGCCCGCTCCATGGCGATGCATGCGGGAGAACTTGCGACTGGATACCAGACTCGCGGTGTAACCCCGGAAGAAAAAGACGACCTCTCGCCCGTCACGATTGCGGACAAAGAAGCTGAAAAGCTGATGGTTGCCCGGATTCGCGAGATGTTCCCGGATGACGGGATTCTGGGTGAAGAAGGCGCGGATCAACCTTCCCGCAATGGCCGGCGGTGGATTCTGGACCCGATCGACGGAACGCGCGACTTTGTGCGCGGGATGCCGTTCTGGTCGACGCTGATCGGGTTCGAAGTGGACGGCGTGGTGGAGATGGGTGTTTGCCACATGCAGTGTCGCGGTGAGCAGTTCTCGGCCGTCCGGGGCGAGGGCGCGTGGCTGAACGAGAAGCCCATCCACATTTCCGACATCACTTCGGCGTCGCAGTCTGTGGCCTGCATCAGCGGGATCAACAACGCCCGGGTACTGCCTTTTCGCAACGGGCTGCTGGACTGGGTGGAGCAGTTCTGGTCCGTGCGCAGCATGGGCGGATGCCTGGACGCGTGCTGGCTGGCTCAGGGTAAGGCCGAGCTTTGGCTGGAGCCGACAGCGAAGCCCTGGGATCTGGCGCCGCTGAAGATCATCATCGAAGAAGCGGGCGGCAAGTTCATTAACTTTGACGGCGGGTCGAGCATTTATGGGGGCAACGGCATTGGGTATGTACCCGCTCTGGAAGCCGTGGTCCGTGACTTACTGGCGCGGACATGAGTTATGAAGGCCGTCGCGCGATAGTTACCGGAGGGCTCGGATTCATTGGCAGCAACCTTGCGTTGCGGCTGGTAGAGATGGGTGCGGAAGTGACTGTGATCGATCCGCAGGTGCCGGGCTGCGGAGCGAACATTCACAACATTGAACCGGCGGTCGACCAGATCGAATGGATTAACGCGGATCTGGCGGAACCGGACAAGTATCGCAAGGCGTTATCGCATGCCGATGTGGTGTTCAACCTTGCCGGAGAGATCAGCCACGTTCACAGCATGCAGTTTCCGGAGCGCGATTTGCAGATCAACGCGCTGGCGCAACTGCGGTTCGTGACGACGTGCTCTGAGGTGGCTCGGCGGGCCCGGGTGGTGTATGCGGCGACGCGCCAGGTGTACGGCGCGCCGAAGTATCTGCCCGTCGATGAGGCCCACCCGATTCAGCCGGTCGACTTCAACGGGGTGCACAAATTCGCCGCCACGCAGTATCACCTGATGCTGACGCGTGCCGGGATGCTGGATGCGGTGGTGCTGCGGCTGACCAATGTGTATGGGCCGAGGATGGCTCTGGATGTGGCGTGCCAGGGTTTTCTGAGCACGTTCATGCGGCGTATGGTTCAGGGGCATCAGATTGAGGTGTTCGGCGATGGGAAGCAGCTTCGTGACCCGGTGTATGTGGACGACGCGGTGGGCGCGTTTCTGATTGCCGGGATTGCGCCGCAGCAGGCGTATCGCAGCTACAACGTGGGCGGACCCGATGCGTTGTCGCTGTTTGAGATCGCACGGATTGCCTCGACTCTGGGTGGGTGTCCGGAGCCTGTGCTGAAGCCGTTCCCGCCCGATCGCAAGCCGATCGACATTGGCAGCTATAAGACGGATGGACGGCGTATCGCGCGCGAACTGCGGTGGGTGCCGGAAACGCCGTTTGAAGACGGGATGCGCCACACCCTGCAGTACTACCGTGTGCATCTGGACTGGTATCTGAATCCGGATGAGCCGAATCCGGTGTGCCGCATGCCGGAGCACAGCGCGGGGCCGGGTCGGCTGACGTACGCCATGGAACCGGCAGGCAAGGTATGAATCCGGCTGAATTTGCCAACATCGCGAGATCGGAGCAGCAGCTCTGGTGGTATCGCGGCATGAACCAGATTCTGTTCCGGCTGATTGAGCGGCACTCGACTGCACGGCCGGTTCAGGTGATGGAAGGCGGCTGCGGGACGGGCTGGCTGGCGCGCCAGCTGGAGCAGCGATTCGGGTGGCATGTGCATGCTCTGGATCTGGATTCCAGCGGGCTCGCGTTTGCGCAGGGGATGGGACTGGAGCGGCTGATTCAGGGTGATCTGCGCAGCCTGCCGTTCGCGACCGGCAGCTTCGACGCGGTGCTGTCGATGGACGTGATTGTGCATCTGGAGCGAGGCGAGGAATGGCAGGCGGTCGACGAACTGGTGCGGGTGCTGCGACCGGGCGGGGAGATGTTCATACGCGTTCCGGCGCTGGATGTGCTTCGCAGCAGGCACTCGATGTTTGCGCATGAGCGGCAGCGGTTCACGCGGACCAGGCTGATGCAGACGTTTGAGCGCGCGGGTATCGAGGTGGAGCGATGCACGTATGCGAACTCGCTGCTGCTGCCGGTGGCTTTCGCGAAGTTCCGCATCTGGGAACCGCTGACGAATGCGGAGCCGCAGAGCGGCGTGCTGCCTGTGGCGCCGTGGCTGAATGCGATGCTGCATGCACCGCTTCAGATGGAGGCGGCGTGTATCGGGTCGGGGATTAACTTCCCGGCCGGCCAGTCGCTGCTGCTGATGGGCCGGAAGCGGGCGCAGGGCGCTGCGGCTTCGGGCAGCAGCCGGGCGCGCAGTTCCGCGTCGTTGTGATCATGTCGCGGATCATGCGGACGAAGCGTGGGTGAGTGCCCACGGTGGCGGCTCGCACAGTCGTCACTCCCAGTTCATTGCACAGGTCGATCGCCTCGGTGTCGAGGTCGTAAAGCACTTCCATGTGGTCGCTGATGAAGCCGATGGGCGCGATGACGAGTTCGCGGGCACCGGCGGCGTGGCGCTCCCGGATGTAGTCGAGGATATCGGGTTCGAGCCACGGCTGCGTTGGCGGGCCACTGCGGCTCTGCCACACCAGCTTGTAGTCTTCGGTGTGGAGCGCGGCGGCGATGTGCGCGCAGGCCTGGTTGAGCTGCTCGACGTACGGGCCGGTGGAGGCCATGGAGAGGGGCACGCTGTGCGCCGTGAAAACGAGGTGCGGCTGGGCGTCGAACTGGGCGAAGGCTTCGCGGATGCGTTCGGTTTGAGTGTCGAGGAAGCCGGGGTGGTCCCAGAACTGGGCCGTGGGAACGATCGCCGGGGCACCTTCGCCGACCTCGGCGGTGGCGCGCTCAATGTCCTCTTTGTACTGCTTGCAGCCGGAGTAGGAGCCGAAGGCTGAGGTGATGAAGGCGGCGGCCTGTTTGATGCCATCCTGCTTCATTCGACGCACGGTGTCGGCGAGCATGGGGTGCCAGTTGCGGTTGCCCCAGTAGACGGGGATCTGCGGGCCTTCGGCGGCGAGGAGCTCCTGGAGAGCCGCGATGAGGGCTCGGTTCTGATCGTTGATCGGGCTGCGACCTCCGAAGTGTAGGTAGTGCTCGGCTACCTGTTCGAGGCGGGCGCGGGGGATGCCTCGGCCTCGCGTCACATTTTCGAGGAACGGCATCACATCCTCAGGCTTTTCAGGGCCGCCGAAAGAAACCACTATCAGTGCGTCGTACTCGCCCGTTTGCATTCGCATACCATTATCTGTATATCTCAGATGCAGACTTCGAACGGCTCGGCGCATTCTCGTCTGGTGTCGCTGGATGTGTTTCGCGGCGGCACGATCGCGGCGATGATTCTGGTGAATAGCCAGATGTCGCCGGGGGCTTACGCTCCGCTGGAACACGCATCGTGGCATGGGTGGACGTTCACGGATCTGGTGTTTCCTTCGTTCCTGTGGATTGTGGGTGTGGCGATGACGTTGTCGCTGGCGAAGCGCGTGGCTCGTGGGGACGACAAGGGGCGGCTGATGCTGCATGTGCTGCGGCGCGCGGCGCTGATCTTCGGCATTGGGCTGCTGCTGAATCTGATTCCTGCGTTCGATTTTGGGCGGGTGCGGATTCCAGGCGTGCTGCAGCGGATCGGGCTCTGTTACCTGATTGCGAGCGCGATTTTTCTGTGGTTCGGGACGGTGGGCCGGATTGTCTGGGCGATTGCGCTGATGGCTGTGTACTGGGTGCTGATGACGGTGGTGGAGGTGCCGGGGTGCGGGGCGGGGAGCTTTGCGGTCGACTGCAATTTTGCGAAGTGGATCGACGGGATGGTGCTGAGCGGGCACATGTGGTCGAGGTCGAAGACGTGGGACCCGGAGGGGCTGGTGAGTACGATGCCGGCGGTGTGTACGACGCTGTTCGGGATCTTCGCGGGGCAGATTCTGGCGTCGCGGCGGAGTGCCGGGGAGAAGACGGTGTGGCTGTTTGTGGCGGGGAATCTGCAGGTGTTCGCGGGGATGATGCTGTCGACGTGGATGCCGGTGAATAAGCAGCTTTGGACGGTGCCGTTCGCGCTGTGGACTTCGGGGATTGCGTATGTGGTGTTCGCGATTTGCTACTGGCTGGTGGATCAGCGGGGGTGGCAGAGATGGAAGGCGCCCTTTGTGTTTTTTGGGGTCAATGCGCTGGCGATGTTTGTGGTGTCGGGGATGCTGGCGCGGGTGGTGTCGATGGTGAAGATTGGCGGAGTGTCGCTGTCGCGGCTGGCGTGGGACGGGTTTTATGGAGAGCTCGGCGGGGCTAACGGGTCGCTGCTGTATGGGTTGACGCACGTGCTTGTGTGCTTTCTGGTGGCGTGGGGGTTGTACCGGCGGGGGTGGATTTTGAAGATTTAGCGTGCGGCTACTCGTAGTGGTGGCGGGCCTGGAGGAAGTCGACCTTTTTGTCGGTCACTCGGTAAACCAGTCGATGTTCCGGAGTGACGCGCCTGGACCAGCATCCTGCAAGTTGATGTCTCAGTGGTTCAGGCTTACCGAGGCCGTCGAACGGGTCTCGAAGCACGGATTTCTACAACTCGGACGCCGGGAGCATAGCCACGTCGCGTGAGTCTTTTCGGCGAACGATCACGATCTCCTGGTCATCAACGACGCGATCGAGAATGTCTATCAGGTCGGTTTGAAGTTTCGCGTCAGTGGTTTCCATTAATCCCAGTGTTGAGAAGTTTAACAGGCGGTTACGCCTCGAGGCGGTAGCTGAACGCGCTCTCCGCGACTATTCCCAAGTCGAGTTAGGGTGAAATCGAGCGTCTCGGCGGCGTGGATCTGAAGGTCTCCCTGGTCTATTGAATATCCAGACGAACACCGGAACTCGCCTCGGGACCGTTCGATCAGGTCAGGGTGTGATTTCAGATTTTGGGCTAAAGAACGAACCCTGGATCATCTGCCTGAGACACGCGCAAAGGAATAGAATGTAGCGATCTCGATGGTTTCTCCGGAGCGTCAATGCCTGTGTGGCGGCAGTAATGAAAACTGCTCCCGGTGCGGTGGCCGGGGGACATACGTTCCCAAAGCGGCTCAGCCTTCCAAGGGTACTTCAACGTGCAGACATTGCGGTGCGCTTTTTCAGCGTCGGCCTTCTGCAGGAGCACGAAGCGGTGTGTAAGTTTCGGTTTGTCAACAGTACTCTGGCCGCGCCCCCACGCAAGGCGGATCAGACGCGCTATTCGGCCTATGATGCTATGGATGATGAGTCAGCTCCATAAATGGGGAATGGTGCCACGAGGATAACGCCCAGTGTTCGCGCGAGGGAAGGTTGGAGCCAGTCCTCAAATCGGCGTTGTCTTCAACCCTTCGAGGTAGTGCAATTGAAATCCTATGTCGCATGCGGCTGTGACGCGAGGGCTTTGCGGCAGGCCTCGGCCAGCGACGGCAAGAGAGTGGCGACGACGTGCCACACGCGCTCGCCTGTGATCTCGTCGTATTCGTGGCGAAGGCGGTTGCCGAAGGCCCGGATTTGCTGCCAGGGCTGGTCGGGCATCAGCAGCGGTGCGAGGTCGCCGAGTTTGGCGGCCGCCTCGCTGATGCGCTCAAGGCAGCGCTCCACGGCATCGACGGTTTTGCGGTCCTGCGAGAACGTGTCGAAGTTCATCTGACCGGTGTAGCGGAAGATGGCTTCGGCGTTCGTGACGATGTCCTGCAGGCGCTGGACTGGCTTTTTAGAAGACAACGATTCGGTCCTTGTCGATGGCTGCCTGCATGCCGGGCTTGCGGGCAGGTTCTTCCAGGATGTCGACTTCGGTGTCGAGGATGTGGCGGAGGCGGGCTTCGAGGTGGTCGAGTACGGGGAAGATGTCCCAGCCTTTGGGTGCGTCGGCGTGGAAACGGACGGCGAGGTCGACGTCTCCTGGGTTTGGTTCGCCGCGGGCCACTGAGCCAAAGAGCGAAGCGGTCTGGATTCCTGAAGCCTCCAACTCTGCCTGATGTTGGCGGAGGAGTGTCAGCACCTTTTCGCGTTCCACGCTTTCATTGTGTCAAACGCCGAGGCGGTAGCGGAAAGCGTTCTCGGCGATGATGCGGAGTTCGTCTTCGGTGAAGCCGAAGGTCTCGGCGGCGATTTGGAACTCTTTTGACATGGTGGTTTCGAACAGTGCGGGGTCGTCGGTGTTGAGGGTGATGGGGACTCCGGCGTCGAAGAGGCGGCGGACGGGGTGGGCTTCGAGGCTGGGGATGGAGCCGGTGCGCACGTTGCTCGAAAGGCAGAGTTCGAGGGGGATCTGACGGTCCCGGAGGTATTCGACAAGTTCGGGGTCATCGGCGGCGCGGAAGCCGTGGCCGATGCGGCGGGCACCCATGTTGATGCAGGCCCAGACGGATTCCGCTCCGGCCGTTTCGCCGGCGTGGGGCACGATTGCGAGGCCCTGGTCGATGGACCAGGCGAAGACGTCTCGGAACCAGCCGGCGGGTCCGGCGTTCTCGTCGCCTCCGATGCCGAAGCCGACCACACCTTCGTCGCGGCGCTCGGCTGCCAGTTGCGCGACGCGCCGGGCGGGTTCGGCTCCGAACTGGCGGACCGCGTCGAAGATCCAGTACACGTCGAGGGCGCTCCCCTCGGCCGCTTCGCACAGTGCGTCGAAGATGCCGTTGAAATTCTGCTCCTTCCAGAGGATGACGCCGACAGAGAGGTTGATCTCGGCGTACTCGACATTCTCCGCGGCGAGGCGGTCCAGCAGTCGGCGCGCGATGAGACCGTAGTGCGCGGGGGTCTGCAACTGTCGGTTGATCCAGACATAGCTTCGAATGAAGCCGGCGAAATCCGTGTGATGGTACTTCTCGCGAACGCTGGCGACGTCGAGGGCGGGGTTGATTTCGAGCACGGTTTCGGGCTCGACCGAGCCCTCCAGATGCACGTGCAGTTCGGCCTTCCGCAAGCGCGTATAGAAGTTACTCATCGTTAGTTGCCATAATAGCGGCGATGGCTCTTGAAGCAGTGGAAGCGTCGCACGAGATTGAAGCTGTTGCCGGTGGATATCACGGTGATGTGTTTCGTATCCTTGGTCCGCATCGGTTGACGGATGCCCAGTCGGGTGCTGAACGGTGGGCGGTGCGGGCGTTTCTTCCGCATGCATCGGCCGTGGATCTGCTGATCGACGGCACCGAAGTTGCGATGGACAAGCGTCATGCGCACGGTTTCTTTGTCGCCAATCTTCCCAAAGAGCCCGGGGCCTACCGGTTTCGTGTCCACCTGTGGAGCGGACAGACCGAGGTTGTCGACGACCCGTATCGGTTCCCACCGCTGCTGACGGATTTCGATCTGTATCTGCATGCCGAGGGCACTCACTATGAGAGCTACAACTCGCTGGGCGCGCATATTGTGGAGTCGCTGGGCGTTAAGGGCGTGCGGTTCTCCGTGTGGGCGCCGAACGCGGAAGTGGTGTGCGTGGTTGGTGATTTTAATCACTGGGACACGCGGCGGCATGCCATGCGGGCTCGCAACGCCGGGGTTTGGGAGATCTTCGTTCCCAATATCGGGCCGGGCAACGCTTACAAGTATTACGTGCGGTCGAAGGTGCAGGGCTACCGGCAGCTGAAGGCCGACCCGTATGGGTTCGGGAGTGAGGTTCCGCCGAAATCGGCTTCGGTGGTGGCGAACCTGGATGCGTATGAGTGGGGCGACCAGGAGTGGATGGCGTTACGGGCGAAGACGAATGCGCTGAAGGCACCGTTCTCCGTGTATGAGGTGCATCTGGAATCGTGGATGCGCAAGCCGACGGGCGAGAGCCTGAGCTATCGGGAACTGGCGGTCACTCTGGTGGATTACGTGAAGCAGCTGGGATTCACGCATATCGAACTGCTGCCGATCATGGAACATCCGTTTTCCGGGTCGTGGGGCTATCAGGTGATTTCGTATTACTCCCCGACGGCTCGGTTTGGCACTCCGGAAGACTTCATGTATTTTGTCGACCACTGCCACCGGAGCGGGATTGGCGTGATTGTCGACTGGGTTCCGGCGCATTTTCCGAAAGACGCGCACGGCCTGGCGTTCTTCGACGGCACGGCCTTGTATGAGCATGCCGATCCGCGGAAGGGCGAGCACCTGGACTGGGGCACGCTGATTTTCAACTTTGGGCGGAACGAGGTGCGCACGTTCCTGATTTCGAACGCGCAGTTCTGGCTGAAGAAGTACCACATTGACGGGCTGCGGGTGGACGCCGTGGCGTCGATGCTGTATCTGGACTATTCCCGGAAGCCCGGCGAATGGGTCCCGAATATCTACGGCGGGAATGAGAATCTGGACGCAATCGCGTTTATTCGCAAGTTCAACGTTGTGGCGCATTCGGTTCCGGGGGCGGTGACGATTGCCGAGGAATCGACTTCATTTACGGGGGTTTCGAAGCCGACGTATCTGAACGGGCTCGGGTTCACGATGAAGTGGAACATGGGCTGGATGCACGACATGCTGGATTATTTCGCAATACCGCCGATATTCCGGAAGTTCCATCAGGGCAATATTACGTTCAGTCTGATGTATGCGTTCAATGAGAACTTTGTCCTGCCCATATCGCACGACGAGGTTGTGTACGGGAAGAAGTCGCTGCTGGGGCGGATGCCGGGAGATGAGTGGCAGAGGTTCGCGAACATCCGGTCGTTCCTCGCGTACATGTGGTGCCATCCGGGCAAGAAGACGCTGTTCATGGGATGCGAGATCGGGTCGCCGTGGGAGTGGAATCACGACATGCAGGTGCCGTGGGAACTGTTGCAGTATGACTACCACCGCAAACTGCAGTCGATGGTCAGCGAACTGAACAGGCTGTACAAAACGCACAAGCCAATGTATGAGGTCGACTTCCACCACTCGGGTTTTGAGTGGGTGGATTTCCGGGATGTGGAGAGCTCGATTATCGCATTTATTCGGCGGGCGGAAAATCCGCAGGACTTTTTGTTATTCTGTTGCAATTTCACTCCCGTGCCTCGGACCGATTACCGGTTCGGGGTACCGGAGGCCGGGTTCTACGAAGAGATTTTCAACTCGGATTCCGAGGCGTTCGGGGGCAGCAACTTCGGCAGCGGGGGATTGGTGACGTCGGACCCGGTACCGCAGCACGGCCGGGCGGACAGTATCGCGATCAAGCTGCCTCCTCTGGCTGTGGTCGCATTCCGGAAGCGTCAGTAAAGACAGCATGTTACATTCCGAAGAGATGTCCAAACGCACTCTGTTCCACGTGCTGGAAGAGACCGCTGCGCAGTACGGTCCGCTTCCGGCGATGTATCAGCCCGGGGAAGAGAAGAACGGGTCCAGATATCGTGTTTACACGTGGAATGAGTACCGCGACACGGTGCGGGAGATTGCGTGCGGGCTTCGCTCGCTGGGCATCGGGCACGGCGATATTGTCGCTCTGCATTCGGAGACCCGGGCGGAATTCTATCTGGCGGACAACGGCGTTATTGCGAACGGGTCGATTGCCGCGGCGTTGTATACCAGCCTTCCGGCAACCGATCACGTGGCGACGGTTGCCCGGTCTGAGCCCAGGGCTCTGATGGTGGAAGACGCGCGAGGGCTGAAGGCGCTACGTGCGGCGGGTGTCGGTGGGCCGGGGATGTTGTGGATCGTGTTGTCGGGCGCGGCGGGCGAGGACAGCATCACGCTCGACCAGGTGCGGCAGCTTGGCCGCGAAGCTCTGGCGGCGGATTCGCGTCTGTTTGAGAAGATTCGGGCGGAGGTCCGGCCGGACGACTACGCGGTCCTGTACATGACTTCGGGCGCGACGGGCGAGCCGAAGATGGGCCTTGCGACGCACTGGGCGATTGTCTCGAACCTGGACATGGGGCCGAGTGTTTTGCCGCTGGGGCCTGAGGATTCGACCCTGGTTTTTCTTCCGTCGGCGCACATTGCACAGCGGATAGTGATCGAGTTTCTGCCGATGCGCACGGGAACTCCGGTGTATTTCTCAGAAGGTCTGGCGAAAATGCCGAACGAACTGCGGCAGGTTAAGCCGACATTTCTGCTGGCTCCGCCTCGCGTGTGGGAACGGGTATACGCGAGTATTTCGGCCGAGGTCAGGAAGAAGCCAGCGTTTGCGCAGCGGCTGTTCTTTGGCGCGCTGGGTCTGGGGATGCATGCGGCGAAGTACCGTCTGGAAGGCAAGCCAGTTCCGGGATGGATGCAGGCTGGACTGAAGCTGGCGAACAGGCTGGTGTTCCAGAAGGTGCGGGAGCGGCTGGGTGGACGGCTTCGCATTGCCGCATCGGGTGCGGCGCCTCTGGGCCGGGATCTGGCGCAGTTTTACGAGGCGATTGGGTTGCCGCTGGTGGAAGGCTACGGGCTTACCGAGGGCGGCGTGGCGACTCTGAATCCACTGGATTCGCCCCGGCCTGGCAGCATCGGCAAGCCGCTGCCGGGGGTAGAAATCCGGCTGGCCGAAGATGGCGAGCTGCTGATCCGGTCGAGCTGTTTGTTCTCGGGGTATTACAACGATTCGGCGGCGAGTGCGGCGGTGCTTCGCGACGGGTGGTTGTATACGGGCGATATCGCCGAGATCGATCCGCAGGGCTATATTTTTATCACCGGGCGGAAAAAAGAGCTGATTGTTTCCTCGAATGGCAAGAAGATTTATCCGGCCAGGATTGAGAGTTTATTTAAAGTGGAGCCGCTGGTAAATCAGGTTCTCCTGATTGGGGACCGCCAGCCCTATGTCACTGCCCTGTTGACGGTCAATGCGGGGGCGGCCGATCCTTCAAAGGGAAACGTCGAGCAGGAAGTTGGGGCGGTGATCAAGCGGGTTAATAAGCAGCTCGCGCCGTTTGAGCAGATTCGTCGATTTCGAATTCTGGAGCACGATTTCTCGATTGAGCGCGGGGAATTAACTCCGACGATGAAGGTTCGGCGGAAACAGGTACTGGAGAATTACAAGGCTGTGGTGAGCGAACTGTATCTGGGTAAGGAAGAGATGGTTTGAGCGGGGCAGGTTCAGGCCTGCCCCACTCGCTGGTTTAGAGGGTTTCCGGGGTCCAGGACGGCGGGTCGCTGGCCGGGAACGATTCCTCGCCTGACGCCTGCACGTTATCGCCTTCGTTCTTTTTCGGCTTACCTCCAGTCCACCTGGATTCGGTTCCCGAGGCCCGCTGCTTTGAGTTTCGCGACGCGACGGCACCGGTTTCCATCAACTCGCGGAAGCGTTGCAGATCCTCGGCAATCATCTTTTCCGGATCCTCGCCAAGGGCTTTGGAGATGCGAGCCCCGACGCCGCCCGCGGGCGGGTTGTACTGGAGCTCGACCCGAACGACCGTCTGGCCTTCGCCGGCGGGTTCGAAGTGCACAGAGCCGCCGTTGTCGACCTGGGAGCCGGGAAGCGAGCGCCAGCCGATCAGCTTGTTTTCGATCTCATTGACGATCTCGGCATCCCATTCCAGTTTGAGACCGGCGGGTCCGCGGACGGTCCAGTGGGAGACGCCGTTGCCCCGGTCCTGAACGCTGTCGATGTGGCTCATGAAGCGTGGCAGGTTTTCGAGGTTGCGCCAGAATCGATAGAGTTCTTCCGCGCTTTTGTTGATGCGAATTTCATGGTCGATGCGGATACCGAGGTGATAGGGTACGCCTTTGTCGGCGCCGGTGCCTTTTTCGTAGCCACGCTCGCGGGTGTCGATGCCGAATGTCTGGTAGACGTTGCAGTGGCCGGAGGCGCCTCGCCATGCGAGTCCGCCGCCGATTGCGGCCCAGCCCAGTCCACTGGGGCCCCGGCGTGAGACGCCATAGGCGACGAGGCCTGCGCCGGCGACGAGCGAAATCCAGCGCTCCATTTCACTGACGTTTGTGTCCTGCTTTTTCTTCAACAGTGTTGCCATGCCTTGCTCCTTCAGAGACAAGGACTCCGGCGCGGGTGCGGACGTTTCCGGATCTCATTCAGGCACGTTTGCGGATGGATTTGCGGAGGGGATTCGAGTAGTGTTTGGCGCTGGCGGATTGTTTCTTAATTTTTTGACGTACGTGGTCACCATTTGCATGACACACTGTTCTTCGCGGCGCTCGCCACTGCTTTCGAGCAGTTTGACGACGGCGGCGACCACCTTTTCGCGCGGCAGACCGGGGAGGCGGAGGTCGGCTTCCACGCGATTGCGAATGGCGGTGAGGGCTTTGCCGAAGGCGAGCATGCGGCTGAACTTGGTTTGGTCTCGCTGATGGCGGTAGGACGGGTGGTAGCGATACTGCTTGCGGCCTTTCGCGTCGCGGCCGACGGCCTGGAGGTGGCCCTCCGGGTGGCGACAAATCCAGACGCTGGTCCGGGCTGGTGGGATGACGAGCGAGCGGATGCGCTTCAGGGTTGGCTAGTCACTCACGGGGCGCCCGTCGGACGCCGGGCTCGGTGTCACGGACGTAGCGGAGTCCGGCGACTCTGGCGGAGATGACCGGGTCCTTAGAGGGAACGGGAGGATCTTCGCGCGGACCATGCCTCTGTCAGAGGCTGGTGACGGGCTGCTGTTTCTCCTCTTGCTTCTGCTCTTCGAGGCGCGCCTTCCAGGCTTCGAGGACAGGGGCGGCGTCAGTGACGGTGATGGTATCGTATCCGGCTTCGAGGGCGGCCAGTGCCTGGTCGAGATCGGTGACCGGAGTCGCGAGGCGGAGGTGGAGGACGTCCCTGAGGAGCGGCTTCATCAGAGCGAGTTCTGTGTCACCGCCGTCCATGGCGAGGTAGTCGACCTCGGTGCGGCGGCTGATCTTCGTCGCGATGATCTTCTGATCGTTGCCCATGTGGGCGCTGTTGTAGAGAACTGTGAGTCGCGCGCCCGATTCGTGACAGGATTTGGCGGCCTGCATGAGCTCGGCTTCCACGTGCTGGAACTGGCGGGAGAACATGCGCGCGGGGGAGAGGGTCAGTTCGACTTCTTTGGCGCCGAGGCGGAGGAGGTCGCGCAGTTCATAGAGCTTGGCCGAGGTGTTCGATACGCCGTATGGATAGCCGGCGGTGGGTACGACTTCGATGCCGCTGCCGGTGAGCCACTGGAGGGCGAGTTCGAAGTCGCAGGGGCGTACGATGACGGCGCGTACGCCGAGGTCGCGGGCTTTGGAGCAGGCTTCGTAGACCTGATCGGCGGACCACCATGGGTCGAGTAGGCGAACGTCGAGGCGCTTTGCGAGCGACTCGTAAGTATCCGGCGTCATGGCTCCATTGTAGTGACTGCGATAAGCTGAAGTTACCGCTCGCAATTTCCGATAATCCAATGCCAGAACAGCCGTACGATCACAACGTTGTCGAATTGAAATGGTATCAGCGCTGGAAAGAAGACAAGGAGCTGTACAAGCCTCTTGCCGACCAGAGCCGCCCGAAGTACTACGTGCTGGAGATGCTGCCGTATCCCAGCGGCGCGCTGCATATCGGGCATGTGCGGAACTACTCGATTGGGGACGCGCTGGCGCGGTTTAAGTGGATGCGTGGGTTCAACGTGCTGCACCCGATGGGGTGGGATGCGTTCGGTCTGCCGGCGGAGAATGCGGCGATCAAGAACAAGCGGCAGCCTCGTGAATGGACGCTGGCCAACATTGCTGAGATGAAGCGACAGCACCAGCGGCTGGGGTTCTCCTATGACTGGGATCTGGAGGTCTCGACGTGCGAGCCGGAGTATTACAAGTGGAACCAGTGGTTCTTCCTGCGGATGCTGGAAAAAGGTCTGGCGTACCGGAAGAAGTCGCTGGTGAACTGGTGCCCGGAGTGCGCGACGGTGCTGGCGAACGAGCAGGTTGTCGACGGCTGCTGCTGGCGGCATGAAACCACGAAAGTGGAGCAGCGGGATCTGGACCAGTGGTTTTTGCGGATCACGGCGTATGCCGATGAACTGCTGTCGGGGATTAAGGAACTGGAAGGTGGCTGGCCGGATCGTGTGCTGGCGATGCAGCGCAACTGGATCGGGCGGAGCGAGGGTGCTGAGGTCGACTTCACGCTGGAAGGGACGGACGAGAAGATCCGTGTGTTCACCACGCGTGTGGACACCATTTACGGCGCGACTTGCGTGATTCTGGCTCCGGGTCACCCGCTGGTGTCTCGCCTGGTGGCGGACGGGGCGGGGCAGGCGGCGGTGAAGGCGATGATCGACACGCAGGCTCGCCGGGATCCGAGCGCGGTGGAGAAGAACGGGCTGTCTACGGGCGCGTATGCGGTGAATCCTTTCAATGGTGCGAAGGTGCCGATTTGGGTCGGCGACTTTGTGCTGATGGGCTATGGCACGGGCGCGATTATGGCTGTGCCCGCGCACGATGAACGCGATTTCGAGTTCTGCACGAAGTACGGGATTCCGATTTTGCCGGTGGTTCGCCCGGTGGACGGGGAGTTGCCCGCGGTTGTGACCGAGGCCTGTGGCGATTACGGGATCGTGGAGAACTCGGGCGAATGGTCGGGGCTGCCGAGCGCTGAGGCTCGGGAACAGATGGCTGGGAAGGCGGCTCGCGAGGGATTCGGCGAAAAGGCGATTACATTTCGAATTAAAGACTGGGGCATTTCGCGGCAACGGTATTGGGGTACGCCGATTCCGGTGATTCACTGTCCGGTGGACGGGCTGGTTCCGGTGCCGGATGACCAGTTGCCGGTGGTGCTGCCGCTGGATGTCGACATTACGGGCGTGGGCGAATCTCCTCTGGCGCGCAAGGCGGATTTTGTCAATGTGAAGTGCCCGAAGTGCGGCGGGGATGCTCGGCGAGAGACGGACACGATGGATACGTTCGTGGATTCGTCCTGGTATTTCTACCGATATTGCGATGCGAATAATTCCAATGCGCCGTTCGATTCCGCGAAAATTGCGTACTGGTTTCCGATCGATCAATACATCGGCGGTGTCGAGCATGCGATTCTGCACCTGATTTATTCGCGGTTCTGGACGAAGATGATGCGCGACATCGGCGTGATCTCGAACGATGAGCCGGCGACGCGGTTGTTTACGCAGGGCATGGTGATTCGCGAAGGCGCGAAGATGTCGAAGAGCAAGGGCAATGTGGTCAGTGCCGATGAGCTGGTGGAGAATTATGGCGCGGATACGGGTCGCATTTTCGAGTTGTTCGCGGCGCCGCCGGAGCGGGATCTGGACTGGACGGAGGCTGGCGCCGAGGGTGCGTATCGATTCCTGGGCCGTGTGTTTCGCTTTGTGACGCGGAATATTGAGCGGGCGGATGCAGGGGCCGCGGTGGAGCGGTCGGACGCGGATCGAAAGGTGCTGCGCAAGCTGCATCAGACGCTGCAGAAAATCACCGAGGATTTCGAGTCGCGGTGGCATTTCAATACGTCGATTGCAGGGATTATGGAGCTGGTGAATGAGCTCTATGCCAATGAAGCTGCGCTGACGCCCCCGGTGGTCGCCGAAGTTTTAGAGAAGCTGACGCTGCTGCTGGGGCCGTTCGCGCCCTATCTTGCTGAGGAGATGTGGGAGCAGATGGGCCGCACGGGTCCGGTGTTCCGGCAGTCGTGGCCGGCGTTCGATCCTGAACTCGCGAAGGAAGAGGGCGCCGAGGTGGTGCTGCAGGTGAACGGCAAGGTTCGGAGCAGGGTGCTGGTGGCGCTCGGGACTGGGCGCGAGGAGCTGGAGAGGCTCGCGTTTGCGGATGAGAAGTTGAGGACGTTTATCGAGGGCAAGCAGGTGGTGAAGGTGATTGTGGTGCCGGACAAGCTGGTGAATATTGTGGTGAAGGGCTGACATGGACAATCCGGAAACTACAACTCTGACTCCGGCGGAACGCCTGCAACTCGTCAACCAGTATCGGATTCTGGAGGCTTTGTATCCGGACGAAGCGGAGCATTACGCGGAGCACCGCGAAATTGTTGCCGAGGGAATTACGATACGGTACGGCGAGTTGTTCGGGGAACTGTCGGACGAGATCGACGTGATAGAGGGAAAGTACGTGTGCGAGGTGCTCGACATGTACAAAATGCTGTTGGGCAGTTTTCTTGCGCTTGAAGACAAGCAAGGTCTGACGGAAAAGGACGTTCGATTCCGCGGTTTCGACGGGCACAGTGAAAGCGGGCGGCTGGCACTGGCACGGCATTTCGAGAAGCTGGAGCGCTGGGAGGATGTGCTGACGGGCGATATCGACAGCCACACTCCGAGCACGATTTACCAATATCCACCTATGCTGGAACGCTACCAACCGATGATGGAGCGACTGGCGTCGAAGGATCCGTTTGGGTGGCGCTTCTCAGCGAGTCAGATCAAAGAGATTATTGGCCGCGACTAAAAGAAAAGGGCCGATTCCGCTTTTCAGCAGAACCGGCCCTGAGCACTTCCATCGGAGAAAGGCGTTGGTTAGTAGCGGTAGTGGTCGGCTTTGTACGGGCCGTCGACCGGCACGCCGATGTATTCGGCCTGCTTTTCGGAAAGAACGGTCAGCTTGACGCCGATCTTTTCGAGGTGGAGGCGCGCCACTTCTTCGTCGAGCTTCTTGGGAAGCGTGTAGACGTCGATGGCGTAGGTGTCCTTGTTCTTCCACAGGTCGATCTGAGCCAGCGTCTGGTTGGCGAAGCTGTTCGACATGACGAAGCTGGGGTGGCCGGTGGCGCAGCCGAGGTTGACGAGGCGGCCTTCAGCGAGCAGGTAGATGCTGTTGCCCGCGGGGAACGTGTACTTGTCGACCTGAGGCTTGATGTTGATGTGCGTTGCGCCGGACTGATAGAGGCGGTCGACCTGGATTTCGTTGTCGAAGTGGCCGATGTTGCACACGATGGCCTGATCCTTCATGTGCTGCATGTGCTCCAGCGTGATGATGTCGACGTTACCGGTGGTGGTGACGTAGATGTCGCCGAGGCCGAGGGTCTCTTCGAGAGTGGTGACCTGGTAGCCTTCCATCGCGGCCTGCAGGGCGTTGATGGGATCGATTTCGGTGACGATTACGCGGGCGCCCATGCCGCGGAGGGAGTGGGCCGAACCCTTGCCGACGTCGCCGTAGCCGCAGATCACCGCGACCTTGCCGGCGAGCATGACGTCGGTGGCGCGCTTGATGCCGTCAGCCAGCGATTCGCGGCAGCCGTACAGGTTGTCGAACTTCGACTTGGTGACCGAATCGTTGACGTTGATGGCGGGTATCAGCAGCTTGCCGTCCTGCTTCATCTTGTAGAGGCGGTGAACGCCAGTGGTCGTTTCTTCGGACACCCCGCGCCATTCTTTCACGAGGTTGTGGAAGATGCCGGGCTGTTCGACCTTGATCTTCTTTAGCAGGTCCTTAATGACCTTCTCTTCGTGGCTGCCGGACGGGGAATCGATCCAGTCCGAGCCGTTCTCCATTTCGAAGCCCTTGTGGAGGAAGAGGGTGACGTCGCCACCGTCGTCGACGACGAGCTGCGGGCCCTGGCCGTTCGGGAAGCTGATCGCCTGCCAGGTGCAGTCCCAGTATTCTTCCAGCGTTTCACCCTTCCAGGCGAACACGGGCACACCGGTTACGGCGATGGCGGCGGCAGCGTGGTCCTGCGTGGAGAAGATGTTGCAGCT
>Ga0163150_10004230_pt1 | contig 19372 bp, 9 predicted proteins | sample OliLakLV19P2IB_FD_148628 | JGI IMG/M metagenome (GOLD analysis project Ga0163150, IMG submission 148628) | Freshwater microbial mat bacterial communities from Lake Vanda, McMurdo Dry Valleys, Antarctica - Oligotrophic Lake LV.19.P2.IB | ecosystem: Environmental > Aquatic > Freshwater > Lake >...
CAGGCTCAGTGTCCAGTAGACCCCTAACATCGAGAACGGCACCGCTACGATCACCGCCAGGGGCAGCACGAATGACTCGAACAGCAGGCCCATCAGCAGGAACACAAAGACAATCGCGAGCGCGAGCGCGAACTGCATGGCCTTCTCTTCCTGGCCTTGCGAGCCGTAATAACTGCCTTTGTCCCAGCGATACCCGCGAGGCATCTCGAACCCCTCCATCGCTTTGTCGATCGCGGGGAAAAGCGTGCGCGCGTCCGCGCGCGGAGCGCGGGCGGTGATGCGGACGATGGTTTGACGCGCTTCGCGCTGGATCTGCCCCATGGCGCGCTTGACGTTCAACGTGGCGACGGATTCGAGCGGTACTTCGACGCCGTTGTCCGTCCGGAAGGTCATGCTGCGCAAATCATCGAGTCCCGTGCGATCAGCATCACCGAGTTGGGCGAAGATGCGTAGTTCGCGACCATCCGCAGCGTTGATGCGGCCAACTTCCACGCCGCGCATCGTGTTGCTGATGCTCGTCGAAACTGTCGACGGGTTAACGCCCATCTGGCGCGCGCGATCGCGATCGAGCTGAAGCTGCAATTCCTGGGTGGCGCGTTCCATGTCGGTGTCGACCGACAGCAATCCAGGAATCGTGCGCAGTCGTCGGACGGCCTCTTCGGCGATACCAAGCAGCGTCGTCGTATCCTCGCCATAGAAACTCAGTGAGATCACCGAGTCTTGCGGTGCGCCGCCGCTTCCGCGCTGCAAGGAACGGGCAATGATGCCGGGCGGAATGGGAAATTTTTCCTTGATATCGAGTTCGATCGCGGCGCGATCCATGGGCGGCGTCCGGAGCCCGAGCCAGAGTGCAAGGGAGTTCCAGGCGCTGGCGTACCAGGCGTTATTAGTATCGCGATGGAACTTCAGTTGCAGGCGACCGTTGTTATTGCGGAACCGGCTTTCCACGCGCTCGATGCCATAGCGTTCTTTTTGCGCGACGAGAAATTCCTCCAGGCTGGTGAAAAACGCGTCCGCCCGCTCCAGCGTTTCACCGGAAGGCAGATCGAAGTACAAGTGCATCGAATTCCCGCTGTTACTGCTGCTGCTGATGCCGATTCCGCCGCTGGTGGAACGTGGGATGTTACTCTTGGCGTAAGGCAACGTCGCCAGCGCCAGGGCGACGATCATCAGCGCCTCCACGCGATGCGTGAGCGTCCAGTTCAGGCTGCGCACGTACCGTTCGCGCACCCAAGCAACCACGCGGAGATCCGCGTGTTGCTTGCCCCGCGACAGCCGTTGCGCCGCCAATGGGACGAAGACCAAGGCGATGAACAGGGACGCCACCAGCGAAACGATCACGGGAATACCGATTCGGAACATCCAGAACGAGAACTCCTGCCCGCTTCCCATCAGAATCAACGGCAGGAACACGACAATGCTGGTGCACGTTGACATGATCACGGCGAGGCCAACTTCGCCGGCTCCGTTGATCGAGGCGGCAGTCGCTTCGAGGCCTTCCTGGCGAAGCCGGTAAATGTTTTCGACGATCACGATGGCGTTATCGACGACCATGCCCACCGCGAGGAGCAGTCCCATCATCGTCGCCATGTTGAGCGACCAGCCCATGAAGTAGAGGGTCACGAGCGTGCAGAGCAGCGACAGCGGGATCGCGAGCGTCAGGATCCCGGTCATGCGTGGAGCGCGCAGAAAGGTGTAGATGATGATCGCCGCGAAAAGCCCACCCCAGAGCCCCGTATCCTCGAGGTTGTTAATCGCGTCTTTGACGTCCTGCCCCTGGTCGGAAAAAACCTCGAAGTTCACGCCCGCGAGCTGTGGCATATCGCGGAGCTTCAGCAGCGTGGCCCGGACTTCGTCGCTAATGTGCGCAATATTGCCGGTCGACTCGCGCGTGATCTGGATCCCGATCGCCGGCATCCTGTCCACCCGGTAAACCCATTCGCGGCGTGGCACTCGAAAGGCCACGTTGGCAACGTCGCTCAGCCGCAGGCGCTGCACCGGGTCGATGATGAGTGACTCGATTTCCTGCACCGACGTGAACTTTCCGAGGGAGCGCACGTAAATCTTCTTGCCGGATTCGAACACGTAGCCACCGGAGAGCGAAAGATTCTGATTACGCAGGTTCGCGATCATCTGCGGCACGTCGATGCGATGGCTGCGCAGCCGCTTGTCGAGCAGCTCAATCTGGATTTCACGGCCTTGGACGCCCCAGATGTCCACATTGCCGACCCCTTCAATCCGCTGCAGCGCGGGCTTCACGAAATTCTCGAGTCGATAGGCGGCGTCATCCATGTCGCGCGGCAACTGCGCGACGAGGTTCATCATCGGCTGATCATTTTGGTCGTAGCGGCGAACGCTGATCTGATCAACGTCGTCGGGCAGCGTCGGCTTCACCCGGTCCATCCGATCGCTGAGCGCGGCGTAGGCGGCGCGGAGGTTGGTGCCGGTGTGAAACTGCACGCGAACGTAAGCGGAGCCGCTGCTGGAGTAGCTGCTCACGCGGCGGACGTCCGGCACCGTGCCAATGATATCCTCGATCTTACGGGTGATTTTCTCCTCCACGTCGCGCGGAGATGCGTTCGGGTACCGGACGCTGACGTGCAGCTGGGTGCCCTCATAGCCTTCCGGAAAAAGGGCGATCGGCATCCGCGTGTAAGCGATGAAGCCGACGACGAGAATCGTCAGAAGCAGCATCGTGACCGTGACGGGCCGCGTGACGGAGAAGCGGGGAATCGCGGTGGTAAACGGTTGGCGGCTCATCGATTTCGGGGCGCGGCTTACTTGCCCAGTGGGGCTGGTTCCGGCTGCTTCGGGATTTGAGGCGCGGATTCACCGGGCGTCGGGAGAGCGCGGTGGGAAGTGAATTGAAAGTACAGTGCAGGGATCACGACCAGTGTGAGCACCGTTGCCGTGCTGAGGCCGACGATCACGGTGATGGCCATGGGAGCCCGGATTTCGGCGCCTTCGCCCAGCCCCAGGGCCATCGGAATCAAGCCGACGATCGTGGTCATTGCGGTCATCAGAATTGGCCGAAGCCGGGCCCGGCCAGCCTCCACAATCGCAGCGGTTTTTTCCATGCCGCGCCCGCGGAGCGTGTTGATGTAATCGATCAGGACGATGGCGTTGTTCACCACGATGCCGACGAGAATGATCAGGCCCAGAAAGACCATGATGGTTACCGGGATGGAGGCCATCCAAAGCACGAAGATAACACCGATTAGCGCCAGCGGAATCGTCATCATAATGATGAGCGGCTGAACGAGCGACTCAAACTGACTCGCCATCACGATGTAGACGAGGAAGGCCGCGAGTCCGAACGCCAGCAGCAGGCTGTTCAAGGACGTCTTCATTTCTTTGTTTTGCCCAGCGAGATTGTAGGAAAACCCCGCCGGATACGCCAGGGTTTCCATCGCGTTGACAATGTCGGTCGAGATGGTCGCCAGGTCAGAGCCGCGGGTGTTCGCGGTGATCAGGGCCGTCCGCTGCTGGTCGACGCGACGGATCTGGCTCGGGCCTTCATTCACAGTCAGATCGGCGACGGCGGATAACGCGATGGGCACGTTGCCGTTCGGGTTGACGACCAGGCGCTTCAGTTCATCCAAGCCGAAACGATCTTCCTCCCGTAACCGGACAACGATATCCACCATTTGGTCTTCCTGGCGGAATTGGGTGGCCGGTCGCCCTTGGACTTTCGTGCGCACGAGATCGGCGACGGACCGTAAGTTCAACCCATACTCCGCGAGGCGGTCCCGGTTATAGATGACCTGAATCTCGGGATGGCCCGTCTGCAGGCTGGACCGGATATCAACCAGACCGGGGACGGTGGTGGCCAACACGTCTTCGGCTTCCCGGCTGAGGCGTTTGAGGATGGTCAAATCGTGTCCCCGGATTTCGAGTTCGATCGGGCTCTTGAAACTAAACAGGGCGGGATAGGAAATCTCGAGTTTCACTTCGGGCACATTCCGGAACTCCGCTCGAACGCGGTCGATCAGGTCCATTTCCCTCTTCGCATCAGAATCAGGCCGCATTCGCACCGTGATTCGGGCGGTGTGTTCGCCGGCGTCAACCGAAGTACTCGCACCTTCCTCAGCTCCAATGGTGATGGCGGTGCGGGCGACATCATCCTGTTCGCGTACCATCAGATCGACGCGTTCCGCCATGTCGGCCGTGCGCGTGATCGGCGTGCCGATCGGCAGGGTGACGTCGATGTTAAATTCGCCTTGGTGGACCTGCGGGATGAGATCGCTGCCCAAGCGGGGAAGCACGAGGAAAACGGCCACCGCGAGTGCCGCCGCCGATGCGCCGAGGACCACGAAACGGTGCCGGAGCGTGACGGCGAGAATATCGGGGTATTTGCGTTGCAGCGCATTATTGCCGCGCTCGAACGCATTCAATGCGACCGTCGTCGGCGGCGCGAGGATCAGACCGACCGCCTTGAAGGTGCCGATCAGCGCTTGCACGACGCTCAACCCGATCGTCTGCACCGTGGTGCCGCAAAGCCGTAACGCTACTTCGACGACGTATCGGGCGATTACAAAAACGAAGGGCAGTACGCCTGGAACGCAGACGGGAACAATGACCCACCACGGCTGGAGCTTGAACCATTTTAGCAGGCCATCGTACCACGGCGCCGCCGATGCCAGGGGCAGCCCGGCGACGGGAATGATGGCCGGAGGGCCCACTGGCGCCCCGGGGGCGGTGGCCCACCAACCCATGCTCCTCGTAAGGTACATGGCGCCGACGACAATCACCGGCACCGCTAGCAACGCGATCCAGCGCCAAGGCCGGGCGATAAACCAGCGCGCGATGGCCGTGATATCGCGCCCAAATCGGGTGACCGCCGTAAAGCAGAGCATACCCGGCCAGATCCGCACGCTGTGAATGGGACCGAGCTGATCGGTTTCGGCCCACGCGGCAAAGCCCGACCACAGCCGCGGCTGACGTCGGATCACATCGACCATGAGCCAGAGCGGCGCGAGCGCGAATCCCACCAGGAGTGCGACGGCCTTCACCGCCACGGCCAGGATCAGGACGAGGCCCAGTAGCACGCGCACGAGAACGATCCCCGTGAGATACAGGGCATGCCCAAAGCGATTGCGATCACCGCGGGCTGGAAATTGCAGCACGCCGCTGCCCCGGCTCACCACGGTGGGTGAAGATAAGCCATCGGGACTATTGGCGCTGATCGCGACCGTAGCGCCAGCCGCCTTGCCCGCGAGCATGGGAATGAGGTAGAGGGCGGAGATCAGAGAGGCCAGCTGCGAAAATACCACCGTGAGGGCCATGTCGCCGAAGACCTGCCCGGCGACGCCTTCAACAAAGACGATCGGAAAGAAAACGGCGACCGTGGTGAGCGTGGACGCGACGACCGGCATGGCGACTTCGCTCGTGCCTCGAACGACGGCAGCGACCGCGTCATCACCTTCTTCACGGCAGCGGAAAATGCTCTCGAGGACGACGATCGCGTTGTCCACCAAACTTCCAACGCCCAACGCCAGACCGCCGAGCGAGATGATATTGAGGGAAATCCCCGACATGTGCATTGGCGCAAACGTCGCCAAAATCGAAATGGGGATGGTGAGGCTGACGATTAGCGTCTGGGTCAGATTTCGCAGGAACAGGAAGAGAACTACGATCGCGATAATACCTCCCGAGATCGCATTCGATTGCACTTCATTGATCGAGTTGCGGATGAAGACCGATTGATCGGAAAGCAGCTGAAGATTCGTGTCGGGCGGCAGTTGATAAGCCAGGAAGTCGGTTTGTTTACGGTGATTGACGAGGTTTTGGGCGGAGGTACGACCTGCGAGTTGCTGGGCCAGGGCGATGTCGGCCGATGACCTTTCGCCTCGTTTTTTACTCGAACTGCCCTGGGACTTGGATCCCTTCGCTGCCTTCTCAGGTGGGGGCCGTGGTGCATCGTTCGGATGAGCGACGTAGTACTGCTGTTCCGCAGTGCCGTAGATGGCCTCCTTCACCGCGGCAGCCACGACCAACACATTCGCGTCGGCTTCCTTGTAGACCTCGATCTCGACGCTCTCGTGACCGTTGACGCGCGTGATAATGGTGCGGTCCTCGTGAAAGCGGGAAACGGTGGCGATGTCGCGCAGTCGGATATCAATGCCGTTTTGGCGGGCCACGATGAGGGTCCCGATTTCCTCGAGAGAGCGAAACTCGTTCAGCGTGCGGATCAGATATTCCGTTTGGCCTTCCCGCAGGTTGCCGCCGGACATGTTGACGTTGCCCTGTTGCAAGCGCGACGAGATCTGGCCGATGTCGAGTTTGAGGCTGGAAAGCTTACTCTCGTCCAGCGCGACAAGGTATTGCTCCTCGAGGCCACCCTTGATTTGAATCGCCGCGACGCCGGGGAGGGTTTCGAGCTTACGTTTGACGGAGTATTCGGCGAGGTGCCGCAACTCGTACAGCGATTGCGGCCCGGAAAGCCCCAGCCGCAGGATCGGATCGAGCGAAGGATCGAAATGCAGGAGGAGCGGACGCTGGGATCCTTCGGGGAAACGGATTCGGTCGATCTTTTCCCGGACTTCCTGCGCCACCAAATCCATGTCGGTCTTCCATTGGAATTCCAGGATGACATCGGATTGCGAAGCCTTGGAAACTGAGCTGATGGAAACGAGTTTCGGGATGATGCCGAGCTGCTGTTCCAGCGGACGGGAGATGATGTTTTCCATCTCCTCGGGGGCAGTGCCGGGGTACGTCGTGCGTACGGTCAGGGCCGGATAGCTCATGTCGGGCATGAGCGTCAGGGCGAGCCGCTGATACGAGACGAAGCCGAATACTCCCACGGCGAGGGTCACCATCAGAATGGCAACGGGCCGGCGCACCACCAGCGAGTAGTGCGAGTCGTTGATACGGAAATTATGCGGGCGGATGCTCAAAGCGGGGAGTGAAATGCGGCTTGGAAAGCGGGCGAGAGAGTCGAGTGCAGATTCAAAGCACGGCGGAAAACGGGGAGGCGCGGGAGCTCGCGGCGGGGAGGAACCGGAGCCGAACTCGCATCAAGCTAAATTCTGCAGAAGAAGTAACCACTTATGAGCACGAATAAACACTGATCAAATAGATCCAAATCGATGGGATAAAACTTTCCTTTCGTTCACCGGGTGAACGGCCTCCATCGCGCAACTCTGTTTGCATCAGTGGTCATCAGTGAAAATCAGTGGTTCAACGGCGTCTTTTAGGATCAAGCGGACAACGTACGGCGGCGAGGCTGGGAAAGCGGGCGGAGCCACCTGCCGGCTGAGCTCATTGTCCGGCTTTGTCGTTGGGACGAGCGGTAGACGTGGCCTGAGCCGGCGCGTCTGGCTTCGTGGTTCCCGCGCCCGGGAGCGCGACCGCGGGAGTGGCGTTGACCGATCGAACCAGCGAACCGTCTTTAAGTCCGTTTTGGCCCAGAACGATCACCGGAGTACCCACCTCGAGCGTCCCCAAGGACTCAACATTGTTCGGGTCTTCGTAGCCCACGGTCAGTTTCTTTTTGACCGCCCGATCGTTGACGACCGTGTAAACGTAGCGTTCGCCCCCCTCGAAGATGACCGCCCGCTTCGGCACCAGCACGGAGTCGTTGCGCGTATCGGTGATCACCCGTACGCCTACAAAGAGACCGGGGGGGAGGTCGCCGGGGTTCTCATTGCGCAGGCCAACCGTGACTTTAAACGTGCCGCTCTTGGGATCGACGACGGGGCTGATGCGCTTCACCCAACCTTGAAACGTCTTATTCGGCATGAACTCCGAGGTGATGACCGCGGATTGATCGGCGGCCACGGCCGAAAGGTAGCGTCCGGGGACATAAACCCGCGTGACCAACTCGTCGAGCTTCACCATCGAGAACAATTTGGTTCCGCTGGCGACGCGGGCGCCGACCTGGGCTTCCCGCGTCGAGATGACACCAGCAAACGGGGCACGCACCGTGGTGTACGCCAGCCGAAGCTGGGCGCGTTCGAGGCGGATCCGCGCCGTTTCGAGCTGGTAGCGTTGGTTCTCGTAATCCTGCTTGTTGATCAGGTTCCGAGTGTACAGATCTTCAGAACGACCGAAATTGCGCTGCAGGTGAGCGAAGTTCGCGGTGCTCTCTTCGACCTCCAGGCGCAATTCGCTGTCTTCGATTTTCAAGAGCGGTTCGCCTTCCTTGACGATGCGGCCTTCTTCCACGAGCAGCGCTTCAACCTGCCCGGTGGTCTGCGGGTAAATATCGACCATCGCCTCGGTCTCCACGGTGGAATTGAAACTGAGAAACGCCGAAATCGAGCCGCGCGTGATCAGGGCCGTTTCAACGGGCACCATTTCCGCGGCTGCCTGACGGGCGCGCTCCTTGTCCGATTCAGAACGGCGCGCGTCTTTGGCCGGGGACGAGGGCGTTGATGCCTTGTTGGCTGTCGGCGCCGTCGGCGTCGCGGGCCTGGCCGCGGCGGTCTGCGATTTTGCCGGCGGGGTCGGAGGCGTACTTGGGCCGCACGCGGAAAACGTGAAGACTGCAGCTGCGGCGAACCCTAGGGTCAACGAGTGACGAATGACAGGAAAAGATGAGGACGTTAGGAGCGGCACGAGAGAAGCAGGGACGAGAAAGAAGGCGCTGCGGCAGCACCGAGTAAGGGTTTTCGATCAACAAACGAGCAGATCAACGCATGCGTGGAAACGGCCACCGTGACCAGCGGGAAAGACCCCCCGCCCCGACTCTGGCGCAGGCCAAACGCTGGTCGGCCGCGCCAACGCGATCTTTCAAAGTAGGTTGGAGCTGACGGATGAGCATGCGGGTGACCAGCGAGACGATTAAAACCCGTCGGCGTTACTCACGACTTATCGCCAATTGAAAAAAGTTTGGAACGTCCCACCCGTCGCGCGGCCTGGGGGTGGCGGTAACCGCTTGGTTATCTGAAGCCCCGGGCGGGGCTGAAGGTTGGAATTACCCTACCATCTCATTAGATTTAGATTTTCCCGGGGTAGGGCCCGACCTTGGTCGTGGCCTGAACGGTTGGGCGAAAAGAATCGGCCACGAGCGAGCTCGGGCCCTACGGCCGAAGTCGCATTAAAGTCAAAATCACATCAGCTGCTGGAATTTCGACGGAGCGGATTTTCTTATTCTGAGATGCGGGCGCAACGGAAGCCGCACTTCCGCGCCACGTTCAACTCACGGATCCAGGTCGTACACTTCGACGAGAGCCTGGCCGGTTGTGCCGCCGACGCCACTCGTGACCGCCGTGTAAGCACCGGGCGGGAGTCGCACCAGTACCGCCGCGTCGCGACTGCCGCTGGTGAGATCGAAGGCTCCCGCCGCCTTGAACGCCGCCAGCAACGTCGCACCCTGGCCTTCATCCTGCCAGTCGTTGTTCCGGGCGATCACAATGTCCAAGCCAAGGGGATAGATCGTCAATTGCGGATCTTCCAGCACGTCCGCGACGTTGAACGCCCTAAGGGTTGGCCCTACCGCGCGAATCAGCAGCTGCTTGGGCGCTGAGCCGCCGATTACAAATCCAGGGGTGAGCCCATCTGCCGTCACCCGCCCCAAGGTGGAGACGTTGATCAGCCGCACGGGAGAATTCGGGCCGTCGGCATCGTAAATCTCCGCGAGCGCAACCCCTGCCGTGGCCGTGCCGGCGGGAGTTATGCGAACCGTGTAGCCGCCGCTGTTCGTGACCTGCAGTGCGGCCAAGGTCGCCGAATCCTTGGAGCCGCCCGCCGGCAGGGCAAACGCGCCGACCGCGGCGCTCGTGGCCACCAAGGCAGTGACATCCGCCGCGGGCGCATTTTGCCAGTCATCATTGGCCAGGATCACGTTAGACTGGCTCAATGGGATCACGTCCATTCGTGGATCCGCCAGCGCGCCGGGCACCTGAAAGCTCGTCAACGTCGGCCCTACAGCGCGTAACACCAGCCGCTTGGTTCCCGTTCCGCGCATGACGAATCCGGGGGTAAGCGCATCGTTGGCGGTGACGCTGCCGCGAGTCGAGACGTTGACCAGCCGGCTCGTGCCGGAGATGTTGACGGTGACGATCGCAGGCGGAGGTGTGAGCGTGGTGCCGCCGCCCGAAACGCTCACCGTGTAGAAACCCATGTCGGTCGCCGTGGCGCTGGGTATGATGTAGGCAAACGTGTTGGCCCCGATGATCGGGACGCCGTTCTTGCTCCATTGATAGGTGATAAGGCCGCCGCCTAGGGTCGTCACGCTCAACGCAACGGGGCCGCCCGTTTGAACCTGTTGCGATTGGGGCGGGGCCCCGATGCTTAACGTGCCGCCGACAGTCACGATGAGCGTCGAGTCGGCTACATTGTTATTGGTGTCCCGCGCGCGAATCAACAGGGCGGAGGTGCCAGTCGCGAGCGGAGTGACGGTGAGGGTGCTGCCGGAAATCGAGACGGTGGCTACACTGGGGTCTGAGCTCTGCGCGAGAAACGTAAGGACGGAACGACCGGTGCCCGTGGAATAGACCGGAATCGCGGAGACGGTGCTAACGGTGATCAAATTTCGCACCTCCACCGCTGTCTGGTTGCTGGCCACATCGCGCAGTGGAACATCGGAGGCGCCCGGAATATTGTAGCGCGGGAGAGCCGCAATCGTGTCGACGACTTGCATGCCGCTACCAAGCACGCGGCCGAACACCGTGAAGCCACCATTTTGCCCATCGAGATTCGCCGAGTTATCGCTCAAGTTGACGAACCACTCGCTGGTGGCGCTGTTCGGGTCGCCACCCAGCTTCGCCATCGCGAGGGTACCGCGCAGATTCGAGCGACGAAACTCATTCTGCACGGCTGGAAATGTTGCGATATGCTCCAAGGGGAGGCGGGAAAAATAGCCGCCCGTCTGGATCACAAAGCCCGCCACGGATCGATGAATGATGGTGTTCGTGTACCGCCCTGCATTGATGTACGCGAGGAAGTTGGCCTTCGTGAGCGGCGTGTCGTCGAACAACTCGACGTTGAACGTTCCCACCACGGTCTCCACCTGAGCGACCTGTCCCGTGACTCCGGGCACGTTGAAATACTCCTTCAGGTCGAGCGTAAGAGCCGCTCCGCCGGGTGCCAGCGAACGCGTGGCAAACGGCTGGGTCGCGGTGGGCAACGGCTGCGCACTCAGCGCCACGGCGGCGAAAAGAACCAAAGATGCCAGGACGGGAACACGACGAGAGATCACGGTGATGTGGATGCTAATGAAATCACCCGGAGCGACGTCGAAGCCAATCCCTTTGTTCCAGCAACTCGGGTTCGAAGTAGGGTTCCGACAGGCTGCTAGGCGCCCGGTAGGTTCGTCTCCGGCAACTCTTAGCGGCCCGTGAGTTGTTTTTCGTCTCACGTTTTTACCATGGCGCGTGGACCCCATCGGCAGGTGGGTGAATAACTCAGGTACCGATGGCGAACCGCCGTCCGTTCGGCGGGTCCGCTCTGGTGCCGCAGTAGCCCCAGACTCAAATCTCCGCCCAACATGCAACATCTCATAACGTCAGATCTCCGCAGCCCTTTGAGCAGCGCGTCGGCCGGTGCCGTCGATTCCTTCAGCCCTTTTTTCGTAAACAGCGATGCAGCCGCTCCGCCTCCCTTGGTGGTTGCGTCGGTGGCAACGAGCCTCCCCCCGATTCTGGTCGCCGATGACGATGCCGATGACATTTATTTCATCGAGCGGCTGATCAAGAAGACCGGGGTGAAGAATCCCATCAAGACCTTCAACGACGGGTCTGAAGTCGTGAATTATCTGGGGTCCCGTCTCGCGTGCGCGGTCGCGCGCAATCACCTGCCAAGTTTATTGTTTCTCGATCTGAAGATGGGGGGACTCGGCGGCTTCAGTTTTCTGGAGTGGGCCCGCCAGCAAAAGGGCCTGTCACCGCTGACGATCGTGGTTTTGTCGAACTCCAGCATGCCGGGCGACATGGCCCGCGCGATCGCGTTGGGCGCGCACCGTTATCTGATCAAATATCCCTGCGTGCAGACGATGACCACCATCGTGCGCAGCGTGTATCCCGTTTCTTTGGTTAAGTGAGTGAGTCATGGCAGCGCAGCCTGCGGCCGGGCCCGCAGGCTGCGCTTTTTTGGTAGGGGCGGTTTTCCGCAACCGCCCTTATTATTCTAAATTCCGCCGAAGTAGTAACCACTGATGAGCACTAATAAACACTGATCAAATGGATCCGGATCGATGGGATAAACTTTCCCATCATTTACCGGGTGAACGGGCTCCATCCCGCAACTCTATTTGCATCAGTGAAACTCAGTGGTTCAACTGCGTTTTCTAGGATTATACCAATCGCACCTGAGATTTGGACATTTCCGCGGGTAGGGCCCCGACTGACCGGCGCACCGCTGCTCGAATTGTTTTTCGCTGTCCCGCGGCGCCGGCGTTGCTCACGTTCCCCCGGTGGAAATAATTGCGCATCGCGGCGCGTCGCATGACGCCCCGGAAAACACGCTCGCCGCCGTTCGCCTGGCGTGGGCGCAGGGAGCTGATGCGGTCGAGGTCGACGTGCACCTTACCGCCGACGAACAGCTCGTGGTGATCCACGATCCGGATACCAGCCGGACCGCGGGGACGGCTCGACTCGTTCAGGCAACCTCGTTCGCGGAGCTACGGCAGCTCGATGTCGGTCAATGGAAGGACGCAGCCTTCGCCGGCGAACGTATCCCCTTGTTGGATGCGGTGTGCGCGGCCGTGCCGCTGAGTCGGCGCGTGTACCTTGAATTGAAAGTGGGTGGGGCCGCCCTGGGTGAACTCGTGCGAACCTTGGCGCGAAGCCGTTTGACCCCGGCGCAGGTGGCCGTCATCACCTTCGATCTCGATGTTGCCCGGACGGCGAAGCGCCTGTTGCCGCGGACCGAAGTGGCGTGGTTGGTGGAGGCCGGAGCGCGGCTCGAGTCAGACCCGATGGTGGAGATCGTGCACCGCGCCCAGAGCGCAGGTCTGGACGGGCTGGGTGTGGACGCGGCGCTGCTCGATGAGTCCGTGTTCAAACGCACCCGTGCGGCCGGGCTGAAGGTCCACGCGTGGACCGTCGACGATCCCGAATTGGCGCGACAGTTGGTTGCGTGGGAGGTGGACGGCATCACCACGAACCGCCCGGGCTGGTTGCGCCGCGAATTGAATCTTTAAACCAATCGCACATGAGATTTGGGCTTTTCCGAGGGTAGGGCCCGACCGGCCCTTCCGCGCCAAAGTCAAAATCACATCAGTCGCAGGTCTTAGCTCCTGGGACCGCGGCCGCCCCCGGCCGCATTCAATGAGGGAGCCATCGCACCAGCACCGATCGCGGTTCGGTTTTAAAGAGCGGCCGGGAGCGGCCGCGGTCCCATCGGATGCTTACTTCCGACGTTACGAAGTCGGCAGTTCGGGCTCGTAAGCAATCCCGGTGATTTCGAGTTCCTGCGCTCCACGCGGAGCCCGGAAAACCACGCGTTCGCCCAACCGGACGTTCAAAAGCGCGCGGCCAAGCGGTGACAACCAACTGACTTCATTGCGCTCGAGGTTCGTTTCGTCGACGCCGACAATGCGGTAGCGGGTTTCCTCACCCTTGGTGTCCCTCACCGTCACGCTCGCCCCAAAACGAACGATGTCATGCGGGAGGGGCGGTGGCACCGAGATCTCGGCCGTGCGCAGACTCTCCCGCAAGTAGCGTATCCGCTGATCAAGTACTTGGAGCTCGCGTTTGGCATCATGGTCGTCCGGTGCCGCAGTGGCCAGCCGCGGCCGCTCCTGTTCCAAGCGGCGCGCGAGTTCATGCTGCAGGCGGGCGGCACCGCCCGGGGTCAGGTAATTCTTGGCCCCTGGAGGCAGCGGCGAAACCTGCGCCGGTAAATCCAGCACTTGAGGAACATCCGATTCGCGGACAAAGGCGCGGCTCATCCACCATAGTAACGACAGAGGCGCCGTTCACAAGTGGCCGCGGACGTGGCTCGGGGGATCGTACCTGGGACCGACCCTGGGACCGCGGCCGCCCCCGGCCGCATTCAATCGGAATTTCGCAGAAGAAGTAACCACTGATGAGCACTCATAAACACGGATCGAATAGATCCAGATCGACGGGATAGAGCTGTCCCTTCACTTAACGGGTGAACGGCCTCCCACGCGCAACTCTGTTTGCACCAGTGGTCATCAGTGAAAATCAGTGGTTCAACGGCGTTTTATAAGTTCAATCGGAAGTCATCGACCAGCACCTATTGCTGTCCTGTTCCAAAGTGCGGCCAGGGGCGGCCGCGGTCCCAGGGATCTATCACCGGCCCTCTTCGGCGATGTTCGCTCGCAGTTCTCCCTTTCAACCTCACCGCGACCCCGTTCACTCTGGGTGCATGCTTCCTTCCCGTTCCGGCTCGTTTCGGCTTTTCCGCGTGGCCGGGATCCAAGTTTACCTGCATTGGTGGTGGTTCGTATTCGCGTTCATTCAGGTTTCTCTGCGCAGCGGCGCATACACGTCCCTGGCGTGGAATCTCGCTGAGTACGTCTCGGTCTTCGTGATCGTGCTCCTGCACGAATTTGGCCATTCGCTCGCGTGTCGTCAGACCGGCGGCAAAGCGGATGAGATCGTGCTCTGGCCACTGGGCGGCGTGGCGTTCGTGCAGCCGCCACCCCGGCCCGGCGCGGAACTCTGGAGCATCGCCGCGGGCCCTTTGGTCAACGTGCTGCTGATCCCCGTCATCTCCGCTCTCGTCTGGGCGCGCACCCATCTCGGCTGGGGGCTCGAGTATCCGGACTTCGGCCGCTTTCTGCGCACGCTCTGGTTCATCAATATCGGGCTCCTCGCGTTTAACATGCTCCCGGTCTATCCGCTCGATGGCGGACAGATTTTGCGGTCGCTCCTGTGGTTTGTGATCGGTCGCGGCCGCAGCCTGCTCGTTGCCTCCATCATTGGGTTCGTGGGCATCGCGGTCATCGCCGGTTACGTGTTTTGGCGGGATCCCGATCGCTGGCTGATTGTCGCGCTGATGTCGGTGTTTCTCGGACAGCAGTGCTTGAGCGGCTTCCGCCAGGCGAAAGCGATGATGGCGGTCGCCCGCCGCCCACGCCATGGCGGATTTGCCTGTCCGACATGCCGGGAGGCTCCCGTCGGAGGCCCACTGTGGCAGTGTGGAAGTTGCGGCCAGGGCTTCGATCCGTTCTCCACCCGCGGGATCTGTCCGCACTGTCGCACGCCTCGGTCGTTGATTCCGTGTCCCAGCTGCGGCTCTTCGCACAATTTGGATCAGTGGGAAAACGCCGCCGGTTTTCGCCGGCCGGCGATTTGATGCGGCGGATCTCTGGGACCGCGGCCGCCCTCGGCCGCATTTTGGGTGAAAGGAGACGCCAACTTCGATTCCGTTGCCGGATGCGGACGAGGGCGTCCGCGGTCCCAGGCTATCATCGATCCGTTATCCGTGAGCACGAAAAAGGGCGGGTCGATGTGACCCGCCCTGAAAAAAGAGTGACGGTACGCCTCTTTAAGCGGCGGACTTTAGAAGGTCTTCGTCAGCGACAGGTAGGCGTAGCGCGGCAGGAAGTTATTCACCCGCTCAGCGTATCCAGTCGAGAACGACGTCGCGGGCGGCAGGCGATCGAAAACGTTGTTCACCCCCACGGTGACGCGCGTGTTCCACGGGAGTTGGTAACCCACTTGGACATCCGTCGTGACCTGCTGCTTGACGAACAGCGGGCTCGGGGACGTGTCCTGGAAGCCGCCGATGTAGTTGAAGTTCAACCCAGCAGAAATTTTCTCCAGGTTCCACAACACGGAAGCGTCGCCGCGCCAGCTGGGGATTTCATAGAGGCCAACCGTCTCGACGATCGGCAGGTCGGGCCGCGTCCGCAGGGTCTGCGAATTGATCACGGTCGCGACCGCGCGAGTGGTGAAACGGCCATAACGTCCGGCGCTGAACCGATACTCGGTGGCGATGTCGACGCCCTTCGCCTTGGTGCTGCCGAAGTTGCCGAGTACGCTGCGAATCTCTCGCAGTTCGCCCGGCAGGTTGTTGGCGGTGTCGCTTGCGGTGGGAGCCGCCCGCACAATCGCGCCGGGGAACAAGGTCGGATTCCTGAGCATGATGGCGGGCGTAGCCGGTTGGCCAATACGGTTGGTCACCTCAACAAAGTAAAAGTCCACACTCAGCGAGAAACCCTTCAGCGCCTTCGGGGAGAACATCACGCCGAAGTTGGTGGATTCGGATTTCTCAGGGGCGAGCAACCGATTGCCGCCCGAAACGATCTGGCGCTGACCGGCCGCGCCGTCATTGACGTTTGAACCCGGCAGGCCCGCCCGCAGCGGATCAGGCAGGTTGAAGCTGATGCCGACGGACTGGGGCAGGTAGAGCTCAGCGAGTGCCGGGGCCCGGAAGCCGCGGCCCCAGGAGGCGCGGAAGGTCACCTGCTCCGGAATTGGCTGCCAACGGAGGCCAACCTTCGGGACGACGGTCTCGTCAACTCCAGCATCGGAGAACGACTCGATGCGGCCTGCCGCATTCAGTTCGAGCGCGTGCAGACCGGGAATGCCTTGCGCGGCAGACGTGAGTGGGATCGAGGTTTCAACGTAGGCCGCACTGACCCGGCGGGTGCCGCGCGCCATGGGCACCGGTGCACCTTGGTTCAGCAACTGCACCTGCGTGCGCTTGTCGCGAAAGCGCTCATCGCGCCACTGGCCACCGACGGCGACGGACACGGGTCCGGCGGGCAGCGTGAAAAACGAGCCCGTCGTGCGCGCATCAAACACGAGCAATTCGGTCTTGGCATCGCGCACGACGCCACCCTCAAGCCCGGCCAGCGTGGCCGGGTTGTTGCGAATGGACGTGCCGTTCGCGAACAGATTCAGCGCGGTCGCGCGATTGGTGTCAGCCAGCGCGGCGTTGACCTTGTCCTGACCAGGGAAGTTTTTGTGATCGAGGTGCGAGGTTGCGCGATTCCAGGTGACGGCGCCGTCCCAGTTCCAGGTGCTGTTGATTTTGCCTTCCAGGCCGGCGACGACGCGTTCCATTTCGTTCGTCGTGGTGGTCAGGCGCTCACCCAGCTCGAGGAAGCGGAAGAAGATCGTCTGCGGAGCACTGGACACGAGCGCCACGCCGAAGGGATTGAAAGGATTGTTCGCCGGCAGCGTGATGGTATTCAGCGTCGAAACCGGGGCCGGGGAAAGGCCTTCGATGCTTTTGTTTTTCTGCCAGCCGAGTTCGACAAACGCCGCCAGGTTCTCGGAGAACTCGTGACGTACGTTCGCGATCAGGCCGCGACGATCCGCCTCGGATTGCGGGCGGATGGCCGCGTTCGCATCAAAGGTGTTTTGGGTCTGCAGCTGACGCGTGAACGTCGGCGTGGCTCCGGAGTTGCGGTCGACCGTGAAGGTACGCGCCGCCGCGGCTGCGCCGGCTGGAATCACCAGTCCGGTGATCGGATCGGTCGCGCCCGCAGGAACGAGGAAGCTGCCTGGCGTGTTGCTCGCGAGCAACAGCTGGCGCTTCACCGGCTGCGGCAATTCGCTAAAACGAAATTCGTCGCGTTTGACCCAGTCGCCGATGATGGAAACGGAGGTCTTGCCTTGCTTGGCCCCGGCCGCGAACGAGGCGCGGATAGTCGGAGCGTTGATCCCACCCGTGAAGTCGCCGTAGCTCGCCGTCAGCGTGCTGCCCGTGAAATCTTTTTTGAGAATCACGTTAACCACGCCCGCGACCGCGTCGGCGCCGTAGATCGCAGAAGCGCCGTCCTTGAGCACTTCCACGCGCGCGATGGCTCCGACGGGAATCATGTTCATATCGACGAACTGCTCGGTCCCAAGGCCGGCGGCGCTGCCGCCTTGGCCGAGAGGGGCGAGCGTGACGCGACGGCCGTTGATCAGCACGAGGGTCGAGTTGACCCCGAGGCCGCGAAGCGAAATGGCGGCGGAGCCCGGCGACGACGTGTTGACGCGGTTCTCGGCGAAGCCCTGCGCGCCGATTTCCGGCAGCTTGCGCAGCAGGTTCATTAGATTCGTTTGGCCGGAGGCCTCGATCTCAGCAGAAGTGAGGACGCGCAGATTGGCGGCGCCCGCGGATTCGCCGGCGCGCAAGTTCGAGCCCGTCACGGTAAACGCCTCGAGCCGTGTCGGGGCAGCGCCCGCGGCGGCAGCCGGATTGGTCTGGGCGGGGAGCAGCACTGGCAGCGCCGCCGCAAGGGCGATGGCTGGTAGGTATCGCATGGATGATGTCATGGTGGTCAAAAAAAGGAATGGCCAGCGCGTTACTTGATGCCCGCAGCGACGGCAGCATTGATCCGGCCGGCGATCAGGCGCATTTGCCGCTTCACTTCCGCGGCATCGATCGTCAGCAGTATTCGGTTTTCCATGACGACGCGGCCATGGATGATCGACGTACGGACGTCGCCGGCGTTCGCGGCATAAACGAGCGCGGAGTACGGATCGTAAAGCGGGATCATGTGCGAACCCTCGGTGCTAACGATGATGACGTCGGCCAGTTTGCCGGGCTCGAGCGTGCCAATGCGGTTTTCCAGGTGCAGCGCGCGGGCGCCGCCGCGGGTGGCCATGGTGACCACGTCGACCGCGGGCATCACGTTGCGATCCTTTTGGTCGAGCTTGTGCACCTTCGCCACGTAACCGAGCTGACCAATGATATCGAGGGTGTTTCCGCTCATCGGACCGTCGGTGGCGAGGCCGATGCGGACGCCGGCGTTGAACATCTTCAGGGCGGGCGCGACGCCCTTGGCGGACTTGATGTTGGCCACCATCGCATGAGCCACGCCGACATCATGCTCTTTGAGCAGGGCGATATCGCTGTCGGTCACGAAAATGCAGTGGGCCGCGAGCAGCCGCTGGTTGAGCAGCCCTAGCGACTTCATGTACTCGACCGGCGTCATGTTCTGCTCTTTGCGCAGCGACGCGATTTCGTCCGGCATCTCCGCGAGGTGAATCAGCACCGGTGCGTTGAGTTCCGCGGAAGCCTCGGCGATGGCGCGGAGGTGAGCGGCGTCGACGGTGTACGGTGCGTGCGGCGAGAAGGCGGGCGTGATCAGCGGATCATCGCGGAAGTCCGCGATGAATTTCTTGGCCAGGGCGAAACCGCCGTAGGGTTCGGGGGCATCTGGCGCGGGGAAATTGATGATCGTCTGTCCAAGGACTGCGCGCATGCCTACCTGTTTTACGGCGCGGGCAAGTTCGTCCTCAAAGTAGTACATGTTGGCGAACGTGGTGACGCCGCCCTCGATCATTTCGATCATGCCGTGCAGGCCGCCCCAATAAACGAGTTCCCGGTTTACCAGCGCCTTCTCCAGCGGAAAAATGAAGCGCCGGAGGCGGTCGGGCACATCGTCGCCCAAACCGCGAAACACCGTCATGGAGGCGTGCGTATGGGTATTGATCATACCGGGAAGCACGAGGCCGCCGGCGGCATCGATGGTTTTCACCGCCGTGTAGTTCGCGGCGATCGCCGCGAACTACAC
>Ga0163150_10004231_pt1 | contig 19370 bp, 11 predicted proteins | sample OliLakLV19P2IB_FD_148628 | JGI IMG/M metagenome (GOLD analysis project Ga0163150, IMG submission 148628) | Freshwater microbial mat bacterial communities from Lake Vanda, McMurdo Dry Valleys, Antarctica - Oligotrophic Lake LV.19.P2.IB | ecosystem: Environmental > Aquatic > Freshwater > Lake >...
GCATGAGGCCGCGCTCAGGTAGATATAAGGAACACCCTTCGCCGCCGCATCCGCCTCTCGACAGAACCCGAGCGCGGCCTCATGCGAACAGGCCGTGCCCAGATGCGTCACATTCACAGGAAACTCCACCTTCAGCACGTCGACGTGATACCGCCGGTCACTGAACTCCCGCATGGTCTGAATTACGATCTCCGGCTTCTGCAGCGCGTACTCGTAGCTCCTGGGATCCAGCCGCCCGGAGGGATCGTAGCTCACCGGCTCCAGAAAAAACGGCAGACCGTTGGCATGGCACTCAGCCCCGATTCGCTCAATCCAGACACGCTTGGCATCGTTCGGCTCCGCGGCGTCAAACGGGTTCCACGACAGCAGAATCTTGATACCGTTCGCCCCGGCTTCAGCCAGCCGGCGCACCGACCATTCCGGCATCGGAGCCAGCATCCGGTTCGGCCGCGGATTCTCATAGCCGTCCATCTCGTAGGTGAGCAGCAGACCGCACCCAGCAGCCTGCTCACCGATCGCCGGCTGTCCGAACTCGGGGTCGATCAGCACCGCACTCGCATAAGGACTCAGTTTGCGAACCACAGTCCGTTTGAATTCGCCGAGCTGCTCATCACCGATCGCATCCAGAGCCACTCCGGCTGCCGCGGCGATCATGATTCGCAGACTCTTCCGCTGGTCCACCGCCATCGCGGCGATGATCCCTCGCGGCGTGGAAAGACGTTTCAGGTGATCGGCTTTGGTCATCCCAGCTTCAGTTTAGGCCGTTCGCTCCGACTCCAGTGATTCGGCCATTTCCAGAAGCTTCGTCACTGTATTCCAGTTCCGTCCCGTCCCCGGAACACGCAGTGTTTTATCGATCAGCGTGGCGGGAATTTTCGACTTCCCCTGCCCCTCCGGGAAATAAATAAAAAGTTCGCGCCCCAGAAGTACCATCCGCTCTGGTCCGGCATAAGCACTCTTTAGTTTCGGCCCCGCGGCAGGATGTGGCTCGGCCGAAAGAAAAGTCACCACAAGCTTCGACGGATCCAGTTCCGGATACAGCGGAGCCGTAAACGGATTCGACGCCACAGCCCTGCGAAAGTCCGGCAGAGTGCGTTGAATTATGGCTGGCCGAAACCCATAACCCTGCTCGATCGCAGCCTCGAGCCTGAGTCCGATCCTCTCCAGATCCCGTTCCGCTGTACGGTATACAACGTTGCCCGACTGCAGGTATGTCCGGGGCTCTTCCAGCCCAACCGACTGGAACACGGCTTTTACCGCGTCCATCCGGATCAGGTGGTTGCCACCGACATTAATGCCGCGAAGCAGCGAGATTACAATTGTGTGCGGCAAGTTCAAGTGTAGCGACTCTTTCAACAATGGAGAGCACTTTTTCACCTTAATCCGACGAATTACCCAGGACCTCGTCCAGGGCTTTAACCTCGACCCGGCCCGACAGCCCTGGTACCAGCGGCGTCCCGATCCCCAGTACGTTCCAGTATTGCGATACCCCCCTTTCCGGGTACGAAGATGTGCCCAGGGCTGGCATAATTAGGTAAGGTCCGTTCAGGGAGCGATTTGGCCGAAGCACAGCAAAGCCGCATCAGCAGAATGTTGCATGAGGTCCTGAACCGCCCGCCGGAGGAGCGTCAGGCCTACCTCACCAGCATGGCCGGCGATGAGCCCGGGGTGAAAGCTGCGCTCGAACACCTGCTGGCCTTCTCCAGCGACGCCCAAACCCTGGGTTCCGGATTCGACTTTCCTTCCACGCAATCCCCGGATGCGGCCGAGCGCATGCTCGCCTCCGACGACCTCAGTGGGTATCGCTTCGGGGCCTACGAACTGCTCCAGCGAATCGGCAAAGGCGGCATGGGCTACGTTTACGCCGCCCGCCGCGCCGACCAGGAATTCCGCAAACTCGTCGCCGTCAAACTCGTTAAGCCCGGGATGCAGACTGACCAGATCGTCAGCCGCTTCCGCCAGGAGCGACAGGTCCTCGCCCGCCTCGACCATCCCAACATCGCAAGCCTCCTCGACGGCGGCACCGAGCGCGGCCTCCCTTACATCGTCATGGAACACGTCGAGGGCACGCCCATCGACGAGTACTGCTTCCGGAATCGCCTCACCGTCAGCGAACGTCTCCGCCTCTTCCTGACCGTCTGCTCGGCTGTCCAGTACGCTCACCAGAGCCTCGTCGTCCACCGCGACATTAAGCCGTCCAACATCCTGGTGACTGCCGACGGAGTCCCCAAGCTCCTCGACTTCGGCATCGCCAAAGTCCTCAACCCCGACCCCGAAGACGACCAGGCCGTCACCAGGGCCCATGAGCGGCCCATGACGCCCGACTACGCCAGCCCGGAGCAGGTTCGCGGCGAGCCGATCACCACCGCCAGCGACGTCTACGCCCTCGGCCTCCTGCTCTACGAGTTGCTCACCACCGAGCACCCCCTGCGCCGCGGCATGCTCAAATACGGCCTCGATCATCGAACCCAGGATCATGCCCCCGAGCCGCCCAGCACCGTAGTCTTCGACCTCGAGCCCAGCGCCACGGGGCTCAACGAAAATCCCGCCAGGCTGCGCAGCCTTATGCGCGGCGACCTCGACGCCATTGTGCTCATGACGCTCCGCCAGGAGCCGAATCGCCGCTATGCGTCGGTCGAGCATCTGGCCGAGGACATCCGCAATCACCTCGACGGTCTGCCCGTACGAGCCCACAGGGATTCGTTCCGCTACCGCGCCAACAAGTTCATCCGCCGCAATGCCGCACCCGCCACCGCAGCCTCGGTGGCACTGCTCGCCCTGATCGCCAGCAGCATCGTTTCCTGGATCTTCTACTATGAGGCCGACCATCAGCGCCAGCGCGCCGAAGCCAGGTTTTCCGACGTCCGGCAGCTCGCCCGGTTCGTGCTGTTCGACTTCGATCAGATCATCCGCGAGGGTCAGACGCCAGCCCGCAAAGCCGTGCTCGAAAAAGCTACCGAATACCTGGCGCGTCTCGAAAGAGACCGCGGTGGCGACCCGTCTGTCGAGTCGGAACTGGTGGATGGCTACATCAAAATCGGCGACGTTCAGGGCAACCTGTGGAGCGCCAATCTCGGTGATCCGAAGGCCGCTCTCCGAAGCTACCAAAAAGCCGTAGCCGTGCTCGACAGCTCCCACTCCCGCAATCCCGTGCAGTCAGCCCAGGTGCGCTCCAAACTCGCTGATCTGCTCCTGCAGGAGGGCCTCGCGCAGGACGCCGTCGCGGCCTACGACAAGGCTCGCCTCGTCCTCCTCGGCACCGCGGCAAAGGATCCACAAGCCCGCAAAGCTCTCGTCAGCGTCGTTGCCAGACTGGCCTTTGCTTACTCGCAGTCGGGCAATGCCGCCGGAGCGCTCGGCGCCTACCAGGAGATGCAAACCGCGGCCCGGGCCGCGCTCGCTGACGACCCGCAACTGCTCGAGGTACGCCGCCAGCTCGCCACCGCCGAAGTCCGCACCGGCGATGCCCGCGCCCGCCTTCATGGCATCGACAAAGGTCTGCCGGAAATGCTGCACGGCCTGGCCTCGCATCGGGAAATGGCAAACGCCGCACCCGCCTCGCCCGGCGCGCAGAGACCCGTCAGTTTCGCCTCAGGCATGATCGGCGACGTCCTCGTGCTCGCCGGCCGACACCGCGAAGCCGTGCAGTACTTCAGGAACGCCCTCCATGTCGTCGAACAACTGGCCCGGCGCGATACCCGCAATGCGCAGTACGCCCGTGACCGCATCACTTACCTCGGCCGTCTCGCCGACGCGGAAGCCCATGCGGGAAATGCGGAACTGGCCCGCGCGCTGACCCGACAGACCCTCGCCCTCCTCAAACCCGCCGCTAACGACAGCCAGGCTTCTGAATTCGAGCTCTACCAGTACGTCTGGACGCTCGTCACCACCCCCTTCGCGGACCTCCGCAACTGGCCCGAAGCCGAGCGCTGCGCCGCCCGCCTGGTCACCATAAGCAAAGGACAGGACGCGCGTAGCCTCGACCTGCTCGCGCGCACTTACGCGGGCATTGGTAAATACGCAGATGCCCTCGAGATGGAGAACCGCGCCATTGCCCTTCTGCCGGCGGGAAAACAGTCTGACCTGCGCACCGAACTGGAAGCGAATCGCCAGCAATACCAGCTTCGGGCCGATCGCCGTCCCGCGTCGCAATAACGGTTGAGCTACGATTGTCGGGGTAAATGCGTCATCGCGGTCCTGTCTTTCTTGTTGCAAGTCTCTGGGTGATATCCAGTTGTACCCGCCCGACGCCAGTTACACTCGCCATCCCGCCAGTCCCGGAAATCCCAGGGGCCAAAAACGTGAAGTCGATGCCAGCCGGTGAGGCCAGTGGCGCCATGCAGGCGTATCTGGAACGCCGCGCCGGACCCGGCGCAACAGACCTTCCCGTGGAGCGCTACGCAGCCGCCGAAGCCCGCCTCCAACGAATGGAGACCTTCTCCCTCAGCCGCGGCCGCCAGATTCCCCGCGCCGAGGTGGCCCGCGCCAGACGCGCCGCCGAAGAAGCAAATCGCATCGACCTCGGCGGCTGGGAGCCCCTCGGCCCCGGCAACCAGGGAGGCCGCACACGCCACCTCCTCATCGATCCCCGCGACACGAAAATCATGTACGCCAGCGCGGTCACAGGCGGCGTGTGGAAGACCGTCGACGCCGGCGCAAACTGGGCTCCGCTCACGGACTTCTTCCCTTCGCTCGGCATCGGAGGCCTCACGTTTGAACCCGGCAATCCCGACGTTCTCTACGCCGGCACCGGCTTCTGGTTCAACACACTGTCCGGCACCAGCGTCCTCGGCTCGGCCCCACGCGGCGCCGGCATCTACCGGTCGCGCAACGCAGGCAAAGACTGGGAACCGCTGCCCTCGCCACAGGGCACGCATTTCCGTTACATCAACGAAATCCTCGTCAGCCGGCAGGACGTCAACCGCATTTACGTCGCCACCGCCACCGGAATTTTTCGATCCGGTGACGCCGGCCAAAACTGGCAGCAAATCCTGAACCGCGGCACCGGGAACCTTAACGGCTGTCAGGACATGGTGATGCGCACGGACCAGCAGACCGACTACTTGTTTGCCGCCTGCGGAACCACCAACGTCAACGGAGCCACCATCTTCCGCAACACCGACGCCGCCGGTTCCGGCCAGTGGCTCCCTGTCCTCAGCCCTGAGCCCATGGGCAACACCACCCTGGCCCTCGCACCGTCCAGCCAGAGCATCGTCTACGCTCTGATGGCCAGCAATGGTACCGACAGCGCCACGTATCGCAACTCGCTCTACGCCGTCTGGCGATCCACCACCAATGGCGACGCGGACAGCTGGGAAATCCGCACCTCCAACAAAGCCGAGGAACCCATCAACCGTGGCCTGCTGTCCAGCAACAGCAGCTTCTATACCGATTTGTGCCGCAACGTAGCGCCCGACATCAGCGGTCAGGCCTGGATCCACAACGCCATCGCCGTGGACCCGCGGGACCCCGAGCGTGTCTGGGTGGCCGGCATCGACATTTACCGTTCCGAAGATGGGGGAAACAACTGGGGCATAGCCTCGTTCTGGCAGGCTGCCGACGGTCCCAGCGGCGCTCATGCCGACGTGCTCGGCCTCTGGTTTCCGCCCGACTTCGACGCGGGAAGCCGGGCCACCATCTACGCCACAACCGACGGCGGCGTTTACCGCGGCGACAACGCGCTCGCCCCCACGGCCACTGGTGCCCGAGGCCCCTGTAGCACCACCAACACGCAGGTCCGCTGGCAACCCCTGCACGGCGGTTATCAAAGCACGCAGTTCTATACGGGAGCCGTGTTGCCCGGTGGCGGCGGATTCTTCGGCGGAAAACAGGACAACGGCACCATGCGGGGAACCCTCGCCGGCAAGTCCGAGTGGGTCCGACTCCGGTCAGGCGACGGCACCGCCGTGGCGCTCGATCCGCGAGATCCGAACGTCATTTATTCCGCCACCCAGAACTTCGGACTGGCCCGCTCACGCAACGGTGGCCGAACCTTCACCACCACCCTGCGCGGCATCACCGAGGCGTCCTCCGCCTTCGCGTTCATCGCGCCGCTCGCCATGGATCCCAGGAACCCGGACCGCCTGTACGCCGGCGCCACCCGCTTCTGGCGCACCAATAATCAGGCCGACAACTGGTCCGCGATTTCCCCTGCCCTTCCCAGCGGCCGCGGCAACGTGACCGCCATCGCCGTGGCCCCGTCAGATCCGGCAAAGGTCGCCTACGCCACCAGCGCCGGCTGGATCTACCTCAACGACAACGCCATTGATGCGGACGAGAATACGGAATGGCGAGCCACCCAGCCCCGGCCCGGCTACGTTCCCAGGCTCGCCTTCGATCCCAGCAATGCCGACATCGTCTACGCCGTCTACAGTCAGTTCAATACGGCAGCGGGTCAAAGCCACGTGTACCGGTCCACCGACGGCGGCCGCAACTGGAATGGCATCGACGGCCAGGGCGATTCCGGCGTCCCCGACATTCCCGTCCTCAGCATCCTGATCGATCCGCTCGACAGCAATCGCCTGTACCTCGGCACGGACCTCGGTGTCTTCGTCTCCCTCGACGGCGGCGGCAACTGGATGCGTGATCAGAACCCCTTCGCCACACTCCCCACCGAAGCCCTCGTGCTCGAGCGCGGCTCCGGCGCCGCATACCTTTACGCCTTCACCTTCGGCCGCGGCGTATGGCGAACCATGTTGCCCAATACCGGATCGCCCTGCGCGTATCAGGTGGCCAATCCCGACGCAACAGCCTACGGCGGCGACCTCCGCGTCCGTGTCGATACTGGGAACGACTGCGCCTGGACCGCGGTTGCGCAGTCCGCCGCCGATGTGCTCGACGTAGCCTCTCCTGCCACCTATGTCGGCCCCGGCGACCTGGTCGTCACAGCCGGACTCAACGCCTCCACCACAGCGCGCGCACTTCAGTTCTGGCTTCAGGACAAGACCGTGCGATTCATTCAGCCCGGAGCGCTCGGGCTGACCGCTGCAGCAGGCGATTCCCGCACTACAGCGGCCAACATCGTCAGCCTGCCTTATGCGAGTATCCTCGACAGCAGAACCGCTACCGCCGCTGCCGATGATCCCCGCGGCTCATGCGCCACAGCCGCACCCGCGAAAACAACGTGGTGGCGCGTCACCCCGGCATCGGACGGAACCCTCGACCTGATGTTTCAGGGCCGCCGCTACGACGTCGCCGGAAACTCAGGAGTTGTGGTCAGCGCCTGGACACCGTCGGGAGAAGAAAGAGGCTGCGCTGTCGTCGCACGCAATACGGGCGCATGGATCTGGGGCAGGTTCCAGTTCGCCGCCACAGCTGGACAGCAGTACTTCATCCAGGTATCGGCCACCGGCGCAACAACCAACGACGGCGGGCTCGTTGTACTCGGCGTGCGTCAGCAGCCCTGAGCGCGACGCCTGCGCCGCAGCCACGCACCCACGCCCACAGCGCACATTACCAGCACCGCAGTCGCCGGTTCCGGAGTCGGAGCGCTGGCGTACCGGAACCCGTCGATCTGTGACGAGCCCCCGTTGGCGTCCAGCGTGATCGTCGTGCGCACGTCGATGAACCAGGTGGCCGGGAACGTCACACGCCCGGACAGGATATTGCGCGGATCCCCGTCCTCATACCCCAGGTGGTCCAGATCGAAACTGCGGTACGTTCCGTATTGCCCGCAGTCATTCTCGATAAACTCCGCGCCTGCGCAGACCTCTGTGTGAATGTTCGCGAACCCCGGAAACAGGGGCGAATTCGCTTCCATGTCCATCGACAAGTCTTCCAGAATCGGCGGCGGGGGGTCCAGAATATATTCGAACTTCACAACAAGCCGGGGGGGGCCTGAGATCGACGAGACCGAGAAATTTGTGGATGTAACCCCAATCCCAATCTGCCCACTGCCGCTGAAAGGCGTGACCTGTACATCGTCCGGATCCACATACCGGTACCCCTCAAGGACCAGCGAGGCGTACTGGAAGGACTTCAGCGTGAAAGTATTGCCGTACAGCGAAATGGTGCATCCATTCGGCAGGTTGGTGTAATCCGTAGCGGAAGCGGTCACGCAGGCGGCCGGCGACTGCAGTTCCGATGCCACGGCGCTCCCGCATGTGAGAAAAGCAACAAGAATAGGTAGGCAAGAGTAAGATAACCGCATTTCAGAGAGTATACTGTGAAACCTCGCCCTGATGGTACGGTGACTCACTCAGTTCCAGGACTGGACACCCAGGGGTTTAGCCGCAGTGCTACCATCTCCACCATGCAAAAATTGTGGGGCCTGCTTCTGGCTTGCACTCTCGGTGCGGCCGAGCCGAATATCGACTGGAAAGCGGTAAACGCCGAATCCCTGCAGCATTTCCAGTCTGTACTCCGCATCGATTCCAGTAATCCACCCGGGAACGAAACAAAGGTCGTCGATTATTTGCGCGGTGTGTTCGACCGCGAGAAAATTCCGTACAAAGTAGTGGCCCTCGAACCAGATCGAGCCAACCTCATAGCGCGCCTCAAAGGGAACGGCGGGAAGCAGCCCATCCTGATCCTCGGCCACACCGACACCGTCGGCATCCAGCGCGAAAAGTGGCCCGTCGACCCGTTCGGCGCTGTCCTCAAAGACGGCTTCGTATGGGGCCGCGGAACCACAGACAACAAAGATATGGTCACCGCCGGGCTCATGCTCATGCTGCAGCTGAAGCGCCTCAACATCCCTCTCGACCGCGATGTCATCTACGTCGCCGAAGCCGGGGAAGAAGGCACCAGCACGGTCGGCATCCAGTTCCTCGTCAACCAGCACTGGCCCGACATTCAGGCCGAGTACGCGCTCGCCGAAGGCGGCTTCGTACACGCCGTCAATGGCAAAGCCGCGTACTATGAAATCGCCACCACGGAAAAGGTCCCGCGCGGCGCGAAACTGGTCGCCACCGGAACCTCCGGCCACGGCTCGCGACCTCGCCGCGACAACGCCGTCGGACACCTCTCCTCAGCCCTATCGAAAGTATTCGCGTGGGAACCGCCCATGCGTCTCAACGACACCACCCGCACCTTCTTTGAGCGACTGTCCGTCGTCAGCCCTCCCGAGGAAGCCGCGCGCTACAAAGGCCTCGTCGATCCCGCGAAATCCGCCGCAATTCAGTCCTGGTTCGCCGATAACGATCTGCAGAAATACTCCATTCTGCGAACCTCGGTGGTGCCCACCATCATCACCGCTGGTTACCGGTCGAACGTCATCCCCTCATCCGCCGAGGCCACCCTCGACATCCGGGCCCTTCCCGATGAGGACATGACGAAGTTCTACGCCGAACTCACACGCATCGTCAACGACCCTGCCGTGAAAGTGGTGCCCGCAGCCGCCGGTCGACCCGCGCCCCCGCCCAGCCGTCACGACACGGAGATGTTCAGGGTGCTCGAAGAAGCGCAGCGGAAGGTATACCCCGGCGCCATCACCGTGCCCGGCATGGTCACCGGCGCAACCGATCTCGCGCAACTCCGCGCCAAAGGCGTGCAGTCCTACGGAATCGGCCCCATGGCGAGCGACGCCGAGTTCGCCGAACACGGATGGCACAGCGATGTCGAGCGCCTCGAAGAGACTTCGCTCTACGGGCTCGTGCGATTCCTCTGGACCGCCGTCTACGACATCGCCGCCGCGAAATAGCTACAGCTGCGTGGGCATGATCTGCACCTCGGGGACCGCCGCGCGAACCGGGAGTTTGGCAACAGCCAGCACCAGTTCCGCGACATCCTCGGGCTGCAGAGCCTTCGCCAAAGTCTCGGCGTTCGGCTTTACCGGGCGCTTCTCCAGGATCTCGGTTTCCACCAGACCCGGACACACCGCGCACGTCCGAATCCCGTTCTCTTTTTCCTCCACGCGAATGGCATGCGACAAGCCCACCATCCCACGCTTCGAGGCCTGATACGCCGAGCCCGACACGTCCGGCACCAGACCCGATATCGACGCCACAAAAATCAAATGGCCCGACTTGCGCTCGCGCATCTCCGGCAGCACCGCCTGCGTCGCGTAATACGCGCCATTCAGGTTCACATTGATGAGGTGATCCCAGACAGGCGGTGTCAGCTTCGGCAAATAGCGCTCCGGCGTGTTCGTCCCGGTCACATAGACCATCACGTCAATCGGCCCAAGCTTCTCGCGCGCTGAAGCGGCAAGCTGATTCATATCCTCAGGAATCGAAGCATCACCCGTGAAAATCTCAATCGGGAACCCTTCGCCTTCGAGCTGATCCTGCAACTGTTTCAGCCGATCTTCCCGGCGAGCGCAGGCCATCACGCGAGCGCCCTCACGAGCAAAAAGAACGGCGGTTTCGCGGCCAATACCACTCGACGAGCCCACAACAAGAACTACCTGATCCTTCAGGGAAACTGGCATGCGCCTACGATATTACACCGCGAGCCTCAACGGGCCAGGGCATGAATCGCAAAGGGGGGCAGGACACCAGGCCTGCGGCGGGTCCCCAGGCCGGTCCCCAGACCGGTCCCCAGACCCGCCTCCACCCCGACCTCAAAACTGTAACTGCAGACCGAGCTTAAGGAATCGAGGCAGGTTCCCCTGTGTCGGATTCAGCCGTCCGAACTGCGCGTTCGTCACGTCCACCGAAGCAATTCCGCTGAACCACGGATGATTTAGAGCATTCACCGCTTCAAACCGGAATTGCAGCCGGACTTTTTCACGAATTGGGAAATATTTGGAGATCGACGCGTCCCAGTTCTGATACCCCGGAAGCCGCACGTCGCTCACCATATACGGAAAGTTGCGCGTGGTGTAGTTCAGATTCGGCGCCGCCACAAGCCGGCCCGCCGAGTCCTTCCACAGCGAAGTGTCGAACCACTGATCCTTCGTCGGATCGTCCAGCTTCGCACCGCCCGCCTTCGTTTGCGGCGCGTTCGGATGCGCCAGCACCGGACCGCTCATGTACGTCACATTCGCAGCCAGTTGCCACCCGCCAATCACCTGATTCACCAGCCCCGACACACTCCCGCCGAACGGTTTCCCCTTCCCAAACGGAAGCTGATACAGAGCCGTCAGATTGAACTTGTGAGGCAGATCGACCTGATCCGCAGGCTCGTCCACCAGAGGCGTCGAATCTGGGCTCTTCATGTTGAAATCCTGCGTATTCAGCATGCGAACCTGCTGCATCGTCCTGCTGTAGGAGTAACTGCCGATGAACACCATGCCGTCGCTGAACCGCTTGCTCACTTTCGTTTGCAGAGCGGAGTACCGCTGCTTGCCGATGGGCACAAAGTTCAGCGTCACACCGCTGTACTGCGGGTAGGGATACATCAGATTCTGCGCCGATGTCGTAGCCCCGTTGAGGGCCGCGTTGTTCGGAATCAGACCCGCCAGCGGGTTCGCAACCTGCTGCGTATAGTAAGGCAGGTTCACCGCCCCGGCCGGGGTCAGTTGATTCAGCTGGGGCGTGGGAATCACATTGAGCGGAATCCCCTGGCCCAGACCCGCACCCAGCAGCGGCAGCCGGGACGTCCGGTTTCCGACATACCCCACTTCCACCAGCACATTACCACGGAATTCCCGCTGAATATCCACCGAATACTGCTGCGAATACGGCAGCGCCCTATCCCGCCACTGCGCCGCGACGCCCTGACCCAGGAAGCTCGCCGCACCCTGTGAAGCGCCCAGCGGAGCAATAAGCTGACGGTTGGGCAGCAGCGCAAACGGATTTACCATCGTCACCGACGGTGTCAGATTGTCCACCGTGGTAATCGCCGATGTCGTCTGGCTGAACCCCTGCGACGAACCTACCTGACTCGTCCCCAGATAGCTCAGTCCGTAGCCGCCGCGCATCACCCACTTGTCGCTCAGCCGCCATGCTGCGCCGAGCCGCGGGCCAAAGTTGTTCCGATCCGGTGTAAACGCCTCACGAGGCTGTCCGTCGACTCCGGCAAACAGCACAGCGCCCTTCAACGACAGACCCGATACTCGCGAAGCAATCGGGCTCGCCGCATCAAAGTCCAGACCGTTCAGCATCCGGTTATAGCGCTCATACGACGGCGTCTCATAGTCCCAGCGGAACCCCAGATTCAAAGTCAGCCGCTGCGTCACTTTCCAGTCATCCTGGAAAAACGTGGCGTAATAGAAGTGAGTAATTGCCGGGTTAATGTTGCGGTCGACCGATGCGGACGTGGGATACCCAAGCAGAAACGTCGCTACTTCATTCCCCGAAGTCGCATTGGGTGTCGCGGCAGCCGACTGCGTCCAGTTCTTGCCAAATGCGTAATTACCGCTCGCATTCCCCGGATTGATCTGATTGTCGTTGTATTTTCGACCCTCAGCGCCAAACTTGATGAAGTGCCGCCCCACCACCATGCTGAGGTTCGGCTGCACGCTGTACGCGTCATTCATGCCAAAATTGATCACGCTCGACCCCGCCTGCTGATAACTTCCAAGGCTGAACGGCGGGAACTGCAGCGCCCCAAACTGATTCACCAGCTGATCACTGAAGCCCAGCTTGCGAGGATCGAAGCCCGCGCCAAAGCTGTTGCCACCCGCGTTCTCCCACCGGTTCAAACCGGCGCGCAAATCGAACGTCATGCTCGGCGAAATTGTCGACGTCCAGTTCCACGTAAAGCTTCGGCCATTACGTCGCAGCGGAGCATTGCCCGTCGGCTCCGCGGGATTGTTCTCCGAAGCCAGGTCCAGCACAAACGTCAGCCCACGATACTCGGAATACGGATTCTGCCCGTAGCGGAAACTCGCTTTATTCTTCGAACTAATCTGATAATCCAGCCGCCCGATCCACTGGTCCAGATCGCCGACCCAGCGCGACGGGAACGGATAATTGTTGATAAGCGCCGGCCCTGTGCCAGCGGCCGTAGGAGCCGGGTAGTACGAGAACACCGACTTCGCAATCTGGCTGATCCGCGCCTCCGGAATGCGATTCCCAGGGAACGGCTGCCGAGAGCCGTTCGCCACCGTGGTCAGCGGATCATAGATCAGAACCTGTTGACCCTGCGCGTTGAACAGCCCGGAAAAGTCGCCCGTGCGCATCGGCATCGTCGGCACCGTAACCACGCCCGGATCCGCCGACCGCTGCTTCATCGCCTCCCAGGAAACCAGCCAGAACAGCTTGTTCCGGCCGTCGAACAGCTTCGGAATCCGCACCGGTCCGTCGAACGCCGCGCCATACGAGTTGATGTTGTTAGGTGGCTTGGCCCGTCCCGCCGAATTCAATTCCGTCTGATTCGCATTCAGCTTCGAATTCTGGAAATTCTCAAACAACGTCCCATGAAAATCATTGGTCCCCGACTTGGTGACAAAGATGACCACGCCGCCACCCGTACGTCCATACTGCGCGTCGTACGTGTTCGTAAGAACCTTGAACTCCTGAATGCTCTCCATCGTCGGCACGCTGATCACCGACCGGCTCGACTGCGTGTTGCTGATGCCGTCCAGCAGAACCTCGTTCTCCTGATTCTTGCCACCGTTGATCGAAAAGCCCGACGTGCCACCACTGTCGAACGACCGCAGATAGCGCCAGCTGCCGACCTTGGTCACACCCGGCGTCGCCCATGCAATCTGAAACGGGTTGCGCCCCTGCGTCGGCAGGTTCGACACCAGCTCATTGGAGATGCTTTGCCCGCGACTCGCCGTCTCGGTCTGAAGCGCCGACACGGACGACGACACAGTAACGCTGTCCCCCACGCTGCCGACCGTGAGCTCCACGTCCAGCCGAGCCTTGTCCAGAACCTGCAAAACAATGCCGTCGCGCAGGTATTTCTTGAAGCCGGGATGCTCCACCGAAAGCGTGTACGAGCCCGGCTGAAGCAGCGGTGCTACGAAGTTCCCGGTTTCGTTGCTCTCTGTAGCGAAAGCGGCGTTGTTAGATGTGTTGACAATTGAGATTTTGGCTCCAGCTACAGCTGCGCCGGAGGAGTCACTGACGATGCCGGAAATACTGGCGCGAACTTCCTGCGCCTGGCAAACCGACGCACCCACGAACAGTACCGCAAGACATGCCACTCGGAAGTCCCGAAGCATACTGTCTCCTTTTCACAAAACAGGGTGCAGGTATTGTATGCCAATCGGGACTTCCTAACGACGTCAGTATGGTAAATGTTGCGTTAAGCCGTGGGCGCCAGAGCCGAGTTGATGGCACCCGGATGCGAGGCCTCGTAAGCCGCAATGTCAGCCTCGATACTCTGGATGTACCCCAGTTCGTCGACGCCCTCCAGCATGCACGTCCTGGAGAACTCGTCCACAGGGAAATCCACATCAGTCCCGTTTCCGAGCACCAGTTTCTGACGCGCCAGATCCACCGTCACCTTATAACCTGGATCTGCTTCCACAGCCGCAAACAGCGCCGCATGCACATCACGAGGCACCACAATCGGCAGCAGACCATTCTTCAGCGAATTACCCTTAAAGATGTCCGCAAATGACGTGCTGATTACCGACCGGAATCCGAACTGCGTAAGAGCCCACGGAGCATGCTCGCGAGAACTGCCGCACCCGAAGTTATCCCCGGCAAGCAGAATCTCCGCACCCTGCGCCCGAGGCGTATTCAGTATGAAATCCGGGTTCGGATTCCCCGCCGAATCGTACCGCCAGTCATTGAACAACTGCCGGTCGAGCCCCTCTTTGCTGATCGTCTTCAGAAATCGAGCCGGAATAATCTGATCTGTGTCGATATTATCCACCGGCATCGGCACCAGCCGGCTCTCAAACAGTGTGAATTTCTTCATGACTTAGAGGCTCCTCACGTCGGCGACCGTGCCGCTGATGGCCGAGGCAGCCGCGGTCAGCGGGCTCGCCAGGAACGTCCTGCCACCCTTGCCCTGACGACCTTCAAAGTTGCGGTTGCTCGTCGACACCGAATACTCACCCGGCGCCAGCTGATCCCCGTTCATCGCGATGCACATCGAGCACCCGGCTTCGCGCCAGTCCGCCCCGGCATCGCGGAAGATCGTGTGCAGACCCTCAGCTTCAGCCTGACGCTTGATCTCCATCGAACCCGGCACCACCATCACGCGCACCGACGGGTTTACCTTGCGACCCTTCAGCACGCCCGCAGCCGCCCGCAGATCCTCCATCCGCGAGTTCGTGCAGCTGCCAATGAACACCACGTTCACCGGATGACCCAGCAGCAAATCGCCCGGCGTCAAATCCATATATCGCAGCGCCTTCGTCAGCGAGTCCCGCTCATTCATATCGCTGATCGACGCAGGATCCGGAATGCGACCCGTCACCGGAATGCCCATCCCCGGATTCGTACCGAACGTGATCATCGGCTCCAGCGCGTTCGCATCGATATAGATGCTGTTGTCGTATGCCGCGCCATCGTCGGTCGGAAGCTGCTTCCAGCGCGCCACCGCCGCGTCCCACGCCTCGCCCTGCGGCGCCAGCGGACGACCCTTCAGATACTCGTAAGTCGTGTCGTCCGGAGCCACCAAACCCGCGCGGGCACCCGCCTCAATCGACATGTTGCAGACCGTCATGCGCTCTTCCATCGACAGCGCGCGAATCGCACTGCCGCAGAACTCGAACACATGTCCCGTGCCGCCGCCTATCCCAATCCTCGAAATCAGATTAAGGATAATGTCCTTGGCCGACACACCGCTGCTCAGCGAGCCTTCCACCCGAACCTGATACGTCTTCGACTTCCGCTGCAACAGGCACTGCGTGGCCAGCACATGCTCCACTTCGCTGGTGCCGATGCCGAACGCCAGAGCACCGAACGCACCATGCGTCGCCGTGTGGCTGTCGCCGCAAACGACCGTCATTCCTGGCTGGGTCGCACCGATTTCCGGTCCAATTACGTGAACAATTCCCTGCCTTGAAGAATGTAATCCGAAGCATGGAATGCCGAATTCCTTTGCATTTGCCTCCAGCTGAGCCACCTGCGTGGCGGCAATCTTGTCGACAATCGGAAGACTGCGCGGCGTCGTCGGAATGCTGTGGTCGACGGTGGCAATCGTGCGGTCCGGCCGCCGAACCTTAAGCCCGCGCTCCCGCAATCCCGAAAACGCCTGCGGGGAAGTCACTTCGTGCACCAGGTGCAGATCGATGTAAATCAGCGACGGGGCGCCCGGCCGTTCCGACACAACATGGTCTTCCCAGAGTTTTTCAATAATCGTGCGTGGCTGCATATTTTTACCTTTAGAGAGCGGCGCACACGGCGTCGCCAACCTGTTCTGTCGTAGCCGGCGTCCCGGCCGGCCTCAAATCTGCCGTCACCTTGCCGGAATCGAGCACCGTTTCCATAGCGCGATTCACAGCATCCGCCTCGGCCTTCAACCCGAAACTGTATTCCAGCATTGCCGCAACCGACCCGATCGCGCCCAGCGGATTCGCCTTGTTCTGACCCGCAATGTCAGGCGCCGAGCCATGAACCGGCTCGTACAACCCGACCATCGCGCCCGACGGCCGCCGGTCGCCAATCGAAGCAGAAGGCAGCATGCCAATCGACCCGGCGAGCACCGCGCCTTCGTCGCTCAGAATGTCGCCGAACATGTTCTCCATCACCAGCACGTCGAACCGCCGCGGATTCAGCACCAGCTGCATCGCGCAGTTGTCGACAAGCATGTGCTCAAGAGCAACGTCCGGAAATTCCGCCGCAACCTCGATCACAACTCGGCGCCAAAGCTGACTCGTCTCCAGCACGTTCGACTTGTCCACGCTGGTCAGCTTCTTCTTCCGATTCCGCGCCAGATGAAACGCCATGCGCGTGATCCGCTCGATCTCAGCGCGCGTGTACGTCATGGTGTTCGTGCCGCGCTCCTCCGGGCCGCTGCCCGTAATTCCGCGCGGAGTCCCGTAATACAACCCGCCGGTCAGCTCACGGACAATGATCATGTCCGTGCCTTCCACCAGCTCATTCTTCAGCGGCGAGGACTGCACCAGCGACTTGTAAGCCCGCACCGGACGCAAATTGGCATAGACGCCGAGCGCCTTGCGAATCCCCAGCAAACCCGCTTCCGGACGCTGGCTCGGAGGCCAGTTGTCGAACTCCGGCAGCCCGACCGCGCCCATCAGCGTAGCGTCGGCATCGGCGGTCAGCTTCTGCGTCGCTTCCGGAAATGGGCCGCCGGTCTTGTGGATCGCGATACCGCCCAGCAATCCTTCAGTCAACTTCGGCGTGTGATGATACCTGGCGCAGACAGCCTCTAATACCTTTACGGCTTCGCGCGTGACTTCCGTGCCGATGCCATCGCCCGGCAGGATGAGTACGTTTAGATCCATGTCTCTCGTTTTCTAGTTGCCGCTCGCCACACCAGCAGCCGATACTTCAGCCGCCAAAGCGGAAATCTCGTCGTTCATTACGCCTTTTTTCCGGTCCGCCAGAGTAGTAAATCGCTCGTAAATCACGTCGAGTTCTTCCTTGCTTAAATCCATGAACCCAAGGTGCTGCAGCCGGTCCTTCAACGCGTGACGTCCGCTGTGCTTGCCCAGCACCAGGCGCCCTTCCGGCACGCCCACGCTCTTCGGCTCGATAATCTCGTACGTCGACTTGTTCTTGAGATACCCGTCCTGGTGAATACCCGCCTCGTGCGCAAACGCATTCGCCCCGACAATGGCTTTATTCGGCTGCGGTCCGAAAGTAATAATGCTGGAAAGTAACTGGCTCGCCGGGAATAATTGTTCCGTAACGATGCCCGTGTGATACGGCAGTTTGTCCGCGCGCACCTTCATCGCCACCACGACTTCTTCGAGCGCGCAGTTCCCCGCCCTCTCGCCGATCCCGTTGATCGTGCACTCAATCTGCCGAGCCCCGTTCTGCACTGCGGCAATCGAGTTCGCCACCGCAAGCCCAAGATCGTCGTGACAGTGCACGCTCACAACCGCCGAATCGCCCAGCGCGTTGCAAAGCCGCCGCACCAGAGCCCCGTACTCGTCCGGCACAGACCAGCCCACGGTGTCGGGAATATTCACCGTCCGGGCACCGGCCGCGACCACGGCCTTGCACACCTGCTCCAGGTAATCCCAGTCGGTGCGCGTCGCGTCTTCAGCCGAAAACTCCACGTCGTCCACATGACGCCGTGCAAGCTCCACCGCGGCGACCGCCTCGTCCAGTACCTGCTGCTGGCTCTTCTTTAGCTTGAACTTCAGATGCACATCGCTGGTAGCGATGAACGTGTGGATGCGAGGCCGTTTCGCGTGCGAAAGCGCCTGCGCAGCTCGCTCTATGTCAAGACGGGTACACCGTGCAAGCGCAGCAACCTGCACCCACGGAAACTCGCGGGAAACTGCACCCACGGCTTCAGTATCGCCGTCAGATGCAATCGGAAATCCGGCTTCGAGGATGTCGACCCCCAGAGCGACAAGTCGCTCTGCCAGGCGCAGCTTTTCAGGGGTACTCATGCTGCAACCGGGGGACTGCTCGCCATCTCGCAGGGTAGTGTCGAAGATGTATACGCGGTCACTCATTGGCGTAACCCAATTATCGGGCGGTCTCTGTAATTTAGCAAATTTATAATAAGAGAGCTACACATAAGTCTTGCATATGCGATAACCGATCCTTATACTAATGTCCAGCTACCCACACATGGAGTTATACCCGCTCAAGGTCTTCCTGGCCGTCGCCACCGAAAAGAGCTTCTCCCGCGCCGCCGAAAAAATGCTCCGCACTCAGCCAGCTATCTCGTTGGCAGTGCAGCGTTTAGAAGCCGAGCTCGGCGAAAAACTCATCGACCGCTCAGCCACCCCGCCCATGCTGACCGACGCCGGGCGCATCGTCGCAGACTTCGCCCGCCGCTTCCAGAACCTTGAGGCCGACCTCCAGAACGCACTCGCCGAACTCCGCGACAACTCCGCCGGACGCCTCGTCATCGGCGCCAACGAGTCCACTTCGCTCTATCTGCTCCAGCACATCGAGCTCTACCGCCGCACCTACCCCAAAGTAAAGGTGCAGGTGCGCCGAAGCCTGTCCAGCAAGATCCCAACTCAGCTCATCGACGGCGACCTGGAACTGGGCGTTATCAGCTACGACCCGGAAGACGAGCGCCTCGTCACCCAGGTCATCTATGAGGACCGCCTCTCATTCGTCGTCTCGCCGACGCACCGATTCGCCAAACGCGACTGCGTCAGCATCACCGAGCTCGGCATGGAGACCTTCATCGCGCACAACGTCATGTCGCAGTACCGCGAATTCGTAATCCGCGAATTCCAGCGCAACAAAGTGCAACTCAACATGGATGTCGAGATGCCCACCGTCGAGACCATCCGACTCATGGTGCAGCGCAATGAGGGAGTAGCATTCCTGCCCAAAATGTGCGTAGAACAGGACCTCGAAAAAGGACTCCTCCGAGCCGTCCACGTACCCGAGCTGGACCACGAGCGCCTAATCCGACTAGTCTACCCAGCCAAACGAGCCCTGAGCCACGCCGCCAAAGCCTTCCTCGAACTAGTCCGAGGC
>Ga0163150_10004232_pt1 | contig 19369 bp, 14 predicted proteins | sample OliLakLV19P2IB_FD_148628 | JGI IMG/M metagenome (GOLD analysis project Ga0163150, IMG submission 148628) | Freshwater microbial mat bacterial communities from Lake Vanda, McMurdo Dry Valleys, Antarctica - Oligotrophic Lake LV.19.P2.IB | ecosystem: Environmental > Aquatic > Freshwater > Lake >...
TACCTCTGTCCACCTTTTGGAAAGCTGTTTTGTATGATTAGGTGCTTACCCATAGAATCTGCATACTCATATTTCCTTACCGAATGTACAGTTTCTATGTCAACAGTTTCTGGTGTCGTTTTACTGGCTTGCGTACAGGAAAAAAGTGCTGCAGTTGCAATAATTAATAATACACTTATTTTCATTTTTTATAATTTTGTCGACTGTTGGTGGTCAGCTTGCGTACAACGTTTGTATTTGCGAAACTTCTGGTACAGAATTCTATTGAATATCAATCAAATTTTATCCCAGCATAAATTCTTACACTCCCACCAAATACTGTTCCTTTATATACTTCGCTACATCCGTCAGGTTCTTCGTTTTTTCAAACACCGCTAATTGCCTGTCTGCACCGGTACCGTTTTCCAGCATCTTGTTTACATACGCAATACGATGGCGGCTGCCGAGGTGGTCAAGAACAGGGTCGAGGAAATCAAGCAGTTCGTAAATCAATGCTCTGGTGTTTACTTCTTCTTCTTTGCCAAAGTCAATCAGGTAGCCATCTACACCGTAGCGGCTGGCCCGCCATTTATTTTCATTCAGCAAAGCTCTTGAGTATTGTATAAAGTTCAGGTTCTTGCTGCGCAGCATGTATATTCTTGCACATATAGCCTGGAACAGGGCGGCAATGGTAATGGTTTCATCCACGGTTAGCGGTATATCACAAATGCGGAACTCCACTGTATTAAAAAAAGGATGTACCCGCAGATCCCACCATATTTTTTTTGCATTGTCTATGCAATTTGTTTTTATCAGCAGCTTTACATAGTTGTCATAAGCTTCTATACTGTCAAACGCATCGGGTATGCCGGTGCGGGGAAACTTATCAAATACTTTGGTGCGGAAAGATTTATAGCCAGTAAGCCTTCCTTCCCAAAAAGGGGAGTTGGTACTGAGGGCAAATACATGCGGCAGAAAATAACGGGTACTGTTGGCAATGTGATTGGCCATCTCCCTGTTTTCCATACCTACATGCACATGCAGGCCAAAGATCAGATTGCTGCGGGCTGCTTCCTGTAATTCATTTACCAATTCATTGTAGCGGATATGGTCGGTTATCAACTGGCTTTCCCAATGGCTGAAAGGGTGGGTGCCGGATGCACCCATTGTAAGACCTAATCCATCGGCAATACCACTTATAGTTTTGCGTAGTGTAGCCACATCAAGGTATGCCTCATCAACATCAGCACAAATATCAGTGCCAACTTCCACTACGGCCTGGTGCATCTCTGCTTTTACTTTATCTTTTATTACTTTTTGCCCTTCCTGTACAATTTTTTGCTCATGGCTTTTTAGCTCAAATGTTTTGGGGTCAAGCACCATGTATTCTTCTTCTACACCGAGGGTAAAACTTTTGTAGTTGAGGTTCATAATAATTATTTGGTAAAAATTTCGGTCAGATTAATGTTTAATCCCGGCACTGCAATGCTTTCTATGGTATCGCCACTTGCATACATTTTCAGGCCGGAAAATTTTTCTTCTTCATTTAAAAGAAACACAACGATGTTTTCTTCATCAGGATTTACAATCCAATATTCTTTTACACCGGCTTCTTCATACAATTCATATTTTAGCCGTATTTCTTTTTTGGAATTGCCGGGTGAAAGGATTTCTACAACAAGATCCGGTGCTCCGCAACAACCACGGGTATCTATTTTCGTTTCATCACAGATTACGCAGATGTCTGGTTGTACTACCGTAATAACTTCGTCATCTTTCTTTTTATTTTTTACCGGCAGCCTTACATCAAACGGTGCTATGAATGCCTGGCATTTTTTGCTTTTAAAAAATGAATGGAAGGTTGAGCCCATAGTTAGAGAAATCTGTTGATGCCTCGTATTAGGGGCAGACAGTTTAAATATCTTTCCCCGAAACAACTCCAGCCTTTCCTCAAACTTCCATTGCAGATAATCTGCATAGGTATAAGTGCGGGAGGAATCCGGCTCCTCCACTTTTGAGTATCTGTCATCATCAATATTGTAAATCGTCATTTTGCTCATTACACCAGCGGAGTTTTATTGGCACCTCTTCTTACATATTCTCCCCAGGTAAGATTGTCCTGGCCTTCTTTATTGGCCATCGCTTTTTCAATAGCATAATTGGCCGCCGTTTCCACCACCCATTCAAAATTCTCTTCACCCACACTGGTTCTTTCAGCATCAGGAGCAGGGTTACAGAAGTCAATGGCATACGGCACACCATCTCTTATGGCTAATTCAACGGTGTTAAAATCATAACCGAGATAAGCATTTATTTTAAGTACGATATCCGTCATTTGTTTCAACCGTTCTGGTGATGGCTGAAAATCTGCCACATAACGAAGATGATGCGGATTGCGGGGCTCATAACTCATGATGCGTACATGTTTACCACCAATACAATAACAACGATAGTATTCAGTAAAAACAATTTCCTCCTGGAAAAGCATTACTAATTGCCCGGTTTCGGCATGTTTGGCAAAAAAATCTTCTTTGCTATCAATCCGGTACACATTTTTCCAGCCTCCACCTGCAAATGGTTTCATATACACAGGAAAACCGGTATAACTGAAAATGCTATCCCAATCAAGCGGAAAGGCAAGATTGCTAAAAGATTCATCAGACGTATCATCCGGTAAATCTCTTGAAGGGATGATAGCTGTTTTAGGAACGGGCACCCCAATTTTCGTCATCAGGCAGTTGTTGAAATATTTATCATCAGCACTCCACCAAAAAGGATTGTTGATAACGGCGGTACCCGTAACGGCGGCATTTTTTAACCAGGTGCGGTAGAATGGTACATCCTGAGAGATACGGTCAATGATAACAGTATAGCCAGTGTGTTCACCCTGCATAGCCTTGTCAATACGAACAGACTCAGCGGTAATGCCGGGTACATTTTTGCTATTTACTCTGGCCACAAATGCTTCAGGAAATGAACGTTCCTTACCGTGTAGAATTCCGATTTTCTTCATAAACAAATTTTAATTGAATGATTAATTATGTAAGCCGGCGCAGGGTTAAAAATGTACTGAAACGGCCATTATCAAATTTATCCTGAAGCGGTCAAATAAACAAATTAACAATGCCGGGTCTGACGGTCTCCGTCTGCCCCCCCATTAATGGTAATAAAAAATTTGTTTCATTTATGTGATTAAGCCAACCCGATGTCTAAACAAGAGTCTGGAAGAGATTGTTTTATCGGGGCATGTTATTATGTGTAACAGTAAGACGGAGACCGTCGGACTGTTAGCAGGAATTCCTTATTTTTGAAACCATGCAAGTGGAAAATGTACCCGGAATTCTGGTTGAAAATACTTTCATTGAGTCCAAATTTTTAGCAAGAGAAGTAAAGGTTGATTTTTACCTGCCCCGCAATGTGGCTGACCCATCACAAATGAGTTTATTGCTGATCAATGATGGTCAGGATATGGAGAAAATGGGATTTGAATCCATTCTTGAAGAATTATTTACTGGTGATGATGCTATTGCCCCTGTTTTGTGTGTGGCTATTCATTGCAGCACCGACAGAAAAATGGAATACGGCGTGGCTGGTATGCCTGATTATAAAGGCCGTGGTGCTAAAGCCAATTTATATACTTCTTTTATTTTCGAAGAGCTGCTACCTTTTGTGCGGAAGCAGTATGCAGTTCCATCTTTCAAAGAAAAATCTTTTGCCGGGTTTTCTCTGGGCGGTTTAATGGCATTGGATATTGTGTGGAACCACCCAGGACAGTTTAGCAAAGTGGGTGTTTTCTCAGGCTCTTTATGGTGGAGAAATATTGACCAGGACGATGAAGAGTATGATGATGATAAGCACCGCATCATTCATCAGCAAATAAGAAACGGGCAGTATGCACCGTGGTTAAAATTCTTTTTTCAGTGTGGAAACATGGATGAACTGAAAGACCGTAATCAAAATGGTATTATAGATTCTATTGATGATACACTGGACCTGATAAAGGAACTGGTGGCAAAAGGCTATTCTGAAGAAAACGAAATAAAGTACCTCGAACTTAAAGATGGCCACCACGATGTGTTTACCTGGGGCAGGGCCATGCCGGATTTTTTACGGTGGGGTTGGGGTAAATAAGAAAATTTCAAAAACTTCGTAAGCTTTACCTGCCGGGCATTGGTTATTTGCATTTAAATCTTCAATAATCAATGTTCAATGTTCAATTTTCAAGTATAGCATTTAAAATCAGATAGACATTATAAATTCTTTATTGGCGGAAGTCTCTGCATCGAACGTCATAATAGCTATAACATTGCTTCCCAAAGCACTTCCACGGGGTGCAATGCCTTTCTTCCTGTGCCATCTTTTATCTGATGACGGCAACTTGTTCCCGGTGCAGCAATGATTGTTTCATCAGTTTGCATACGAACTGTTGGGAACAACACCAGCTCACCAATTTTCATAGACAAATCATAATGCTCTTTTTCATAACCAAATGAACCGGCCATACCGCAGCAACCAGAAGGGATTGTTTCTACGGTATAATTCTCGGGCAACGATAATAATTTTACCGAAGGAGCAACAGACGACAATGCTTTTTGCTGGCAATGCCCATGCAGCTTAACATTCCTTTTTTCTTTAGTGAATTGTTCCTTTGAAATATTTCCTTTCTCTATTTCGCTGGCAATAAACTCATCAATTAAAAAAACATGTTGAGATAATGCTTTTGCTTTCTCTAATAATTCATCGGAAGCCAGGTCAGGATATTCATCTCTGAAAGTGAGTATGGCCGATGGCTCTATGCCAATCAATGGTGTTTCAGCAGTTATTATTGAATGAAGCAGTGCTATATTTTTATTCGCAATTTCTTTTCCCTTTCTTATCAAACCTTTTGAGAGCCATGCTCTTCCGCTTTCAATATGTTCCGGTATAATAACTTCATAACCGAGTTTCTCTAAAAGTTGAATTGCTTTGATGCCAATTTCAGTGTCGTTGTAATTAGTAAACTCATCACAAAAAAGGTAAACCAGTCTGGCCCCATCCCCTAAAGGGGTGCTAGTGGAAGACCCGGATTTTTTGTTGCGATTTTTCTTATACCAGGAAAGCAAAGTGGTTTTATACATGGTCGGCATACTCCGCTTTGTAGCAAAACCCGAAAACTTCTTTATCATCTTACTAATGGCACCATTCGTCATCATAAAATTATAAATGCCCGGTGCGATAGCACCCAGCTTTGCAGAGCGGCTAAAATTGGCAATCAACTTCGACCGGAAAGGAACGCCGTTCGCATCATAATAATGCTGCATGAATTCTGCTTTCAGTTTTGCCACATCCACATTACTTGGACATTCAGATTTACAACCTTTGCAACTCAGGCATAAATCCATCACTTCATAAATTTCTTTATGATCAAATCGGTTGAGTTTATCAGAATTGGTCAGGAACTCCCGTAATATATTGGCTCTTGCTCTGGTCGTATCTTTTTCATTGCGGGTGGCCATAAAAGAAGGACACATAGTGCCACCGGATAGTTCTGTCTTTCTGCAATCACCGCTGCCGTTGCATTGCTCCGCATGTTGCAGCACATCCTGGTTGTGAAAACGGAATATAGATTTGAATGGTGGAGTTTGCTGCCCGGGAGTGTAGCGCAACATGGTATCCATCGGCGGGGTATCCACAATCTTATTCGGATTGAAAATAGTTGAAGGATCCCAGGTGCGTTTTACTTCTTTTAGCAACTGGTAATTTTTTTCTCCCACCATTTGTTTGATGAATTCTCCTCTGAGTCTTCCATCACCATGTTCACCACTTAAGGAGCCATTATATTTTTTAACCAGTGTAGCTATTTCTTCCGCAATTTTCCTGAATAGCTGGTTACCTTCTTTTGTTTTTAAATTAATAATCGGCCGTAAATGTATTTCACCCGAACCGGCATGTGCATAATGCACAGAATACAAATTGTGTTTCTTTAAAATTTCATTGAAGTCACGGATATAAGCAGGCAAATCGTTTACATCAACGGCGGTGTCTTCAATTACCGGTACGGCTTTTTCATCGCCGGGTAAATTACTCAGCAACCCTAAACCAGCTTTGCGCAGCGTCCATATTTTTTTACTATCATCTCCAAATAATAGAGGAAAGTGATAGCCCAACCCAGCGGCTCTCATATCAGCTTCAACTTGGTTGGTAATTTCTATTATTTCTTCCCGGTTGGTTCGGGCAAATTCTATTACAAGGATAGCACCGGGGTCGCCCTGCACAAAAAAACGATTCTTAATTTGTTCTTTATTCTCTTTGGTACATTCTAATATAAAATGGTCTATCAATTCGCTGGCACTTGGTTTATATTTTAAGGCAATCAGGTTAGCTCTTAATGATTCATCAATTGAGTTAAAATGTACACATAACAAACCCACTTCTTTTGGGGGCAGGGGTACTACATTCAATTTTATTTCAGTAATAAAGGCTAATGTGCCTTCTGAACCTGCAATCATTTTACAAAAATTAAAATCTTCCTCACCGGCAGTAAACGGGGCTGATTCTAATAATACATCAATAGCATAACCGGTATTTCTTCTTTCCACCGATTTCTTGGGAAATTCTTTTCTTATTTCTACCTGGTTATCATAATTGCTTAGTATGCTTCTTACAGATTTATAAACAGTGGCTTCCAGATTATCTCCTTCACATTTAGTATGAAACTCATCGATGGTCAATGCTTTGAATGCTGCTTCGCTGCCATCACTCAACAATGTTTTTACTTCCAGCAAATGTTCTCTTGTACTTCTATACACCACCGAATTGGAACCACAGGAATTATTGCCTACCATCCCGCCAATCATCGCCCGGTTGGCGGTAGAGGTTTCGGGGCCAAAAAATAAACCATGTGGTTTCAGGAACATATTCAGTTCATCCCTGATTACACCCGGCTGCACCCGTACCCAATTTTCCGCAGTATTCAGTTCAATGATTTTTGTAAAATATTTTGAAACATCCACAATTATTCCGTTACCCACCACTTGTCCGGCCAGCGAGGTACCAGCCGTTCTCGGAATCAGGGAAGTTTTTTCTTTTTGGGCAAAAGCAATCAGCTTCTTTATGTCATCAATTGTCTTTGGAATGGCTACTGCCAGCGGCATTTCCCGATAGGCAGATGCATCAGTGGCATACAGGGTACGCATGGTAACATCATCAAAAAAATCTCCTTCTAATTGTGTGGCTAACTGCTGCAGTTTTTCCTTCATTCCCGGCTTGGTTTGTACTTTTACAAGGCGTTCAAAAATAACCCCTTTTGGGGTCTTTAAGATGGCGAAATTATACCATATTAATACAGGACGCTACCCGACACTAAAGCGTCTTTTAATTCATTCAAAGCGGGGTAGTATTGCAGCATGATAAATAACAAGAAAGATTTTTTATTTGACCTTAACGGAACAATGATAAACGATATCAGTTATCATATCCGGGCATGGCATCGTATATTAAATGAATTGAGGGCTAACATCAATATAGAAAAGGTAAAAGAAGAATGTTATGGAAAAAATCATGAATTGCTGTAACGGGTTTTACCCGGTCGTTTTTCTGAAGAAGAAAAAAATGCAATGAGTCTTAAAAAGAAAAAATAAAACCAATCATAATGTAAGCTTCATCCCGAATTGCTGCCCGGCTTGCCCGTTTTTTAGAACAGGCATACAAGGCCGGAATAAAAATGGCTATCGGCTCTGCCGCCATCATGTACAATATAAATTTTATGCCGGACAATCTTGGCATACGAAAATACTTTGGTGCATTGGTAAGTGCAGACGATGTAAAAGCAAGCAAGCCTGATCCTGAAACTTTTCTTAAATGTGCAGCTCAGTTATATATTCCTCCAAAAGATTGTATTGTATTTGAAGATGCATCGAAGGGGGTGGAGTCTGCATTGAATGCGGGGATGGAAACGGTGGTGATTACACTGATGCAGGAGAAGCAAGACTTTCTGCCGTATGCCAACATTACCTGTTTTATAGAAGATTATACGGAATTAATGTCAGCGATTATATAGCAGAAAAATAATTGAAAGTTGGTTGGATTTTTAGTTCTCAATATGTGCCCTGCTACCTGCCGGTGTATATATGCCACGAAGCGAGTCAATCATTCTTGCTGTATCTGCAATGGCTGCAGGAAGTATAAAGAATAATTTAAAGCTTGCCGAGTCTTTCGTTTCCATTTGCACATTCAGCCCGAAACTTTTTAGTTTACCAAACCGGCTTAATGCCCTTTCCTTAACAGCTGTTTCAATGATAAATTTGTAATTGCCCGCTGGTGTTACTGCTATTGGAGCTAGGTTAATGGTGCTGTCTTTTTGTTGCAGAGAGGTTGAAGTATCCTGTACAAGTACATTTTCATCATTTTTCTTTTCAACCGGTGCTTTGTTGTTTTTTGCTGTTGTTCTTTTGTAAACAGTATAGCCACCCCAGATGGCAAATGCAAGACCCGCCCCTAATAGTAAAACAGCAATTGGCTTCCGCCAGGTTGTTTTTGTTTTTGGCAGATAAAAAACACTTTTATAATCACCGGCTGATTCTTCTGTGGGCTGAGCAGATGATTTTTCTTTTACCGAATTGTCTTTCATGGGTACAGACAGCATCTGACCCGACCTGAAGGAAAACTCTCCGCGGCTATTTTTTTCAAGACTGCCGATACCTTCCAGCATAAAAGGCTTACCAATATTTAAAAATTGCTGGGCGAGGCTGAGATGAGAATCGAGATCTGCCGCCGCCAATGCTTTTATTTTGCCTGTTTGGGCAGAAATAAACTGTATAAGTTCAGGGGCCTCCTTAATGGAGGTATTAGTTTCAAAAGAAACTCCTTCAAGGTTACTGTGTTTTCCCTGCTTACTATTTTCAGGTTCAGTGATTACTGAAGGATCCAGCAAAAAACTGCCAAGACCGGGAAGATCCAACCGTTTATGGGTATAAAGAAATTGTGCCAGTATCGGAGCTAATTTCAAAGCCTTGATGTTAAGGACTGTAAGATATATATTTTGTGCCTCCGAAGCAAGGGTATAAGGAGTTTGAGTTTTATCTTTGCATGAATTATGCTTACAAACCACGAAAAAGGCTTTATCGAATATTGGGAAACAAACAGGTTGGTCAAAAAAAAAATATGGAAACAACTGGCGGTCGGGCTTCCGCTGGCAGTTGCGATTGTTATCTCCATTTCAATTAATATATTTTCCCAGTGGCATAAGGAAGCTGAAAAGGTTATGAAAAGGGAAAATGCCTCTCTGGTCATTGTACTAATTGGAGCTTCCCTCATAATTGTAGTGTTTATTGTTATTTTTTCTGCCCGCCATCGCTGGGATATGAACGAACAGCACTACAAAGAACTGCTGGCGAAAAAAGATAATCCATAAATTTGCCTGCTTTTGCAGCAATTCAGACATTCCGGTGGTCTTTTATCGGGATTTAAAGTTTAAAAAAAGAATAATGAAAAGGACAGTTACTATTTTATCGGTTTTTATGTTGTTATTTGGTGGCACATCATGCATAAAGGATAATAGCTGCCAGGACAAAACGGTTCAAAGTGAGCAGGCTGCTATTATAGCTTATGCTACGGCCAATGGTATTACCGGTACATCCCATAGCAGCGGTGTTTATTACCAGGTTACCACTGCGGGCAGTGGGGTAAGTCCAAGTGTTACTTCACAGGTTTCTGTAAGATATACAGGGAAATTGATGGATGGGACGATATTCGATTCACAAACAGGAACCCCGGCTACTTTCGCCTTGGGCGGTACTATCCCGGGTTTTCAGATTGCATTACCATTTGTACAAAAAGGGGGAACAATAAAATTCATAATTCCTTCCTCTCTAGCCTACGGTTGTGCCGGCACTGGCGGCATTCCTGGTGGCTCCATACTTTTTTTCGAAGTCCAATTAGTGGACGTTTTATAGTAGCTGAGACTATCTGCTTCTGCTTAGCCCCGGACCAACCATCCGGGGTTTTTAAATTGACGGCATCTCTAAAAACTAAACCCTCCAAGAGTTCTTCCCTCAAAAAGAGTTTCTTTTGGTTACCTCTTGGAGGGTTTTTTAGAGATGACCTTGATTTATTCAGCCGATTCCATTTATAGTAAAACTTCGCCGCCCCAATTGGCTAATTAGTATTTTTGGTTTAAATTTTACCATTTGTCACACGAAGCCATATCTGTATTTGATATTTTTAAAATAGGCGTTGGGCCATCCAGTTCTCACACATTAGGACCATGGCGGGCTGCACAGCGTTTTGCGCAAACATTGCAGCAAAAAAATATTTTGTTTGAAGTAACTGAAGCAAGGGTTTTGTTATATGGTTCGCTGGCTAAAACAGGGAAGGGGCATGGAACAGATGTGGCGGTGCAACTGGGTTTGTGTGGTGATGATCCTGTAACATTTGCCGTTGACCAGATAGATGCGAAAATTAATGATATAGCAGCTATGAAAAAGATAGTGCTGCTTGGCTTACATGAAGTTGATTTTAACCCCAGCGAGGATATTGATTTCCTGATTACTGAAACATTGCCACACCATCCTAATGCACTCACATTTTTAGCTACATTAAGAAATGGCGATTCAATCGCCGAAACGTATTATTCCATTGGCGGTGGTTTTGTTATTAAAGAAGGGGAAGTGCTTTCTGCAAAAGATGCCGCACAACTGCCTTTCCCGATAAATACTGCGGACGATATTTTACACTGGTGTATTAAAACCGGTATGTCTATCAGCGAAATTGTGATGGAAAATGAAAATACCTGGCGAACGGAGAAGCAAACTAAAGAACAGATGCTCAACATCTGGAGGGTGATGAAGGAGTGTATTTACCGGGGTGTTCATACACCGGGAATATTACCCGGAGGCTTAGAGGTAAAACGCCGTGCCGAAGCGTTAAATAAAAAACTCATTAACGGCAAACCTTATAGTGATTATGATTCATGGCTATTGACCATCCGCTCTGGCGGCAATGATTTTAAATATACGTTGGATTGGGTTAGTTGTTTTGCCCTGGCGGTAAATGAAGAGAATGCATCTTTTGGAAGGGTGGTTACAGCCCCAACCAATGGGGCAGCAGGTGTTATCCCGGCTGTGTTGCAATACTATATTGCTTTCTGTCCCGATAGCCATCGGGAGGTAAACAAAGAGGAGAAAATTATTCAGTTTCTCTTAACGGCTGCGGAGATAGGAAGTATTTTTAAAAAAGGGGCAACTCTTTCTGCGGCAATGGGTGGTTGCCAGGCAGAAATTGGTGTTTCATCTGCCATGGCAGCGGCGGGTTTGACAGAATGTATGGGAGGCACACAAAAACAAGTAATGATGGCTGCTGAGATTGCCATGGAGCATCATCTTGGTTTAACCTGCGACCCGATTGGAGGTTTGGTGCAAGTGCCATGTATTGAAAGAAATACGATGGGTGCAATAAAAGCCATCACCGCCTCTCAATTAGCATTACAAAGCACTCCTGATTTTGCCAAGGTATCATTAGATGCTGTTATTAAAACCATGTGGGATACTGCGAAGGATATGGATTTTAAATATAAAGAAACTGCGGATGGAGGTCTGGCGATAAATGTTCCTTTAAGCCTTCCTGAATGTTAGGTCATGAATTTTTTCCAAGCTTTCTTAATATAGCCCATTGCTTTAAGGTCTCCCGGTAATTAATAGCAGGATAACCCAAAATAGTTTCACCATCTGCAATGTCATTTATTACTCCGGCTCCAAGACCTATTTTTACACCATTTCCGATGGTAACATGATCTTTTATTCCCGCCCTCCCCGCTATCACCACTCCATCACCAAGCGTTACTGATCCGGCAATGGCACAGCTACCGGCAATTAAACACATTCTTCCTATCTGGCAATTATGACCAATCTGTACAAGGTTGTCAATCTTAGTTCCATCACCAATTGTTGTAGCACTGAATTTTCCTCTGTCAATACAAGTGCCGGAACCTATTTCAACCCCATTGCCAATAATAACGATACCTATCTGAGGAATTTTGACAATACTTTTCCCATCTTCACCGGGCCGGTAACCAAAACCATCTGCACCAATTGAAACATTGGGCTGAAAAATGCAATAAGCACCTACCTGGCATCTTTCCCGGATGACAGTACCAGACCAGATGATAGTGGCTTTGCCAATAGTGCAATCATCAAGAACGGTTACGTTTGGATATAGGATTGCACTATCATGAATTTTTACATTAGCACCAATGTAGCAGCCAGCACCTATTTTACAGCCTGCACCTATTGACGCAGTTGTATGAATATTGGCTGAAGGATGTATGTCAGTATCAAAAACAGGCGAGTCAGGTGCAAACAACTCCAGCAAACAGGCAATAGCAAGGTCAACATTTTTTACTTTGATCAAAGCCCTGTTATCTCCCGGTTCAATAACAAGACTTTCTTCTATCAATGCGACAGAAGCTTTAGAGGTATTCCACAATGCAGCATATTTTTTACTGCCAATAAATGTTATATGGTTTGGCCCGGCGAGTTTGATTTCTTCTGCTCCAGTTATTAGCTGGTTAGTACATCCGCTTAATGTCCCTTTTACTACTTCATTAATTTGTTCTAAGGTAAGTGACTTCATTGTGATATTATTTGAAAATATGGGACTATAAAATTTTTATTGAAGGTAGTAACTAATGTTCATCTGCTATAAAAGCTTGCCTATTGTAACCTGAACATCCAACCAAATGATTTACACCGTAACTTCCCTTAAATATAACCACTGCCATGCGAAAGCTTGTATTTTTATATTGTTTAATCGTTATTCCTTGCTCTATATTCTGCCAGCAATTCGGTGGCAACCCACCTGCTCATAAATGGAAACAGATCAATACAGATTCTGCAAGAATTATTTTTCCGGAAGGCTTAGACAGCCAGGCCAGCAGGGTAGCTTCCATTGTTCATTATCTCGCTGCTGCCAAACCAGTTTCGTTGGGAAATCAATTACAAAAAATAAATATTGTTCTGCAAAATCAAACCACCGTGCCAAACGGTTATGTGCAGCTTGGTCCTTTCCGCAGCGAATTTTTTCTTACACCCGATGTAAATAATTTCGGGCAAGGCAGCATTCCCTGGGTAGACCAATTGGCAATGCATGAATACAGGCATGTGCAGCAGTTCAATAATTTTAATAATGGGTTGAGCAAGTTGATGAAAACCTTATTTGGCCAGGAAGGCTATGCTTTAGCCATCAACGCTGCTATCCCGGATTGGTTTTATGAAGGCGATGCAGTTTATAACGAAACGGTAGTAGCCAAACAGGGCAGGGGAAGGCTGCCACTTTTTCTTAATGCTTATCCATCTTTGTGGCAGTCGGCTAAAAAATATTCCTGGATGAAACTAAGGAATGGCTCATTTAAAGATTATGTACCCAATCATTATAATCTCGGTTATCTGCTGGTGAATTATGGCAGAGAAAAATATGGCGCAGACTTCTGGACTAAAGTGACAAAGGATGCCAGTGCTTATAAAGGACTATTTTATCCTTTTCAGACAGCTATTAAAAAAAATGCGGGAACAGATTACAAAACTTTCCGGGAACAGGCTTTTGAATCATATAAAAAAAATACAGAAAGAGTCTCGGCTTCAAGGGATGAATATCTTTTTCCGGTAAAGAAAAATTATATCAACAATTATTATTTTCCTTACGCTGCCGGATATGACTCTTTGATTTATTTGAAAGGAACCGCCAGGCATCGCCGTACATTTTTTATTAAGGATACAAAAGGTGAGCATAAACTGAGAGTGAAAGATATTTCAATTGATGAGCAATTCTCTTATCGTAATGGAAAAATTGTGTATGCGGCTTATGAAAATGATCCCCGCTGGGGCTGGACGGATTACAGTGTTATCAAAGTATTGGATGTGCAAACAGGACAACAGCGAAAGCTAACCAATAAGACAAAATATTTTACACCTGATATTTCAGCCGATGGCTCAAAAGTGGCAGCCGTACAAGTAGATGTGAATGGCAGAAGTGAATTGCACATCATAAACGCTGCTAACGGGCAGGTTCTAAAAGCTATTCATTCATCAGACATTAGTTTGTTTACCGATCCCAAATTTATTGATGACAAATCTTTAGTAACAGCGGTAAGATTAAGCGATGGTAAGATGGCATTGGCAACTGCGGAAATTGCATCTGGCAATACGATGCGGCTTACGTCACCTTCTTTTAATGTAGTGGGTTATCCCTGTGTCTATAACGGTATCATTTATTTTACTGCATCGTATGGTGGCAATGATGATGTATTTGCCTTGCGGATGAACGATAAGAAGATTTTTAAAATCAGTGATGGGCCATTGGGAAATTATTATGTAAATGCCGGGAATGGCAAAATAACCTGGTCTGCTTTTACTGCTGAAGGGTATCAGTTAAAGCAAATAAATGAAAACGACATTGTTTGGAAAGAAGTGGGTATGGCTGTGGCTGAGAAATTAACGGATAAGTTTCCGGTAAGCCTTGCAGCTGAGTACAGCGATGTGTTATTGAATAAAGTGCCGAATAGAAATTTCCCTGTAAGTAAATATAAAAAGGGAACGAAACTTCTGAATTTTCATAGCTGGCGGCCTTATTACGAAGACCCGATTTTCACTTTCTCTCTGTATGGAGAAAATGTGCTGAATACCTTGCAGACAGAATTATACTATTTGTACAATCAGAATGAGAAAACAAGTGCAGTTGGTTTTAGCGGGGTGTATGGGGCCTGGTTTCCTTATCTGAATTTTGGAACAGAGCTGACTTTTAACCGGGAAGCTATTACTGGAAATAAACTTCGCCAATGGAATCAATTGGATTCAAGGATCGGATTAAATATCCCTCTGAGCATGACGAGTGGGCAAACGTATAAAAATTTCAACATCGGTAGTTACTATTTTCTTCGCAATGAAATTAACCGGGGCTTCTTCCTGGATTCAATGGGCAACACCTCCTTCAGTTATTTGCAACATTTTATTTCGTGGAGCCAACAGGTGCAACAGGCAGTCCAGCATATTTATCCAAGATTCGCTTACGCTTTATCCGCTACCTATCGTCATGCTATTACAAAGTATGAAGGCAATCAGTTTATTACAAATGGCTCATTGTATTTGCCGGGGCTAATGTCTGCGCATAGCCTTCTCTTAACTGGTTCTTTCCAGGAAAGAGATACGTTGTCACAGGTTTCATTTAGTAACCGCTTTGCGTATGCAAGAGGCTATACGGGTCGTTATTTTTCAAGAATGTGGCGATTGTCTGCCAACTATCATTTGCCATTACTCTATCCTGACTGGGGTTTTGGAAATATTTTATACTTGCAACGGATAAGAGGGAATGTATTTTATGATTATACAAAAATCTATTCAAGAAACAAGAAAACAACAAGAGACCAGCGAAGTGTGGGCGGAGAAATATTTATTGACACCAAATGGTGGAACCAGTATCCGTTGACATTTGGTTTTCGGGTAAGTCACCGGCTGGATTTGGATCAGTTTGATAGATCAACAGGAGCGGTATTTGAGTTTGTATTGCCGGTGAATATTATTCCGAGGTAAGTTTCGGGTTAGGTCGGTCTAACTTGAAACTCACTGGAAATCTGTAAGAAATATTACATTGTAAGTATCGCAACCCGTAGCTCATCACTCGCAGCTATATCCCTTTCAAACTATCCTCAATCACCTTAATCTTCTCTTCCGCATCCGTTTTTTTCTTTTTTTCACTCTCAATCACTTCGGGTTTCGCATTTTGAACAAAACGTTCGTTGCCCAATTTCTTTTCTACTGAAACTAAAAACCCTTTCAGGTAATCAAGGTCTTTTTGTAATTCCTGCTTTTGCGAAGCAGTATCCAATACAGTTGTTGTTTCAATAAAAAACTTGTCTTTTTGAACGACTACTGTTATGCTATTAGCAACAGAGGTTGAAGTGTAAGAAACCGATTCGGCATTTACCTGTTTCAGTAAAATACCTTCAATGGATTGATAAGTTTCGCTATTCTCAGTAAGAATATGCAGTTTGATAGTATCTTTTGGTTTCAGTTGGTTTTTATTTCTTGCATCCCGGATAGCAGTAATAACTTCTTTCAATAAAACAGCGTCAGACAATATAGCTTTATCAGCCGTCTTTACGGGTGCATATTGTTTTACAGTTAAATCATCCTTTCTTTCTTTCAACTGATGATAAATTTCTTCCGTAATAAAAGGCAGGAACGGGTGCAGCAATTGCATCAATTCTTCAAAGAAACCAACCGTTTTTTCATATACTACTTTATCAATAAGTTGTTCAAAACCGGGTTTATCTGCCGAAGCTATAGCGTAGGCAGGTTTTACCCATTCCAGATACCAACTGCAAAAATCATCCCAGATCAATGAATAAATCGTCTTCAGCGATTCACTTAATCGGAAGTCTTTAAATTGTTCATCTAATTCTAATCGTACCTGGCTTAAACGATTCTCAAACCAATCAACAGCAAAACTTCTTACTTCCAAATCCTTAGTCCCGACTCTACTTTCCCACATTTTCACCAGCTTCAAGGCATTCCACATTTTATTAATGAAGAATTTACCTTGTTCATTACTTGCCTGGTCCCACATCAAATCATTACCTGCCGGAGAAGAAATCATAATACCAAAACGAACAGCATCGGCACCTTCGTCTTCTATCATCTGTAACAGGTCTGGAGAGTTGCCGAGGCTCTTACTCATCTTTCTTCCCTGCTTATCCCGAACGATGCCCGTAAAGTAAACTTCGTTAAAAGGTTTTTGCGCCTTGTACTCATAGCCTGCCATTATCATCCTTGCCACCCAGAAGAAAATAATCTCCGGTGCAGTTACCAATGTATTAGTAGGGTAGTAGTAGTTTACATCTTTGTTGTAAGGATTGCTATAGCCTTTAAATACTTCAAAAGGCCAAAGCCAGGATGAGAACCAGGTGTCAAGACAATCCTCATCCTGATGAAGTTGAGCATTGTTGATTGAATATTTTATATTGAATATTTCTTTTGCTTTTTCTTCATTATCAGCCACTACAAATCTTCCTTCGTTATCATACCAGGCAGGAATTCGGTGTCCCCACCAAAGTTGTCTTGATATGCACCAGTCTTTTATATTCTCCATCCAGTGGCGATAAAGATTTTTAAATTTCGCCGGGTAGAATTTTATTTCATCATCAGCCACAGCAGATAAGGCCGGCCCGGATATTTTTTTCATATCCACCCACCATTGCAATGATAAGCGAGGCTCTACCACGGCATCTGTTCTTTCACTATATCCAACTTCACTGGTATAATCTTCTGTTTTTAATAAGAATCCTTTTTCTTCCAGTTCTTTTGCAATCTTTTTTCTTGCTTCAAACCGGTCTTCTCCAATGTATATCTGTGCTGCTGCATTCAGTGTGCCATCTTCATTGAATATGTCAACCACTTCCAGGTTATGCTTTTGTCCGAGCTGGTTATCGTTCATGTCATGGGCAGGAGTAACTTTCAATGCACCGGTTCCAAAATCCATCGTTACATAGTCATCAATAATGATTGGAATGCGGCGATTGATCAGCGGAACAAAGGCAAATTTTCCATGGAGGTGTTTATATCGTTCATCATCAGGATGTACACAAATAGCAGTATCACCCATGATTGTTTCAGGACGAACAGTGGCTATAACAATACCCCCATCCCCTGAAGGGGAGGAAGGAACAGGTTGGCCATTATCATCACTTAACTGATACCGCAAATGATATAACTTTTGATTTGTTTCTTTTCTTATTACCTCTTCATCACTCAGTGCTGTTTTTGCTTTCACATCCCAGTTTATCATTCGTTTGCCACGATAGATAAAACCTTTATTGTATAAATCAATAAACACACTGATTACCGATTTATAATAATCCGGGTTCATCGTAAAACTGGTACGTTCCCAATCCAGGCTACAGCCCATCTTTCTTAATTGTTGCAGAATGATGCCGCCGTATTTCTCTTTCCATTCCCAGGCATATTTTAAAAAATCTTCCCGGCTGAGTGATGATTTGGCAATTCCTCTTTCACGCAGCATTTGCACTACTTTGGCTTCAGTTGCAATAGAAGCATGATCGGTACCCGGTACCCAGCAAGCATTTTTCCCCTGCATTCTTGCCCGTCGTACCAATATATCCTGAATGGTATTATTAAGGCAATGGCCCATGTGCAACACACCGGTTACATTGGGAGGAGGAATTACTACGGTGTAAGGCTCACGGTCATCCGGCTCACTATGAAAATAATTTTTATCAAGCCAATGCTGATACCATTTTTCTTCGGCGGTGCTGTGGTCAAAATTTTTCGACAATTCCATACTGCTTCGCTTATTGTTTTATGCTACAACCAGTTAATGAGGTTGCGCAACAGATATAAGGCGGCAAATTTACCGGGTTTTAAGTAGATGGCGAAAAGGGAGGTTGTGAGTTTATTCTGAGGCGGGCATATTTCTCGTTACTTCTTCACAGATGTAGAATTCTCCTTTGTATACTTCCAGAATACCATGATTAATCTCTTCCAATGATGATGTTTTGGTTAGATAGCCCCTCGCACCAAGTTCCACCATTTTAATTGCATATTTGGGTTGGTTGTTTACCGACAAGCCAATGATTTTAATAGAAGGGTTTGTTTCCAGAACTCTTTCTGTAACTGTAAACCCATTTAAGGGAGACATATTAATGTCTACCAGCATTATATCAGGAATCAATTCTCTTGCCTGTTCTATAGCAGACTGTCCATTATCACAATCGGCAATAACCTGGAAACGGGGGTTGTTTTCTAACAGGCTTTTCCAGGCTTTACGGACAATTTTGTGATCATCAACCAGCATGATACGAATCAGTTCTTTATTCATTTTCGGTACATGTTAAGTTAATACTTAGGATTAGGAAATTTCCACCCGGTCATTTTTTTATTGACCGGATTAGGTTTGTCACAAGGCAGACGAACTAAAAACACTATTGCTTTTACCGGAATGACAATGAATTTCTTCCCAAGTTGTCAGCTAACCGGCTGAATTCCAAAGGAAGTAGGTTGAGCAGTAATGATAGGCTTAAAAATCAAATAGTAAAAATACTGAAAATCTAAAGTAGTATTACTATGTGAAAATACCAAGAGTTTTTACGATTATTTTCTAAAATCATCTTTCATTGAATAGGGACAAGATTTGAAACGGAGTATAACGGCTATGCTTTTTAAAATTATATTCGTAAAAAATTGCCCGTAGCGGGGTATTATTATAAACCAAATACAATTGCATGAAAAGAGAATTAACCTCCTGGTACAGCCCTTCCTTAAATAAAGAAATGCCTATTGCCAGTTATGGCGATTATGGTTTTGCCCTTTTGCTGGTACCAACCGCCGCTGCAGACTACTTAGAGTAT
>Ga0163150_10004234_pt1 | contig 19362 bp, 9 predicted proteins | sample OliLakLV19P2IB_FD_148628 | JGI IMG/M metagenome (GOLD analysis project Ga0163150, IMG submission 148628) | Freshwater microbial mat bacterial communities from Lake Vanda, McMurdo Dry Valleys, Antarctica - Oligotrophic Lake LV.19.P2.IB | ecosystem: Environmental > Aquatic > Freshwater > Lake >...
CGGAGCCATCCCTTGTAAATCCATCCGCCAAACTCATTGCACCATCCAAACCATAGCAATTTTTTGGGTAAGCATTTCCGATCAGAAAGCGAACCTTGGTTTTTGCAATCACTCAGTCCAGTGTTTTCCTTGTATTTCACGGCTAAAATCGATTGCGGATCGCGAAAACCACCCACAGTTTCTGCGGAAGAGCCAAACATTTTTGGTACTGGGGGCGGCTGGATATATTCAACGCTTTCCTCGGGCTCTCCAGCTTTGTCGCCCAAGTCTCGACGGTTTGCCGCGACGGCCAAGTGAATCGCGTCGAGATCTTCTCGAGCCATCGCATCGGTCAACGATACCGGAGATTCCTGGGCTACTAAACCGTCGTCCTTCGCGCAGGCAATAAATAAAATTGCGAAGAATAAAGTTCTAAGTGGGGTAAACTTCCAGCCTGCCATTATTTATATCCCGCAAGCTAAAAGCTTACTCCACGTTCGTTACCTAAAACCGTAGGACAAAAGAGCACATTGAACTTATTATTATGGTTTGGTATCCGAATGTCGACCGCAATCTGATTGACTCGTTTCGCAGTTCAAGTGCGTTTACAATCCGTAGGTTGATTTCAGATACTTTCCCGTGATGCTGGCCGCATTTTTGGCGATTTGCATTGGCGTTCCTGTTGCGACAATATGGCCGCCTTCGTCAGCAGCTCCCGGGCCTAAGTCAATAATATGACTAGCCGCTCGAATGAATTGATCGTTGTGTTCGATCACCAGAACCGAATGGCCTGCGGTGACTAGGTTTCGAAGGAGAGCGATCAAGCGATCAACGTCCGCAAAATGAAGGCCAGTTGTCGGCTCGTCCAACAAAAAAAGCGTGTTGCCGCCACTATATTCACTGAGATAACTCGCTAACTTGATTCGTTGAGATTCGCCCGCCGAAAGCGTTTTCAAACTTTGGCCAAGAACAACGTAGCCAAGTCCAATCTCGATCAATTGATCAAGCTTCTTCTGCAGCTTTTTCTGGCCGCGAAAGAACTGCCGAGCCTCTTCAATGCTCAGCCTCAAACAGTCGGCGATCGAACGATCACGATACTTGACATCGAGTATTTCCTCGCGATATCGACTTCCTTTGCAATCCGGGCAAGTCGTCTGAATATCCGCTAGAAACTGCATGTCGATTGTCAGAATGCCATTCCCGTCGCATCGTGGGCATTGACCGTCTTTGCTATTAAAACTGAAATGGCTTGGCGACAATCCTCGGCGATTGGCATCTTGCGATTCGGAGAACAGTCGCCGAATAGTATCGAATAGCTTGGTATAGGTCGCCGGATTGCTTCGCGACGAGAGACTAATGGGCTCTTGATCGATCGTGACGCAGTCTCGAATAACGTCGTGCCCTTCGAGCGACGAGTGTGGCAACGGCTGCGCCGAGTTGTCCCCTTTGGCCTGCCGCAACGCGGCACCTAAAGTGTCTAAAACAAGTGTACTTTTACCGCTCCCGCTGACTCCGGTCACTACGCACAAGCAGTTCAGTGGAACATCGACATCGATATTCTTAAGATTCCTACCGCGAGCCCCACGCAGACGCAGTGTCGAATGTTGGCTTGACGAGTCGTTCGTTTCTAAATCAGGGATCGTCGACGAGTTCAAATAGTTCGCCGTCAAGCCGCTCGTCTGTCGCAGTTCGTCAACGGTCCCTTGAAAACAAACCTGCCCCCCCTTTCGACCAGCTTGTGGTCCAATTTCGATGAGCCAATCGGCCCGTATCATCAACTGCGGTTCATGCTCGACCACAACGACCGAGTTGCCGCGATCCCTAAGCGATTCGATCGATCGAATCAAGCCTTCGGTGTCATGCGGATGTAAGCCGATTGTTGGCTCATCCAAAACATATAACATGCTGACTAAATTCGACCCTAACGAAGTCGTCAGAGCCACGCGAGTCGCTTCGCCGCCGCTGAGTGTTCGAAGCGGTCGATCGAGCGTAAGGTAGCCGAGTCCGACGGTTTGCAAAAACTTCAGACGAGCCTTGATTTGCAGCAATGCTTCAGCAGCTATCCGCTGTCCCGATTCGTTCAAGTCGAGCTGCTCGAACCATCGTCTTGCCTCATCGATCGAAAGTCCAAGGACCTGATCGATCGACTTGCCATCAAGCTTGTACGCTAAGGAGCTTGCTTGCAATCGTTTGCCATGACAAGCTGTGCAGACTTGATAGGATCGCCGATTCGACACGGTTTTATCAAAGTCGGGAACCGCTACTTCTCCCGTCCCTTCGCAAGTTGGACAAGCGCCAAGAGGACTGTTGAAGTTAAATGTTCTTGGATCTGGATCGGAGAATTGCCGGTTGCACCGTACACACTCAAGCTCCCTAGCAAAGTGATATTCCGCAAACTCGGCGCCGTCGATTGAAACGTGGAGAGCATTCGCGTCACATGGCTGCTCGGTATCGACAGCGACAAAAACCTGAAGAGCGTTATCACCCCATGAAAAAGCTGTCTCGAGCGACTCGATCGTTCGCGGTGTTACTTCACCCGTCGCAATACGATCGACTATGACCCATCCGGTCCGCAAACCTTCAAAGGCTTCGGCCATCTGCGATCGATCATTCGTTGCCAAATTCCATGATTGGTTTGCCACGATCAAACGAGTGAACCCAGACTCCTGAAGCGATGAAAGTTGCATCGCTAAATCGGGAGCATCCATCCAAGCGATGCGAAACGCGATCATCGCACGTCGTCGTGATAGCGAACCTAGCAAAACGGCGACACTTGTCGGATCGTGGCGAATAATCGGCTGCTGGCAGCCGGGACAATACAACTCTCCCAGTCTCGCATAAAGCGTTCGCAAATAGTCGTCGACTTCGGCTGTCGTCCCTACCGTACTGCGATTGGTTCGCGGGACGTTGCTTCGCTTGACGGCAATGGCGGCTGGCAAATTCTCTAGGCGATCATACTCAGGCTTATCGCGTTGAGGCAGAAACTGCCGGACGTAGGGCGAAAAGCTTTCGATGTACCGTCGCTGTCCTTCGGCATAAAGCGTGTCGAAGGCTAACGAAGTCTTACCGCTGCCGCTGACGCCGCAAATCACAACCAGCTTACCGAGCGGGATATCCAGATCGATGCCTTGAAGGTTGTGCATTCGACCTCCACGAAGTCGAATCGAATTCGTCTGGGAATGAAGTCGAGCGTCGGATTCGGTTTTTCCAATCTTCATTGCAATCGAATTTCAATAGATCGGACGATCTTCGAGGTTCGGCCTGTTTTGTGTATGGATGCTGAGTGTAGCAAGCAAACGCAAAACGAAAAACGCGAGTCAGTTTTGTACTAACTCACGTTTTTGAATTCTAGCCGCAAAATTCAGCTAGAAAGTTTTTTCAATGGATGGCTCCATTATTTTCCGCAACTGCAAGCCAACTTTGCTAAGCCGCAACCACAGTCAGCGTTTCCACCGGCATTGTTACAGCATGGCGAGAACGTGTACGGAACCAACTTAGGAACCATCTTGCAAACTTGCACTTGGACTTCCTTCATCGTTGGAACTTGTACCTGTACGGTATACTCTTCGACAACTTCTTCGGCTACTTGTTCGTAGCGAGTCGACTGAAAAGGCTCAGTGACTTGTTCTGGAACATTGTAGGTGTAGCTGATTTCCTTCGATTTCTTCTCGGTGCGATACGTGACGACTGGATAGGTTTCCGTCTTCGTTTCGGACTTGTAGCTCAATTCCTTGCGAGTCCGTGTTCGAACTTCGTCAACGTACTTCACCGACTTACGCATGCGTTCGCGAGTTTCGGTGGCATAGTCGACGACTTTTCGAGTTCCAGTGCGAACTTCTGGTCGATTGACCAAGGTCGTGCACTCATAAGGAATCTGCTCGGACTGTTGTTCATAAACAGTGTAAGCAACTTCTTCATTCACAGTCTTGCTGGAAACGACAGGAATTTCTTCGGTAACAACGTTTGGAACCCAAACTTGACGCGAAGTTGTTTGAACAGCAGGTGCTGCTCCACAGCCATCCGCATTGCTGCCTGGTGCACCGTTTGAACCACAACCACCCATCGTCGATCCACAGCCGCCATTGGCCGAAGAATCACAACCGCTGTTGCAGCCACTGTTGCTAACTCCAGAAACAGCGCCGCGAATCTTGCGAAGCAGAGCACAACCGCAACCTTTGGAAGCAGAACCGCAACCACATCCTGAAGATGCACAGCCGCTGGCCGAACCGCAACTACCGGCACTGCCGCAGCTTGGGTTGCCGCAACCGCCAGCACTCCCGCAACCACTGGGGCTGCCACAGCCTGCGCCGGAACCATTTGCGGCTCCAGCAGCATTGCCGCTTGCTGAGCCTCCAGCGACTTCATCGACGCGAGTCTCGAAATGTCCATAGTCTTTGGTGACCGTCTGAGTTGAATAGACAGGTACGCATCGAGCGACACTGCGAGTCTTCGTTACTGGAACGGCATTGGTTACCGTTTGCATCTTGGTCGTCGTCTCAGCGTGAGGGACGTATACCGTGTAGGTAAAGGTTTCTTCGCGAAGCGTAGGTACCTTGACTTGATACGAGTCAGGAACTTCGACGATTTGAGGCACCTTGACCGTGTAGTTATCCGATACGTCGGTCCACACAGGTACTGAAACGGTTACGTCAACCGACTTGGTCGATTGCTCAGGCACAAGCACCGAATACTCGACGTTCTTGGTTTCTGTTTTGGGAACCATGACGGTTTTAACGCGATAGTTCTCCTCAGTAATCGGAACTGTCTTATAAACAGTCTTGGTTCGATAACGAGTTTCTGTTTTTGTTTCGGTCAAGCATTGAGCAATCGTTTCGGTAACGTATTGCGACTCCATCACCGTGCGATAACCAGTGACGGTTTCACATCCGAGTCCATTGGTCAATTTCGCGACTTGGCTTGCGTAGCATCCGTCGGGAGTGACGTAACCACTGCTAATCGGACCTGCGTCGACGACCGATCCACCACTTCCACATGCAGATGCCGGAGCTCCGCATCCCGATGCACTTCCACAGCCAGCCGAAGCTGAACCGCACCCGCAGTTGCAATTCGATCCCAACAGTCGGTGAGGATCGGAACATCCGCCGCAGCGGAATGGGCCAGCATTGACGATTGCCGTCAACGCCATAACTAGCGGCCAGGCCGCAAAAAACACATGATGCTTCATCTTGACTCTCCAAAAAATGGAATAAAACAATTGCCCGCTGTATGCCATCTATTATGTGCGGCGGGAACAAAGTCGCAGCGATACTCGACCAAACCGAAAATCGCCAAAGAAACCAAGGGACAAAAATACTGTAGTTGCCGAGCTGATGATTGAAATAATTACTTTCAGAATTATCGGAATAATTCCTCCAAACGCCTTATCCTTGCTAATCGTTAGTATCGGAATCGACGCTGGAACGATTGCCGAATGCAGATGAAAACGACGAATTTTGGTTCGAATCCGCTAGACGCCCGACTAATTTAGACAGGGTACTTTGACCGACATACTAGCGTTCTTTAAGTTTCCGTGAGCAACATGGTGCACGTCTTGAATCTTTCAGCGGGTTGGAAAAACGCAATTTCTCCAGTGTTTTCTTGGCTTTTGATTTTCTGTAGCGGGATTTTGGCGAATGCTCAAGAGCCGCAACTTGAACCGAGGGTGTCCCGCGTTCAGATGCGTTTGAGCTTCTCGGAAGACGAAGTCGATGTCATTGAAAAAGGCGATGTTCTGACGGTCATCGAGGATCGCGAGGACGGATACCTGATTCGAACTTTCTCCGGTCGAAAAGGGTTGGTCGCGAAAGTCAACGCCGTCGAATTGGCTGAGTCGATGGACATCTATTCTGAATTGATCGAAGCCGGCAACGACGAAGGGCGGCTTTATACGTTGCGCGCAGGAGCTTGGTGGGCGGCAAACAAAAACGATGAAGCGTTAGCAGATTTCGATAAAGCCATCGAGTTAGGCTACGACGCGGCCCACGCTTTTATGAGTCGTGGTCTCTTCTATGCCTCGCAAGGGAATCAAGAAAAAGCCATCGAGGATTACAGCAAAGCCATCGAGAAAGATCCCAAAGATAACGCGCCGCGAATCAATCGCGCTGCGTCGTACGTTATGCTCGGCAAGCACGACTTAGCGATCGACGATTACTCCAAGACCATTGAAAACCAACCCTCCAATGCGGTTCTCTATCAACAACGAGCGGTAGCTTACAAAGCTCTTGGCAAAACGGACGAGGCGATCGCCGATTTTGGAAAAGCCATCGAAGCGGCCGGAAGCAAGAAACCCGAATGCATACCTGCGCAGATGAGCCGAGGCTATCTTTACTTTCAGTTGAACAAGCACGAAGAAGCCATCGAAGATTTCGCGGCGGTAATTCAGATCAATCCGCAAGCAGCCGTCGCCTACAACAATCGCGGTTACAACCTTTTTCAACTCGGCAAAGCGGTCGACGCGCTGCGAGACTACGATGAAGCGATCAAGCTTGAACCGAAGTATGGCTTAGCGCACCAGAATCGAGCTTGGTTACTGGCGACGACCGACAACAAAAAGATCCGCGATTCGAAAGCAGCCATTGAATCGGCAACGATCGCTTGCGAACTTTCTGAGTATCAAGACTTGAGCGATATGGCAGCCCTGGCGGCTGCTACTGCCGCCAACGAAGAATTTGATAAAGCAATCGGCTTGCAAGAACGTGTCATCGAAAAAGCTGCGCCTGCCCAAAAGCCTTTCGCCGAAAAGATTCTTGAACTCTATCAAAACCATCAGCCATTTGATCCCAAGGTCGCGGAAAAACTCTCCGCCGACGCCGATAAAATGGCGGAACAAACTCAACCCAGCGAAACACCGAAGCTTCCTCCGGAGCCTGTAAAGAAACGGGCGTTATAAAGGCCACGCACTCTACGCATCCCAGCGCTTGAATTGATCCAAATAGGCGACCACTTGCGCACGGTTTTTCTCAAAATATCCGAGGGCAATAATCAAGCTGACGCCGGTCGCGATTCCGAATGCCCACCACGGCCAGACTTGGCCAATCGCTTGCTGAGCATGCCAAACCATGCCCAGAAGCGCGACGGCCGTAAAGACGACGCCGGAAAAAAGGAAAGCTTGTACCCGTAAAACGATTCCCGCCGCAACGCCGAGAAGGGCTAATATCAAAAGCAACAGCGGTTGCCAAAGTTGACCCTCAAAGGCTTTCAGAAATATCTCGGACGTACTGCTCAAGTAGGCGATTAAGATCGCCATATATCGAACAGCGACGACGACACTTTTGTTCAATCGATCACGGTTGACTTCGACAAAAACCAGGACTGCAATCGAAGGTGGCAAAAACCAAAACTGCGGATGCTCGAAGAATCGAAGATTGGCCTGGCTGTGCAAGAGCGACCAGAAAGAAAGCAAGCCACAAAGTGCAGCTACTGCTCGCAATCGAACCGAATCTCGCATCCAACTATGCAAGCCGTAGAGACACGACGCGATCAGCAACAATAACGCATAGCGTTCCCAATCGGTCCAATGCCACGGCGTATCCGATACCGGCAGCCACCAGACGCCCGTCAATGGTATGATCGGCAATAAGAGACTGCTTTGTTGGATCGGGTCGGCGATGATCGACTGCTCGATGCGTCGCAGCCATTCTCCAATTCCGGCGCTCAGCACGGCAATCGCAAACACCACCAACGGCCACCACTTCTCAAGCACTCCATGAAATAGTTCCGGGAAGTGAAAATAACAGGCACCGCAAAGAATCGCGATTCCCAACTCGGCAAGATAGACTGCCGTTTTCCTAAGTCCGATCCCGACTTCTTTTTCGAACTGCATCGGCTTGGCTGCGAACTGAAGCAAGCGACCGGAAATCAAAATCCATCCGGCGATCGTCATGAACTTGGTACCTATCGAAGCGCTCGCCGCCATCGTATCCCACACATGAAGGAATTGTCCTGCCATCATGGCCACTCCAGAAACAGCTCCCAAGGCGAGCGTGATCCAACCGACGTTTACAAGTGGAATAGTCCAAAGTGGTTTGTTGCGTAGGGTATTGCCAAGGATGGGATAGCCGACACCTAATACGATAAGCGCCACGAAGGCTCGATGGACAAACGCCCAAGACTCGATGTGATCGGTAACCGACAAGGAACTTGGCAAATCCGCCCACCACAACAACACGAACGAAATCGACATCAACGCTAACCCGCAATAGCGAAACGTACTCCGTTGTCGATCGATAGAAATCGGCAGAATCGACAGCGCTCCGATAAACGGAAGGGTCGTTGCCGCAATCCGCATCGAGCGCGATTCAAAGGCCAAGACCAAAAGAATGCTAGGTATCAATAACAAAAATGAGGTTACCGTATGCAGGACAGGCATCCAGGTCATCGCATGACGAATTTTCGCAGGTTCAGCAATCGAACTAAGCCGAAGTGAAGGCCCAAGAATCGATGCTTCTCGAATCAATTCTCGGAGCATTCCTGCAATAATTGCCATCGCTCCAAGTCCACTCAACATCCAGACCAATTCGCTTTGAAGCCTTGGTATCTCATAACGAAGGCATATTCCGGCCGACAAAACCAACAGCAGTGAAACGACACTGAGATAGAACGCCAGCCCTCGCTTTCCTTGTGCAGGCTCCCAAAGCCGCCACGTCGCCAATACTACACCGGCGATTGAAAGTGCGATGACAGCCCAATGGAAGTTTGTCCATGTCTGAATTATCGCTCCTCGATCAATCGCCCAAATAAGACTCAGACCCGCCGATACCACCGGCACGACGAGACTAACCGATTTTTCAACAGGCATCATCCATGTTGGAGCCGTTTGATAACCGATGCGAAATCGAAAAGCGCATTTCACCAAAATGGCTACCAAAGCAACCCATACTGCCCCCCATAGAATGTTCCATAAAATGACAAACGATTCCGTCGGAGCAGCCGTTCGTAGCAATGCCGAAATACCAGCCGCAGCCGAGAATGCCGCAACATGACCGCGCCATTTTTGATTCGAGACAACACCGCTAAGAACCGAAAGTAATGCTAAGAAACTCAATTCGATCCATGGCCAATTCGGATTCGGATCGCGAACGATACTGACCATCGCCAAGAAACCGACGATCGATGCCAACACGATCCATGCCAACTCGCCAAGGGTAGAAAGCATTTTGCCGTTGGCAGTCGCTACGATTCGCACGCCAAGTCCGATCGCTAATGCGAAAAGCCAAAGTGCTATCAACATGCGAAACGGCTCGAAATCGGCTGCCGCTGGAAAACTGCGAGCGACATCCGCTTGTAACCAGTTCGCATACGCCGCAGCTCCGATAGGCGACACAAACCCCAACGTGACGCCCATCAAACCGAATTTCGTTGAACCACGTTCAATCGACAGAACCCAGAACAGCGACCACGCGATCATCGCCGTTACCATTACGAGCGGTCCACCCAATCGACCGATACCCACCAACTGCGCAACGGGAAATAGTACGACGACGAACGCGGCCCCAAGACATAGCGCAACGACACCAGTTAACGAAAAGAGCGTGATCGTCCAACTCGATCGAACGCTTTGCCGAAAGCGAGCTCCTTTGATCGACGAGGCAAACAATGTTCGAAAATTCGCACCGCGACCAGCCGCGCGGCGTATACCAAGGAAATTGCGACACGTCGTAAATCCGATCGTACACCAAGCTAAACAGGCGGCGACGATCGCCGTACTTTGCAACCATACGATCAACGTCGTTGGCCAGGCAACGCCACCGGATAGAGCCAACGCCGACAACGTCCCACCGATGATCGCCGTCGAAATTGCAGTCGTCTGCGTCATTTCGCTGCGTTCATTATTGAAGAGGCTCAATCCCCATCTCAGCAACGCGACCAACAGCAAAGGTCCCATCCCAATGAAAAGCGACTCGACGTTCGAACGCCAATCGCTCGCATTGGCTGGAAGGAAAGTTGGAATACGACCTTCTACCGCCGAGGCGACAAATAATCCTGTCCCTACCAGCAGCAGGCATACCGCTGCCGCTCTCGCGATTAGCAGCCAACGATCGTTGCGTGCGAGCAATTTTTTTTGGCTACCCATCTGCTGCCACGCCGACGCCGAAAGATCTTGCCACACTGGGCCGATGAACTGGAGTAGCTCGCTGGCAATCAAGATGCCACCGAGCCACCATAACGCGATGGACATCGAATAGGGAGGAGCGAACCACGCCATTAAAATGAATGCGATTGCGACTGGCACACATCCAGTCATATCGAAAAGAAACGCATTCCGATGCCATCTCCCGATCAAAATCGTAGCGCCTGTTAATACCCAAGTCGCGATCAATGCCATTGCAAAGCCGGTGTTCGAAAGAACCATTGCGATGAAGTGATTGGCTTCAAACGACACATTCCAACCGAGACATTCTGCAACATGTGGGTATGCTGCTGCGACAAGGCTCAGCAGGAATACAATCCAGCTTGTCGACAAAATCGTCGATGCAGCCCATCGCGGGTGCGCTACGATCCAATTCGACTCATCGGAAGCAGAGATGATGGCTCGTCGGAAAATCGCCAAGAGAGTCGTTTCAAAAACAGCGATGGTCAGCGAAACGACGGAAACGATCACAGCCGTCGAAGCTGCCATTCCTAACGGACTCCACCAAGTTTTAGCGATCCCTGTATAGATCGTGATCGACACGATCCAAAGTACCAACGCGATAAGCCCGAACTCACGAAACCACGATTGACGATTCGCATAAAAAAGCCCGAGCAATGTCATTGGCAAGAACCACCCTGTTATGCTGGCCAATTCCAATGCATCCGGCCGCGACCAAATCGCAAAACCACTTGGAATACACACCAACAACGCGAAGCCACTCAAAATCTGAATATTGGATGTTTGCCGTTGTCGAACTTGGCTCGCCACCAGTCCGGCCGCTAAAGCCGAGCCGAACAGACCAAGAATCGCCGTGCCGATAGACCAAGCTCGATCAGGTCGCAAAACTCCAAGTACGCTATCGAGCATCGGACTTGAATGGCATAGCCGCACCGTCCCTAGCAAAAGAATACTTAGCCCTACCGGCATGATGACCGTAGTAAATTTGTTCTGTTCAACGAGTTTGCCTGCGACAATTCCGCCGCTGATTCCAAGCAAGCCATAGGCGATGAGCATAAGCGATGCCCAGTTGCCGCCATACGGGGTTTCACCTATCGGTAATAAACTTGCCAAGATCGTCAGTCCGCATGATACGACGATAATGATCGCACTGGATAGGATCATCCCCTGAGCGATCGTTTTCATGGAAGCTCGCGGTTGATCCATTCGTCGATGCTTCGCATTCACCGTAAGGCTGTTTGCCGACCATCGAAACCCGGCCAACGCTATGATCGCATGAAGGAACGCCAGAGAACTCATCAAGCTGACACGATGAAAGCTTATCCAATCGGTCACTCGAAGTTGTTGCGATTCAACGAGCGGAACTTCAAACGCCAAGGCGATGGCCGTCAGCAATGCAATGCCACCCGCAGCGATACTCAACATAAGATTGCAAGCCCAACCGCTCCCAAGCCACCAACTGGCGCATACAAGCAATAACGCAATCATCGAGTATCGGGAGCCTCCCGCTTGCCAAAGTGCCGCCACTAAGAACGACGAAAAAATAGTTGCCAGACTCCATGCGACTATGGCAAACCAACTCGATTCTGCGCGATGATCTGGCCGGGATTTCACGTCGTTGCCCGCCTCAGTATCCAGTCGCTGGATGGCGAACGGGCGAAGACTCGCCGACCAACCCCACGTTGCCCAGGCGGCGGCCAGCGAACCTGTTGCAACCCACCACCATGCACTTAGCCCACCGTTGGTTCTCGATTGAATGAACCAAAAAGCGAAGACGACGAGCGATGCAAAAATGGTTTGTGTCACCACACCTGAAATAATTCGAAACCTCCGCAACATGAGTTTGCGCGAGTTTATGCTCATCTTGATCACAACCATGGCCGACCAAAATCCGACGATCGTCAACGGAGCAAGGGCTAGAATCGACGAAGCGTGAAGCAATGCTTGGCGCTGGCCAAGATAGTAAACGACAACCAACGTAGCGCTCGATATGATGGTTGCAACCGCCACGACCATCCAACGTCTCGCAAACAGAGCACGCGAAGCGGTAACGGCTAGCCCACTATAGGCAACGCTACCGATCGCTAGGACCAGGATGGTAAAGAGATCAAGGCTAGGCAAGGCTTCCTGTCGTCGCGACAAAAGAATCCCAACCAATACGGCGAGCGGGATCAACATCAAACCAATATGAAGGATGCCTCGCGATGTGGTTCGAAGTTTCCATTGCCGTAAGGTATATTGCCCAGCACCATGAACGGCGAAGGTCGCTAAGAGAAAAACCAGCGACGGAAAAAAACGGCTTGTGCTCGATAGCGTGCTCCACAAACTGATCACCAATCCCACGGAACAAACCACGATCAACGCAGCACTGATCAATTCGACCCAGCGAATATTCGAACGCTCCATAAACGATTTAAAGATGCCTGCTTTCAACCGTTGCTGAAAAGCAGGCTGCGGTCGCTCGACAACAGGTGACACCTCGTCAATATCCAGCGGATGCGGCTCGACGGATACAATCGCGTTCTCCCGTGAACCGTAGGCGCTAGCCTCGGGCGTTTGCAAATCGATTGGCAGTATCGGAAATGTTTCCGTGATCTGCGGCAAAGGTTCGGCAGTCTGCGGCGAATCGATCGATCGCGATGCAACGACCTGCTCTCGACCTTCATGCACACGAGTTTCAAGACGACGAACTAATTTTTCCAATTCGGTTGTCTGTTCCTTGGGTAGCCAGTTTTGAAATCTAGCGAGCCCGATCAATCGCTGAGCAGCCGCTAAATCGTCCTCGACCTTGGGTGGCGATATTTGCGAGTTACGGCTGGTCCGAAAACAGTTAGGGCATTTTTCCGAAAGATGCCGAAAGCTGCAATTTGGGCACCGCTTTCCAAAGGCAGACCGAAATAGATACGATGCGATAACCCACATCCCATGGCCGATCAGCGCCCAGAAGAACAGAACAGCACCAAAGCCCAACAAGGCAAATACGAATTCTTTCACGCGTTTTTAACTCCAAATCACCACGACCATCAATGAATCCACTATAAACCTACTGCCGAAGACTGTAAACGAAGCGAATTTTTGAAGAAATTCCATGTTCGTTTATTCGTTTGCCCGTTTCTTCGTTGCCTGCGATGCATTCGGCCTGGAGATCAATCCGCAGTATGCTACGATTGCTTGCGAATTAGCTACAAAGCCATCGAACGAAAGCCAAGGAATAGCCGTGAACGCTCTGAAAATCGTATACACTAAGACGGACGAAGCACCTGCCCTCGCAACGCGTTCCCTCTTGCCAATTGTAAGTCATTTTGTGGAAGCAGCCGGAATTGCTGTGGAGCTGGTCGACATTTCGCTCGCTGGACGAATCCTCGCGGCGTTTCCGGACTACTTGGACGAATCCCAACGACGCTCAGACGGACTTGCACAGCTCGGCGAATTGGTCAAATCGCCAGACGCGAACATTATCAAACTTCCGAATGTTAGCGCTTCGATCCCCCAGTTAAACGCAGCCATTAGCGAGCTGCAATTGAAGGGATTTTCTATTCCTGATTTCCCAGACGTACCATCGAATTCCGATGAAGAATTGATTCGCAAACGTTACGCCAAAATTCTGGGAAGCGCCGTCAATCCAGTGCTACGCGAAGGCAACTCGGATCGGCGCGTAGCCAGTCCAGTCAAGCAATACGCCAAGAATAATCCGCATTCGATGGGCCCTTGGAGTCGCGATAGCATGACCCATGTCTCCCACATGCAGCACGGTGACTTTAATGGCAGCGAGAGATCGCATGTCATGTCCGCGCCGGGCACAGTGAGGATCGAGTTCACGGCGGACGGAGCCAAGACCGAAGTGATGAAGCAAGTAGACTTACGGGCCGGTGAAATCATCGATGCGTCAGTAATGAACCGTATCGCATTGCGAGACTTTTACGCGAGAGAGATCGCAGACGCCAAACAGCAGGGGCTCCTGCTATCGTTGCATTTAAAAGCCACGATGATGAAGATCTCGGATCCTGTCATTTTTGGACACGCACTCAGTGTGTACTTCGATAAGGTACTACAAAAGTGGGGTAAGGAACTCGACAGTGTCGGATTCAACCCAAACAACGGCCTTGCGGACTTGCTCAAGCGAATCGAATCTTTACCAAGCGAGCAGCAGGCGGCAATCAAAGCTTCTCTCGAAGAAGTCTACCAGCAAGGACCAAGCCTGGCGATGGTTGATTCTGATCGTGGGATTACCAATTTTCACGTTCCAAGCGACGTCATCGTCGACGCTTCGATGCCCGCCATGATTCGTTCGTCAGGCAAGATGTGGGGACGCGATGGCAAGCTGCATGACACCAAGGCCCTGATCCCCGATCGCTGCTACGCGAGCCTTTATCAGGAGACAATAAAATTCTGTAAAGAACACGGTGCATTTGACCCGGCGACCATCGGCAGCGTTTCCAATGTCGGGCTCATGGTATTGCAAGCTGAGGAGTACGGCTCGCATGACAAGACATTCGTCATCCAACAGCCTGGCACGATGCGAGTTGTTGACGAATCCGGAAAAACGCTGATCGAGCACCCAGTTCATGAAGGTGACATCTGGCGGATGTGCCAAACAAAAGACGAAGCGATTCGTGATTGGGTCGCCCTAGCCGTTGCTCGCGTTGTCGCGTCCGGTTCACCTGCCGTCTTTTGGCTGGATGATAATCGTTCCCATGATCGATGCGTGACTGAAAAGGTCGTCGAGTATTTGAAGTCGCACAACTCGGGCGACCATGAAATTCAGATCATGTCACCTTCGGTCGCGACGCGTTTTACTTGCCAAAGAGCTAAAGATGGCCTGGATACGATTTCGGTGACCGGCAACGTACTGCGGGACTACCTGACCGATTTATTTCCTATTCTCGAACTTGGTACTAGTGCCAAGATGCTGTCGATTGTTCCGATGCTCGCAGGCGGCGGCATGTATGAAACGGGCGCTGGCGGCTCCGCGCCAAAACACGTTCAGCAATTTGTCGCCGAGGGACATCTTCGATGGGATTCACTCGGAGAGTTTCTCGCGATTGCAGCTTCACTCGAAGACTTGAGTAACAAAACCGGGAACAAGCAGGCGAAACTGCTTGCCAAGACACTCGATCAAGCTTCTTCGAAGCTGCTAAGCAACGACAAGTCTCCGTCTCGTAATGTTGGCGAATTGGATAATCGCGGTAGCCATTTTTACTTGGCTCTCTACTGGGCACAGGCTCTCTCAGACCAGAGCGAAAACGAACCGATTCAAAAGCAGTTTCACGCCATCGCGAATCAACTGCAATCCAATGAAGCCGCGATCATCGGTGAACTCAAGGCAGTACAAGGCAAACCCGTCGACATCGGTGGATATTATTTCCCAGACGAAACTCTCGCTAACGAAGCGATGCGGCCGAGTGCCACCATGAATAAAGTATTTGAGTAAGCAGCCCTGAATTTGCCCGCCATGTGTCAGAGTTGATTGATTCGGGTGAGCTGACTGGATGGCTGCAACCGCCTGAATGGATGACACCAGAACTGAAGGCTGAAGTGAAGCGGACTGAGTATGAGTACGCGCAGGTCAGGTGAAATATAGCCGACACACAGCCGGTCCTAAATACGACCCCTTTGGCCTTGTGCCATAGGTGAAGAAGCTTAGCAGCTAAACTGAGGCCCTGTTAGTTCTCCCATTTCCCGCATCCCGCCGCCGAAGCAACCAACTCCACCGCGTAAGCCATCGCGCCACCCCACGAACTCTCTTCTGCGAACCGCTGGAAACTCGACAGTTGCTGGCGGTCGATTCGATACAGGCAAGTCTCGGGCTCACACACTGCGTCGGACTACGCTTGAAGTCGTTGATCGTATCGACGTTGAATTCGAGATGCAGTCAGAATCGAACTACTTCTTTGACGATACGGACGGAAATTATTCCCGTAACAGGGTCAGCGCGGGGAGGCATCTGGACGACGAGGTCGGCAATGTCTTGAGCGGTAGGCGCGGTTTGGGCCGATTCCATGGCAATTTTCCTAAAAATTGTTCTCTAAAGCGCCTCACGCGGCTAGCTCCGCATGTTACAAAATAGAGTTGAGAAGGCACACAAATATGAGGGGTGTTTAGAATTAACGAGAAAAAATGAGCAAAGCCGCCAAGAGCCGAACGCCTGCGAACCGCGGCCTCGCTAAGGCCCCCACGGGCATTCAGGGATTGGATGAAATCACCGGAGGTGGCCTGCCGCGCGGCCGACCCACGCTCGTCTGCGGAAGTGCCGGCTGCGGTAAGACGCTGTTGGCGATGGAATTCCTGGTCCGGGGAGCGACGCAATTCGACGAACCCGGCGTGTTCATGTCCTTCGAGGAGACCGTTGCGGAACTGACGGAGAACGTCCGCTCGCTCGGCTTCGACTTGGACGAACTCACCGAGCAAAAGAAGCTCGCGATGGACTTCGTGCGGATCGAGCGGAATGAGATCGAAGAGACCGGCGAATATGACCTGGATGGTCTGTTCGTCCGCCTCAACTATGCGATCGACTCCATCGGTGCGAAGCGGATCGTGCTGGACACGATTGAAACGCTCTTTGGCGGTCTGTCCAACGTCTCGATCCTGCGCGGCGAGCTGCGCCGCCTGTTCCGCTGGCTGAAAGACAAAGGGGTGACCGCCGTCATCACCGGCGAGAGCGGCGAGACCGGCGAGGGGATGCTGACCCGACACGGCATGGAAGAGTACGTGTCGGACTGCGTCATCCAGCTCGACCATCGGGTGACCGATCAGATGTCGACGCGGCGACTGCGGATCGTCAAGTACCGCGGCACCACGCATGGGACGAATGAATACCCGTTCCTGATCGACGAGGACGGCATCAGCGTGTTGCCCGTCACCTCGCTGGGCTTGCAGCACGAGTCGAGCGCCGAACGGATTTCGAGCGGTATCCCTCGGCTCGATTCCATGCTTGGCGGCGAAGGATATTTCCGTAGCAGCACGGTCCTCGTATCCGGGACGGCGGGCAGTGGCAAGACCAGCATCGCCGCCCACTTCGCAAACGACGCCTGCCAGCGTGGGGAGCGCTGCTTGTACTTCGCGTTCGAGGAGTCAGCGGGCCAAATGCAGCGCAACATGCGTTCCATCGGCATCGACCTGGCCCCGTGGGTGAAGCAGGGCTTGCTGCACGTCCACGCCAGCCGCGCCTCGATCCACGGCCTGGAAATGCACTTGGCGACCATTCACAAATTGGTGCGCGATTTTCAGCCGCGCGTGGTGGTCATCGACCCCATCGGTTGCCTGGCGGCAGTGGGCACGCGCCAAGACGCCAGCATCATGCTGACCCGACTGATCGACTTTCTCAAAATGGAGGAGATCACCGCGCTGCTCACCAGCCTGACGAGTGGAGACAAGTCTCTGGAGCAGACCAACGAGGATGTTTCCTCTCTCGTCGATACCTGGCTGTTGCTCCGCGATCTGGAACTGGAGGGCGAACGGAATCGAGTGATCAACGTCCTCAAGTCGCGCGGCATGGCCCACTCCAACCAGCTCCGTGAGTTTCTGCTGACCGATCACGGTGTGGAATTGCAGGATGTGTATCTAGGCGCGGAGGGCGTGCTCACCGGCTCGGCTCGGCTGGCGCGAGAGTCCACGGAAAAAGCCGCCAGCCTGCTCCGACACCAGGAGATCGAAGCCAAGCAGCGCGAGCGAGAACTGAAGCGCGAGGCATTGGAAGCCAGGATCGTCGTCTTGCAGAAGGAGTTCGAGGCGGAAGAAGAACTCGCCAAACGGGTCATCGATCAGGAACAGTCTCGTGAGGAAACCAACAAACAGGATCGGGATCGCATGGGGATCAGCCGCCAAGGAGACAAGGTGCTGAGAGACGTCGATCCAACCGTCCGTTCCACCAAGACGCCACGGAGCCGCCCATGAACAACTCATCCAAACTGACTGAGTATACAGCGCCCACCGAAACCGACCAAGAAACAGAAACGTGGGCACTGCGGCTGTACGTGGCCGGAGAGACGCCGAGGTCCGTCGCCGCCTTCGCAAACCTCAAGAAGTTGTGCGAGGAACATCTACCGGGTCGGTACCAGATCGAAGTGATCGACCTCATGCAGAACCCACAACTGGCGGCGGGCGATCAGATCGTGGCGATCCCGACTCTGGTGCGCAAACTGCCGGAGCCGCTGCGCCGGATCGTCGGCGACCTGTCGAATACCGAACGGACTTTGGTGGGATTGCAATTACGTCCCGCCAAGTCGGGCCAATGAGATAAGTAACGGGAACGAATTAAGTTCCGTAGCCGGGAAGAACCTCAATCACAGATCAGATGATGACAAATAACTCCGATGCGACCGAGGCGTTTGAAAAGTTGGTAGCCGGAGGCCCTGCCGAGGAGCGCTATGTCTTGCGCCTCTACGTCACCGGCATGACACCACGCAGCACGGAAGCATTTGCCACCATCAAAGCTCTCTGCGAGGAGCGTCTGCAAGGACGTTACGAGTTGGAAGTTATCGACATTTACCAGCACCCGCAACTGGCGATCGATGAGCAGATAATCGCCGTGCCCACGCTGGTCAAGAAGCTGCCCGCACCTCTCCGGCGGTTAATCGGCGACCTCTCCAATCAGGAGCGGGTGCTGTTGGGCTTGGACCTGCGCAGCAAACCATAGATAGGAATATCACATGACAACCGCAAAACAGCAGGCGGAAATCACCGATCTGCGGCTACGGCTAGAAGAGGCCGAGGAGACGATCCGGGCCATTCGTAGCGGTGCCGTGGATGCGTTTGTGGTCGAGGTGCCGCACGGGGCACAGGTTTACACACTCCAGACCGCAGACCGTCCCTACCGACTGCTGGTGGAAGAAATGCAGCAAGCCGCTCTCACGCTCAGAGACGACGGCACCATCGCTTATTGCAACCGCCGCTTTGCCGACTTGGTGGGCAGACCGCTCGAGCGACTGGTGGGCGTCGCCTTCCGCGACTTTATCTCACTCGATGCACAATTTATTTACGAAAACTTGCTACAAGAAGGCCGCAGCGGTTTCAGCCAAGGCGAGAGTCATGTGCAGGATGCCGCCGGCGTGTTGGTGCCTGTGTTTCTCACTCTCAACGCCCTTCCGCCGGACTGCGGAGCAGCGGTCGGACTCCTCGTCACGGACCTCAGGACGCAACGTCACCATGAAAAATTGAATGCTCTATTAGAGGCACTCAAGGAGGCCGACCGCCGCAAGAACGAGTTCCTTGCAATGCTGGCCCACGAGCTCCGCAACCCCCTTGCCCCGATCAGTAACGCCGTGCAAGTCCTGCGGCTCTCGGGGGGGGGCAAC
>Ga0163150_10004235_pt1 | contig 19362 bp, 29 predicted proteins | sample OliLakLV19P2IB_FD_148628 | JGI IMG/M metagenome (GOLD analysis project Ga0163150, IMG submission 148628) | Freshwater microbial mat bacterial communities from Lake Vanda, McMurdo Dry Valleys, Antarctica - Oligotrophic Lake LV.19.P2.IB | ecosystem: Environmental > Aquatic > Freshwater > Lake >...
ATACGTTTGTTAATTGTTTTCCATTGCTTTCTATAAAATATTTTTCATTACCCCCATCCTTAATCATTAAGTCTTCTACTTTTCCAAATAATCTCAAATTATCTGCCATATCAATTACCCAGCATTCTTTGTTAAGGAATTTTCTTACCCCACGACCGATCATTTGGTACCACAATCCAAGCGACAGCGTAGGTCTTGCGATGACGATTGTTTCTAGGTCTGGTTTATCAACACCGGTTGTCAGAATTCCAACATTAATAATAATTTTTATTTTTCCAGATTTAAAGCCTGCTAATATTTGCTTCCGCTCTTTTTTAGGAGTCTCTGCAGTAACTACCACTGCGCCTGTAACCATCCCCGCCAGGATATGCGCCTCCTTTGTGAATTGCACAAATACTAGAATATTTTTCCTCTTCTTTGCTAAACTCTGCACTACGCGTTCAATTGAAGTAGGGAAGTTGATCACATCATAATACCTTTGTAAAGAACTTTCCGTATAATCCGAACCTGTCGTATTCAGCTTTAGATGAGATCGATCAAAATTTCCTACCGAGTAGTACTTTATTGGGGCTAAGAACCCCCCATCAAATAATTCCTTATTTTGTGTGTAATGAATTAACTTATGAAATATTCTGGGACGGGTACGTGTAAGAAACTTCAATTGAGATCCCCCATAACCATCAACACTATACCGGTAGGGGGTGGCTGTAAACCCAAGCACCTTCAAATTCAACTCATTTATTAAGAAGTCATACATACCTCCTTTAGAGTTAACTAGGTGGCACTCATCTATAAGAAGCAGTTTCTTGTGACGAAAGTGAGCTAGTTGTTTTATAACGCTTCCAATTGTAGCAAACGTAGTAAATCCAGCAAGTTCTTTTCTACCTGCAGAGGCTGAATATACAGAGGCCTCAAAACCATAATCTACAGTATACTTTTCATAGTTTTGCTCTAGTATCTCTAAACTAGGCTGAAGGATGAGAGAGGGCTGGGCAAATCGTTTGAGTGTCTCACTGATAATAAGGCTTTTACCTCCCCCTGTGGGGATGACATTCAATCCATTTTCATGGGGTTTACTGGTCTCTAAAAAAGAGATATTGGCGTGCGTGGCTGCTTCCTGGTAAGGACGTAATTCATAGCTGTTAAAACACAAAATAACTTTTAAAGTGTTAATAAGTTTTCTTCACCTTTGGGATGAGAATATGTCAGAGCCTTGTTAACAAACTTAGTTGATCTTCCTTATAGTGCACCATTGTGCTCTCCTCATCGTACCATACATACACTAATCCATCCTTTATACGATCGATACTACCTACTCCATAAGAAGGTTTGTTATTGTCAGTTACAGACACGCCTTCCTCAATATTACTCAATGTTAGTTCCATTTTTTACGTTATTTAGTCTACCTGTTTGCTTAGGACTCATGCGGTAGTAGCACAAAATCTGGTCTAAAATACGAATATTTACACCTTTGGTTACAGCTTTTTTCCATAAAGTGAAGTCTTCAAATCCTAACTCATTGGTTTTATAATACTTATTTTCTCTCCAAAATTTACCTGTGTAGCAAATTGAAGGGTGGCATAAAACATTATGCCCCCTTTCTTGTTCTGCTTTTATGTCAAGATTGTGAAAGATCATTTCTTTTCCTAAAATATCTACACCATTGACCTCTTCGATAATTTGAAAATTATTGCTGACAAGCTCAGCGCCCTCCTCAACAGCTTTAAGTTGTAGTGCAAACCGCTCAATATGAAAAATATCGTCTAAGTTAACATTGAAGACAACATCGCACTTTTCCATTACGAACGCTTTATCTAAGATATGATTCATCGCAAAGATATGGTTAGGCATGGGTAAATGACTGTAGCAGGCTCCTGGCCACAGCTGCGTCCGTATGTGTCCATAAGATACTTCATATACTGTAAAGTCTTGGAATGTTTGACTACGTATGCTGTCAAGGCATTTTTGAACCCAAGAACTTTTGTAAATCTTGTAAATGTCCTTGTGATATAGAACTACTCCGACCTTACGCACTTATACCTCCAATCTTCTCATTTAAAATAACCATCAGCCCACTAATGCGCGCATTATGATCCTCTTCGCTGGCCTTCTGCCAGTTACTACCAGCAATAAAATGCATAACCATTCCATCCCCTATTATCGAATACACGTTGTGGTGTAGTTTTGTATAGTGCATATTTTCACCGTAGTGTTCATTTAAAAACCCTATATTCTCCGGAGCATATTGTTCTATGAGTTTATAAAGGTTACCCCCTGTATCAAGACCATACTGCCCGTTAGGAGAAAAATCTACATTATCGCCCAGTAGCATACTGTTTAGAAATAAGCAACCCGGCCAAAAATACTTTTTACCTGAAGGTCTGCCTTGTCCCATACCTACCGCCACCTTCGTGCCCAACACTTCTTTAATAGAAAGTTCCTTTATAAGAAACGCGTCGTGGTCTAGGAAGAGCAGATGGTCGTAATCACTGTAATATTTGTGGTATGCAAGGTTTGCTGCAAATGCATGGCTTAAGCTTGGGTTTCCAGAGGCTGAGTTTGTTTTTAGATAAATACAGTCTTTGTTTTCCAGCCTATATAAAAGAGCGGCAGTTACGTCTGGGAAATCTGAATTATCCACAATAATTATATCAGGTTTATCCGCACAGAACTTTCGGATACATTCAATTTGCTTAACAAGGAAGTCTGCGGTGTTATAAACTACTATGATGATGGCTGTTTTTTTCATTTAGAAATTATTTGAAGTTTTGGCATTAATACTATAAATTTACCTCCTTTATTTAGATACTCACTTTCTCTATCCATAAACTCAGATAGAAATTGGAAGGGGCCTATTAGTAGATAATCTGGAGGGTGTGCGCGCATTTCAGATTCTGAGATGATTGGGATGTTTGTACCAACAGTCCGGGTTCCCCACTTAGCAGGAGACCTTTCAGCGATAGCCGTAATCACGTCGCTTGTTAAACCAAAGTACTGTAGAGTAGTATTGAACTTAGTGGAGGCTCCATACCCCATAATGGTTTCTCCTCTAGCTTTGATATCTGCAATAAGGTTAAGAGTAGCAGCTTTTAACTGATTTATATCAGTAAAAAACTTTTCCCATCTAGCTACCTTATCTAAATCCAACAGGCGTTCGTAGGTCTGCAAAGAGGCTACTCTAAAATCACAAACATCACGATGTGTTTGCGAGGCATATGCATTTTTATTAGCCCCAAGCTTCATTATATGCAGCCTAAAAGATCCGGCATTTGTATTATTCAATTGAGCATCCATTACCTTGAAACCATGTTCAAGTAGTAATTTTCTGATGTTAAACAGGGAGTAGTAGTATTTATGCTCATGACAAATATTAGAGAACTCTAGTTGTTCTAGCATTAGAGGTGTATAGGACATCTGTAGTACAAATAAACCATCATTATCTAAAATCTTATGTACATCGTCTAAAAACTTGCCAGGGGCTTCTAGGTCATAAAACATAGAAATACAGGTGATAACCTTTGCTTTTTCTAAACCAAACTTTGATTTATTAAATACCTCTGCACTAAAATAATCTTGTATTACTAGGTCGCAATGCTGTTCCGATTCAACTTTAAAAGAATCATCCGCAGGGTCTATGTTGACTCTTAGTAAGGAGGGGGGTACTTGTGAAAGCAGGTAACCATCATTGCCTGCGATGTCAATCCACAGTGCGCCATCCTGTATTTTGAAAACCTTCAACGTAGAATCTACTACGTCTTTTAATTGCTCTTTCATTAGCCCTGAGATGGATGACCTATACCAGTATTTTCCCCACATACACTCTGCAGGCGCTGTTTTTTCTAACAACACGGTGCCGTTATCATCCATCATCAATTTCATTTCAACAGGCGCATGCCTAGGAGATTCCTCTGGTCTAAGGAAATCGCTTACATAAAGCTTTCCAAGAGTAAACAGTTCTATCATATTTATTTTTTTAATTGTTCAAGTTCATATTCTACCATTTTCTTCACAATGTCCTTTATAAAATGTTTAGGTTTCCATCCTAACTCTTTCTGTATTTGATAATTATTTGCACAGATAGTTTCCAGGTCATTCTTTCTGAGAATAGTTTCATCTACCTCAGTATATTCATCATAATCAAGGCCTACTTGCCCAAGTGCAAGCCTGATGAAGGAGTTTAGGGAATTTAATGCCCCAGTGCCTACAACAAAGTCAATAGGCTTGTGATGCTGCAACATCCGCCAAGCTGCCTCTATATAGTCCGGAGCCCATCCCCAGTCCCTCATCACTTCCTGCTGACTTACCTTGATCTTTTCTTTACTATCATTTTTAATTCTGGCAACTGCCATACATATCTTTTTAGTAAAGAAATTTTCGCCCCGTGTGTAATATTCATGCGGAAAATAAATGGCTGAACATGTGAATATATCCTTCTCCTCTCGGTACATCTTTACGTACTGCTGAGCAGCTGCTTTGATAATTCCGTAGGGGTGTGATGGGTTTATATGAGTAGTTTCTGACTGTACAGATGCGCGATCTTTTCCAAATATCAAACAAGAGCTTGCATGAAAGAATTTAATTTCACGGTCTAAAAGGTTGATACTTTCCAATATATTTTTTGGTAACAATAAATTAGACTCAATCATCTGGTCTCCATCTAAATAAGGGTCGAAAGTATTTGAAAACCCCGCAAAATTATAAATTTCATGGGGCTTCATATCTGAGATAACACCATATACTTGTGATACAGTAAGCCGTATATTAACGCCAAGAACTTCATACCCCCTTTCTCTCAAAAACTCCACCATCAGGCCTCCATCCATGCCACTACTTCCCCAGACAATGGCTCTTTTTTTCTTATTCTCCATTTTGTATGAGTATTGAAATCATTGATCCATTATCAAAAAAATTAAGTTCATACGTACATCCTAGAGCTTCCATGTACTTTTTGAATAGATTCCAAAGTGTGTATGGCGAATACCATGCAAAGTGGTCCGGATGAATCCTCTCTGTGAATACACCCTCTTGATAAGAAGCTTGTGTGTATATTGAATAATTTGGAACCAATACGAACATTTGCTTGAACTTTATTTTGAAAAGTTCTTTAAGTAGAGCCCCTGGGTTTTCCAGGTGTTCTATAATGTTTGGAACTAGTACTACATCGTACTCACGGTCTACTTCTGCTATATCTTTAAAATAAATCCCATCATAATACCCTTTTAATTCTTCTAGCCCATTAGGGTCACACCCATGTAGTTCCGACGCAAAGTCAACGAGCTTTAAGTGCATGTTAGTTCCTAGATTAAATATAGGGTAATCTGAACATCCAATATGTAATACCTTTTTGTCCATACAAAGGTCTGAACAGTACGCCCAACTATGTGTTTGTATGTCTCCTACCTGCAATTTCTGAGTAAAGAAATCTCCTGCACTTATTTCTACTTTATTTTTTTCCATATGACTTATTTGCTCCAAATAATTTTTGCTTTTTACCTTCTGAAATTTCATTTAACTCTAAGTCAATCTCATCTATAAGTGCATTACGCTGCATGTTAAGTGTGTTTGTTTTTCTAGTAGCGTCTGTTATTTCCTTATCAGATGCGCCCGGATCTCTTTTGATATCTTCCTGCATGTAGATTTTTATATTCACGATGGAAAGCTGATCCACCATATTTCCTATTGATATTTTCATTTTTTATATTTTTGTTAAGCCTACATATTTTATGTTATCGGCAACCCTAAAGTACAACATCGTATTGATAATTTATACGTTCATCATTGAAGCAGTATTGACCTTTGATTATATCTACATCTTCATATTCATAGGAATAATTCATTTCTTCTCTTTTAGTGCCTTTCATTATTTGATTTAGCTTAATCACATTTAATCTAACTGTTACTCTTTTGCAATGTAGGGATAGGATGTTTCCTCTACCATCTGGCGTGAGAACTTCAATTCCTAAAATTTCTGGCTTATTCATTTTATTATTTATTTTAATTGTTAAGTCTTAATGTTTTATTCATATAGCAAAATTTATACGATTCATTTCCTGATCAAACTTACCTATGTGTTCAGAAATATTCATGTAATTAGTTTTAAGTTAATGTGTTATTTGTTAAACGTACATATTTTATGTTATAAGCCATTGGCGAAAAGCCAACGGTTTGCTTCGCCTTATAACACGGGCTTGTAAAAATTAAACCTTTTCCTGTCCGACTGTGTATGGTTTTAGTTTTCCGATTCTAACCATTTCTTCTCCGTAAGCCAAACTACCCTTTTCCTCTGCCGTCAATTCAGTTCTGTTTTTTTCTTTTGTTTTTAAATAATCGTAACTTTCTTTCATCCTAACAATCCGCATACGTTCATCTAATAATGTTTGGTTCTGTAATGCAGTTTGCAATACTTCAAGCATCTGTTCTGCATCAAGCGGTTTGCGTTCGGAAATTTTCTCAATCGCTTCCACTAATCGTTTTAATAATCCCATTTATTCATATTTTAATTGTTAATAATCCACCCCCAAAGGTTTAACTTCTACAAGCCCCAATCCGTTAGCTGCAACTGCTAGCATTCCGTTCCATATTGACAAAATCCGTTGTATTAAAATAAACTTCTAAATCGTGTGTATTAAATGGGCCTTCGCCAACAAATCTTCCATTTGCGATTTTAGCAGTCATTCCACTCATATTTGAAGCGTAATAAATTAAATCATCCCCTTCAAATATTTCCATAATAAACTCACAATTACCGCCTTTTTCACGATTTGACATTGCGAAAAATGAAAGGTAACTACCATTTAATAAATCATTTGTTGTCATTGGTTCACTTACCATAATGCTGTTAAAATATTTATTTTTTCCAACCCAACAGAATTTTCGTAAATCAACCGCAGCAGCAGCTAACATCGGTTTGGCAAAATTGCCGTTTTGTTCTTCGTTTGACATTTTATCTTAATTTAAACATTTGTAATTCTAATGAAGTTTTGTGTTCGGCAACTTCGCCAAGCCGCCAAACGTTAGTGGCAATACTTACCATACTGCTGCCAATTAGATTTTACGCATTCAAAAAGATAATTTAAAACTAATGGCTGAGCTGCATTTCCTAAACTTCTGTGCTTATCCACCCTATTGGGAATGACATCAGCCACTCCATAAATCTTAGGTTCGGTATCCCCCCAAGTTGGGTAGATAAGCTTGTCCCACCTTGTGAAAATTTCCCTTTCCTCCATCCTGTTTCCGATGCAAGTGGGGTAGAATATAGCGTAAATTCTGCGTCTCCGTTGTGGTATGCCAAATTGGAAGCCACATAGAGTTTGCCACTCCGCATCATACCCGATTTTTGCAAACTCTTCGAGGATGATTTCAAATCCGTGTTTAATAATTGTATGGGAGTTTTCAATAATAATATATTTTGGCTTAATTTCATCACAGACACGAAGCATCTCTCGCCATAATCCGCTTTTGTCTCCATCAACTCCTGTACGGTTTTTACTTGCTGCAAGGGAGATGTTTTGGCAGGGAAATCCTCCTGAAATAATATCAACTGGTTCTGCTCCTTGCATTGTTTTGATGTCGTCATATTGTTTTGCTTTTGGAAACAATCTATTTAATTGTTTTCTGTTAAATTCTGAAATTTCGCAATTCCATTTAGTTTCTATATTTGACATTTCTGCCCCCAATTCAAAACCTCCGATACCAGCGAAAAGAGAGCCGTGAGTTAAATCCGTACTGCCACTAACAGCACCTACCAAAAAGGCGTGGCTTTGTGTTTCATCAGAAACATTTGTGGTTAAATTATCTTTTGTCATTTCTATTAAATTTAGTGTTTTAAATCCCGCCCTTCTGGTAGCTGCAAAGCGCTATAGGCAATTTAAAATTTCTACTATTTTATTTACCTCTTTATCCGTCATTATATATTTACGTAACCACCCAACTGTAAGATATTTATACTCTTCAATATTTGTGTAATTGCAAATGTCTATCTCAAATAACTTGTCCTGCAACTCCATCAGTTGCCTATCCGTCATTTTTGTAATTTTTTGAACAGAAAAGCCGTTCCAACATGTTTCAATATCCGCAAAAGAAATTTTAAACATGCCTATAACATGGGCTTGTTCTAATTGCCGTTCATAGTCAGCAACCAGCTTTTTTGCTTTTAAATAACTTTTCTTACGGGTTTCCATCTCTTTCAATCCTTGTTTAATTTCTTTTTCGGTTTTCATTTATATTATAATTGGATTAATGAGTTTTCTGCAAAATATTTTTCTTCTGCGCTTAAGTGCCAAGAAATGTTTTTTGAATACTTTGTTTCATCTTTATAGAATTTATACACACCTGCTTCCAGATCTCCTAGCCTCGGTACATCCAGCGCATTTGCGATTGAAAAAGGCGCTGATTGATTTCCTATAAAATATTTACAAGAAGCAATAGCGTTGGCCATCTCTGTAATATCTTTAACCAGTAGAAGTGGATAATACCCGTTAAACAATTTTTTAAATTCTAAATACTCATTTGTATTTGTTGTTACAAACATAATATCTTTTGGAAAAGCATTTAGTATTGTTTGCCAAGGCATACCTCCGTGTCTATGTTTTGATCTATGAATTAGAATTTTATTACGCGCCCGGTGGTCTGGCTTAAGAGGCTCCAGCCACTTGTAGTCAACGGGAGCAAAATTAAACCTTCGCCCTAGTCTTTCAGTCCAACATATACTGTATTCTCCTTTTTCTACAAACTCTGTGGCAGCCTCCTCCCTCCAAGAATTGAGATTAATAAAAGAATCATCAACTTCTTTACTTAGAATCTGAAATGAGTTTATGTAAGGCTGGTGATATACAAGCTCTTTTATGTCGTTAAAGGCCGTTTCTACCCCATAAGTAAATATGTCTCCCCCATATCCTTCTGTAATGTAAAGATTCGCTTTGCAGCCTCGTTGCATACAAATATTTTTTACGGCAAATAGAGACTGTACAAAATCTCCCATCAGGCCTGCTGATATAAAATTAATTGTCTCCATATTATTCGTTTTTTTGGAACATTAGTGTGGCAAAAGAATATTTGTGTATTCCATAGTCAAAATCAGGAGGAAATTCGTAGTTAGGGGTGCCTACTAAAGAACAGTTATTTAATTTTAATATCTTTCCTAAACGCACCCTCATATCAAAATCAGTATAGAGCCGAAAATCTTCTCCTGGTTTAGGATCTCCTAGTTTCCATCCATCTTTATAATCACAAGTCAAAATACCATAACCTTTTGGCTTTAGTAATTTACAAATCTGAGCTAAAAAAACTTCATCATCTTCTACATGTTCAATTACAGAAGTAGAAAATATTGTATCAAATAATATGCCTGCTGCATTTGCTTCTTTATAAAAAGCATCTAAGGATGTGTTTATAAAGGGGTCTATACCAAATACATTAAATCCTTGTATTTTCAAAGTTTCATAGGCGGTATCTTCGAAACAGCCTACACATAAAATTTTACTTTCATATATAGATACCTCTTTCGTTGTTAAATAAGTGAAGCCTTGTTGCACATTTGCGCGTTCAAACTTTCTACTCATTATTTCTGGACAGGCCACAAATAATTCTTGTATTGCAGGTGCTAGGGATTCACGAAACTCATTCGTTAGAATCGTATTCATCGTTATTCTTGTCATAAGGTTTTATTTAGTATTTCTTCGAACTTGTCAATTAATTTTTGGTTGGACCATTTAAGACGGTACTGCTCAAGTGCTTCAGAACCAGAAGTAATAATATCCTTTAAGGGGCGGTCCTCTACACAAATAGATGGTTGGGTGTCCCTAATGTGCCGGAACATCCAGGTGTTGTTGATAGCCAACGGCCTTCGTACACTTAATGCATAATCAAGCACAGAGGAAAGGCCTCTTCCAGGCATATCATCATAAAGGAATATATTGAGAGTGCTTTCTGCTAAAAATCTCAATAACAAATTATCATTCAGAAATTCATTAGTGATTTGTAGTTGAATCCCTGGCTTTTTTACCTCTGCATAACACCCTGGATAAATATTTTTTATAGAGGATTGATCTTGATCTCCATAATGCGCAAAGGGGATATGCAGTCGTATTATCGCTTTGTCAAACTGATCGTTAACAGTCTTGACTACGCGACCGAACCCTTTATTTCCGAATCCAAATCCAAAACTACTAATAACCGGAATAGTGTTTTCTGGGTAGAGGAGGCCTACATATTCTAATAGTGGCCTCGGCAATGCAAATTTATTGTTTTCGTCATTAATAGTAGTGTCTGGATATAACCAATAGTCTGGTTTTAGGTTTGTGTGTTCAGAACCTTCATGCCAAATCATATAGTGCCGAACTGCTGTATTATTACACCCTGTAAACCACTGCATAGGCAAAGGATGGTAGTTATATATGATAGCCACAGGTTGAAGTGTACTTACCCACTGATCATAATCCCCCATTGAGGCACATTCACAGTAATGGTACCTGTAATTGCTTGTGGCCTTTCTCAAAATATTAAATACCCTAGTACCATAGCTATGTACTCCACAATTACGTTCTACAGAATTTATAAATAATATGTTCTTTATTCTATTCAATTTTTTTGCTTTTTAGTCTTACCTCCTCAAACTGAACCCTTATTGTATTTTCTGTCTCCAAATAATTTCCGCCAAACCCATTTTTTAGATTGTCAGGGCTCAACCTTTCTTTGTAAAGCTTATATCTCGCAACCATGAAATCTGGGTTGATATATTTATAATGCTTCAAAATATACTGACTAGTGGTAGGCCGTTCAAAGCCTACAGGTATACAACTATGTGCACCTACGTTGTAATTCATCTCAGTAATGTGGTTTTTATTAAACAACAAAGTTTTGTCATAGAATATAGCAACTTGCTTATCGCGGTAGCCATGATCAATACCTTTGAGATTAATATCATTATTCATGTTGACCATGTTATAACCCCACCCTCTAATTAAAGTAACCCCTGTACGCATTTCCTCCTCCAATTGTAGCTCATTTATACAAAGGTGTTCATCACAGTCGCAGATTAGTACCCAATCAGTTTTTGCATGCTTCCATATATTATTTTTGATTGCTTGGTACATAGTATCAGAAAGCTCATTGTTAGACGTGTATGGGTATATTTCACAGCCAGCGCTCTTTGCGATTTCTACTGTTTTATCAGTGCTTTCATTATCAATGATAATTATGGTGGCTGAGGGAAACATCTTCAAATAAAAATTTAAAGTGAAGGGGAGTACTAACTCCTCGTTCCAGCATAATATGTAAATTGTAATAGGCATTATGACCTGATCTCTGCGTGGTTTTTATCAAGTGCGATTATTTTTGCGGGTAAATTGTCTATTCCCCAGTTTTTGCGTTGTTCCATACTTGGCACTGAGCAATAAGAAGGCGTTAGTTCATTTATTTCCATAGGTGTGGAATACTGAAGAACAGCAAAATTCAAATAATAATTCCAAAAAGTCTCATCGTGATAGACGGCCATTACACCTTCTCTTGCGTCTAATTCTATTAACTCAGATAATGTTTGGCAGGCGAGTAAATAGGCAGATGCCTTACCCCCTTGAAATCCTCCCGCATAATACTTTTTTTGGTGTTGAGGCTCTATATGAGAACGAGAGCGTGGATCATTACCTGAACTCCCCCACCCTTCACTTATAAAGAAACCTGGGTGTCTTACTGCTGTAAAGTCTCCTAGCAGTAGCTCATCCCCTACAGGCTCATCAATAGCCATATCAACATCTAAATAGAAGATGTGGTCATAATCCTTAAGTGCTTCCGCATGGTCTGAAAATATCTTGTACCGGTAAAGCGTTGCTTCCGGAAATCCGTAAGAAGGTATTACATGCCAGTGTTTATTAAGTACTGCGGACTCTTCCATAGAGGAGGCAGAGGGGGTGTCCACAAATAAATGCACATGCACATCATGGTTTGTTAAAAAATTACGCTCAATACCTGCAAGTATCGCAGGTAAGAAAGTCTTGTATTTACGGGTGGCTATTAAAAGCACTGCTATTTTTTTCATATTAATTATTTGCTAAGAGTGTCCATGTAGGGAGGTATAAATCAGAGGTATCGTGGCCTGCAACTGGTTTAAACCAGTGAGAGGGGGCAACTACAGTCTTGTCAGGCTTCTGGTTGAGATAGGATCCCCACCAAGAAAATGATGAATTAGCGATTATATTGTGTCTACACAGTGTCATTAAGCACATGTCCTGTACTTCGTTAAATTTACTAAAACTTATTGTAAGGTTCTTAGGAAAGTTATCTACACAGAAAGGGATGTCATCACTAACGACAAAAAAATGGTGAGTTTCTGGGTCAAATTTACTCATCGCCTGTTTGTACCACTCCATGTCCAAGGTATAGTAATAATGTGACATACTACTTACATAATCCCCCCTGCGTACATGTACTGACACCGGTATCCGCTCTCCTTCGGTTCTTTGATATATATATTCAGTTATTTCTCCTATCATAGCAGCTTTGAAGGAAAACATTTCTTTCACTTGGCTTTCACAGTGCTCCCAATACTTTTTACTTTGCCAATATCCAATCAAATCTATGTCCTTCATAAAAGGTATGGGCTCATAGTGGAATTGTTGCTCTCTGTATTCAGGACAGCCTGTGACAACGGCCTCTGTTTGTGTGAACAAGCCATTGAAGTATTGGGCGTATTTCCACTCAGGCAGTGCATAAGGAAGGTTATGTTTGGCGGAATACCCCAACACATTGGCAACACAAAACAGTTGATTAGCCATTCGACCATACTGTTTCCAATCGTTTAAATTATTACACGTTATCATGTCTTTACTACTTGATTTTGCTTTTAATTAATTCAATTATTCCTACTAAAAAAACTAATCCGATGGCTAAGATGTTATCCATTTGAATATTTTTTAAAATTCTCCATTAATAATTCACTGTAGTGAGTGTCCATATTTAAAATATCGGAAAAACCGCTCCTTTGCATTACTATCATTGGGTTAGTGATATAACAATTATTATGTACTTGCAAGACCCTTTGGTATAATTGATCGATAGGTTCTCGCCAAGCTTTTATTTGTTTAATACCACAAGTAACCATATCATTGAGTAATAAAGTTCGGGCTTTTGAACTATAAAGCACTGCGTGAGTAGTGAGTAGCGAATTGCATTTAAAAAGGAACTCTCCTGCGGGGATCAAGGGCGCTTGTACATTGGCTCCTAAGTAAAGAAGGTCAAAATTTGTAGGTAATTCACGCAGGGCTTGGGGCATAATGTCATTTATCCCACTCACGATTTCAATATCGTCCTCCAGTACCAAGATATTATCCATGTTTTGACTGCTTGTGAAAAGTTCCTTCATTGTATAATGAAGACCGTCCGCACCGTTGGCATGTTTTTTTGCAGTAAATATCTCAAAAGGAATATCATATTTGAACAATTCACGCTGCGCCTGCTCTAATCTATCTGGACGAGATTTCAGGTTGATCACATATATTCTATCGATTCTAGTGTGCCACATGTCTTTTCTATACCACCTTATTTGTAATATATGGAGTTTCCGCGGGGCCCTTTATACCCCCTTTAATTTGTTCACAGTAATTTGCAAGTGTAGATCCCCACGTTTTATCCTGTAACTGTTTACGGATAAAATACTTTGATGTTCTCATGTAGTTATAATCTGACACAGAAAATTCTGATACGTATGCTACAGTTGCTGCTACAATAGTTTTCCAATCATATTCATAGTTACCTCTGAACCAACTAATAGCATCCACAACTTCTTTTAGTGGAGACCTTGCCATTAGTCCGGAAGTAGGTATTTTTAATTTGTTAGGAAAAGTGTTATTAACCTCTAAGGAACAATTATACACAAGGTCTACCTCCTCAGCTGACATTTTATTTTTCTTTTTACGATTTTCTTTTTTACTTGTGTAAAGTTCCACTGCATTTACTACCTGCTCAAATTGATCGCCTTGAAATAAAGATGAAAAACCGTTCTTATTAAGAAAATTGGTTATTTGTTCCCGTTTAGTTGCTGCCATTTTATTTTTATAATTTATTTTTAAATATGCTTCTCCATTCGTTTATTTTAACGTACCTGATTCTTTCACTATACCCGCTTAGCAAACCATTTGAAATTAAACAGACAGTCAGTGCAAGTACTGAAAACGTGTAGTAAAGTATAGTTCCATGTTGTTTATGTCTTCCACAATCATCCATGAAATTAAATAGTAATAATGGCAGTGTGAATATGAAGGAAGTTAAAGGTACACAGAAATAAGTATTAGATAATAATGACTTAACTCTTCTGAAAATACTTAAATCATTTCCCCATTTATGAATAAGATAAAAGTAATCTTCATTTATTTTATAAAAGAATAATGGGTCTTTATCTTTTTCTTCTAATTCAAAACTCTCCTCTGGGGCAGCTATATATGTATTCCCAGTTGTACAAGTAGTCCCGTAACTAACTTCAAATGTTGAAATACGGTTTGGTAAGTCGGAATCAATGGTACTATTATATTTATGTGCAGGAAGGAAACGTAAATAGTATTTATTACAGATAGCTTCAATCTGACTGACATGAAACACACGTTCTTTATTAAATTCTTTAGTTTGTTTAAGTTTATCAGCACGTTCTTGTTTCAATAATCTTCCTGCCTTTGCCACACGGTGAAGACCAACACGTTGAAGTGCATCATTTTCTTCCAAATGACCAATACGCTCATACTCTTTTATTACAAGCAATTCTAAAGGTGTGTTGATTTTTCGGTTTTCCTTAATCAACTTTTTTTCTAAATTAACTGTTAGTAAATTCATGTTTTTTATGTTTTATAACTTATTTTTTTAGTTTATTTTTATTTAGTACTTTTATTCCATGTCAGAAACAAACCAACAACCAACAAATATCTTCGGTATCCCCTTCGAGGCTAAGATAGCTATCGAAGTAGGAGGCGGCCTATACGCCAGATTATCGCAACTCATGACTCATTGGGCAGCGCAAAAATCTGTAGCAGAGTTTACTGCCGTTCTTGCATTTTTACAGCTACCGGACAGCAAGCCGAGAAACGAATATGAGTACCATATTGTGACTATGCTAAGCATTCTCTATGAGATCGAAATTAAAGCCAAAGAACAAAATCAATTGGTTGAGAAGGATATTTCTGAGTACGCCAGTACCTCTCCCTCAAAACCCTAACTTAACAGCAACTTCTCCAAATTTTTCTTTACTATTGCATAACCTTGTGATTCTAAGTTATCAGTAATGTCTTTGGCAGTCAATGCTCCTGAAGCGCTTTCCAATCCATAAAATTCTTTATAAAGAAGAGTGGCGCGTTCTCCTGCAGAATCTTGATCAAAGAGTGTTATAATAGATTTATACCTCCTCTTATACATTGCCATCACTTCTTTAGGTATAAGGGCATTCTCCGATTCTGGGGATATACTATCAAACGTATCTAGTTGCAATGTTGTAAACCCCATAATGTCCTTGAGCGACTTGGTAATAAGCAAATTTGGCCTGTCTAAGCTGAGCTGTTCCGTACCTTGCATATAGTCAATGACTTTTAAATACTTCACTGTATTACCCGGTTGATATATTTTATAGAGAGTACCATCTTTTTTAAAATACCCATATAACAGTGGCCGTTCAATTTTTCCCTTAAACTCTTGACCATTTTCTGTTTTAGAAAGGTGAATAGTTTTTAGTGGACGGACAAAATATTTTTCAAGCAAAGTGGTACCTATAAAGTACTTTCCCCAAAACCGCTTATCGTATTCATTCCAACTACGAAAATCGTAACTAACTATTTTGAATCTTTTATGCTCTTTGTAGTTTGAACTGTTGCTAGTATGCAGAGTATACTCAAGGTTATTTGAATTGAGGTATTTTTGATAGTCCTTCCACACACGATCTACAGACTCAGCTTTAGTTTTATAACCAAATTTTAAACGTACCATTTCATAGATATCTCCTCCATTACCTGTTGAGTAGCATTTGAAAAAATACCGCTTGTCGTAGAATATAAAGAAGGAAGGGGTGCGCTCTTCAACAACTTGACCATCGACACGTTTGATAGGGGTAAATGTCTCAATTTCCTGGCCTTCTAGCTTTTCTTGTAGTCCCAGGTAAAATTGAAAAGCCCACGCCTCATCTACTTCCTCAAAGTGTGTTATAATATTTTTAGTACGAAGCATTACAGTTCTTTGAATGTTTTTAATTTGGTGTAAAATTTTCTGTAACTATAGCTTTAATCCCAAGGCATCTTTTCTAAATTATCAGCCCCTCCAATATCTTCTCGTAGTTTGCTTATCTCTTCAGTGGGTGTTTCTTGCTTTACTGGCCCCTGAGAAAGGAATTCTGTATTTTCTCCCATTGATTTTTTTCCGCTAATAGCCGCTGCTCTGTTTTTAGAGGCTTCCCAATTAATATCCTCGATAGGTAAAGAGGCAGGTACCTCCTTTGTAGGCTCAAAGGACTGTACTTCTTTCACTTTTGGTGCAACTACATGTGTCGCAATATCAAATTTAATAAGATCGTGCATATTCACCGAGAAAGGTTTGCCAGTTTCTTTAGAGTACTTTGGTAAGTATAAATCATCCGTCTTATAATTCTTCTTGTTCAGGTATTGACGAGACGCTAAGCAGTAATACATATAGAAATCCTTAAAGGGTTGCTCCTTATTGATGGCATCAATTAGTTTTTGGATATCTTTGGTATCATACTTATCATCCTGCGCTTTGAACCAATCGTGTTGCCCAACTTCCATGAATAAACTTTTTAAGTGCCTTAGTATATCATCTTCCTTAGTGATGGAGAAATCAGCACGGTCGGTATCTTTAAATCCCCACTCATTTAGTCTCAACCTGGCAACTTGTCCTTTGTATGCCTCCGAATTTGGATTATTGTAATCACGCTTAAGTCCTTTAAAAGCTACATCTATAATCGGCTTTGTTTCAACGTTTAGGACCACATCAGTTACTGTTTTTCCTTCATTGGTTGTATATGGACGTAACCGAAGTTCTACTGAGTTTATTTTACATTGTACATTCCCTGGAGGAATGACGCTAGGTACATATTTTTTTTCGTCGCTCATATTTATTTATTTATTTCAGTATTAATACTTATAGTTGCTTTAGACATGATTAAGCCATGAATAAATTCAAAACTTTTTTTAAACTCCTCCTGTGTAGATCCCCCGGCTTTTGTAACTGCTACTAATGCAGCCTCAAAAGACTTATCCTTCGGAGCAAAAGGTTTTATACCACCTTTTTTATCAGAGATGTCAAACAAGTAGTGTTTGCCTTCTTTTCCCCAATACTGTCCTTCAATCTCATCCCCTGTTTTAGAGCTGCACGCAAGTTCATATAGTTTTGGAGCCTTATCTTTCCCAATTCCATATTTTAAACCATCTATACCAGTGATATTCGCAAATTTTTCATTGACGTTATCCATACTAGCGATCTTTATTTTTCTGTTTTCGTTTGCCATTTTACTTGTTTTTTGTTTTTAAGTTTTTTAATTCTTTGTTTATCGCGTCTGCAATAAACCTCACCTGTATTATACCTGTTTTCTCCTTATACTTTCTTACTTTATTCATAACAGAGGTAGGTATTTTTACAGATTCTGTAGGTTCTGATATTTTATTCATGTGGTAAAAGTACCACTAGTTACTACTATATCCAAATTTATTTTTAAAAACGTTTATAACTTTTTTCAAAATCATCTAAATAAGTAGTGATCAGGTTCCTAAGCAGGAGGAGTTGTTGAAAGTCAGTCAAAGGTTTCCCAGTATGGGCTTTAATAGTGATCTTACTAATCTTTCCTTTAGTGATTTTAACAGTCCCAGAGCACCCTTTATCTTTATTCATGTGGCAAAAGTACCACTAGTTACTACTATGTCCATATTTGTTTATTTAACTTTTGGTATGTATAATTTTATTAGAAATCAATTTCATTCTTAAGTAAAGGGTAGCAGTTGCTAAGACATCTTTTTCACAGTAGGTGGCTATACGGGCAACATCTTTATCTTCATAATATACATTTCTTACCTGAGAGCCATCAATATCGTCTTTGCTAGTAGGTATGCCAAATACTTCACATAATAAGGGAAGACTTACGTTCGCATCATATACACCAAATCTCCAGGCCTCCTTTGTGCAAAGCAGATGTGCGATATCCCAAGGTTTTTTCCCTGATATATCAAAGAAGGGAGGACATTCCATACCATTTAAGAGCATTCGCTTTGCTATAACAGGGAAGTCGAAGTTAAGACCGTTATGAGCAACTAGGTGGTAAGAGTGATTAAAACCTTTATTTAGGATACTATCAGAAGCTTCCCTATATTTTTCTAGTAATGCTTTCTCATCCTCACTAGAAAAAGATTTTGTTATAAACTCAAGTTCTAGGGAAGGATCTGGTTTTGTAAGTATGTCTACCGGTAACTTCGTTTTGAAAAAGCCAATTGATATGCAGCATATCTTTAGGAACTCAGTCTGAAGAGGCGCTTTAGTCTGATATAGTATTTCTACTTCAGGTGCAAGCTCTGGCGTATTAAGAGCGTCAGGGTTAAACTCATCCATCTCAACGCCTGTAAGCTTCTCTGAGTCCCGTTTAAATCTCTTTAGAAAGAGACCCTGCATTGTTTTTGACATATCAAAAAATGACTTGTGTTGTGGCACCGTTTCGATGTCCAAGAACACTAAATTGTTCAAAGGTTTTGAATTAAGCATGCTAATTTGTTTTAAAGTGAAATATTTGTGCTATCTTTTCTATTCTGAATTGCTTTCTTTGCTATAATAGTAGAAAGAGTCGGTATCTTCTGTTACCCATCTATCTGATTGGTTTTCTACAGATAGTAGTTCTGTATCTACTTTAAATTGCTTTAGGTCCTTTGGCAGTGACTTGGTAATCCAGTTGCTATCTCTCCAAAAAATTCTATTGTTAGGCACACACAGTAAGTAGCCTTCATCTGAATTGAATAGGTGACCACACTTGTAATCTGTCGGTTCATCGCTATAGGGGTTGTCAAACCAGTCTATTGTAAAAATGTAAGTTCCCCAGACTTTCTTGCCATCACGTAGCACTATCTCTGCTCTATGAAAGGCTAAGAAGTCATATTCTATAACTGATACATTCTCACTAAAACAGTCCCACAGCTGCTTGTAGTTAAATGGGATATCTGAGGTAGGTTCTTTAGTGTATATCTCTGAAAGGGGTACCCTGCTTCTAAGCATCCCATTGTCTGTCATAACATGGAAAGTTAAGATTTTACCCGCGCAAGATTGTAGGGCAAAAACATAAACGTGAAAGAACTCGTTGGAATCAGCATCTACCTTGGTAAAGTAAGACTTTCTTACTAACCC
>Ga0163150_10004240_pt1 | contig 19347 bp, 16 predicted proteins | sample OliLakLV19P2IB_FD_148628 | JGI IMG/M metagenome (GOLD analysis project Ga0163150, IMG submission 148628) | Freshwater microbial mat bacterial communities from Lake Vanda, McMurdo Dry Valleys, Antarctica - Oligotrophic Lake LV.19.P2.IB | ecosystem: Environmental > Aquatic > Freshwater > Lake >...
GTGCCGGGCCTGATCGATGCCGTGCGCGAGATCGGGCTCGGCCGTCATGATTCGCCCGGCCATTCAGCAGCCGCGTGCGAACTGGTGCTGGAGGCGCTCGTCGCGCAGAAGCGGCTGACGCGCAAGGAGAACGGCAGCTACACGCGCGTCACTCGCCGGCCGCGCCCGCCGAAGGGCAATCCTGAAGGACCGTTCGGTCCGCCGACGTTCGACGTGTAATGGAGTTCGGGCTCCCGCGATCATGCGATGTCTCGTGAGCTGAACAAGGCTGTCGTGCTCGCCGCAGGGCGCGGCAGTCGTATGCGCGAGATGAGCGACGTACTGTTGACGGTTGAGCAGAGCGCGGCTGCCGATCTGGGGCTCAAGTCGCTCATCCCTTTCGACGGTCACCCGTTCATCTCGTTCGTCCTTACATCGCTCGCCGACGCGGGCATCACGAACGTCTGCATTGTGGTGGGTCGGGGTGAGAGCCCGGTGCGCCGCGCCGTCGAACAGCTGTCGATGCGACGTCTCACCATACAATTCGCGGTTCAGCAGGAGCCTCGCGGCTCGGCTCACGCGCTCATGGCAGCGGCAGGCTTTGCGGGCACTGACGATTTCGTTGTCATCAACTCCGACAACGACTACCCGGTGGACGCCTTCACCGCGCTGCGATCCCTCTCCGGTCCCGGTCTGGTTGCGTTTGCACGCAGCGGTCTGTTGAACGCGGGAATTCCGTCCGAACGACTTGCCGCCTTCGCGCTTGTGGACGTCGATGACGAGGGATATCTGTCAGGCATCATTGAGAAACCCGACGAGGACGCAATGCGGCGTGCTGGACAGGACGTCGCGATCAGCATGACCTGCTGGCGCTTCGGCCCGTTCATCTTCGACGCATGCCGTGCAGTACAGCCTTCGATACGCGGTGAGCTCGAAATGACGGATGCCGTTCGCAGCAGTGTCGAGCGCGGCCAGCGCTTCACGGTCATGCCGATGGATGCTCCCGTGCTTGACCTGTCCCGCCGTGACGACATTCCGGTGGTTGCGCGCGCATTGCAGGGACGGGACGTGTCGCTGTGACGGATCGCGCTTCGGACGTTGAGCGGTGCAGGGCGGCACTGGGGCGGGACATCGATGTCGCGGTCTTTGCGCCCGGACGCATCGAAGTGCTCGGCAAGCACACGGACTATGCTGGCGGTCGCAGCCTGCTCGTTGCCGTCGATCGCGGCTTCACTGTCGTCGCCGTTGCACGCGCGGATGACGCGGTGACAATCACGGATGTCGCGACCGGCGAGAAGGCCGTGCTCGATCTCGTTGCGCGCGAAGCCACCGACATCACGTTCACAGCCGATCCGCCGTGGGTACGTTATCCGGAAACAGTGCTGCGCCGCAGCACGCAGAATTTTCCCCAGGCGCGCGGTGGCGCCGACATCGCGTTCATCAGCGACCTGCCGATCGCGGCCGGGCTGAGCAGTTCGAGCGCATTCGTGGTGGGCGTGTTCATGGTGCTCGCAGCCGTACGCGGCATCGCGGACACAGCGGCATACACATCTGCGATTCGCAGCAGTGAAGACCTCGCCGGCTACCTCGGTGCAGTCGAAAACGGCTTTGCGTTTGGCGAGCTTGCCGGCGACGCAGGTGTCGGAACGCACGGCGGCAGTCAGGACCACACCGCCATCCTGTGCGCCCGCGCCCACAGCATCGTCCAATATTCGTTCCTGCCGGTCACGTTCGAACGCGAGATCGCGATGCCCGACGAGTACGTCTTTGTGGTGGCGGCGAGCGGCGTGCGCGCGGAGAAGGCGGGCGGTGCACTGGACGCGTACAACTACATGGCGAGCCAGACGCGCAGGCTCGTTGAGATCTGGCGGGCTGCGGGAGCCGGAAATGAAACCACGCTCGGCGCCATCATCGCGAGTGACGAGGATGCCGCACTGAAACTGCGGAGCATTGTCACCACCACGCAGGCGGATGACGCACTGCTCGAGCGGCTCGCGCAGTTCGCAGCGGAAACCGACCAGATCATACCGGCGGCAGCGCGCGCGCTTGCGAGCGGTGATGTCAACGGGTTCGGCACGATTGTGGACCGCTCGCAGTTCCTGGCCGAGCACGCGCTCCACAACCAGATCGCCGAGACAGTGTTCCTGGCTCGCTCTGCGCGGGAACTCGGAGCGGCTGCAGCTTCGGCGTTCGGTGCAGGCTTCGGTGGCAGTGTCTGGTCGCTCGTGCGCCGCAGCGATGCGGCGACACTCGAACGCACGTGGCGCGAACGCTACCTCACCACATTCCCGCAGCACTGTAATAGCGCCACGTTCTTCACCACTCCCGCCAGTCCCGCCGCGGCACCACTTCAGTAACCCCCGCACTGGCAACATTGTTGCACCCCATGAGCGGCGAACGCGAGTCAGGGAGCGAGCATGGCGGCACGGGCAATGTGGAAGGGAAGGATCCGGTTTGGCGGCATTGATGTGCCGGTCAAGCTGTATTCCGCGCTGGAGGGAACGACGATCGGGTTCCGTCTGCTCCACAATACCGACAAACGACCCGTCGAACAGCGCATGGTCGATCCCGAGACCGGCGACGTCGTGGAGTACGCGGATATCAAGCGCGCGTTCGAGACGGAGGATGGCAATCTCGTCATACTCGAGGACGAAGAGCTCGAGGAGCTGATTCCGGAAGATTCGCGGGACATCGAGATTACGCGGTTCGTCGGCGAGGATGCAATCACGCACGAGTGGTATGATCGTCCGTACTATCTCGGGCCGGATGGCAACGGTGCGGAATACTTCGCACTCGTTACGGCGCTCCGGAAGAAGAAGAAGACGGGCCTCGCCCAGTGGGTGATGCGGAAGAAGGAGTATGTAGGTGCGTTGCGCGTCGAGGGCGACTACCTGATGCTGATGACGCTGCTGCACGCGGGTGAAGTCGTGCCGGCGGACAAGCTGCCTGCACCGTCCGGCCGCGACCTCGACAAGCGCGAGATCGCGATGGCGAAGCAGCTTGTGAGCGCGCTTGAAGATGAGCTCGACATGAGCGTATACCGGGATGAATATCAGGATCGCGTCATGGAGTTGATCGAGGCGAAACAGAAAGGGAAAGTGCTGAGTTTCCCGAAAGCGCCGCATCGACAGAAGGAGACGTCGCTCGCGGATATGCTCGAGAAGAGCCTGACATCCACGCAGAAGAAGAAGGCCGCGAATGGCTGAAGACGCGGAAGTACGCGCCCGGTCGTTCTGGTCGGGGACCATAACCTTCGGCCTGGTCAGTATCCCCGTCGAGCTGCTTCCCGCGACGCAACGTGAGGGCGTGTCCCTGCGCATGGTATCGCCGGAAGGTACACCGCTGCAGCGGCGATACTTCTGCTCGAAGGATGAGAAGGAGCTCGATTGGGACGACATCGTGCGCGGATACGAAGTCGAGAAGGGAAAGTTCGTTGTTGTCACCGATGAGGAACTGGAAAAGCTCGCGCCGGAGAAGACGCGTGACATCGACCTGCGACGGTTCGTACCGGCATCGGAGATCGATCCGATCTATTTCGAGCGCGCCTACTTCCTCATTCCAGGCGGCAACTCGACCAAGGCGTATCGCCTGCTCGCAAAGACGATGGAGCAGATGGACCGGGCGGGCATGGCGACATTCGTGATGCGAGGGAAGGAATACCTCATCGCGATCTTTGCGAAAGACGGTATCCTGCGCGCCGAGACCATGCGCTTTGCGGCGGAGATCCGCGCTCCGTCCGACATCGGCCTGCCGGACGTGGTGAAGCCGCGCGCGCCGACCGTGACGAAGATGACGAAGGCCATCACGTCGCTCACGGAACGCGCAATGAGCGAGAAAGAGCTGGTAGACACGCACACGAAGCGGCTGCTGGCACTGGTCGCGAGGAAGGAGAAGAGCGGTGAAGGCCTCGTCGTCGGCGCGGCCGGTGACGATGGACCGTCGAGCGGCGGCATCATCGATCTCATGGAAGTGCTCAAGCGCAGCCTGCAGAATCGTGCAGAGGCGGAACCGTCCCTCCCCGCGAACAAGATGGGTGCGCGAAAGAAGATTGCGCCGAAGAAGAGCACCGCGAAGAAGACTACGGCGAAGAAGACCACGGCGAAGAAGGCTGAAACTCGATCGACCTCACCAATTCTGACGCCGTCTGCGTTATAAATAGGCTCCTCGCTGTTTTTGCGTGGACAGTGGTTGCGAACCTCACGTGCTGAATTCGTCTTTCGTTATAGCTGTTCGGACGTTCGCGAGTAGATGTCGTCGGGGATATCGCGCTCCCGCTCCCACCGCGCGCCGGCTGCCTTCGAAGTGCATCTGTCCGCGAGGATCGCTGAACACGGGCCGACCCTCGCCCCACCATTGCACGCGCCAGCCACCCTCGTGCACCAGCGTGTGATGATGCGCGCAGAGCAGCAGACAGTTCGACAGGCTCGTAGCGCCGCCATCAGCCCAGTGCTGCACGTGATGCGCGTCCGTGAAGCGCAGCCCGCAGCCGGGGAAGCGGCAGCCGCTGTCGCGCGTGTTCAGTGCGCGCCGCAACGCAGGCGAAATGGTACGTGTCTTTCGACCCGCATCGAGAACGGCTCCCTGGCGGTTGGTGGTGATCTGCACCACGCTCGCATCGCAGGAAATTCTACGGGACGTTTCAGCTGAAAGGTGTGTGCCGTCCTCCAGCTCTGATCGGCCGGGCTCATCCCCGGCGGAGAGTGTCGCAGCGTCGACATGGAGCACGACCTGATAGCGCTCCGCACGCGTGCCGCTCACAGGCAGGTTCTGCGAAGCGGGCTGGAAGCCGGCAGCGAGCGCTCGCTCGGCGAGCAGACCGAGCGCATCCGCGCGCCGCCGCGCCGCGTCACGTGTCGTATCCCCGGCACTGTCCGCACGCCGTTCCCGGAAAAGCGCATCGCCCGCAGCCTCGAGCGCACGCATGAGCAGCGCGCCGATCTCCGGGGTGAGCCGGCCGCAGATCCGATACATGCCATCCTCATCAGGAAACACCGACACCGTCCGCGCTGCGCGCAGTTCCCGTTCCGCGGCGGCGTCATCAAGGCGATTCCCGCTGCGATACGAACGGACCATGCGCTCGAGCTGCGCGGTCGTGGCGCCGCACGCGAACGGGAGCAGGTCAGCTTCGTTCTCCGGTGTCGCCACACGGGTGAGGGCGCGCACCTGGGAGAAGGACAGCTCACCGCGGGACATCGCGGCGCTCGTCAGCGGCAGCGCTTCGAGCGCACGGGCCGCGCGCACCTTCTCTCGCGCCGCGCCGAGGTCGATGCCGGTGCGCAGCGCCAGCCAGTGCGCGCAGCTTCGCTGTCCATCCAGCTCCCAGCCGCGCTTCCGGTCAAACTGCGCGACCAGCACGAGCAGACGCTGCGTCGCCGCATGGATGTGCGCGCTCAGAATCGTGATCTGCTCACCGAGTTCCTCGATCGCCGACACATCGGCGGATGATGTCGCGGATGATGTTGCACCATGTGTCGCAGCGTAGGGCGTTTCGGATACATCGCGAATGGCGAGTGCAGGATAGACCATGATGTCCTCGACGTCTCTGGTAAGCGCGGATGCGTGCATGAAATATAACGAGGGGTTTCGGCGCGCTTCTGCGTGCGCTGTATGCGCGCCGGAGCGACTCTGACACCATTTGCTTCATCGCAACGCGTCGGTGCGCGCTGTGGCGCGTGCAGGACGCGTCAGGATGCGCGACAGGACGGCACGTCGCATGTCGTCACGAGTGCACGAAAAATCCTGTCAAGGGGTCATTCCGGGACAGCGCGCACACGCGATCGCGCCGCCTGGCTATCGCCGGCTGCGTTGTAGTGCGTGGCGCGCGTCCCCGCAACGAGGCTACACTTCGGCATGACCGTGCAGAATTTCTCGAGCGACGTCATCGCCGCCATCCGCGCCGCACTCCTCCGGTTCTTTGACGAGTCCGCGCGCGACCTGCCGTGGCGACGTACCAACGATCCCTACGCGATCTGGGTGTCCGAGGTGATGCTCCAGCAGACGCGCGTCGAAGCCGTGATCCCGTACTACGAGCGCTGGCTCTCTCAGTATCCTGACGTCGCTGCACTCGCGTCCGCTCCGATTGACGATGTCCTGAAGAGTTGGGAAGGGCTCGGCTACTACTCACGTGCGCGCAACCTGCATTCTGCTGCAATAATGGTGCGTGAGCGTTACTCCGGTTCTGTGCCGCCTTCATACGACGCGCTGCGCGGCCTCCCGGGCGTCGGCGAATACACGGCAGGTGCGGTCGCGAGCATCGCCTATTCGCACGCAGTGCCTGCCGTCGATGGCAACGTGCGACGTGTGCTCGCACGTCTGCTGGATCACCCCGATCCTCCTGCGTCGCTTCTGCGTTCGGTTGCGTTGTCTCTTGTTCCCTCCGAACGCCCCGGCGATTTCAACCAAGCCTTGATGGAGCTCGGCGCGACGATCTGCACACCGCGCACGCCGCGCTGCGCGCGGTGTCCGGTGGCGTCATGGTGCGCGGCGAGGGCCGCCGGTACCCAGCTCGAGCGACCGCTGCCGAAGCAGCGCGCTCGTGTGCCTCTGGTGCGTCTTGCGACGGCGGTGATGCGTCGGCCGGACGGGCGCCTGTTCATTGTTCGGCGGCCCGACACCGGCCTGCTGGCGAGGATGTGGAACTTCCCCGGCGTCGAGATTTCGGATTCCGCTGATGCCTCTGCTGCCGCACTGCGATTGGCTTCGTCCTTCGGGCTGCAGGCCTCTGGCGCCGTCGAGTTGTGCAGTGTGACGCACGTGTTCAGTCACCGGCGCGAGCGGTACGATTGCTTTATCGTGGACGTTCAGTCCGGGTCTTCACGGACGGCGGGTACTGCGTGGATCGGCGATCGGACGCAGCATGCACTGCCGCGCGCGCAGCAGCGGATTCTGGTCCATGCACGGGCGCGGGGTGAACAGTCGGACAGGTACACTCTGGCATCTGAGGCTGGATGCCGTAGCTGTGCGTGCGGTCAGCGCCGGGCTTGGGGCGGCCCTGGGTTGTGTTTTTGGTGCCTCGGCTTCGACGCCGATCCCGGCTCGATGTCGACCAGACGGACGTCGACCTGACGGAGCCAGAGCCCGTCGCGTGCGCCGACAAGCATGAACGGGATGGTGTGTGTTACCGCGCACGGGTTGGACGAGGGGGCTGAGTAGGGTAGACGGTGGATGTTTGAGGGGAAATCTCCACCCAACGTTTCCCTACTCAGCCCCCTCGTCCGGCCGTGCGCGGAACATGAATCCAACGCGGCGTTTGTATGGCTACAATGAAACGGGTCAATACGATGATCGTTATGGGCCATTTCGGCGTGATTCGCCTATCACGGAATTGCTCGAACTCGTGCGTGAGCTATTGCTCAGTGACTGTCTTCTTGGCCAGAAAGACTTCTGTTTCGCCTTCGAGGGACAGGTGAGCGACGTACCAGCCGTCGCACGAACGAACGGCATAACCAGATCCATCAGTCCGCTGCTGGTACACGGTTGAACTCGTCAGAACCGTTCTCAGGAGAGAAGTATTCTTCTGCTTCAGCGCGCTCGCGAGGGATTCAACAGCGGCCTGCCATTCGCAGTCATCGTGACGATAAGAGCACGTCTGATCCCAGATGGTCCTGTGGCAAGCTGCGTTGTCGTAGAACGGACCGCCCGTACACGACGAATCGAGAAACACACCGCCTCCCAGGATCTGGAACGCATGGGTCCAGATTCCGATTTCGGTGTTGTACTCATTCGAGCAAACGTCGCAGTACTCCGGTTGTTCTTGTGCGTTCACCTCGACCGCGGCCGCCAGCCCGACTGCGCAGATGAAGGCGATGAACAGTCTTCTCATGCTACCTCCTGAATTGGGGGTTGAGGATATCGAAGAACACCTCACCTGCGGTGTTCTCCTTGGTCGCCCACAGATACGTGGACCCGTAGACGAAGTGTAAGAATTGGTTGTACCGCGCAAATGCCATGACTTCGCCAGTCGTGACGTCGACAACCTCGATTACGCTGTCATACATTCGATTCGGTTGAATTTCTCCAATTGGAAGGCCCCGCGGGCCGACCGGTTTCCAGTCCGAATCAGCCACGATGAGCAAGACGAGCAGCAGGCCACCTGGCAATTCTCGGAGACCATAGATCTTGGGAGTGGGGGGGAATTGTGTAACCTCACCGTCAACATAGCCGTCATTCTTAAACCATTCCGGATTTCTCTGAACCGTTCGCAACACGCTTCCATCAGGGCGTACCAGGTCAAATCGATAGGTGAAAATCGTTCCTACCCATAGGGCGGAGTCACCGGACGTCGCGAATACTGGGACGTCGCCGCGTTTCATTCGAGCGACGGGACGTATTGAATGGACTTGCTTGAGCGAACCATCGAGAACGGAGATGCGACCGTTGCCGCTGGTAACGCCGACCAGTTGATCTCCAAGAAAACCAATTCGCGTCGAGCGCCACGGCAATGGTCTCTGAATCTCGATCCGTCCCTGCCCAGTTGGGTCGATTGTGGACAAACGCACACCGTGGGCAATAACAACGCGGCCATTTCGGTCAACGCCGACGGCATCGGATCGTCCACCCGGAAACTCGTTGGGACCGTCTCCCTTGCGGCCCACGGTCCTGAAAGTTCCGTTGGACCATATTGCCACGTTGCCATCGTACGTGGGGGACAACACATATGACCCACGCGAGAAGGCCACGCTGGGTGTCGTGTTTATTGTCGTCCCGGGCGCATCACTTGGAATGCTCGTGACATGAGCCAGGTCCAAGCTGCATCTCGGACAAGCGCGGGAATTCTGCGCGTACACTCCTTCCGCGCCAACAAGGAGGGACAGCGTAGTGATCGCAATGTTCGACGTGTTGCGGCGGAAGACGTTCATCATTTTGGTCATTGTGTGATTCGCTCGTGACTCGTGTTGGACGATGGTACATGCTTATACAGACGCGCGGAAGGCTCCCTTAGAGCTAGTTAGAAACTGACTGGCTCAATTGGTGCCAGGTTCATCGTTATGGAAGTCAGTCAGTTGCTCAACTTGTAATCTCGAATCGACCCCAAGCTTCAGTAGAACCATGGAAACGTGGTGTTTGACGGTGTTTGCGCTTATTTCCATCTCCCGCGAGATCTCGGCATTGGTCCGGCGATTCGCGAGCAGTGAGGCTACCTGCAGTTCCTTTTGAGTGAGTTTGCTACGCGAAGCCATTTTCATTCATCCGGTTTTAGGGGGGCGGTTCGAACGGCTCACTGCTGACAATCACTGGACGGAGTCCGCGTATGTAACTATCTGGACGACGGTGGTTTCGTTTGGATGATCCGACGCTCGGTTTCGCGGTACCCAATGAAGGCGAGATCGACCGGCTTTCCAGCCTCCCGAATGCTTTGCTCCGCGAACCGAGGCGTTCGCAGCAACCAGCGGGTAACTGACCAGGATCCATTGTCCTGTTGTTCAAATTCCACACGCCCTCGGGCGTGGATATTCTTGTGACGGTATGGTGGATTCTCGAACTCGAAATCCACAGCGTGTAGCCGATTGGATTGAATTTGGGACCACAGGACGCCACGTATGGACGCGATTTCATCGCCCTGCGCGCGCGCGAATTGTAGTCCCCGGAATTGACCGCGCTGGGGTACGTCGGAGAGGCAATACGCCGACAGGAATTGGTCAGACAGCAGGACGGCGGGATCAGGTCCATAGTGAACGAATCCGCCGGTAAGCGAGTCTGCCCGTACAAATCCGAAAGTGAGGAGGTCATCTGGTGGAAGACTCTTATACGGACTCCCCTTATCGGTTATGGTGGCAATTTGTGAATCGCCGCGAATGAACCAATTCTGAGCGTCGAACTCTCGTTCGATTTCCCAAACAGTGTAAGCTTGACTCGTACTGGAAGCGGTCCATTCAGCGACGCGCAACGCCTTCCGGATTTCTTCCCAGAGCACTGCGGTCCGCGCAGACAACCCCCCTTTTTCGCAGGACGCGGGTGCCTGAGCCGTTACCGTCGGAATTTTGATGGGGTCTGTCGATATGCTCACTACAATGCGTTCATTGCTTCTGCCGGCTCCCAAGTCCACCCTGATTACGCTGGTCGTGTAACCCAATCGCTCCACGACAACGTTGAGACTCCCAGAAGCTTTCACATGCAGATCGAAGTTTCCTAAGGAGTCGGTCACGACGGCGCCCACTTGTTGCCCTTCAACCGTTTGGGCCCTGACGAATGCTCCGGCAATTGGCGCTCGGGAAATGCTATCCAGCAGCATTCCCCGAAGTAACTGGAATTCCTGCGCGGGCAGACTTGGTGCCTGAAACGCAGTCAGGATGAAGGCGAGGGCGATTGCCTTGATCGAGATTTCACCGCCGTGTCTAATCATTTCCACCACAGGGCCTGACTGGGCTTGACTGGGCTTGACTGGGCTTGGCTGGGCTTGGCTGGGCTTGGCTTGGCTTGGCTTGGCTTGGCTTGGCTTGGCTTGGCTTGGCTCAGACCAAACGGTCAGACTGAGTCTGATCCAATGTACTCTCGACATTCTCATTGTCAACAAGGTGTTTCCAGAAGCCGCGCATTGATGCTCAACTGGCACGCATAGCAGGCTTTCATCCAGATGAGACGAGACACGCGGTTTACGAGTCTGGCCTAAAGTTGGCCCACTTGATTCCGTCTAATTCCGTCTATCAACGAAAACGCCCAGATTAGAGGATCTGTAGTGCCGTTTGTAGTCCCAGAATTGCCGGTTGAAATGTCCCACTGCCGACATGATCGGCGTTAGTAGCCGTCCAGCGTGACTTCGCAACTTGGTCTATCCATCCTCGCTCGACTGGGAGAGACCGTGATAAGTGGGAGGTAAGGGTGTTGCTCGCATATTACCCGTACCGAGGCTGTCTACGACGGACACTCTCGCCGGAAAACGAACGCCTCGACGCATTCCAAGCATCGATATTCTGTGCCGACACGCTATTGACCGCTATACCATCGAGCGCGAGCTCGCCGCCTTCCTCGCCGACCAGTACCGGAATCGTGTCCCGCCTCCGTGCCAGTGACCGTTTGACCGGTCATTGTATTGTAGCAGCAACCTCGGACCTCCTTGCAGCGCGGATCATTCATGACTCGCCAAGAGCTTCGAGACGCCTCGAAAGGTCGCCCGGAGATGTAAATGTGTAGGCCTTGCCCGATCGTCTTTGAATCAGGAGACCGTGGTCGGCCAGCGCAAGCAAATCGGTCCGGGCCGTTTGATAGACGACGCCGTGACTCTGTTGGTGAGATTGAATTGTATATCGATGCCCTGCGTGCTTCAACGCATGCGTAAGCAGCGACAGTTGACGGTGATTGAATTCCGCTGAAGATCGCAGCAAGGATTCAACCTGGCGAATTTCCGCGATTTTGCGACCAAGATACGCCTGAAGATCATTTATTGCGCGCCGGAACACCTTCAGTTGGTAGATCAGAAAATACGTCAGGTCATTCCCATCGCATTCAGAGTAGGCAAATGAGCGGCCATACTGGCCCGGGGCCTCGCGGAGAATGCGCGAAATTGAAACGTACTCAGCCAACCAGTAGCCCTGTGCCAGCATCGACCAATAGAACAGAGCCCTCGCCGTCCTGCCATTACCGTCTACAAACGGATGGTCGTACCCAATCCAGAAATGCAGGACGATTGCCCGCACTACGGGGTGGACAAACACGTCAGGCGAATCCTCGTTGGCGAACCGACACATCGTCTGGAGCCGTTGCTCGAGTTGTTCGGCCGGTGGGGGAACGTGAAGTATGTTTCCCATGCCGTCCTCGACCACCACATTGTCTGCTGCGATTCGAAGGCAACCCGCCTTTGCGTCATCGTCGAGTGTGCCATCCGTCACAATGCGGTGCAGAGTGAAAACCATCTCAGGCGTGAGTGGCCTGGCGACGTTCTGCTGGACATATCTCATCGCCATGTAGTTGTTCAATATCATCTGCTCGCTTTTGTCTGCCGGTTTGCGGCCGGATCGAATCATCTCCTTTGCAACATCGCTCGTGGTAGATGCGCCTTCGAGCTGACTCGAAGTAATCGACTCTTCAATCAGTGAGTTGATGATGTACCTGTCTCGTGTGCCCGGATTCGTCACTTCCTCGGCCATCTGAATGCCGCCGGCCGCGTCCCGGTCGATCCCGTGCAACAGCTTGTGGACTGAGTCCGGCAAGCCGTAAAGAAACGGTTCGCCTTCCTTGTCCCGCAGAGCTACGGGCTTGCCCAGGTGCTGACGCGCCAATTTGACGCCAGCCCACCATTGACGCGGCGTCAGACCCGGAGGCGGGGTCCGGTGGCGAAGCTCATCCCAGTGGTAGTATTCGCCCTCGACAAGCGGGGCGACGGAGAGAACTCGCCTGAGTACAGGTTCAACCTCCTTCCAGAGATCGTTGAGCTGGGGAGCGGGCATGGGGAGCTTCATTCTGACAACCTACTAAGTTCATACTAAAAAATCAATAATTGACATATAATTAGTATTTTAGCGAATTTACAACCAGCCCTCGCGGTTCCACCCGTTCCGGGGATTGATACTAATTTCCGTGAAATTAGTTGCAAATTAGTACCTGGCACGCTGCGTTTGACCGGACAACACGGATCCGGCAAGGTTACAGGGCATGAGAGACCACTTCCGCATCATCTGGGCAAGAGCGCACGAGGCCACCAACGGCGGGTTCTGGACGGAATCACGCCCGATCGGCGCCGACATCAATGACCACATCACCACACTGATCGGCGTTCTGGTGGGGGGCGATGGCAGGCTAACCGATCAGGAACTCGAGCTGTTCAACGACATCTTCGCCGACGTACTCGGCGGCCGTCAGCCCTTGAACGTGCTGCGCGCGTTCCTGAGTGAACGTGCAGACCACAGCAAGGACCTGATCCTTCGACCGCCGGCGTTCTTCGATGCGCTCATACGCATGGACATCGCCAGCGGCACGCACGCGGCGCATGACGCAGTGCTGGCGCTGCAGGAGATCGGCCGCGAGGCGGCTGCGCTGGATGGTGACATCGGCCGCGCGGAGCTGGCCACGCTCACGGACTACGTGTGGATGCTGCGCGAGGCGCTGCCCGCGAAAGCCGCGGGCGCTGAACCGGCGCCGGAGACGACTCCCGAAACAATCGCGCAGCTACAGGAGCAGTTGCATCGTCTGGTGGGCCTCAGGGAAGTCAAGGAGCGCGTCGACACGCTGGTCAACACCATTCGTGTGCGGCAGCTTCGCCAGGAGCACAAGCTGCCGGTCCCGCCGATCTCACTCCACATGGTGTTTACCGGGAATCCGGGCACCGGCAAGACGACGGTTGCGCGGCTGCTGGCGAAGATTTTTCGCGGGCTCAATGTCGTCGCGAAAGGCCAGCTCATCGAAGTCGATCGCTCCGGTCTCGTGGCCGGGTACGTCGGCCAGACCGCGCTCAAGGTGGATGAGTGTGTCAAGTCGGCGCTCGGCGGTGTGTTGTTCATCGATGAAGCGTATGCGCTGGTCGCAGGACGCGGCGAAAGCGACTTCGGGCATGAAGCGGTTGACGTTCTTGTGAAGGCGATGGAGGATCACCGCGACGCGTTCATCGTCATCGCGGCCGGCTACCCCCATGAGATGCGCGAGTTCGTAGACTCCAATCCGGGGCTGCGCTCGCGCTTCGCCAACTTCGTCGAATTCGAGGACTACAATGCGGACGAATTGCTGCTGATCCTGGAGCGGATGGTCGAGGATCAGGGCTACGCGCTGTCTGATGCAGCGCGTGCGCGAGCAACAGAAGTGCTCACCGGTCTGGTCGAGCAGAAGAGCGCGAGCTTCGCGAACGCGCGCGAGGTGCGCAACATGTTCGAGCGCGCTGTGAGCTGCCACGCCAACCGGCTCGCGAAGGTGGCGCAGCCGTCGAAGGCCGAGTTGATGTCCCTGGAGCCGGACGACATCACTCACGACAGCACCACCGCTCCCTCGGCCTTGCCACGGGCCCTGCTTCCATAGACCTTGGAACAGTGCCTCAAACGCCGCGGTGACCATGCGATTCCACACCTACCAGAAATACCAGGGCACTCTCCTCGATGCCGTCAACATCCAGAACCTGCTCGAGCACCTCGCCGACTTCATGCTGCAGAGCGGCTTCGAGGGTGGCCCGCATTACCATCCGTGGTGGGGCTGGTCCGGCGATGATCACGATCACTCGCTTGATGCTCTCAAGGAAGCGCTGCTGCAGGCGTTGATCGAGAGCGGCCAGCTCACGCAGGAGATGATCGAGGAACTGCGCGGCGAGGGCGGCGGCGACGAAGAGGTGCAGAAGAAGATCGCGGAGCTGCTCAATCAGCTCGTACAGAAGCTGATGGAGGAAGGCTACATCAACACACAGCAGACACCGCAGGTGCCGTCGTCATATTCGGCGATGCCCGGCCAGATCGATGACGCGAAGCAGGCAGCGCAGCAGGTTGAGTTCAACCTGACGCAGAAGGGTCTCGACTTCCTCGGCTACCGCACGCTGAAGCAGTTGCTCTCCGCGGTTGGTCGGTCCAGCCTCGGCAGTCACGACACACCGCATCTCGCAACCGGTGTCGAAGCAGAAGCGGTGTCGAAGCCCTATGAGTTTGGCGACACACTGAACCTCGACATTCCGGCAACGCTCAAGAACGCGCTCTCGCACGGCGGACTCACGTTCCCGCTCGACCTGCAGTACGGCGACCTGATGGTGCACCAGGCGGAGTATCGCAGTTCGTGCGCGACGGTCCTGCTTCTCGATATCTCGCACTCGATGATCCTCTATGGTGAGGATCGCTTTACACCCGCGAAAAAAGTCGCGCTCGCACTCTCGCATCTTATCCGCACGCATTATCCCGGAGACTCGCTACGCGTCATCACATTCGGCGACCGCGCCCAGGAGATTCCGCTCGGACTGCTGTCGCAGGCCAAGGTCGGCCCGTTCCACACGAACACCGCCGAGGGACTGAAGCTCGCGCGGCGGCTGCTGCTCTCGCAGAAGAAGGACATGCGCCAGATCGTGATGATCACCGATGGCAAGCCATCAGCGATCACACTCGACGACGGCCGCGTTTACAAGAATCCCGGCGGCCTCGACATGCGCATCGTGAAGGAGACGCTCGGTGAGGTTGCGGCGTGCAGGAAGGCCGGAATCCTCATCAATACCTTCATGCTGGCGCGCGACCCGGTGCTCGTTCAGTTCGTTTCGAAGGTCTGCGAGATGGCACGCGGCAAGGCATATTTCACGAATACCATGACACTCGGCGAGCACGTCATGCGGGACTTCCTCAAGCGAAAGACGAAGCGCGGCTAGCTCTTTCGCTTCGCCCAACGGTTGAACGGTTAGCTCTCCCGGTCACGGTACGGGCCTTGCAATTCATTACGCTGTAATCACTTCAGCAGTATTGAGGGGGCCCCATGAAGCAGGACCAGGGAACCAATCTTGATAAATCAGCAGACGAGTCGACCGTGGAAGCGGGTGCGGCCACGTCTGCGCGCAAAAAGTCAGCAGAACGGCGTACACCCAACGGCGGAACGGCTACGCGCGGCCGCAAGCTGAAGGACGCGGTACGCGACAACGCGATGACGCTCGGCCTGGCAGCTAGTTCGCTCGCGCTGCTTGCTGGCGGCACACGCGGACCGTCGGGCGCAGCGGAGGTTGCTGTAGCAGGCGCTGGTGAGGCACCCGACGTCGCAGAAAAGAAGGGCCCGACATGGGACCTGCACGTGACGGATCACGACCGTGTCGAGTTCTTCAAGGAGTTCCTGATGGGCAGGAACTACGAGAAGACGCGCACGTGGTTGGAGCGTCAGGGCAAGTACGCGCCGATGATCCAGAACGAGTTGCGCGAGCGCGGCATGCCGGAGGATCTGCTGTATCTCACGATGATCGAGAGCGGCCTGAATCCGAACGCATATTCGAAGGCAGACGCAGCGGGTCTCTGGCAGTTCATCGAGGAGACTGGCGAGCGTTACGGTCTCGAGGTGTCGACGTATGTCGATGAGCGTCGCGATCCGGTGAAGTCCACGGGTGCAGCGCTCTCGTACCTTCAGAAGTTGCACAGTCGTTTCGACAGCTGGTACCTGTCGGCAGCAGGCTACAACACGGGCGAGAACCGCGTTGGCCGCCTGATGCGCGAGAGGACGGGCTCGGAGAAGGGCAGCGACACCGGTTACTGGGAGATCTGGGACAAGCTGCCCAAAGAGACGCGCGACTACGTTCCGCTCATGCTCGCGATGGGTCATATCGCGAAGGAGCCGGAGAAGTACGGCTTCAAGGACCTCAAGTACGAGGAGCCGCTCGCCTACGAGGAAGTTACGATCCCGGGTGGAACAAAGCTGTCCGAGATCGCGGCAGCCGCGGGCGTCGACAGCGAAGTCGTGTTCGACCTGAACCCGCACCTCGTCAAGAAGCAGACGCCGCCTGGACGTGCGATGGCGGTACGAGTGCCGGTCGGGCAGCAGCAGAAAGTCGCGGCACTCTTTCAAGTCACCGACACCCGAAGCAGTTCGGCTTTGGCTGAGTGAACTGAATGTGAAACCGGGACGTAGTAAACACGTCCCGATTTCACACGTCCCGGTTTATTCCGTAAAAAAAACCGCTCGCCGATTTGGCGAGCGGTTTTTGTATGTGGTGGTCCGTAGCGCGGTCGTTGCTAGACGACTTTACGTCCCTGTATCACGCGAACGAGAACGACGATGATCGCGATCACGAGCAGGACATGGACCAGGCCGCCCATCGTCGCACCGCTGACGAGGCCGAGAATCCACAGGACCACAAGGATCAGAACGATTGTCCAAAGCATATGTACCTCCTTGCCAGTTGGTCGGTGATAAGGCAACAACCGGGCCAATCCTGCGAACTCGTTGGCGGCCTAGTACTTTGCGGCATGACAGAGGCCCTTCTGAGCTGGTCGGCGATTGAGCTGGCGCGTCGCATCCGGGCGCGTGAGCTGACAGCGTACGACGCGGTGGATGCGCACATCCGCCGCATCGAGCTGGTGAATCCGACGCTGAACGCAGTTGTCGCCGAGCGGTTCGCTGCCGCGCGTGCCGAAGCCCGCGCTTCTGATGCGCAGCACGGGGATCTTCCGCTGCGCGGCGTGCCGTTCACGGTGAAGGAGCTGATCTCGCTCGAGGGAATGCCGTTGACGTTCGGCAACCTGCGACGTCGCGATCGGCGCGCACTCGAGGATGCGACGGTTGTGCAGCGCCTGCGCGCGGCGGGCGCGATTCCGCTCGGCGTCACGAACGTGCCGGAGTGGGGGATGTGGTTCGAGACGTACAACCACATTTACGGCAGGACGAACAACCCGTGGGGCGTCGCGCGCACGCCCGGCGGCAGCAGTGGCGGCGAGGGCGCGATCGTCGGAGCGGGCGGTTCGGTATTCGGCATTGGCAGTGACATCGGCGGATCCGTGCGCATGCCCGCGGCCTTCTGCGGTGTGTATGGCCACAAGCCGAGCACGGGTCTGCTCCCGCTCACCGGTCACTTTCCCGTCTACCACAGCGGGCCGGATGCGTCCCTGCGCAAAGTCTCGCCCTATGTGACGATCGGCACGCTAACGAGATCCGCGCGCGACATCGCACTCCTGATGCGCATCATGCACGGTGCGGACGGCATTGATCCCAATGTGCGCGACGTCCCTCTGCAGGATGCGGAGCGCGTCGAGTGGAAAGGCCGGCGTGTGCTGGTGCTCGCGGATCCATCGATTGCGCTGGCCGCGCGTGCTGACAGCGATGCGCGCAACGCGGTAACCGAGGCCGCGGCCGTGTTGGAGGGACACGGTGCGGATGTCATGGACGCCCCGTCGCGGCTGCTGCGACGCGCAAATGATTTGTGGAGTGCCGCACTGCAGAGTGAAGACGTGACATCCTTCTCCGAGTTGCTGGGCGGTGGCGCGCCCATACATCTGTTGCGCGAGATCGCGCGCACGCTCGCTGGCCGCGGCGAGTACTCCTGGCCCGCGCTCTTCTTCTGCGTGGGCGAGCGTCTCGGCAGCATGAGCGAGCAGAAGCGCGCGCGCATGATGGATGAATTGAAGCGAGTCGCATGCGAGGTGGACTCACTCGTCGGCGACGGTGTCTTCATTATGCCGTCTCATCCACGCGTCGCGCCGCGGCACAACACGCCGATCCGGCGTCCCTTCGACTTCCTCTACACCGCCGTCTGGAACGCGCTGCGCATGCCTGCGACATCCGCACCCGTTGGCTTCGATGCGGGCGGCATGCCGCTGAGCGTGCAGATCTCGAGCAGCTACGGCAACGATCACCTCACGATCGCCGCAGCAATGGTGCTCGAGGAGAAACACTCCTGGCGACCTGGGGAACAGATATAAACCGGGACGTAGTATCGGGACGTAGTAAATCGGGGTACACCGGGCTACACCGGGGTTAGCTAGCTCGGAAAATCAGTGGATGAACACGCACTGTGGACGCGTATACGAAGGCTACGGCACGGGGCGCGGAAAATTGACTTGGCGAGCACACGGGACTGTCAAGTTATGTGTGTAAATGACCGCTCGTCACCTCGGCACTTGTCCGGGAAACACGATCGACAGGTGCAAGAGGGCAGGAGGCCAGTCCCAGAGGGCATGGTCCACCGCTCTTTCGCCCTCATGAGAGCGAGGTAGAGCACCTTACGTACTGAGTCGTTCGTCGGGACGCTCCCCGCTTCTTGGTCACTTTGCGGATCTGACCGTTGATCGATTCTACGGTGTTGGTGGTGTAAATCACTTTTCGAATGGTTGGCGGGTAATCGAAAACGGAATCAGGTCTGCCTAGTTACGCCGCCACAGAGCGCTGATATGGGGAGTCATCTTGTCCCACTCTGCAGCAAAGGCCTCGAGCTCGTGTTCGGCCGCTTCGACGCCCGGCGCCGTGTATTTTTCGTAGGTCACGCGCCAAGGCTTTGCGGTGCTTCCAGCTCAGGTAGCGGTAGGAATTCCGCGCCATGTGCACCACGCAGAGCTGCACTTGTGTCCTGGGAAAAAACGGTGGATTGCCTCCGGAAATCCCTTGAGTCCGTCCACCGTGTGAGTCGCAGCGATCAGGATGTCCTGGACACCGCGGTTCTGAAGTTCACTCTACACACCCAGCCAGAACTTCGCTCCCTCCGCCTCACCGATCCAAAATCCAAGCAGGTCTTTGTGACCTTCGAGGTTGATCGCAACCGCAACGTAGACGGCGCACGTCTGTACGTGACGGCTCTCGCGGATATTTAGGTGATCGCGTCGAGATAAACGATCGGATACACCGCGTCGAGCGGACGTGACTGCCAGGCCGCAACATCTTCGAGCACGGAATCCGTCACCTGCAGAGATCAGCGTAGGAGTCACATCGACACCGTACAGCTCTTGCAAGTGACCCTTGATCTCCCGCGTCGTCATCCCTCGCGCGTAAAGAGCGATCACGTTGTTATCGAAC
>Ga0163150_10004242_pt1 | contig 19340 bp, 15 predicted proteins | sample OliLakLV19P2IB_FD_148628 | JGI IMG/M metagenome (GOLD analysis project Ga0163150, IMG submission 148628) | Freshwater microbial mat bacterial communities from Lake Vanda, McMurdo Dry Valleys, Antarctica - Oligotrophic Lake LV.19.P2.IB | ecosystem: Environmental > Aquatic > Freshwater > Lake >...
CGGATTCACGAAGTGCTCGGCGCGGCGCGGGCCGAGAACAAGTCGCACGTTTCGGCCCGGATGTGGGCTTATCGCAGCTTGGGACCCGCGGGCGTGAACGTGTTCGACTTCACGGTGTCGCGACGCTGCGAGCTTCGGCCGCTCGTATGCGATCTGGCCCGACCGCATACTCACCGATGAAGGCGCACCGCTCGGTTTGGATTTCGACTATGACTCGTTTCAGAGCGTGACCCTACAAGGGGCGACAAATGGACAATTCAGCCCAGAATTTCTCGTCTTGGGAATAAGTCCCGACATCTCCGTGATTCACCAGTTCACGATCCTGGGAGGCCCCCACCCCGAACGCTTCGTGATCCGTCCGCGCGATGCGGCCGGAAACCTCACGATCAATGGCAATCTCGGCATCGGCGGGGGAGGCGGATTAGACACCCTCGTCGTCAACGACGCCGACTCCTCGTTGCCGATTAACTACAGCTTCTTCAATCGGTTCGGCGTGGGCAGGACCGAGATCGGAGGGCTAGGTGCGGGCGGCTTCGGCGTGGCCAGTGACGTCGAGAGCTTCGTGGTGAATGCCGGAACCGCCAGCGACACGTTCCAGGTCGACCACTTGAGCAGCGGCGCTCTGGCGATCACGGGCAGCAATGGCGACGACGTGCTGGAGATCACCCCGACCACGAAGAACATCGCGGCCAACATTGGCGCCACGACTAATATTAACTTCGACGGCGGCGATGGCTCCGATTCCATGCGGCTTCACAACGACAACGCCAGCGTCGGCGTCACCTACGTCATCAACGGGACCCTGCTCAGGGCCTTCCACGAGTTTGGCGGCCCGGCGTTCAACGCTAGCTTCGTCCACAGCCTCGTGGAACAGACGGCAATCACGGGTGGACCGCAGACGGACTTCTTCGTGGCCGAGGCCACCGTCGCCGGCGCCAACTACGACTTTGACGGCGGACCAGGAGCCGTTGTTGACGGATACTACGTTGGCTCGCAGCCCAGCCCGCGGACCGACCTCATCCGCGGCGGCGTGCGCGTCACCGGCGCCGGCGGCGGCAACGACGTGATCGGCCTTTACAACACTTCCGATTTGATCGGTCGAACGTTCCACATCGACACGGACTCCGTCGGCGCCATTCCGGGTGATAACCTCTTCGGGCCCGGCGGTTACCTCAACTTCGTCGACGTCACCGGGACCATGACGTTCTTCCTCGGTTCCGGTCCTGACACCGTCTACGCCATGCCCAATGGGGACACGCCCATCACGATTAATGCGAACAACCCGACTACGGCGCCGGGCGACAAGCTCACGCTGGCGCTCGCGCAAGCCCAGAGTCCCGTGGTCACCGGTACGACCAACGGCAATGTCACCAGCGCCAACCTCCAGACGCTCAACTGGACGGGCATCGAAACGCTTGCCGCGCCAGATAGTGTTGCGCCTACGGCGAACATTGTCGACGTGACGCCCGACCCGCGGACGACGAACGTCGCGTCGATCGCCATCGACTTTAGCGAAGCCGTCACGGGCTTCAGCCTGGCCGATCTGACACTCACCCGCAACGGCGGCGCGAATCTGTTGCCCGCATCGGCCACGCTGACGAGCGGCGATCAAATTCACTGGACGCTGGGCAATCTCGGCGCGCTGACGAATACCTCGGGCACCTACCTGCTCACGTTGACCGCGGTCGGCTCGGGAATTGCCGACGGGGCCGGCAATCCGCTGACCATCAGCGCGACGGACACTTGGGTAGCCAATATCCCGCCCGTCGTGGGCGATGGAAATAATGACGGAGTGGTCAACATCTTCGACGTCAATATCGTCTCGTCCAATTGGGGAACGGCCGGGCCCGCGGGCGACGTGAATCACGACGGCACGGTCAACATTTTCGACATCAACTTGATCTCGGCCAACTGGACCCCTCCGGGAGGCGGAGCTGAAGGCGGAGAAGGCAGTGTCGCCGACGACGGTGCTTCTGCGTCCGCCTCGTCATCGCTTCGAGTGGCCAACGCAACGGCCGAACCGACGACGGATAGTCATTCGGCCAGTCGGATTTCGATCTCTGCCGCGGCAAGTTCGCGTTTACCGAGCCTTGGCAATCTGAATGCCATGCTGGCAAATTGGGGTGCTGGCGGAACGACGACGGACAGTGACGATGCGGTGAGCCGGGCTGCCGTCGATCTTTTGTTGCGATCGAATGCCGGACGACAGAACACGACGTTTGCTTCGACCATCGCAACGGAACCGCCCGGATTGCCTCGGCCGCTCGCCGCGGCCACACTTCATTCCATCCGCGCGGCGCGACATGTCACGGCGGTCGACGCCGTATTTCAACAAAGCCGACTGGCGGATTGGGACAATGACCCTTTGGACGACTTAGGCATCGCGCAGAAATAAGCTGATCTCTTTTCAGCCACGGATGAAAAACGGAATTGAAGAAGGAATTTCACCGCGGATGAACGCCGATAAACGCGGATGACGACGGACGAGACTATTGGGTTTCTTGTTCCAAACTTCATATCCGCGTTTATCGGCGTTCATCCGCGGTTCAATCGGTTTCCTTAAATCCGTACTACAAACGTTGAATTTGCACGCGCCTTGCGCGGATTTTTGTGTCGCCTTCTGCGGTCGTGTGACAGGACTTGATTGGTACGCAACTTACACGCAGATCGCGAAAGCCCGAAAGAACGAAAACGCGACACCATTTCGATCTTTCGCGCTTTCGGGGTTCTCGGGGTTCTCGGGGTTCTCGGGGTTTACAGGGGCAACAACGAGCAGACGATGCGGCGCCTTGCGGTTAATTTGTAATGTTCGTCGGTTCCCTTTCGTATTTGGTTCCGGCTATGTCGGGCTGGGTTCAATCCGTGGCTGATTGACCAAGTTATTCTTGCGCGGATCCTTAGTCAAATGCGACGCGAGCACTTGATCAAAGACAGCGAAATTGCGCACCGCTACTTCCGCTCGTCCGCGATTGCTCCGGCGGTGACGGGAGTTCCAGTGGCCCTATCGTCAGCTACCTTGTCGTCAGCTAGCTTGTCGACGGCGATCTTACCGTCGATGATCGCATCCAGTGTTTCCGTGAGATTGTCCAGCGCGTCGCCCGACCAGCCCGCCGCGGACGCGTATTGATTCAGCCGCTCCACCGGCAAGCTGACAATTGCCCGATAGTGGATCTGCCGCGCGGCGCGGGCCGAGGGATACTGCCCTGCCAGTTGATACTCGGTGACGCGGACGGTGCTCTGAATGCCGCACTCGTCGAGCTTCGCGGGTAGCGCGAACGGCTTTAGGTAGTGCAAGCGTCGGCGATCGCCGCTGGTGGCAAAGGCGTGGAGTTCCAATTCGTCGGCAGTCACAGCTTGCGGACGGGCGCGGACGAACATCAGCTCCAGCGAGGGATTGAGATCGATTTCACCCGTGGTTGTGTCTTCGAGCACCACCTGCCCCTTGTTCACAATCACCAGAGTGCGCAACCGACTGGGCGAAAGTGCCTCGCCCCGTTTGACGAACAGACCCAACCCACGCACGTCGCGCAGCGCGTTTTGTTGAAGCGCCGCGAAGGCGATGGACGCTTCGGACTTTCCATAGACGCCGACTGCTGCTTCCGGACGGTAGTGCAGATACGGCTCGCCCCCGGCCGCGTCGCGATGTACGCGGACTTGCAAGCTCACGAAGTTGGTGTTAACGCGGTCCAGGATCGCGGCGCTGGTGATCAGCGGCAGATCGGCCCGATCGCGAGACGACATCCGGGTGCCGAAGCACAGCACTCCCCGCCGCGTGTACTCGTACGGCAGGCTGCGCTCGATGGGGTAACCGCTGGCGCCGTCAATCTTCGTGCCGTCTGCCTTGCCGCCGTCCGCCTTGCCGCCGTCCGCCTTGCCATTGTCGAGCTTCACGTCGTACCAAACCCGCCGCACCTCGTCGCTGCCATCCAGCGGCAAACCGTCGGCAAGCTGCAGCGCGGCAGAGCGGCTCTGCTCGTGCGCCAGGGCCGCTTCGGCCTCGGTTCTCGGAACGCGGTACAACAGGTTGGTGACAAAAATCGGCGGTTCCGCCCGAGCGACGCCCATCGCCAGCGCAGAGACCGCCGCCAGCGCAGCGACGATCGCCAAGGGCAGAATGACGTGCAATGGTTCGCGCATGCGCACGTTCCCACAGGAGCAGGCAGGGATCGACAGTCGGCGGTCGACGTGCCATTTTGTTTGCTGGCAGCGAGTTTGTCCAGGGATTCGCATGCCAAGCCGAAGACAAGTAGACTACGTGAACCCGGGCAGGCCAGTCTCAGACAACGACTTCCAAACAACGAAAACCGCAGATTCCAAGCGGAGTTCCCCATGCCTCATGTTCTGCGACGATTCCCGCTGATGCTCCTTGTGCTCGCCGCATCGCTCCCCAGCCATGCGGCCGACGACATCGACCGCAAGTACCCGTTGGGCGATCCACTTCGGGTGCTGGCCGACGACGTCGAAAGCCCCGCCTATCGCAAACTGGTAGACAAAATGCTCAGCACCGACCTGGCAGCCGAATGGCAACGCGTCGAGACGCTGGACGGCGCCGCGAGCTTCCTGGAAAAGCACGGCGGGCGCGACAAGGTGCTGGCCGACCCCGAGCTGCGCCAGGCCTACGAGCGGCGCGTGAAGATCCGCGAGAAATTCCTCGACCTGATGCGCGAGGGCTACAAGCGACACAAACAGCAGCCGCCGTTCGACACCGGCGCAACGGCCGAGAAAGCCGGCACCACGGGAAAGCACGTCGGCGGCGACGGCCCCGAGCTGGCCGTCGTGCTGCCGGCTGCCGACGCCGACCGACAATGGCCGCGCTTCCGCGGTCCGCAAGGACAAGGCCATAGCAGTGCGCACGGACTGCCCGTGAACTGGTCGAAGACCGAAAATATCGCCTGGCGCACCAAGGTTCCTGGCGCCGGCAACTCTTCGCCGATCATCTGGGAAGACCGCATTTTCCTGACCAGCGCGGGCGAGGCCGGCGCCGATCGCGCACTGCACTGCATTCGTCGCAGCGACGGACGGCTGCTTTGGAGCCGACTTGCGCCCTCACACGAAGTCGAACCGAACGTCCGCGACAAGAACGGCTTCGCCAGCGCTACTCCAGTCACCGACGGCCAGCGCGTCGTGGCCTTTTTTGGCAACGGCGGTCTGGTGTGCTTCGATTTCGAGGGCCAGCAGCTATGGCATCATCCGCTGCCGGCGTTCGACACCACGTGGGGCACCGGCGCGAGTCCGCTGTTGTACGAAGACAGTGTGATTCTGGTACACGATCAGAATAAGGCCGACTCGTTCATGTTGGCGTTGGATAAACGCACGGGCGACGTCCGTTGGCAACACCCACGCGGCAAAGCGATGGGCTGGTCGACGCCGATTGTCGTGCGCGTCGGCGATCGAGATGAGTTGCTGTATGCGGGAGGCGAAACGGTCAAAGGTTACAACCCCCGCACCGGCGACGAGTTGTGGTCGCTCAAGGGCGCCACGGTCGAGGTGGTGCCGACGATCGTGGTCGGGCCGCGGTTGATCTACTCAGCGTCGGGCCGGCAAGGACCGACTTTGGGTGTGCGTCCCGGCGGCAAGGGGGATGTGACCGAAACGCACCTGGCCTGGCGTACCGTCCGCGGTGGCCCCCACGTCCCCTCGCCCGTGTACTACAAAAACCGGCTGTACACAATCAACGACACGGGAATCGCCACGTGCCTGGACGCCGAAAGCGGCGAGATGCTCTGGCAAGCCCGCATCCGCGACAATTTCTCCGCATCGCCATTGGAGTCCGATGGGCTGCTCTATTGCAGCGCCGAATCGGGGGTAACGTACGTGCTGAAGACCGGCGACCGGCTCGACATCATTGCCCAGAACGAATTGGGCTCGCCAATTTTGGCCTCGCCGGCGGCGGTCGGCAAGCGGCTGTACATTCGCACGGCCGAAGAGCTGGTTTGCATCGGCGCAGGCGAAGGGAAGTGACGGTAGGGCGTAAAGGGCCACGGTCGGGAGACCGTGGCTAAACACCATGCTCCCAGCACCCATTAGGCCAGGCCGCCGTGCGGAGCGTAGCTGAGCACGTAGTCCTCAAAGCGGATTCGCCGATCGTTCTTGGGCACCGTCGCGAAAACCATATCGAGCACCTGCTCGAAGCGGTGCGGCAGGATGTGGTAGTAGTTGTGCTTGCCCTCGCGGCGCGACTCAATCAACCCCGACACGCGCAACAGAGCCAAATGATGGCTCACCGCAGGCTGGCTCTGGTGCAGTCGTTCGCACAGGGCCCGCACGTGCAACTCGTGCTGTTGCATGAGATAGAGCAACACGCGCAGGCGCGTTTCGTCGGACAGCAGCTTGAAGACACGAACCAGGTCCTTGACGACAACCGGCGATACGGTTTCCGGCGTCTGTTCTGGCCGGGTCAGCGTCTTTTTCGCGCGGGATGCCTTGGGACGTTCGGCGAGCTTGCTAATCATCGCGCCCTTCTTCTCTCGACCGTTTCGAGAGCGTTTGGTGATACCGTTCACCCTGCTGACCCTTCGCACGCGCCAAAGCGTCGACCGCGCTCCGTCGAAATCTCGCGCCTGCAAACGCACCGGCACATGCGGCGCTGCCTGCCAGCGAGCGACGTCGACGCTTGGCGACAATAGAAATGGAAAACGAGTGCTACCCGAACTGACAGATTCTGAACAGAATTACACACCGGACGAGAATTCGTTCCGCCAATTGCCCAGCAGTGCCGCAGAACGCGGATCGAACATATTGCTCGAAAGACAGGACGTGCGTCGGAACAGGGGGCTATTGTAGCGATACCTCCCCTCGGACGGAAGCATTTAGTGCGAGAATTTCCGCGGAATTCGCGGTGGCACGTCCCTGAGCGCAGCGAAGGACGTGGCTTGACCGGCCCTCGACGCTCCACGCCCTTCGCTGCGCTCAGGGACGTGCCACCCGTGAGCTAACGACGATGGCCGGCCAGGTAGAACTCGACGCTGGCCAGCACCTCATCTTCGTGGTCGCACCAGGGAAGAAAATGGCCTCCGAACGCGTCCAGCGGCCCACGTTCGGCATGAGGCGAAAGGAATACCCCTGACGAACGGATCTCGTAGCCGCCGATCGACCGCCAGGGGAGGCGTCGCTGGCGGGAAAACACCTGTTGCGTGATTCCGAGTGTGCCCAGTTCGTAAACGATGGGCACAAAGTATCGCCAGGCGGCAATCGCCAGCAAAACGACACTCACCACGGCCCAGTCCGGCCGACCCGTCGATAACCCCACGGTCACGGCAGCCGCCAGGATAGCCCCGGGAAGCAAACACCGACGCCAGCCACGCTCGGCCAGCGGCCAACTCCGCCACGTGCAAGGTGGCGGCGCGGTGCGGACCGACGCGGCAGCTTCGGCGACCAGAGGGGCGGCGGTGCTCATGGCGCGGGCCTCGCTCGCGGTTCGACTTCGATCATCGTGCGCTTGGCAGACCAAACGCCGCGAACGATGACCATCATAAATCCGAACGCGAATGAGCCCACCAGCAGAGCGACGCCAAGGATCGCAACGAAGTAATCGCGCAGCAGGATCAAGGCAGGCGGCTCATCGCTTTCCACGGGCTTGCGCGCGACGGGGCTCGATTTTGGATCAACATTCTGCCGTTGCGTGTCCACTTTCCATTTTTTCCATTCGGCGAGGCTCTCGGGCCGACTGAGATCGGCGACCGTTCGATTGCGCACCAACACGGCGCCAGTGACCAGCCCGATCATCGTCGCCAGGTAGGCAATCAGCCACAGCACATTGATGGTTCGGCTCGACATAGTGATTCCACGGGACGCCGGATCTGGGCGTGCCACCCAATTACGCAGCTCATTGAAATTATTCGTCCCCGAGCGCTCATTTCTTAGCCGGCAAAAGATCGAGCACGGCCGAGATCATCGCGACCACGCCCGTGGCGAGCGTGGGTTCCGCGTCGGGAAAGTAAAGCGGTGAGTGCAGTGAAGGCGGCTGCCCGACACGCTTGAAGCCGGCCAGCCGCTGCGCCTCGACGGAGCCAAGTTGGAACATGAAAATCGGCACGCCCGCCAGGCCGAATTCGCTGTAGTCTTCGCCCCCCATTGAGGGCTCGGTGTTGGTTACCTTGTCGTCGCCCAGGACGCGACGAAACGTGGGCACCACGCGTTCCACCAGTTTCGCGTCATTCTTCGTGGCCGGCGTGCCTTCGGACACCACGATCGTCGGCTCCGGCGCGCCGGAGCTGGCGGCCGCGGCCTTGGCCTTGCGCTGGATGGCCGCCAGCAAATGCTTACGCACTTCGTCCGAGTAGCTGCGGACCGTCAATTGCAGATGGCACGAATCGGCAATGATGTTGTGCTTCGCCCCGCCGTGAATCGAGCCTACCGTGATCACGGCCGGCTCGGTCGGCTTGATCTCGCGGCTGACGATCGTCTGCAAATCCAGGATCAGCCGCGCCGCCTCGACAATGGGATCGATGGTTGTTTGCGGATAGGCGCCGTGCCCGCCCCGGCCGCGGACCGTGATGTCGACGCTGTCGACGTTGGCCAGAAAGTAGCCCGCTTTGTAACCGATGCTGCCGGCCGCCAATGTGCCGTCGACATGCAAGGCCAGCGAAAAGTCGGGCTTGAAGAACTTTGTGAACAGCCCGGCGTCGACCATTTTCTTCGCGCCCGATCCGCGTTCCTCGGCCGGCTGAAAGAGAAACATGATGGTGCCGCTATAGCGGTCCTTGTTGACGGCCAGGTAACGGGCCACGCCGATCAGGTTGGTCATGTGGATGTCGTGGCCGCAGGCGTGCATCGTGCCGACCGTCGCGCCCATCTCATCCTTGGTCGTAACTTTCGACGCGTACACCAGCCCCGTCTGTTCGACCACCGGCAGCGCGTCCATATCGGCGCGGATCATCAGCTTGGGCCCAGGGCCGTTGGCCAGGATCGCAACCACGCCATGTCCGCCGAACTCAGTAGTGACGTCGCAGCCGAGCGCCTTCATTTCCGCCGCCATGCGCTGGCTGGTCTTCACTTCCTGGAAGGAAAGCTCGGGCGCCTGATGCAACTCGCGATACAGGTCGACCAATTCGGGAAGATGCTGGCGAACCCAAGCGTCGGGCGTGGCAGCCGAGACCGCGGTGGTCGAGGAAAAGCAAAGCAACACGGCGGCGATGGCTAGCCGGGTGGACGCCTTCATGGACGCTCCTTCGCGATATGTCGTTCGAGACGGGGGTTCTGACTAGTATGGCCCAGTGAAAAGATGCGGCAAGGGGTTGAATGAAGTGAGAATGGGTGGCACGTCCCTGAGCGCAGCGAAGGGCGTGGTGCGCCCCGGTTGTGTCGTGGTCTCCTTCCCCCCGGTTGTGTTGTGGTCTCCTGACCACGACACACACGCTGTCACGGTCAGGAGACCGTGACAGAACAGACAGAACTACGCGCGGCCCCGGGACTTCACGCGAGAACCAACGGCAGAACGCGCTCAACTGCATCGAAACAGCCGGCTTACGCCGGCCGCTCGCCTTGCAGAAGCGTTGGCAGTTGGGGCAGAAGTTGTCGCAGCGCACGCGCTCGATGGCTCAGACAGGCCTTGACCGCTGGCCCCATTTCGCCGAACGTGCGGTGGTATTCCACGACCTCGAAGAGGGGATCGTAGCCGAATCCGTTCGTTCCGCGCGGGCCGAGCACGATCCGCCCGTGGCATTCGCACTCGGCCTCGGCGCGGACGACGCCACCAGGGTCGGCGAGCGTCGCATGGCAGACGTAATGCGCGGTGCGGCGAGCAAGCGGAACGTCGGCCAGCTCGGTCAACAGGCGTTGATTATTTGCTTCGTCCGTCGCATGCTCGCCAGCGTAGCGAGCCGAATAGATGCCCGGCGCGCCGCCCAAAGCGTCGACGACCAGGCCGCTATCTTCTCCCAAAACCCAATGACCCAAGCGCAGCGCCTGCTGCGCGGCCTTTTTCATAGCGTTGGCCGCGAAGCTGTCGCCATCTTCGACGACATCAACGGCGTCCGAAAAGTCCGCCAGCGTGCGGACCAAGATCGAAAGCGGCGCGACGAGCTGCGCAAGCTCGATACCCTTCTTGCGGTTGCCCGTCCCTAAGATCAATAGCGGCAGATCGGTCATGCCGCCATTGAAATGATTGTTCGCTCACTCGACAAGGGGCAGTGAGGAGTGACGGGTGCGAGGTGACGGCACGTATTCACTCCTCCCCCTCACTCTTTCCTAACCACTCACTCCTAACCCCGAACTCCTCCCTCACCGACGGCTAACCCCAGGCCGTTCGTACGCCATGCTGATCGAACGCTTGGGCACTTCCACCGGAATGGGCTGTGTGTCGAGCGCGACATCGGCAATGATTTTTGGATTGCCGATCGTGGGCGTCGCCTGGCCGGGCGCAAATGTTTTCTCCGCGCCGAAGGTTTGCATGATGGCGTGAATCTGCGGATTGATTTCGATCTTGCCATCTTGCCGCGGCGTGCCCACCGAGGCGAAGTTGCCGACCGTGACGATGCTGGCGTAGCGATCGTGGAACTCGTAGGCTTCGTAGCCCTTGCGGCGCAAGGCCTCGGTCAGGTTGTGTGCTTTCTCGCCGGCCACGGCCAACTGGCTGGGCATCTTCTTGCCCTTGTTCTCCTGGAGCTCGCGGATCGTTTCTTGCTTGATGACGACCGTCCCGTTGAAGGTCGCGACCTTCACCGTGTACTTGCCCGGGCAATCCAGCAAGCTGTGCTTGACCGGCTCGTTCATCTCCAACACCATTTTGTCGATGCCCTTGGGCGCGAAGTACTCATTGGGCAAGAGCGGATTGGTCGTGATGAAGGCATGACCCATGGGCCCTTTTTGCTTTTTCTGCTCATCCGAGACGAGCGAGCGTTCGACGACCCGCCAGATGGCCAGCGAACGACTCTCCTGCTTGCCGTCCTTGGCACGTTGTTCGATGTCCAAGCAATCGGGCTGCGCGTACTTGAGCTTGTCGAGGACTTTTTGGGCCTCGCGATCGTCGACCGCGTGGTAATCGCCCACCAGCACTGCGATCTCTCGCACGTGCTCCATGCGATAGCGGGCGCGCCGCGCACCGCCCAATTGTTTATTGCGGCCGTCGGTGTCCTTCGAGTAATCGAAGCTCACCTGGTGCGTGTAAGCCGGCAGCTTGTATCGACTGCGGAGTTCATGCGTCAGCTCGCGGGCTTGCTCCTCGGCGTTGTCGCCCGAGAACGTCACGGCCATGATCATCCAAGGGCCATTGCTCTCGGTGAGCTGGTACGACTTGTTCGGATCGGCCTCGATACGCTTGAACAACTCCATCCGCTTCCAGGGGGGTGGAGCGGCGGCAGCGGGCCGCGACTCCAGCGCAACGGTCACGAGGCAGACAAGCGAAAACAAGATTGCCCAATTGAGCTTCATACTTGGTCGTCCTTTTGGAATTCGCATCCGTTCGAACGTTTTGCCTGGCGCCGCATGTACGCAAGCAGTGGCACTTGCGCGACGGCACTGCTTGGGTGCAAGCCGTGGCACACCTTGGACTGAGACACAGGAATTGTCCACGGCCGGACACGTCGCCGGCACGAGGCAGAAGAAATGGAGCGGGAGTGTAGCAAAGCCCTGTTTGCGGTTCCAGGCCGAAACGATTGCTCCGCACGGGAACGGTGCAGCTCGCACTTTGCGGATATTGTGGAAGTCGTCGTGCCGTCGGGTGAGTTTTTCGGGCAGGGGGAGGTGAGCCGGCACGAAGCTGGCGAAGCCAGGAGACCAGGGATGCAAACTAGCGATCAAATCCGGCGTCGGATCCGGGAGTTTGCGACGGCGCTGCGAGACGAATTTGGCTCTCCCGAAGCCGGCGAGCACTCGTGCCTGCCGGAACGTGCGGCACGTCGTTTTCGGCAATGCCTTATTCCCGAGGTGGATCACTTGGCCCACCGCCAGCCAGCCTTTTGTCCTCGGGACCATAGCGACCCCGAAACTCAGCCGCGGGATACTTTTGGCAGTTCTTGACCATCTTTGCGCGCATGGCCGTAGCCACATCGATCCCCAACTCATTGGCCAGCGCCAGGGCATAACACAGCACGTCGGCCAGCTCTTCGCCCACGGCAGCCAGCTTATCGGGCTGGGCCGCCACCGTACGCGACTCCTCGGGCGTAAGCCATTGGAAGTGTTCCATCAACTCCGCCGCCTCGATCGCCAGGGCCATCGAGACATTCTTGGGCGAATGGAACTGCCGCCAGTCGCGCTCGGCGACAAAATCGTCGACAAGCTGGCGGAGTTGGGCGAGCGTGGTTTGCGCGTCGGTCATGGACGGGCATTGTACCGGCAATCGGGCGGTGTCTGGAACCCTTGGTGGGCTTTAGGAAGTAGGGTGGGACGACGGGCACACCGCGAAGCGGGGTCGGCGAGTGAAAGTAGGGTGGGACGAGCATCGCGAGTCCCACGTGCGTTGCTGATCGACGTCGGCAGCGATTCACGTGGGACTCGCCGACCACGAGTACGCGGTGCCCGTCGTCCCACCGTACAATTCTCGCGGCCGCGCTACGCGGGCTGCTCCACCGCCGGCTCGAAGCCAGGCAGCAACTGCTGCTGTGGGGGGCGCTGCCGCTCTTGGTACAGCTTGCGGTAGCCTTCGGCCAAATGCACCATGATCTCCAGCGCCAAGAGATCGGCCCGGTTCAGCACGTGCCGTGTGCTGCGGCTGCCCAGGCCTCGCACTAGATCTTCCAGCACCGACAAGTGCATGTGAACGGTTTGCGAAGCGGAAACGCCGGCCGTGACTAGCAGCTCGGCCAGCGCGCTCATCTCGACCGAAAGGTTGCCCGAGCCCATGATGACATAGGCCCGCAGCAACTGGCCATAATGGTCGACCAATCGCGGCGGCAGCGGAATCGTCTCGATTTCGGTCGGTTCGGGCAGAGCGCCCGCGGCCAGTTCAGCCGTGGTGCCGTTCGCGGCGGAATTGTTCTTTGCATCAACCGCGGCCGTCGTTCGTCCCAACGCTTCGAGATCGTGGATCAAGGCCCGTTGCTGCTCGAGCAGCCGCTCGGCCTCGTGATGCTCCATTTGCAGTCGATGGCGATCGGCCTGCGCCAGGCGGTGATTATCGCGCAACAGCCGATGACGCTCCATCGCGCGGGCGACGGTCCACAGCAGCGTCCGCGTGGTCGTGGTATTGACGCATAAATACGCGTCGGCGCCGACTTCGTAGGCCAGAGCCGTCAGCTCCTGCTCGCTTTGCGCTCCGAGCACGAGAATCGGCTCCTCCGACCCGCCGGTGCGCAGCACGGCCAGCAGATCGAGGGCATCGAGCTCACCGGGCTCGTGACTCACCAGCACGCAATCGAAGATCTCGTCGCGCAAGCGGGCCAGGCCGGCCGGCACGCCTACGGCCTCTTCGAGGACGACGTCGGCCGCGCTGTCGGCGGCCAGGGCCTCGGCCAGCCAGCCGCCCGTGCGGTGGTAGGTGGTGATGTACAAGACGCGCATCCGCCGCGGCAGCATCCCGCACGGGATCGCCGGTTCGCGGCGTGGCGAATCTTTGACGGCCATGCTTTTGGCGGTTTGCTGCACGGCGGTGATGACCTGTTGAGAATTCGCTTCGAGTGGCCAGGGTGCCATGCCCACGGCGGTACCCCGAGGTGGGCATGCAGTCTCGGGCAACGACATGCTCACGCAAGCGTGAGTATGGCACCCTGAATCGCGCGGTTTGAACAACTGAACGACCACGCCCTGCGTTCCTCAGAGCGTGCCAACCGGAAGCTCGGGCGTGCCACCCCGAGATTAAGGGCGGCGTACTCTAGCCGAGGCGAAATCTGGGGTCAATCTCATGTGCTGCCGCTGGCCGACGAGGTGCGGAGGTGGCAGAATGGCGGGCGGTTGGGTGGTTCTGGAAGGTGTCAGGAACCTTCGGCCGAGTTAGCTACACTTGAATGGTTCGATTATGGGCGGCCGAAGGTTCCAGACACCGCGCTGGCCCAACTGCCCTTGCCGCAACATGCCCTAACCCTAGAATTGGCCCCCCCGTGCATGCTTGGGGCCAGAGGAAATCGACCACCGTGCGAATCGCCTATCTTGACTGTCTGAGCGGAATTAGCGGCGACATGACGCTGGGCGCGCTGGTCGATGCCGGCGTCGAGCTGGCGGCCATTTCCGCGGCCATCGATTCGCTGGGCCTGCCGAGCTGCAAGCTGGTTGCTAGCGAAGTGAAGAAGAAGGGCTTCCGCGCGACGCAGGTCGTTGTCGAGCACGAGCCCGAGCACGCCCACCGGCATCTGCACCACATCACCGACATGATCGACGCCAGCCAATTGACCGACCGCCAAAAAGAGCTGGCGCGGCGGATCTTCACGCGGCTAGGCGAGGCCGAAGCCAAAGTCCACGGCACGACCCTCCGCAAGGTCCATTTTCACGAAGTCGGCGCAGTCGATTCCATTGCCGACATCGTGGGCGCGGCGGTCGGCTGGGACCTGCTGGGCGTCGATCGCATTGTCGCTTCGCCCGTGCCCACCGGACAGGGCTCGATCGAGATCGCCCACGGCCGCTGCAGCATTCCCGCGCCGGCCACGGCCGAGTTGCTGCAAGGGCTGCCGCTGGCCGAGTCGCACGTGCAGTGCGAGCTGACCACGCCCACCGGCGCGGCGATTCTGGCCACGCTCGTCGATTCGTTCGGCCCGCTGCCGGCCATGACGATCGAACGCATCGGCTACGGCGCCGGTCAGCGCGATCTGGAAGAACAGGCCAACGTGCTGCGGCTGTTCGTAGGCACGGCCGCCGAGCCGACCGCCAGCGACCAGGTGTGGGTTGTAGAAACAAACCTCGACGACACCAGCGGCGAAGTCATCGGCTACTGCACGACCAAGCTATGGGAGGCCGGCGCTCTGGACGTTTACACCACGGCCATCCAAATGAAAAAGAACCGGCCCGGCGTCATGCTCAGCGTGCTCTGCCAGGCCAGCCATTTGGAGAAGATCGAAAAGATACTCTTCCGCGAGACGACAACGCTGGGGGTGCGCCGCTGGCCCGTCAGCCGGCACAAGCTCGAGCGCAAGCCGCACACGGTCGAAACGCAATTCGGCCCCATCGAAGGCAAGCTCGGCTGGATCGCCGGCCAACCCCCCAGCTTCTCGCCCGAGTTCGAATCGTGCAACAAGGTGGCCAGCGAACACGGCGTGCCGCTGAAGTCGGTATACGAGGCGGCGCAAAAGGCGTTTGATCCGAGCAAAGTTGGAACAAGTTAGCCGCCTCGCTCGCGAGGCGCTTCGCCGCTCCAGCGCATGTTGCGACGTTTCTGAAACGACGGTTGACTGCCCTGTACGGCGGAGCGCCCCGCGAGCGGGGCGGCTAACGTTTGATTTTTGAGTCAATTGGCGGGACTTTGTCCACGGAAGGACTCGATTCATGTTGTTGTTCGCTCAGATTCAAACCGGCACGCTGGTGCTGCTGACTGCCGTTGGATTGATCGTAGCGGTGCTGTTAGTGCGCAGCCAGCGCGGGCTGCGCCGCCCGCCAGGACAACCGCCAAACCAGTCGCGGGCTCAACACCCCCGTGCATCACGCGCGCAACGGGCCGCCGTGCAGCCCACTCTGCGTCGCGCGCCGCCCGCGGATCTGAGCCGCGAGGAAGTCGCTCCGCAAGAGTTGGCCCGCGACGTGATGGCCGATCTCGACCGCAAGCTGTACGACTTGCAACAGGTGATTCGTGCAGGCGAGGCGCTGGCCGTGCGGCTTGAAGGGTTGCTGGAACGTGCCGTGAAAGTGACCGCGCCGAGTTCCCAGCTCCCAATTGCAGAGAACCCGCGCGCGACACCTGCGAGGTCACTCGTACATCCCGGCACGCAAGCGGCAGCGCTCGCGTCCGTTGCGCGTGGCTCATCCGCGCGAACCGCCGATCTGCAACAGAGTGGCACTACCAGGGCCGCGACCATGACGGACACGGTCGAAGTGGCAACGATCGCGCGACGAGCATCAACCATTGTAACAACTGCCGCTGTTGCAGCTCCCGCGGTGCCAGCGTCCGTTTCGGCAAACACGCCGGTTTCTTCGGAAGCGGCGGCCGAACCGCAACAACGCTTCGACGAGATCTACCGACTGGCCGAAGCCGGCTGCGACAGCGCGACCATCGCCGGCATTACCAGCAGCCCGGTGGGGGAAGTGGAGTTGATTTTAAGTTTGCGCGAGCGCGGATAGAACGCCGGAAAGCAGAATGCCGAAAACTGAACTTGATTCGAAGCCCGAGGCAGCGATAGACTTGTCGAGTGCAGCAGTTTGCTGCACAATGCTGCACGGAGAGTTTTCAAGTGCCCCGTGAACGCCGAAACTATCGCATATCCGTTAGCCTTACGAAGAACGAAAGGCAAACGCTCGAAAAGATTGTTGAGCGAAGTGATCTATCGCTGTCGCGGATCGTGCAAGAAGCCGTCCGCGAGTTTGTGAAGAATCACGGGAACGAGAAAGTCGACGTCCTGAAGTCATCACGACGTGCTCAATCAACCTGACGCTGGCACCGACGGCACCCCTCGACAGCCACCCGAAAGCGAACGCACAATGCCTCGCAAGTCAACTGCCTGCAAACGCTCGCGGTTCTTAGAAGCCGTTCGATACCAGGGGCCAGTCAAGGGCTATACGCACAACTTGTACAAATACCCGGCCCGCTTTTCTCCTATCTTTGCACGTAATGCCATTGAGTGTTTCTCCTTGCCAGGCGACATCGTTCTCGATCCATTCGTTGGGGGCGGAACGACCGTCGTTGAGGCTCGCCTTTCCGGACGAGGCGCATTTGGGAGCGACATCAGTTCTCTCGCAGTGTTCCTGACACGCACAAAGGCAGTTCCTCTCTCAGAAGCAGACTTGAGAACCGTCGATGGATGGTTCGATTCAGTTCATCAAACGCTCAACATTCACCAACCCGCTGAAAACCTCCGCAACGGAGAATTCGCGGGCTATGATCGAAATATGCCATGGCGATTGCGCAAGCTTTGCGAACAGTACCTGGCTTCAGTTGGCATACTGCCGTCCGTTCGACATCAACGGTTTGCGCGATGTGTCCTGCTGAGATGCGGTCAGTGGGCAATGGACTGCCGAAAATGCATCCCAGGCGTCACAGAGTTTCGTGACATGCTGAAGGCCACAATGGCGCAGTCCATCGCAGCAATGCGGGAGTACCGTGGCGCCTTGCCGTATCAATCTGAAGATTCGACATTTCGACGAGCCGCCTTTCGATGCGTCGAGAGCGCGGCCACAGATTTGAGTGCCGCATCATTCGGCCGTTCCTTTCAAGCAAAAGCGAACCTCGTTTTAACATCGCCCCCGTATCCTGGCGTCCATGTCCTGTATCATCGGTGGAACGTGAGGGGAAGACGAGAGACGCCCGCTCCATTTTGGTTAGCCAACTGCCTTGATGGACACGGCAGCGTTCACTACACGTTGGGCGATAGGCGACAAGAAGAACTTAGAAACTACTTCACAGGAATCGAGAGTGCGTTTGGGAATCTTCGGGATTTGCTTGCAGACAACGGATTGGTCATTCAACTGGTTGCATTTGGCACACCGGAATGGCAACTTGGTGCCTATCTTCAAGCAATGAGCAATGCTGGGTATCGAGAATTGTTGCCCACTACTCTGGGTATCGGATGCTCTGGGCGGCTTTGGAGGTCAGTTCCCGGGCGTAGATGGTATTCGATGATTCGCGGCGACATTTCATCCAGCAACGAAGTCGTGCTTTTCCATCGAAAAGCATGAACGAGGATTGCGGTTAGGTTGCCTCGCCGCTTGCGGCGGTGCCGTCGGTCTCCGAAATGTCGAGTGCTCCGAGTGCTCCGAGAGACTCGATCATCGGCAGCATTATTGGAGCCAATGCCTTGGTAACACGCTCAACGCGTTCTTCAACATTTTCGCCAGCGTCGTCATCCTGATTACCGGGTTCGGGTGCATCCTCATCTTTAGATTGATCGGCCATATCCTGCTGCAGCAGGCCGAGTCCCACGAGGACCATCCCATATGTGAAGCGCGCCTTCAGAAGTGAGACATCCGCCTTTACAAATTTCATTTCCGTCTTCAGGTAGAGGTTGTCGACATTAATGAAGAAGTCATAGCGCGTCACGTTTGGTTCATCCGTACCATCCTGCTCCCCATCGCCTGCGTCTTTGATTTTCAGCGATGTGAATCTGTCGAATCCGTGATTCGGCCAACCGTCTTCCGCGACTTCAATAATATTCGGAAGCGCAATGCCAGCGGGCTGCTCCCGGCCACTCCCGTCATCGGAGCCCGGTGGGTTACGGCGATGTCCCCCGCCGCCTCGTGTCGACATTTCGGGCTTGACGAGAACAACAAAGCGATTCTCAAACGGTTGTTGGCGATACGGATCAGTAACAGTCGCGAGGAACTCAATCTTGCTTTCAACCTCAGCGTCGTCGGGCAACCTGACGCTCAAGGTTGCAATTCCGTTATTCAGATTCGGCCCGGTGAAGTTCGATACGGGTAGCTTCGTGCCGTCAACAATGGCGAACAATGAGAAGTCGCCGGCCTCAAGCGCGCGGCTGAAATAGTCATTGTCGGCGTCAGTTTCGAAGTTGATTCTGCAACGCAAGTTCTTGTGTGTTTCCCGCTCGAGAACAACACCATAGTCCCTGCCCTTAAACTTAAAAAACGTAGGGAACTGCCTACCGGAGAAAGGCACTTCACTCTCTTGGACTTCTCTTGTCTTGAAAGGATTCGATGCCCGTTTGCCGAGCAGGAATAGATTCGCCAGGCTGGGCGAATGCTTGAGGATCATATCGAGCACATCCTCAAGTGGTTTTGAGTCGGCGAGACGAGCCTCGGTTTCCTCTCGTCGTCGACGTTCCCGTAACCCGCGAAGTCCCTGGTGGTTTTTGAGCATGTCTTCAAGCTCGGACTCGATTGAGCTTCGTAGCTCTCCCCGGCTCAGCCGATCCCGACTATTCATGAACAGGTCTTCGCGAGCGCGACCGGTGAACGAACTACAGTCAATGGCAACAAGCAGTGAATCCGACAAATAGCTGAGTCCGACATTCTTGCGGCGAAAAAAATCTTGGGTCAGATATCCGTGTGTCTGACCATTCAATGTGAAGACGATTCCTTCGTCATTGCGATATGTTTTCGCCTTGTCTTTCTTGAATGCGTAGATCGTAGCCTTCATCCGGTATTATTCACGATCCGCTGCGGTTTTGTCGCGGGCGTTTTTCCGTGCGGAGGAAGGGCAGCGGGGTCGTGGGCATCGCGCACCGCCCCCTGACCCCCAGAGACCAGTTGAATTGGGTGAGCGCCGCGCGGCAAGAGCAGCCGCTACTCGCGCCGCACCTCGTGCAGGAAGGCGTGTCGCGGCGGCGGCAGCCAGTCGCGCGCTTTCGGGCCGCGCGACGCGGGAAATCGCG
>Ga0163150_10004243_pt1 | contig 19337 bp, 22 predicted proteins | sample OliLakLV19P2IB_FD_148628 | JGI IMG/M metagenome (GOLD analysis project Ga0163150, IMG submission 148628) | Freshwater microbial mat bacterial communities from Lake Vanda, McMurdo Dry Valleys, Antarctica - Oligotrophic Lake LV.19.P2.IB | ecosystem: Environmental > Aquatic > Freshwater > Lake >...
CTTCAGGGTTAAGCCATATGCCTTTTTTATTCTTGGTATTGCATCTGCTGCAACTCGATTAATTCCGTTTTCCCAGCGGAAAACTGTTGGTGCACTTATGCCTATAAGCTCAGCAGCTTTTTTAAGGGTTAAACCAGCCTTTTCTCTATGTTCTTTCAGGTTCAAAATTACACTTCCTTGTTACAACTTCGTAATCACATATTCAAATTAGCATTACAAATCAGAAATGTCAATACCTTAATTACATTTCTGTTATACCAACAAAAATCCCCCTCAGCAGATTAAACTGAGGGGGAAGGTATCATATAGAAGGGGGATACCTGTAAAGTGTAAGTAGAATCTATTGTTTGAGGAGTTTTGTATACAGCTCTGTCGAGTCTCCTTTGTGGAGTAACCCTAAAATCCCTGTAACCAGCATCAGGACTTCCCCGGGGGAAATGTATTCCGCCAAGTATTCGGATTTATCCTCTACAAAGCTTACAATTGCTGCTAGGTTGTCCGGGGTGTCCAGGTCTCCGTCTGTTGTCAGGTCGTTATACAGTGCCAAGACTTCCGGGACAAGTTTTAAACCTTCTGAGGCTCTTGTGATGAGGTCTGTGAGTGATGCCATTTTATTTTTCTCCTTCTATTCTTTAAGTCAGACGTGCCAAGAATCCCAACGCTAACAATCCACCGATGTTCCGTCACCTGACATCGAATGATGCGCCTGTTGTCCGGGTCTGGGGGCCTCGTGTTTCACGAGGTCCTTTACCGTATTGTCTTCAATGATTTTCTTAAGCCTTGGATCCTCATCTGCCACAACATCAACCCGCTTGGGGGTATCTGTCGGAGTAGCCTGCGACATTGGTACGGCGCCGGGAAGCATCACTTTATTGGTATCAACGGCATTGTTCATGCTGGCTTGAACTAAATTCACCAAGCTTACTTTTTGGTGTGGAATCTGCTCTTTCACCTTGCGGGCATTCCCGGCAAGGCTTGACAATGCCTCCATCAATACAGGAAGTGCTTTCAGGATGGCTACGATGGCCGATATAATTGCAGGAATCCTCAATATCCATTCAAACATTACAGGAAAAACCTCGCTCTGTACCCTCTAAAATCTGTGTGTGTCCACCCCCCACGGGTGTACTCAAGCCCTGATTTCTGCATCCAGGGTTGAGCATTGAGGGTGTTCTGAACCTGTCTGTTGCCTGCGGTGGATTCAAACCCCTGAACATGAAAATCAGTGGCAAGGCCACGAAGATGATAACTGTGTGGTTTTCCGCCAACTTTTTTGTTATGTGCCGGGGAGCGGTACCAGCAATGGACAACTACGGGCTTATTAAAATGTGCCCGGATGCGCTCCATGAGTTGGGACTGTTTAAGGGCGTTGGTGTAAACAGATAGCGGGGCGGCTTGGATTTCCTTGGGGGTACAGTTTTTAAATACTTCTCCCCAAGTAAAGTAACCACTGATCTGCCGGGTTTTCAGGGCTTCTGTTTTATTGGTATGGACTAAATTCCAAGCTTCCTGCGGAGACGTAACCCCCATTATGGTGCTGATGCCTTTAATGCATTCATAAACGCTTTCGTCATTTCAGCAATGCTTACCTGAGGGGCTGAATGGGCTTGCAGGATTTCCAGTTTGCCCCGCAAAATGCCCCCCTCCAGTGTCAATTCCCGGATCTGTTTATTCGTTTCCACATGATCCGTCCGGCACCGGTCAAGATCCTTGCGCAGGTCATTTAAAAAACGTTGAACCGTCCACCATAGGGCACCAACCGCCAGGAGGGAGCCAATCGTAAGTCCCAGCGGTCCTAATACGTCATTAGGCACTATTGTGTGGTCACCAATGGTCATTATTGAGTGATCCATTAACTTAAGTTCCCTTCTGCCCCGAAGGTGGGGACCGCAAACGATACCGCTTGTGTGGTCACTCTTTCCCCCAGGCAATATTTTCGATATCAGAGAACGTTTTCCCCTTCAAGATCTTGGCTTCCTTCGATTGTGATTGCTCCCGGTGCTTCTGAAGCTCTACGGAGACAGGGTGTTTCTTGGCCGCGTCCCCGAGTAATTCCCAGATAGCGTTCAACTGTTGATGGACGGGAACAGCCTGCAAAATGGTTTCTTCGGCTTTTTGCTTCAGATCAGAGACACACTCGGCTTTGTACTCTTGTAGCGTTGAGGTAAACTCTTCGGTCTTGGTGCCGTCAGGGTGGACGGTGATTGTTCGGTATCCCATTTAGTACGCTCCTACGGTTATACGGGCGATGGCGTTAGTATTGCTCTTGGATAGGGTCAAGGCGCTGATGTTCGGGAACGCTGCATACGTAAAGGCTGCGGTCATCCCTACAATGCCGTTCACGTTCCCGGTCCCAATCCCCATGTAGTTGACCCTCGTGATGGAGGTGGCACGCATGATGGGAGCCCCGTCTGACATAAGCGCCACAAAGAACCAAGGATCATTAAGAACAAGGCTTGCAAGGGAAACGTCGTAAACGGCGATTGCATCGGCAGCCTGGGATCCGGAATCAAACAACGGTGCTCCGGTTGGCTTGGCGTTTGCACCACTCGCGTAAATCCCCATACGGAAGAGCTTCCCAGCGCCCCCGCCGGTCGTCACTTCCCCCAGTATGCGGGTGAAGGTATCGCCGGGATTCGGGTTCGGGACCCCGTAAAAATAAATCGTATTGGCTGCCACTGTAAAGGTTGTGCCCCCGCCGTCTCCATAATGTCCGTAAGCAAACGCAGCATCTTTAACAATGCTGGGATGCAGAGTCGGGACCGCTAGGTTTGTTCTTGCCCCGGAGGCTGTACTGGATCCGGTTCCTCCGTCTGCGAGAGCTACATCGGTTCCCCCAGGGTTGTAGTAATCGGTACCTGCTACGGCGGTGGCGGGGGTACTGACTGCACCGGCAACGGTGTGTTTCAGCAGGCCGGTTGTGAGTGCCCCCAGGTTGACTTCAGCAAATAAGCCGGATTCCGCCTGAGCGGTGATGTATTTTGCGCTATCGGGGGCGCCAGCAGAGCCGCCCCCGCCTCCGCTAAAGATGCCAGCCATTTAAAACACATCCTTCACACAGACATGAACAACCAGCACCGAGGGTGCAGCCGTAGAGCTATTAAAGATCAGGGCTTCCCCCTGCCGGGAACACAGAATATATTTATTGGGATCTACTGCTTCCGCCAGTCCCATACTTGCAGGATTCTCGGCGATGGCGAGGGACGTTGCCCCGGTTTTAATCGTCAAATTGTAGGCGGTGGCATCGATTCCAAACAAACCCATCAAGAATTGATGGTTGCCCGCCGAGGCGGAAATGGGCGTAACATCCGAACTCCCGGTATCAAAAACGAGTTTCCATTGCTGAATAGTCTTGCCCCGCGCGTTGACGGAGCAAATAAGCGTTGCTGCATCTGCCATTTACGTTGTCCTTTGTTGTTAAAGCTGTGTGACGTAGTAACCCATAATGTCGACATAGAGGTCGTGAGCGGCATGGACGATCTTGTAATCAAGCTGCTGGGAGGTATCCAGCTCCTGTGGATATCGGAGCATCGGGAACTCGTTTTCAGCCACCAATGCCCGCAACTCTGTCCCCACCGTTAACCCGGACCCGGTTTGCCTAATATAGGTTGAACCGTTTGCCGTGGCCCCCACGACGACCGCATGGATCAAAGCACACCGGCTGATGGGCGGAACGTATGAACTGCACCCGGCAGCACGGAAGGTATTGTCTGCGGTCCCCCCGGACACGACCGACGTCGTTCCCTGCGTTGGACCCGCAAGATCGGTAAAGTTGACCCGATAATTGATCAGGGGTTCAAAGGGCCACCCGGTGACACGAAAGGGAATGATGTTGCTGGAACCATCGTTTCGGATGGCAATCGGCAGTTGCCGTTTTAAGTCGTACCCTGGCGGGAATGTGATCGACCCGGAGGCGGATTCATTCGTAACAGACAACACTCCTGCGACTGTGCCGTCAGAAGACTTCTCAATCAGGTACACGTAATACCAGGTCCCGCTAGCCTCTGCCCCGGTGTCGAGACCATTGGCCCCTGCAACGGTGAGATCCAGTGTCAGGGTTACGGCGGGGGTAATGAGGTCTTTGTTGGTACTGTTGGCCCAGGAACCGGTTGCAATGGTTACCCGTGCAGCCGTGGAGTACTCGACCTTACAGCCGGAACGGTGGCCGGGGGGCAAGAGGGGAAAGTAGGTAGTGCCGTTATTAGTGGCTTCCCATTGATCGTTGGTGGCGTCCTCGTACCGGAGGGCGGTATTGGTGAGGGTGCCTCGTTCGACGGCAAAGGTCGCATCTCCCGGGGTGGATCCGGCATAGGTGTTGTCGAGTGTCAGGGTGCGGGCATCTTCCAAGTTCCCTGCCAGGACGGTATCCAGCTTGGTTTTAATATTGGTGAAATTGGCCTGACAGGCGTTAAAGTCAGTCTGGACTTCTGGCCCGTCATTCGGTGTTCCGTTGGCATAGCTGCCCGCCATTGGGGTAATGGTTACGGTCATATCCTGTGTTGTCCTTTAGTGTTGGCTTAAATATTCCACTTCAATGACCCAGTCCACAATATCGACCGGGGCATTGGCATCATTGTTAATGAGGGTGAAGGACCGGTTCTTGAAGATCCCGGTCGGGTAAAACTTGTATCGTTTGAGCTGGCTATCCCCCCACTGGTACACAGCGGGGTCACTTGTCCAGACGCCGCCCCCCCACAGGTAAGGCCCTGCTGTTAAGGCGAGGGCAATGGCGGCTGCGGTCCGGGTGCCGTCATCGAGGGATGAGTTGAGAGTAAGGCTGTAGCTGCCGTTTGCCCGGACAGTGATTTCAGAGTACACAATCCGTTTGAACATGTCGGGTTCAAAGAACTCTAACGAGGGGGTTTGGACGGTGGCCATAATGGCAGAGCCGTTGTAGTTGTGGACGTTGGGATCGAGCTTGTAGATGTGCCCGGTATCGGAACCCAGGTACACGGAGCCGTCATCATCGACAAAGGCAGTGGTGGTTTTAAAGCCTGTTTTCTTCCGCCATCCACCGGTGCGGATGTTGTAAAACCAAATCGTGTCCGGGTAGGTGTTGGCACCGGTTGCAACCGCAAAGCCGATTCGGTCGTTTTTCCAGTCATAGAACGATAAAGCAGCGGGGAGGGTGGTGCCTGACAAGGCGGAGAATTGATCCCGGACCTTGTCGGAGATAAATTTTTCTTTAAAATTGACATTCCGCTGGGCGGTCTGGTAAGTACTGACGCCTTTAGGCGTTAAGAATGCAATATCCTGTTCAAAGTACACTGCTTGCCGGAAGCCCGGCACCCCGAGATCGGAGGCCACTTCCTTAAAGACAAAGGGGTCTGCGGCTGCGCCGGTCCCGTCAATGATCCCGATGCTGCCCTCCTTGGAGGTAAAGACCAGGGGGCGGAGTTCACCGGGGATAAAGAGCTTGTGAATGGAGGTCAGCTTTTGCCCGTTATGGCGGTTGCAGTTGATGAAGTTTGCCCCGTAACCGGCTTCAATGTTTCCGGCATCGGAATAATAGAGGTAGGAGGTTTCCCCGGACCCGGGGAACATAAAGAGCCTGTTTTGGGCATAGAGCGTTTGCCGGATCGCGTTCTGGGGACTTCCCCCCAAGGCGCTAACGGTGGTACCGTCCCATTTACGGGGAGGAGAGGCGGAGGCCCCGTCACACAGGATCAGGTAGTCGTTGGCATTTTCAAAATCAATATAGGCGTTATTGGTGAACGTGGCCCCGATGTCGGTGGCAACACCCCCAACCAGTTTGTAAACCTTCGTCCCCTGGGCATACATAAAAAGGGAAGTCCCATCGGATTTTTTGTACCGGTGCAGGCCGGTGATGGGACTGTTTGTTCCCGTGTAGTAGTGGAGTGAAAACCCGTAATCCTTACTGATGCCCCCCCGGTTGATGACTTCCCAGTTGTCCTGGTTGACGAACTCAAACTGAATTTCCGTCATCCCCGCCCCGTAAAGGGCGTTGGGGTCGATGGTGTTGTAGGAGTGTTCTTCAGACGTGGTGTTCATCCCACCCGTAAGATTATTGAGCCTGAACTTCTTCCGTTTGTTCTGGGCCATTAGTAAAACGACCCTTCATTCGTGGGTCGCTTGAAGGCGTCGGTCAAATGCCCGTTCCCCGAAGGGTCCCGCATACCGAATTTGTAATAGCCCATCAGGTCGTAATCATTGCCGGGTCTGTCGTAGTTCAGGGAGTCCCGGACGTTTGGCATCCCTAAGGCTTGGTTTGCAAACCCCGGTTCATGTTGCTTGTTGAGGGAAGAAAGAATGAAATCCAGAATCGATGAACGTTCAGGCATTAAAACGCCTTTGGCATTTGCCTGGGGATACCGGCATCGGTTTTCATGGCCACGAGGAGGGGTTCGGTCTTGGCCTTCATTAACGTAATGGCGTAATCTTCCGCCCAGCGTCCCAGTGCTGCCCCCAACCACATCTTGCAGTTAAACTTCAGGATATCCTCGTCCCCTACCGGGAGGAGAAACGTATCCCCGGTGGCGGTGGCTTGGGGCATATCCTTGAAGTGATAGACTTGCAGACTGTAGTCCTGATCGGGGATGGTGTTGAGTTCCAGTGTGTCCCCGTATTTGCTCCAGGCGTTGGGGGTGGTGGTTTGGAGGGCGCTTCTTCGGTAGTAATCCTGAAAGTCGCTCCAGTCTTTTTGCTCCAGGTTGCCCTGGTAGTTGGTGAGTTCTCTCCGAATATACCGGATCCGGCGGGGGTCTATGCCCAGGGTGGACATTGCGTATTGATATGTCCCCACGCCATACGTGAGGGCTGTTTTGGTTTCGGTAAAGTAGAGATTCCCCATGCGGTTCATCTCACTGATTACCTGATTCAAAACATCAATGGCAATATTCAGGGGGAAGGATTGGGTCGTTAGAAAGCTGGTGGGTTCGGTCTCATTGAGGGACCGGTACGCAGCTGCAATGACCTGAAGGGCGGTGGACACTCAGGACTAGTAGCCTTGCTTCCGGCGCTCTAACATCGGCACGAGGATTGCATGGATATCAGGGGGAACCATTTGCTGAACATCACACTGAACTTTTGTTTTGTGCCCGTTGATCTCAGGGAACACGTACCGGGCCGTTTGCCCGTTTTCCGTGATTGGGGTTGTTTCTATGCCCATGGAGGGGATAAAGATCGGCACCATTTCAGGTTCTGTTTTCTGAACAGTTACCTTCTTTTTAGGTTTCGCCGTTTCGGGTAAATCCAGTTCAGGTTCTACGGTTACCACCGCTATTTCTTCGGCGGTTTCCTGGACTTCGACTTCAATTTCAGTAGCAGTTTCTGCGTGCTTAGACGGCATGCGTAATCTCCTTTGCTTTTAACGTTTCCTGCTGTTTGTCGTGGATTTCATCCAACACAATAAAATGGCTCATGTCGGGCAGTGCGGGGATGGTGGCAATGTCCACAAAGACATTTGCCTGTGGGGAAGGCATCAGCCTTCGCTGTTCAGGGCATTGGACCAGATGTTCAAAGAACGTCAAGGGGATTTGATTGACCCCCGGCATCAAGTGCCACCGTACGTTGTTAATTTCCGGGGTCAGGGAAATGATGGTCACGGTCCCGTCAGGATTATGAACGTGGTACTCTTCTTCCTCGTTCAGGTTGCAGACAAACTGCACCCGGGGTTCGTGCCGGAGCTGAAACAGGAAGTCTTCAATGTCTTTGTCCATGGGGCCGAGGATGGTGTATTCAGGTTGATCGGTTCGTTTTTGTTGGGTCACTTGGTTACCTCACTTGTTAATAAAAAGGGCAGGGGGCCGGAGCCCCCATGCCTGGCGATAGAGAACAACTTTTAAGCAGCAACGCCTGCTTCGAACCGGGTGAAGAAGTTGTTGTTGAGGACCTTGGGAAGCTGGTAGGCTTTCCAACCAAGCGTAGCCCGTTGATCCAACGGATCGGCAGCCCCGGCAGAACCCAGCGGTTTTGCAATGGTTCTGAAACGGCCTGATCCGGCAACATCCACTACCCCGAAGGCGTTCTTGCCAAAGATGAGTGCGGCGTACACATCGACACCACCGGACCCCCCTGCGGCAAACAGCGGTGCATGGGTACTGACGTACCACGCAACACCGCCAGCTATTGGGAGTTCAAAGTTCCATAACTGCTCCGGGTTGGAGTATTTCATGGTGTCTTTGATGTCGGTATCGTTGGTCAAGTCATGCCACATATAAGGATGGATAATCCCCACATACAGCCCGCCTTGTCCGTTGGCTTCACTTCGCGATCCCCGGAAGGGCATCGCATTGTTTGCCTGGAGGGTTCTCACCCGTTTCTTGACGGCGGCCAGGGTGATCGGGTTTGAGGCATCCTGGGAGGTTCGTGCAGAACCGGTCGCATAACCAACCGAGGTCCCGGTGACGACTTCCGCCCGGATGATCTGATCGACCGATTGACCGGCGTTCTCGGAGATCAACTCTCCGGATTCGCTCATCACCTTGTCGATGCCAGACATGTCCATAAAATCCGACACTTGGACGTAGTTCCCGTACTGGGCGGCTGTCCCGATTACTTCCGCGTTCGACAAGGAAGCGGCTGCGGGGGTGACACCCTCAGAGAGTGCCGAGGTCACAGTGGTTAAACTGTTAAACCGGCGGTACGAGACCTTGCGGCCTGTGTTCTTGGGAATATTTCGGGGTTGGCCGAAGCCTGCAAAAAAGAGGGTTGGGAGTGCTCTTTCCAGAAGGTCACGGTCAAAAAACGCAAGCTGATCCTGCGTTGTGAGTGTTCCAAATGTATCCATGGGTTAAATGCTCCTTTGTTGCCCGTCTGGCGGGTTTAAACTATTCGTAAATATCGCTGTTGAACGTCCCACGGGATTGCCGGTACTTCTGGAACTCTTCCCGGGGCATCGTGTGAAAATTAACCTGTTGCCCGGATGGGGGGTTCATGGAAGAAGCGCCTGCGCCCGGTTGTAATGCCAGGTGTTGCAGCCGTTGGCCGTTGCCCTGCGATTGGGTAAAGCCTTGGAGCCTTGTTTCAAAATCCTTGATGGCGTGTTGAATGGCCGTGTCTTCGTCGATCCGGACCCCCCTGCTCGTCGCCTCCATCCATTTGTCGTTCGCAATGCTGAAGATTTCCTTTTTGAAGGGGGCGTATTGGGGGTACTGTTGCAGGTATTTCTGCTCCAGTTGGACCGCATGTTGCTGTTCGTTCACCCGTGAGAGAATACGATCCTCGAAATTGCGCTCGTATCCATCCATGTCACTAACAAACTGTTGCAACTTGTCTTCTTTGGTCATTCCCTGGTGTTGGGTTTGGCCGGTGAAAACCTTGGCGGCATCTTCCTTCCAGCGGGTTAACGCTTCAACCTGGTTTTTAAGGTGGGCGTGTTCGCTGGGGTCGATGGTTACGACGGGCTCAGGGGACGGGGCCGGTTGAGGATCGGCGGGGGTCGGGTCATACGACGGTCCCGCGTCTTCAAATTCGGACGCGTCAAAATCAAAGTCATCGGACATGAAAAAAACTCCAAATTGTTTTATCACTTTTCCTGTCAGGCCAGGAATCCCGCCGAATCACTTGGCGAAAAGGAGCACTTGTTAAGTCTGTTTAACTGCCGTTTACGTACTGTTGGGCCTTCATCTCAATGGTGGCAATGAGGGTTTTGGCGTAATGGGCTTCGGCGTGTTTGTTGTTCAGGGCAAAGACATCATCGAGTGAGGATGCCGGTCTAAGCGGCAAGGATTTCGCCTTGGCCTCCAGCATCGGGAGGAGGAACTCCCGCCATGGCTTGCTCTGGGTTAACTCCCATGCTAGCTTCTGCTGCTCCTGCGGCAGCGGCGGCAAGCTGTTGTTGCTGGGCGAGTTGCTGTTGTTGGAAAGCTGCTGCAATGGCTTGCTCCACTTGTTCTATCATCGTCTTGGTATCCTTCATCCCCTGCAAATCCCCAATCTTCTGAATGATGGGCTTTGCAATCGAGAACCGGTCGGGCGCCTGGAGGACCAGCCCCAAGAGTTCCGTCAGGGAGGTAACTTGGGCTTGTTTGCTTTGGGAGGGGTTCACCCCCACCAGTTCAATCTTGTACTGTCCGGACTTCAGGACACTCATATCCACAGACCCGTAAAGGTCTTGGCCCGTCATCGGGTCTTCCTTGCGGATCGTCACAGGCTCGGTGTAGACATCGGCCGCCAGGTACATGAGGTCTTCCAGGATATCGGTGATGCCCACAGAAACATGTTCAATGACTTCTCTCGTGATCGAGATGGTGTTTTCCTGAATGATCTGCATCTCAGTCGCTGTTTTCTTAAAGTCGATATTGCTGGCGCCCTGGAAGGGCTGTTGGGCACCGCTGGTAATTTGGGCCTCTGCCTTCAGAACCCCGATGTCATTTTGAAGGACTGCGATTTCCGACATATCGCCGGAGAGGTTCACAATATCTTTCAGGGGTTCATCGGCTATTATGATAGCGGCGGCGCCCCCGAAGGCTTGGGTCATGTCGACAGTGGGGGTAATGCCCCACTTGTTCCCGTTCCGGGCCAGGCAATCGAGTTTGTAGTTTTGTTCCATGTTGATGATGGCTTGCAGATCTTTGACATCTTCGGCAGGGCCTGTGCCATACGGAGAATCGACATCCGGCATCCAGTTAAAGAACCGGGCAGGATTTCCGCCCCGGGTGGAGAGATTGGGGACAAACTTGACTAAGATTGATTCTCCTGCAACCCCCAACAGCATATTGCGATACTCGCGGTATTTCGTTTTCAGGTAGGGGAAATAGAAGAAATCATAGTCGATGTGTTTTTCGGTATCTTTAAACGATTGTTCCACCCCGTTAAAAGAGGAGATTTCGTCACTGTTCCGGTTCGAGAACTTTTGGGCATGTTCGCTGCTTTGGGCATCGAGTTTGTCGACATTAAAGAAAGCTTCTTCATCCTTGAAAGACTGGACGGTTTTGGTGGTGAAGTACCCCCATTTCATATAATCGGCATCACAGGCCAGGGGGTCAGGATAAAAGCAAATGGGGTTCCAGACATCGACATCCACCTTGGGGGGCAGCTGCACCTGAAAGGGGACGGGTTGTCCGAACGTTTCCGAAGCAGGGTCTTGATCGACTTCCCAGCGCCACGTAATGCCCCGCTTGGTTTTCGGATACACAGCAGCGTTTCCGCTCCAACAGAGATTGAGGATTGCGGCCCCCAGCTTCTCCGTCATCTTGGCTTCCCTTAACTTAGAAACAAAGGCATCGGTGAGCTGGTCTTCAATTTGGGCGGCTTCTTCGTTCAGCCCCCGGATCCGGCAAAAGTTTTCATCGTTGGGGAAAATGGTCAGTTTCAAGTAAGAATAAAGCTGCTTGACCTGTTGTTTGGTGACCGGGATAAAGATGTCCTGCCGGTTGGATTGGGCGTTTTTTTCATTCCCCTGGACGCTTAGTTTGGGGAGGAGGTCCCCACCGACAAACTTCCCTTGCAGGTAGGCGTAACAGGTCCGCATGGTGATGTGTTTGGTTTTCCCGGATTCAATGAGGGATTTCTTAAGGGTGTTGCAGGTCGTGACAATTTCTTGCTGCTCATCAGCAGGGGGCTCGTGGTTTGGGTTTTGGCCAGGTTGGGTCGGAGGAGCTTCAAGCTCCCCGGGGGGCATCATTCCCATTCAGGGCTATGAGGCCTTCAACTTCGGCAATTTCGGAAGACCTTCCAGTTTGGGCAGTTGTCCAGGCTTTTCTTCCTCTGGTTTCTTCACTGTCTTTCCAGACAGGATGGCTTTCAACATTTCCCGGCCAGCGTCCCCGGGTTCCATTTCCTCCGTGAGGATTTGTGCAGAGGCAAACAAGACATCGGTTAAAGTGGTGGAATTAACAGCATCAAATTTTTGTAATGCCGAAATACTCCCGGTTAAATTCAATAATGCAGAGGCAGCGGCTAAGGTGTTAATTCCCGCTTCATCCAGTTGACCGGTCGCAACGCCTTTGATAGCGCCTGCGGTTCCCCTGAACCCACGATCAGCCGTTGTCTTAAATGACTGATACCGGGCACCTAATTGCCCCCCTCCGGGTTGGAGGTATTCGGTCATATCAACAGAGGCATCAATGCCGAGTGAGTTTAAAATGTTCCGTGATTGTATTTTCACTTGGTTCAATCCCATTGCTTCCGTGGTTTCACTGAAACCCTTCTTCTGGTCTTTATCAAACATAAACTGCCATACCATATACGGCACTAACGACGGTGCACCGAACACTACGGCTCTTGTCATATTGTGCGCAAGGTACGAGGCTATCGCCTGCCCCCGTTCTTTATATGGGGTCTTGGGGTGAAGCATTGTCTTTACTGTTTTGTAGTGCCACCTGGCCTCGGATATCGGATATCGGGCCAAATCTACCGCTAAAGATGCTTCGGGGGACCGGTCATACCGGGGACGATCCCACGGTTCATAATCAAAAATCGTATCGGCCATTGCTTTGCGGGGGTTCACTCCGGCCCGCTTGGCGATATTATAAACGTAGTTCTTTTGAGCGGTCACGGTCCAGGAGAAGGGATCCCGGTTACTCATGCTGTAGTTGGGATCCTGGGAACCGTAAATACCTTGTTTAATTAAAGCTTTGTTTTGCTTGAAGGGATTCATGCCGGTATCCATAATGCCCTGGATGACCGCTTTCGGATTCGAAACCCCGAAGTATGCAAAGGGGCGGGTCATGTCTGCGACGTTCCCGGCAGCCCACAACACATTGAAGTTTGCTTGTGCTTTTCCGACACCCTTGGCAGCGGCAATGACCGGTTGGAGGTTTTTGCTTTTCTTCCAGGGCCCGCCTTCGTCCACCCATTCCAGCCATTTCTTTGCATCGTATAGTGTATCTGGTGTGAGTCCGTAAGGCTTGAGGGCTCTGGTAAGTTCCCGCTTATTCCCCGATTGTTCAATAACGGTGTTTAAAGCTTTTTGAAGACTTCGAACCGGTTTACGAATCTCGGAATAATCCCCGTCTTTCTTACTGGCGTAGGCTCTGAGTTTCTTGGCCACGGGTTCATAAAACTTCTTGGAGAACATCTCAGAGGGGTGACCGTGAAACCGGGGATCGGGGATACCCCGGATATCGTCTTTGACATCGCCCTTGGCGCCTTTCTTTGTCATGGTGTCGTAGGGGGAGGGTTTTTTCTTATTCTCTCCGCCGGATTCCATCATCTTGGCCATAAAGGATTCGTAGTGGGCTTTTTGTTCTTTGCTCATACTATTGAGCTGTTCCGCTTCGGAGAAGACGTCCCGCCCGTTGTGTTGCTTGTCGGCGGTCAGGATAGCGGCAAAGTTTTTAGGGTGACAGGAATTACCCATTAACAATCCTTTCCGGTCATTTCTTTGTAGAGCTTCCGACGGTCTGCTTCACTCATGTTTTTTAACTGGCCCTCAATATCACTGGTGGAAGCGTCTTTTATTGTACTGCGAACGTCATCCACTTGCAGCTTTTCGCCCTTTTTAATCTTATCAATTAAGGTATCCCACTGCTGGATTTTTTGACGGGTTGCCGAGGTGAACTCACCCTTCAGGGTTTTGTCTTGTTCCATGATTTCCCCGGAGCGCCGATCGATGATTCTGCCGTTCTCATCTTTAATAAAGGGAGAAGGTTTCCCGGTGGCCTCAATACTAATAATCCTGGAGCCTGATTCAGGTTCGTTTACATGGTAAGTATGTTCCTGCCCGTTCTCATTGATCGCCTTGATGATAACATCGCCTTCGTTGGTGACATCCATATCCAGTACCCGGATATCTTTCTGGAACAGGGTGGAGGTGTCCCCACCTTGTCCGCCTTTGCCGCCTTCGGCTTCGTATTCAATCGTCACCGTTTCCCCGGATTTGCGGGCAGCTTTTGCAATCTTCCGGATTTCGTTTTCTGGCATGGTGGGTTGACGCCCCCGCTTCGATTTCCCAATCGCTGCCTGATACTCGGCTTTCTTCTGGGAATACTGATCAATTACTTGGGCATGGGTTTTCTGTATGGCTTCGGACCGCTCGGGGCTATGGCCAATTTTGGTGTAATCGTACTTACTGGCTTTCTTGTGATACGTCAGGCCTTTGTCCAGGGTGCCCTGTTCTTTCTTGGTGTGGTTGTCAAAGAGAAGGTTTGCCCGCCGGGTTATTTCAGCTTCTTCAAGAACCTTCGGCGCTTTGCTTTGTGCGTCTTTTTTCTTGTCGCCTTGTTGCTTGTCCTTCGCAACTGACTTCTGTTGTTTCTGCTCAACGGCTTGGCGCTCCCGTTCCTGTTTAATCACGGCATTCTGTTGTTCGGACTTTGCTTTATTAGAGGCCTTCAGCTTGTCGATACCCTCCTGTCTCCGGAGAGACTTGGATTGCTCTTCTAGTTTGCCTCGATTTCGGTCATGCTCAACGGCATCCCCGATCTTTGCAATAACCGTTTTCCGCTCGCCTGGTGTATAACGTGAAAGAAATTTGTCAGCGTATTGCTTACGTCCTGCTCGTCCAGAGGTATAGGCTTTCTTCCCAAGGTCAACCAGACGAGCATAAATCTCGGCAGCGTTGGGCTTGTCTGCAATGGTTTTGAGATTCGCATTTTTCTGCTTGGTAGAGGGGTATTTTGTTGCGATTTCTTGATTAATTCTGTCGTATTCTTTTTTAACCGTTTGAGCAAGCGTATTTGCTGCTCTACCCGTATGATCATTACGAGAAAGACCAGTAAGATTAGCATATAGTTCCCCAAGCGCCTTTACTTTTGCCTGTAAGGTTTTAAGTTCTGTCACCCGCTGTTGGTTCTGAATATCAGAAACTTCTTTCTGAACCCCCACCTTAAAGGTTTTAGCCTGCCCATACCCTTGGGCCTGATTCAAGGCTTTTCCGACACCCCTACTCTGGATCTCACGTCCTCGGTTGGCGCTCTGGTTCTGTTGCGCATGCCCCGGCATTGCAAGCCCCATGCCACCACCAATTGCCGCCGCTTTCTTTGCCTCGTCAATGGCTCTGCCAAAATCCAAGGGATTACCCGATGTTGCATCCCCCACCAGTGAGCCGCCGAATCCGGCAGCGCCTTGCGTGACCCCTTGAAACCCGGCATTAGTAAAACGATTTGGGATGTTTTTCAATCCAATTAAATTGGCCCCAATATTAACGGGAAGTTGAGAAGCTGCCTGTAAGGGTGTTGATCTACCTGAGGCTACGTTTGAGCCTTGGTATAGTAACGGTAGGCCTATTGCCGCTCTTTTTGCACCGGTTTGAGCAAGTTGCCTTGCAACTGTAGGAATTAAGCTTGCGGGAGCGGCAACGCTTGGGGATGCTAGACGAGCTGCCGTCATGAATGAAGCGAACCCCCCGCCAACCTGCCCTGCTGTTTGTAATATCGGGTGCTGGGCTGCCGGGCCGAGGGCTTGGTTTATCTGGTTGAAGCTTTCATATTGGGGCGGGAACGGCTGTTTCCCAGCCAGGGATCGGACCGGGTTTATGACATTCTGGATGAGGGGTTTTTCAATCAGGGGCATGAAGGGGGTTCCCTCCAGGTATCCCTGTAATGGGGCAGCAATAGAAGTCGCGGTACGGGTGGGCTGTTGTTCGGTGTTATACCGCTGTGTTAGTTTCCCCAGTAAAACATCCTGATCAACCGGATCAGCGGCACCGTAAGACTTTGAAAGTTGTGACAGAATGCCTTTTTGGTCATCGGGATCGGCTTGCCAGAATGACCCACTTTGTTTTAAACGGTCATAGACATTGACCTGAACCCGTGCTTTGAGCTCCTGCTCTGGCATCCTACAATCCTAATTCTTGAGCGGCTTTAGCCCCTGCGTTGGATTTCCAGTTTCCGGATGCGCCGCCTCGCTTGGCGTAATCTTCCGGGTTGATGCCCATTTTCGACAGGATTATTTTAATGGATTGCGCCCGTTGTGGGTTTGCAGCTTGCCCGTCACCGTTCCACCATTCCCCAGGTTTCCCGTTTACAGCTTCTTCATAGGCGGCAATCAATCCATAGGCTTTTTCAGCATCCGCCCCGGAGAGTTTCTTTTCTTGCTTGGATTTGTTCCGGGCTTCGGATTGTTTTAAACCAAGCTCAGAACCCCTGAGGTTAATATTCTGTTCATCAAAACCTAAGGATCTGTCTTTTTGTCCGAGCTCCCGTGTTTTGGCGGCCTGATCGAACTGCTGTCCCTGCTGTTCCAATTGAAATTTCTTCGGCATTAAGCCGGTTTCGGCTTCAGTTTGATTAATCTTGGCGATTAATTCTTTCTTTTTAAGGGGCGCAATGTCCAGATCCGCTTCAATGGCTGCAATAAGCATCTGCTTATGCCCAATCTCAGCCTCTTTCTCAAGAGGAATGTATTGGTTTTCAAGCGTCGTTTGCTGTGTGGTTGCTCCAAAGTTTTTAGTCTGGGCGTCCTGAAGCCTAACCTGCGATTGCACCTGCTGGGGCTTTAAGTTTGCATCTGTCATGGTGTTGTACATACTGGCCAATGACGCAGCTCCACTAAACAGGTCATCCCCGTCAGCCTGCTCCATCGCTTTGTTGCGTTGATTGGCGTAATACGCTTTCCGGTTTCCTTCCCGCTGGTTAAACGCCAGGGGTGCCGCAAGCCCTAATGCCGCCGCACCTTCACCACCACCTACCAGTGCCCCAATGCCTGCCCCGGCTAAACTCTCCAACAGAGTGGCAATAATGGGGTGTTTGCCTTGGAAACTATCCGGGGTGGCGTATTCCTGAGCAACTCTCTCCCGCTCTGCAGCCTTTTCGGCCCGGACCATATTGAGGAAATGCTCTATGGTCATCTGCCCTTGTTGACCAGGGGCTGCGGCTTGTGCCGGAACACTGGCGGGATCATAGGGCCTAAGGGCCATCATGTCCCGGGGATCGTTGATGTTCATCTTCCCACTGATGGGATCCATATTAAATGACGTTTCCCCGAACGGCATCCGCACCGGCTGCATATTCTGCGCCATTTGTGGACTTTGAGACATACTGTTATCCCAGACACCGGGCTTTGCGAGTTGTGAAAGGACCGGGGAACGTTTTGGTTGTGCTTGTGCCATCGGTTGCGGTTGTGCTCCTTCTAAGGCTTCAATGTGATAATGAGGGCCTCCCCACACGGCTTGCCCTTTCGGACGGGTGGTTTCATCTAAAACTCGGTAGCCTTTTTGCTTGGCGGTTTCAAATAACTTGTTCCGATCTACGCCTTGATGACCAATATCAATGGCCATTCTCCGGTAATGCTTCGACCCTGGGTTATGACGTCCTTTGTCTGAACTGGTGACGGTGTACTTGTTTTCTCCGGCATACGCGAGGAGTTCTTTCAGGAAATCCCGTTGTGGCATTTAACCCGGCATACCCGTGTACGCTTTTGCAACGGATCCCGCTGTCTGCGAAAGGAAACTCAGTAACGGATTCGGTCTCCCTGCCTGTGCAGCCTGGAAGGAAGCCGCGCCTTGCTGGGATCCACCGGCTAAGCCGCCAGCAGTTGCGAGGGGAGAGGCCAGATTAGACTGAAAGCCCATTGCAAGCTTCGCAGGTGCGTACATTTGATCAAATGCTGCGGAACGGTCATTCCGGAGACCTGCGAGTCCTGCCAGAATATTGGAGTATTGTTGCTGGTACGCGTCTGCACTGACCCCGCGAGCTTGATCATCGGCGGATGTTAGTTGCCGGTTGCGTTCGTCTCTAAGCAAACTGTTCTGATAGGCATCAAAAGATCCCCCCATCAGGTTACGGGCATTTAAGTCGTTGCGTAAATCTTTGTTGTCCCGGTCGAACTGACTGTAAATGGGGTCGGTGAGCATCCGGCGGGTACTGCCATAGAAGGGATTATTGTAGAGGCTGTCGACATCCATAGAGGTCGGGATTCCAGCCACCAGGCTATTGAGACGCCGGTCGGTGGTCATCTGGGTTTTCTTTTGATCCAAGCTTTGGTTCGGCGTAAAGGTGGTAGCATTACCCCGTGTCTTGACGCGCCCTTGTGGTGACGTAAAGTCATTCCGGGTATAGTGCCCCATGATCCGCTTCATTTCCTTCTCTTCGAGATTACTCCCAAAGACCGGATCATTATATTTCTTATTCTTTCCGCCAAAACTCATGCTACTTGCTCCATGATGGGTTCCCGCTCTGGGTTAAGCCTGTACCAATGCGCCCGACGGAGTTCGTATAGATGGACATCTGTCTTAATGCCATGTTTCTTGGTTTCCTTGTATTGGGTTGCGAGGTGGCGAAAGCCGTGTTTCGCTAATAATTTTAATGCGGTCGTCTGGTGCGACATCGGCTGTGCTTTTATCTTCCCAACCCCTAAACGAAACGCCTCGTCCAGTAAATTGGAGATGAGATTCAACTTTAAACATGGCTTCATATACCTCGGGTCAACGAGTAAACTAATTGTGATGTGTAAATCGTCTTTTTGCCCATACAACCACCCTACGCCGACCGGGTAGGTGTAGGCATCCATGACCCACATTTGCCCTGCCAGGATGGCCCCTATAATGCTATCGGGATCATAAACATCGTAGTCGCTAGCGCACTGATCCCAATACTTCTGCACCATGAGGAGAATGGGAGGAATATCAGAGGGCTCAGCTTTCCGAAAAGTGAGCATTATTCAACGTAGACAGTCTCTGAGGGCAAATTATGCTTACAGTATTTGCAACCATAAAACTGATTTCCATCACTATCTATTGCTCCTCCACTTAATACCAAGAGTTGTTTGTTCCATAATGTCTATCCTTCAAACCCTTCTCGTCCAAAACGCCGCCAAGCTGAGGCTGCGACAATAGTAAATGGGGATGACAGGGTAGAAAAACACCTTGCCCGTCTGAAACTGGCAACACCGAAACAAGGCCAGATTCGGGTTATGAAGATAACAGATCGGCAATATGGTCGAATGGAATTATTGATTGGAAAAAGAAGTGAAAATGAAGAAAAAAGGTCTCAACAGCTTGTTTTTTTCTAAGCGGAAAAAACCATTTTCCTTGATCCTGCCTGGATTCCAGCCCGAACTATCGTAGCACAGCGGTGTTTATAAGGAAGCTATGACTTGCTCACCCAGGCATATTTGAACGGTTTTATCGTAGCACAGCGGTGTTTATAAGGAAACTATGACGTCAGGCTTTTTGATGACAGAGAAGAAACCTGGACGCCCCAAAGGAACCACAAAACACGGGGAGCTTAAAACCAAAAAGCTCACCCTTCGCTTGTCTGCGAAAGCGCCAAAGGGTTGGTTGTCCGATTGGCTGGAAGAGCAATTCGGTAGACTCGCTTAAAGCAAGCGCCCTTCCCTTTTTTCGTCATCTGCCTTACGCGTTCGGATTCGAGTATCCCGTCTTTGTGGAGTTTGTTTATGGGGTGCCGGGTGTATTCGTAGGAGCGGTGGATGATTTTACTGATTTCCAAGGCACTTAATGTTTTACCCTGAAGAGCTTGAAGGATCTCGCC